>Ga0209834_10000409_pt1 | contig 26434 bp, 24 predicted proteins | sample Mar14236cmmetaG_FD_184134 | JGI IMG/M metagenome (GOLD analysis project Ga0209834, IMG submission 184134) | Marine hydrothermal vent microbial communities from Guaymas Basin, Gulf of California to study Microbial Dark Matter (Phase II) - Marker... ...
GTATGTGACCATTCCATTGTCAATGCTTATAACATAGAACTCGTTGCCGAATACGGTGAAGGTGTCACCCTCGCCGATACCGTCGGCGTAAACTTCGGGCGTTCCGCTCTTCTGGTAGTCATCGTAAGTTTCGGGTGAATCGTCATCGATGACATAAATGGTGTCTTCGGTTGTGGTTCCCCAGACATCATCGGTGTCCTCGTAGACGTAAGTTGTGTTCAGGAGCCTGTAGTTAAGCGTGACACTGAAGTTGCCAGCCGGGATGTAGAGGACGACGTCTGAGTCCTCCGGCGGGTAGTCCGCGTTCCACTCGCCGTCTTCAGTGTGGAACTCGATTGTGTTTATAGTAATGTCCCAGTCGATCAGCTGCTCGTCTCCGAGGAAGTCCATGTCTTCAATCTCAAAGGTAACGCCACTTGCGGCCTTCCAGTCGTCGTAGTCTCCGCTGTAAGCGGCACCGTTCCACCAGTATGGTCCGAGGTCGTCCCACTCCTCGGCCCTGTCTTCTGGCTGAACACCCGTGTTCTCGAAGTAGTTGTTGTAAACGGGTATCTCGTCCGGAACCTGGGTGACGTCCTGCTTAACAACGACGCTGGCGTCCTTAACCTTAACATCCTCAGTGGTGTAGAGCATGGTACCGAGAGCGACAGCGATGTCGGCGGCGCTGGCAACGTCGAGGGCAGCGCCCTGGCTTCCGACGACGATTTTAACGTTGGGCTGTCCGTCCTTGACGAAGAAGTCCTTCGGAATCTCCGGAACGGTCGGCTGAGCGCTTGCGAGGCCGACAGTTGCTCCAACCATAGCGGCACCAAGGGCAAGGGCCGCGATCTTCTTCACTTTCATTTCACAACACCTCCCTAACTTTGGGCTTACGCCCTGGAATAGTCTAACATGTGTTGTCACTAATCTTCTGTCCCTAGGGGGTATATATACTTTTCGCTTTCAGACCCTTTCTAAGCTTAAAAAAAGCTCGCTCATTGCCGTAAAAATGAAAGGGAGCTTAATTAAATGCCTACAGGCCTTTCGCCTTTTGCCGATAATATCTTACGGGTTCAGCTTGAACTTGGTGTTCTCCTTTTCGAGGACGCGCTTCTTCAGGGGGCGCATCGTGAGCTCGTAGACGAAACCCGCAACATCCCCCAGGGCGCCCTGTAGTTCGGGAGCGGTTATGTCAACCACTTCCGGTTCAATTATCGCTATGGCCACCGGCGAATATTTAGCGGTCAGCTGGATTAAGTCCTCGAACCTTGAGAGGAGCTCCGCCGCGATGAGTATGTACTTCCTTCCGCTCTCCCCTTCACCCTGAACCTTTGGGACGAGCTTGTTTATGAGGCACCCCTCGTACGCGAGCGCCTTTGCAAAGTTCTTGGTGACGGCCTCCTCGTCGTCGCCGAAGACCTCTATGACGAAGCGGTAGCGTATCATCCTGTCCCCGACGATGAACTCTTCTATCTCCTCTCTGCTGTACCCTATCCTCGGCTCGGGGAGGTCTTCAAGGGAGGGGTACGCCGCCAGCGGGCCGAACTTGTTCATAAGCTGTCCCATGAAGTAGGAGACCCTTCCCAGAAGTTTTGTGAGTTCCTTGGCGCTTATTTCGGCCTTCGGCGGGGACACCACCTCGACGACGGCCGGCGCGTAGCGCAGTGCCATATCGAACACCGCGGCGAGGGGGCCGGAGATTCTTGCCTCCATCATTCCGGAGTACGGCAGCGTGCCGTTGTCCGGGTCTTCGAGTATCTCTTCCACCCTGACCTCGTGAACCTTGACCGCCTTCTCGGCCTTCAGCCTCTCTGCGGTCTCTTTCATAGCCCTTTCTAAAACTTTCTTGTCGTTTCCAAGGCCTTCGATGTAGAAAATAACCTCGATATCGTCCAATTTCACCACCACATCCCATCATATTGCTTTTTTACGTACCTCCCCACCACGGGGATGGGTTCGCCGCAGTACTTACACTCCCCGTCGTCGGTTATGTTGTACTCGGTGATTTGGAATCCCCGGCGGACTATTAAAGGTTTGCCGCACCTGGGGCAGTATGTGGTCTCCCCCTCGTGCCCGGGCACGTTGCCGATGTATACGAACTTCAGCCCCTCCTCCCTGGCGACGCGGTAGGCCATCTCGATGGTCTCAACCGGCGTCGGCGGCAGGTGTGTAAGCCTGTAGTGCGGGAAGAAGCGCGAGAAGTGAACCGGCGTGTCGTCGCCGAGCTCGTCCACCACCCATCTGGCGAAGGCCCTTATCTCCTCCTCGCCGTCGTTGAGCGTTGGTATTATTAAGTAGGTCAGCTCCACGTGGATTCCAAACTCTCTTTTGGCAATCTCCGCGGTTCTCCTGCTCGGCTCACCGCCCGGGACGCCGGATATCTTCATGTAGAACTCGTCGCTGAAGGCCTTGATGTCGATGTTCATGGCGTCTATGTAAGGCGCCAGCTCTCTGAACGGCTCCTCGTTGATATAGCCGTTGGTTATCAGCAGGTTGTACACTCCCTCCTTCCGGGCAAGCCTTGCAGTGTCGAGGACGAACTCGTACCATATCAACGGCTCGTTGTAGGTGTAGGCTATGCTCTCGCAGCCGTAGCGCTTGGCTATTGCGACCACCATCCCCGGCGTCATGTCGTGGAGGTACGGGAAGCTCTCGTCGGCCTGGCTTATCTCCCAGTTCTGGCAGTGCTTGCAGTGCATGTTGCACCCAACGGAGCTTATCGAGAGCGCGCAGGAGCCGGGCCAGAAGTGAAAGAGCGGTTTTTTCTCAACCGGGTCGGCGGCTATGGATGATACTTTTCCGTAGTTGAGCGTGTAAAGCTTTCCGTTGATGTTCTTCCTCACCCTGCAGGAACCGCGGTGACCTTCATCTATGATGCAGTTCATGGGACACAGGCGGCACCTCACCCTCCCGCCTTCAAGCGGCTCCCAGTACATGGCCTCTCGCATGGATATCACCTGAAGACAATAGTCTTCTTACCGTTTAAGCTTTTGGTATCTGTCTCGGTACTCTTGCATTGTCAAAAATTCGGCACCTCTGGCCTTATAATAATCGATCAGCTTTCCGAGAAGTTCTATGGCTTTATCGCCCGTGTTGAACCTGCAGTCCCACCTGATTTTTTCCCTCTGCATCGGCACGAACTCCCAGGGGTGGGCAAAGTAAACGCGGGGCTCCTTCAGGCGGGCATGGATGAACCTCTGAACCCCCCAGGGGAGCCTTAGGACAGAGCTCGTGGTCGAGGCCGGAACCTCAAGAACTCCGCCGAAAAACCTCACACCTTCCGTGTAGCCTTTGTATGTGGCCCTGGATGAGTCCACCAGTATGCCGTTTCTTTCAAGTATATCATAATAATAATTTGGTAGCTGCAGGTTGGGGGCGCGGAACGACACCACGTCTCCGAACCTGCGCAGTACCTCGAGGGACTTCACGATAGCCCTTTCGCCCTCTGCCATAGTGAGCTTGTCCAGTCGTTCGTGGTTGTAGCCGTGGCTCCCCAGCTCGTGCCCATCATCCACTACCCGCTTTGCCAGCTCCGGAAAGCGCTTCGCCATCTCTGCCGTGAAGAAGAACGTTGCCTTCACATTTTTCTCCGTCATTAAGTCGAGGAGCTTTGGAAGCCCCTTCTCCATCCCCCTAGTTGTCCTCAAATACGGCGGGCAGTCGTGCTCCACATCAAAGGTTATCGAGACCATCATGGGCCAATCCCCTGAACCAGTTTGTAGAGGACGTACCTCCTGTCAACCTCGTCCCTCATGTCCATTGTGCGTTTGTATATCCTTAACAGCTTACGCAGAACAACGTCCCACGAAAACTCTTTCTCCGCACGTTTCCGGGCTTCCCTGCCCATCGCTATGAGCCTCTCCCTCTCCCGGAACGCGGTGGCGAGGCTTTCTACCATGCTCTCCTCGCTCTCCGCCAGAAGGCCGGTAACCCCGTTGATTATTATGTCCGAGAGGCCGCTTTCGTTTCTCCCGATTACGGGTCTTCCTGTTGACATGGCCTCCAGCCCTACGACGGAAAACGTCTCAAGGATTCCTGGCACCAGCACAAGGTCGGCAGCCCAGTAGAGGGGCAGCAGTCTCCCCCTCTCCATAAAGTCGTAAAGCTCCGTTATCTCGCCAATGCCAGTTTTTCTGAGGTTTCTCTCCAGCACCGGGCGCATGGGGCCGTTGCCGACCAGTATGAGCCTCACTCTGCTCTTTGGAATTCCGCTCCGTTTCAGCGCCCCATTAACCATTACAGGTATCCTGTGGGCCTGCTTCCTCTCGGTCATCCTCCCGAGATACAGCACGACGATTTCATCCCTTACGCCGATTTTCCTTCTTGCTTCCTCCCTCTCCTCCGGTTCGGGGGGACGCCATTTTCTAACGTCTATCCCGTTGGGAACCACGTGGACAGACCTGCCGCCGAGCTTATTTCCCAGCAGGTTTCTGGTGTCCCTCGCGACGGGGGTGCTGACGGCGACGAAGGTGTCTATCCGATTGAGATGGTGTCTGACAAACGGGCCGATCAGGAAGTCCAAGGGTGGTTTGCCGTAGAATGAGTGGTTGGTGGCGACCACAGGGACGTTCCGGATTCCCCTCGATATCTTTGAGACTGCGACGGCCAGGGGTGAGTATATGCTGTGGACGTGTGTGATGTCAAAGCCTGCCCTTTTGTAAAGTTCGTTTATTCCCCAGAGCTGTCCGAATCCTATGCTGGCATGCCATTTCCTGAAGTAAAACGTGCCCCGGAACCTGACAACAGGATAAGGAAAGCTGTCCACGTAGGCCCCCATGTGCCTGTAATCGTGGGTAATGACGTAGGGTTCGTGCCCCATGAGAATGAGGTTGCGGGCGAGTTCATCGATGTGTGATTCTATTCCCCCTATCTTTGGATAGAACCAGTCGCTCGCTATTGCGATTTTAAGGCTCTCCATAGCTCAACGCCTCCTGAGGTCGCTAACACCAGGAACCCCACGATGCTGCTGGTGACATATGAAACAAAGCGCTCCAAAAGGGTTATCGACACGGCGAATGCCGTAGGGATTCCAAAGTATGTGAGCGTCCCTATAAGGCCCCCCTCAATTATCCCCACTCCCCCTGGTGTGAACGCGAGGAGGCCGAAAAGGAGGTTAGCGATTGAGACCACCGCTATAAAGCTCCAGGCCATGTTAAGCCCGAAGGCCATGGTTATGAGCTTCAGCCTCACAACGTCGAGTATCCAAACCGCCGAGCTCAGAAAGACTGCCAATATGTTGAGGTTGCGACGGTTTCTTAGGGATACTATCTTTCCCATTTCGTCCTCACTGATATGGGTCTTGAAAAGCCTGAGGGAGATCCTAACGAATGCACCCCATTTTATCCATATGAGAATTATTCCAGCTATGCCGAGAACCACGAAGGGGAGGGGCTCCCCCGAAGAAAAATAGCTCATGCCGAGGAGGGAGAGCCCAAAAATCGGTATCATCTCAAGTATGCGCTCGTAAACTATGCTGACCGCAGAGACGCCCACTGGAATGTTGGCCTTCCTGGAAACCCACGCCATTCTGAGCAGTTCTCCCCCGCTCCTGCTCATTGGGGTCACGTTGTTCATGAATATTGAGGCAAGGATTGCCTTGATGAGCTCTAAAAGTGGAGCGTCCCGCCCGATGCCCCTCAAAACAAGCTTCCACCTAATCCCATATATGACGACGCTCACGTAGTACGTGAGAAAGGCCAGGATAAGGTACTTAAGAGAAGCGGTGCACATCACTAAGAAATACCGCTGCACTGATATGGTGATACTCTCCAGCATAGCCACAACCTAACCCGTACTTTGGGGGAGAGGTTTTAAAACGTTATCGGAAGGCCCCATGCGGGCTCAAGGGGCCTTCCCAAGGTGTTCCCAGCCTAGGACGGGCATCTCCTGTCTTTTTCCATCGGCGGTAATGTATACCCCGGCTCCTTCGAGCACCCTTCCAATGACGGTACACTGCACGGGACATTCGTCCAGCAGGGGTTCGGGGATCGTGAAGACCAGCTCGAACTCCTCCCCGCTCGCGAGGGCGATCTCGACCGGGTCAAGCCCCAAGGCCCCGGCAACCTCGGTCACCTCTCCCCGGATTGGCAGTTTCTCGGCATAGACTTCAATCCCCACCCCGCTCATCCTGGCTAGGAGGTGGAGTTCCTTGCTCAGGCCATCGCTTACGTCGACTGCCGCGTTCGCAAGCCCGCTGAGCTCCGCCCCCTCTTTAACCCTCGCCCTCGGCTCAAGAAGTTTTTCGTAGAGGGCTTTCCTTGTCTTCTCAGGCACGCCGAGGCCGTGCTTCCACACCAAAAGCCCCGCCAGCGCCCTCCCCACGTCGCCGGTAACACACACCAGGTCGCCTGGTTTCGCCCCAGAACGGGTAAGCAGCCGCCCGGTGAGTCCGAGGGCTATTCCATCTATTATCAGGTCATCGGCCTCGTTCGTGTCGGCGCTGAGAACGGGGAGGCCGTAGAAGTCGAGCGCTTCACCTATGCCCCTCGCTATTCCCTCAAGGTAGTCGGCGCTTAGGTCAGGAGGGATCCCGAGCGAGAAGAGGAAGCCCACCGGCTCTGCCCCCATCGAAGCCACGTCGCTCACGTTCATGGTGACCGTCTTAAAACCGACCTGCTCCGGCGTCATTATGTCTGGAACGTCCGTCTTCCTAACGAGCATGTCGTTGGTGGCGACTAACCACCTATCGCCGAGCCTGAGCGCCCCGGCGTCGTCGCCAAGGGGCAGATCGCCCTGTCTCCTGAGGTGCCTGAGGAAGAGGTCTATTATCTCGGATTCCCTCATTGAACTCACCCGGTTGCCTTTTACACGAACTTACGGCTCACCCAGCGCCTTTCAGGAACTCCGTTATGCTCCTCTGCCTGGGCTTTTCCTCCTCCGGCAGGGAGACCTCAACGCTCTCAAGCTCATCGACGCTTGCGTCCCATATCTTTTCGGGCAGCCTTATCTCCCCGTACTTTCCTCCGCCGCCGGGAATCACGATGAGCTTGCCGCTGCGGTAGGCCCAGACGGCCTTGGCCACATCCTCATGGATTTTAGCGAGCTCCTGAACCGGAACGTCCACAAGGACTCTAATCTCGCTCCCGAACTCCCTTAAAAAGCGCTCCCAGGTGAGCCTAACGGCCTTCGTCTCAACGCCTTTTCCTATTACCATTGCGGTTATCTCTGCGAGCGGGGCCAGGCGCAGGTACGGCGGCCTGTCCTTCGGCCTCTCCTCGGTGTCTGCAAGCTCAAGAATCCTGTCGTGAACGCCCTTCTTTATCCTCCCTCCGCACTTGGGACACTTCCATTTGAAGACTCTGGCCTCTCTGGGAGAGTATTGGGTATAACAGCGGGAGCAGGCAGTCAGATGGTACTTACCCAGCCGGGGGTCGAGGCCTGCGTTGAGGACTATCTTCCTCCCGCCGCGCTTTAAAATCGCCTTACGGATTTCCTCAAAGGTTGTGTCTTCGACCTCAAAGCGATTGAACTCCCGGCCAAGGCGGTGGGGCATCGGCGAGTGGGCGTCGCTGTTGCTGAGGTATGTCAGCGGATGATGGGCCCTTATCCTGTCCGCCATCTCGCTGTCGGCGGAGAGACCGAGCTCAAGGAAGTGTATCCTAGCACCCTGGTACGCTTCAGTGAGGCTGTCGTACTCCTTGTAGATGGCGGTCCAGGGGGTAAATGCGTGCGCGGGGCCGATAAGGACGCCGAGGTCGTTGGCTATCTCCGCGATTTCAGCTGCTGATAGATTCAGGTGGGGCCTCCCTTCTGTCTCAATGTCGGTTGAGTGCGCCTTCAGGCTTTCCCTCATTTCGCGGACGGCATCGATACTCGGAAAGATTAGAACGTGGTGGACGCGCCTGTTGTCCTCGACCTCTGCGGTGAGAAGGAAGCGCACCCCGTTCCTCTCGTAGGTCCCATCATCAACCTTTTTGGCGTATCTCAGCAGTTCCTCTTCCCACTTCGGGTTGAGTATGTCTCCCGTTCCAACTATTCCGAGTCCCTTGAAGCGTGCGTTCTCGGCTAAATTCGGTATCGTCATGGATTTTGATACAGCCTTTGAGTAGCGCGAGTGTATGTGAAGGTCAGCGTCAACCTGCATGCGACCACCTCATTCTATGTACATACCCTCCAGACCCAGGTAGTAGGCGCGGTATATGTCCCTCTTGGTAATGACACCAACGAGCTTCCTGCTCTCCCGGCTTTCCACAACGGGCAGGAGGTTCTGGTCGTAGGCCATAAGCTTCTCGAAGGCCTCTTCAGCGGTCTCCGCCGGGCAGGTCACCGCGTAGGGCCTGCGGATGAACCTCTTCACGGGCATCCTCTTAACGCTCGGGGGTTTTTTCAGGATGTCCTTTACACCGACCACGCCCACCACTTCCATGTTCTCATTGACAACTGGGAAGCAGTCGTGGCCGGTCTCGCCTATAAGGTGCTCCACATCGAAGAGAGTCTGGTCTTCGGTGACGTATACTGGATTGGGCGTCATTATCTCGCCGACGGAAATAGTCTCGAGTATGACCGGCTTCCCGGTCTTCACGCGGTAGCCTTTCCTGATGAGCTTGAGGGTGTAGATGGACTCCCCTTTAAGGAAGAACCTTGCAGTGAGGAAGCCTATTGTCGCGGAGGTCATCACCGCGGGCAGGACTGCGTAGCTCCTAGTCAGCTCGGTAACCATTAGTATCTGGGTTACAGGTGCTTGGGTCATACCGCTGAAGAAGGCCGCCATTCCCGCCAGGGCGTAAACGGCGGGGTTCGAGCCGAGGCCGGGGAAGAGGAGCCCCACGGCCTCCCCGAAGGCCGCCCCGAACATCGTCCCGATGTAGAGGCTGGGGGCGAAGACACCGCCGCTCTGGCCTGAGCCCACCGTCAGCGCCGTGGCCAGCATCTTGACCAGGCCAAGGGTTATTAGCATCCCCACCGCCAGCTCCCCGTAGAAGGCCATCCTCATGCCCTCGTAGCCCACTCCGAATATGCCGTAGGCCGGGAACAGCATCCCAAGAACGCCAACCCCAAAGCCGCCCATCGCAGGTTTTATGATTTCGGGCACTCTTGCCCTCGAGAACCCGTCGGCCACACGGTAGAGGAACTGGGCGTAGAAAGCTGCGAGGAAACCGAGAACCAGACCCAGGAGGAAAAACAGGGGAAGCTCTGGAATCGCGTAGCTTATTCCCTCTGGGATGTCTATCTCCACAGCCTTGTTGAGGACTGCCAGGGTGACTGCGTTTCCGGTGACGGCGGCGATGAATATGGGCACGAGGTTTATCGAGAAGGCCCCCATGTAAACGACTTCCAGGGCGAACATGGCCCCCGCGAGCGGGGTGTTGAAGGTACCGGCTATACCGGCGGCTAGACCGCAGGTGACGAGGAGCTTTCTCATCTCTCTAGACAGATTAAACCAGCGCGCCAGGATTGAGGTTAAGGCTGCGCCGATGAATCCTATCGGCCCCTCGCGTCCAACGCTTCCGCCTGCACCTACGGTTATGGCGGTGGCTATTGTTTTCAGAACCGCGAACTTTCCGGGGATGTTGCCTCCCTTGAATATGACCGCCTCTATGACCTCTGGGACGCCGTTGCCCTTGATTTCGGGGCACTTGATCACGAAGAACGCAACGATGAACGCACCGAGCGTGGGGAGGAGCAGATATCCGAGATTAAAGCCACTTACCTCGTAAGAAACCCTTGGGAGAAGCCACCCAAAGAAAAATCCGTGAACGACGTCTACGAACGTCCTGAAAACTATTGCACCTAGACCACCCACTAGGCCGGCCAGTATGGAGAACGCGATTACAGTGCCCCACTTCCTGAGATACTGGACGTCTTTCGGGGTCATCAAACTGAGTTGGCCATACCAATAAAAAGCTTAAGCTTTTATACCACCTTTCCGAACCTCAGTCGGTGGAACCTATGAAAGTTGAAGGATTTGTTGCTTCCCTGAAAAACGCGGAGACAATAGGTGGGCTCTTTAAGATACTTCAGGAGAAAGGTGCCCCTCTCGTCGAACTCGACGGGCAGAGGTTTCTCATCGTCGTTGAAGGCGACTTTGAGGGTAAGAAGTTCTGGACGGAGATAAACGGCGAGAAGGCCAACCAGGCCCTTGGTGATGCCATGCTTAGCTCCTCAAGCTTCCCGTTCAAGTGTAAGAGACCTTACACCGGCGGTAACGTCATCTTTGTCAACTTTGACGACATCGAGGTCGAGAAGTTCCTCGTTGCTTACCGTGACCCTGACTATGGGGTATTCTACCTCGTCGAGAACGGCGAAGCGAAGGAGATAACGAAGGAAGAGTACGAGGGGCTGAAAGACAAGATGCCCGAGTTCAAGATAAAGTCGATGAGCGAGGAGCAGATGGACATGATGGGGGCCTTTTTCGGTTGAGCCTCGCCTCTTTGTTTTCCATTCCCGTTTTGACATCCTCATTGACGTGGTAGGAATATGAAAAAACGAAAGGGCTCAGAGCAGTTTCTTCCCCATGGCCCCGATGAAATAGAACATCAGCTTCGCCGCTGTGAGGGCGGTCACGTCACCCAGTTCGGTTCCGGCGACCTCCATTATGTCGAAGCCCGCTATTTTCTTGTTCTTCACGAGCCACTCTACGGCCTCGACAACGTCCCAGAAGCCCAAACCGCCGGCTTCAGGCGTTCCGGTTGATGGAACGAGCGAGAGGTCAAAGGCGTCGATATCGATGGACAGGTAAACTGGCTCTGGGAGGGGCTTCACCAGCTCGATAAAGGAGTCAAAGTCGTAGTCCCTCGCGTGGACCCAGGGGATGCCCTTCTCCTCTGCGTACTCGACCTCCTCCTTCGTTCCGCTCCTTATTGCGAACAGGGCCTCCTTGACGCCGAGCTCGCTTATCCGTCTCGCCACGCAGGCGTGGTTGTAGGGGTTGTCCTCGTAGCTGTCCCTCAGGTCGAGATGGGCATCGAAGACGACGTAGCTCGCTGGCTTAAGGGCTTCAACGGCTCCGAGGGTCTGGGAGTGCTCGCCACCGAGGAGTGTCGGTATCGCCTCCGGGTTAACGCGTTTGAGCTCCTCAACGGTCTCCCTGACCCTATCTGCTGTCTTTCTCGGGTCGCCGGCGACGACTGCGACGTCACCTATGTCCGCAATAGGCAGCTCGGCTATGTCCACGTCGTAGTCGAGGATGTAGCTCTCAAGGTTCAGCGTCGCCTGCCTTATTAGCGTTGGCCCGAACCTCGTGCCGGGCTTGTAGCTCGTGGTCCCGTCAAAAGGGACTCCGAGGATGACATATTTTGCCTCTTCTGGCCTGACGAGAGGAAATTCGAGCTTTAGAGTCTCGTAGGTGTACAGGAAGTCCATATCTCCACCTCCGAATAGAGTCAAATAAGCCGTTTAAAAGATTGTGCAGAAACGGAAGGAAAGGCGAGAAGAAAAAATCACTCGCCCTTAAGCTTCATGATCTTAATCCTGCCGAGGGTCTCCCAGTACTCGACGTTGATGCCTTCCTTGAGCTGGTCCTTGACTTCGTCGGCAACGCCGGTCTCTATCGGGACGTCGAAGAGCTCGTAGGTCTCCATGTCCATGATCTGGACGGTGTCCGGGGTCATGGCGATGACCTGGGCGGTCCTCTTGTCGATGATCGGAACCTCAACCTCGGCGCTGGTGGGCTTAACGATGCTCCTGACCTTGCCGTCGAAAATTCCAACGGCCTCGATCCTCGCCTTGGCTGAACCGTGCTTACCCGGTGAGGACACGGTTATGTTGCCTATCCTGCAGGGCTCTCCATCGATGAGGATGTACCTTCCCGGCTTGAGCTTGCTAACCTGAACCTTGGTCTTGTCTCCCATTTTTCAGACCTCCATAAGCGTTCTAAAACCGATTGGGAAGGGCCTTTAAAAAATTTTTGAATAAGGGAAAAGACTTCACCGCCTGCCCTTCAGCAGCATGCGGTTCATGAGTAACGGCACGAGGAGCACGAGGCCGAGCGCCGCGCCCATTTTCACGGGCATCTCCGGAGCGGTGAGCGAGTAGTAGAGGGTTACCGCCCCGCTGACGAGGAGGAGCACCGTTATCAAAACTGCCACCCTACTACGTTCCATTCCGAGAGAAAGCAATGGGTAGCTCTCCACCGCGGCCATGAGCGCGGCCACGGTAAATGGCACGACGACGAACATTGTTTTTACATCGCTCACAGTCATGGCGCCGGCCACTATCATGCCGATGAGGCTCACTATTCCCAGGCTCCTGTTTCTTCCAAGCTGCATGGCCTCTGAGACCATCTGGCTTCCAATCTCGATGAGGATGATTATGGTTGTGAGGCCCGCCAGATAGAGGGACAGCATCAGAAGCACTATAATGGTCGTGTCGTTGGACACACTGCCTCTCAGGACTGAGGGTATTGAGTAGAAGACCTCTATAAACTCAATAGGACCCCTGTCGGTGTTGGTGGTATAATCCTTTAGATCATTGAACTTTGTGAAAAGTTCCATGGACTCTTCCGCGGGGATGTTCGGGTTCTGGAATGCCTTTTCGACTGCATGATACGCCGCGCCGAGGGAGTAGGCGACGGTGAAAGCCGCGGCGAAACTTAGGATTATCTGGAGGGCGAAAACCGCCGCTAGAACTTTCCTCAGGTCGAGCTCCTCTGGGGCGAAGCTTCCGATAACGTAGTAGACTCCGGTACCGAGGCCGAGGGAGGTAAGCACGGAAACGAGCATGTAAAGGACTCCCTTCATGGTCAGGGGCATGTTAAATGACGTTATCGAGGACACCGCGTTGTTCATGTACCGGATGGCAGGCGGGGATGTGACGGTGCTGAGGGCATGGTTCTTGATCAAAAACGCTGAGGCGAGGGCGAAAAGAACGAAGATTATCGAGACGACCGAGATGAATTCGAGGGTTCTGCCCTTCGCCAGTATAAGCATCAGGAAGGAGAGCAGCAGCGTCCCAACGGCCAGGATAGGGATGTACTTTGAGCTTATCCCGAGGGCGATGGTGAGGCCGTAGGATGAGTAATACGTGGTGACGCCGAGCATTATCATCAGGAACATCAGCAGGCTGAATATCATTGCTGGAGTCCGGGATATCTTAAAGAAAAACTCGTATATGAGATAGCGCGTCTTCTTGGTGCTCTCGGCCTCGCTGTATATCAGGAAAAACGCCAGGAGCATCGGGATAAGTGAAACCAGGAATCCCTTGAGCCCGAAGGTTATGTAGTATTTCGGTAGAACCAAAAAATTCCATATACCAAGAACATACCCAACTATTAAGAACGCCATCAGGAAGCTTATTTTTCGCATGGATGGTCCCTCCATCGGATTGATTTAGGATGTTGTTTCCAAGGCCTAAGAAATAAAATTTTCAAAATATAAAAATATTGCTGACTTTTTTTAATTTTTCAGGGAATCCAACGCTCAAAGTTGACTATTACCTCGTTCACGACTGTCCATGCCATCAGAGGGGCTTTGTAAAGGCTTATTTTTTCTCCAGGAATTTCACTCCTGAAGTCTCCGTGGGGAAATCCCCCGACGATGACGAGTGGATTCTCAAGCTCACTCAGTGTCTTCCCGAAGTCACTTGGCTTCGTGAGCTTTCCCTCTTCGTGCATCACGAAGACCCCATCGGAGCCTATCTCATCTACCAGTTCTTCGATGGACTTCTCCTCGATGCGGAGCAGTTCGAGGTCCTTTGGAACTGTACGGTTCTTGAAGAGGCTCTCCATCAGCCCGACGAAGCGGTTGTAGTTCCGTGGAATCCTCGTCTCGGGTTTGATGTAAATCACTTCGTCGTTCCTCGTGTGGACGTAGACCCTCAGCAGGCCTTCCTTGTTGGCTATGCTCTCAAGGGCGTTGAGGAGGCAGATGTGGACTATGTCGGGCCTGCCCCTCCTTTCCCCGTCTTCGAGCTTTTTCAGCGCCGAATGGTGGTAAGTGCTGTCCAGCAGTATCTCCTCTGGCCTCTTTCCCCTCTTCCTGGCGTGGTTCACAACCGCCGGGTGGTCCAGTATGGCCTTCGGGACGAGCTCAAGCTCCGCCTCAGCTATCACCAGATGAAGCATTCTCCCACCTCTCCAGCGTTATTTTTCTCTCGGTGATCTCTTCCACAATCCTCTTGAATGTGTCCCTGCGCATTCCGAGTATCTCCGGTGGAATAACTCCAAAGGTGCAGCCCTTTTCGGCAACGATGCGCGCTATTATGGCCGCGGTGAATCCCGTGACACGGGCCATTGAGGTGAAGCCGTCCCGCTCCTCGTCGTAGAGGAGGTAGCCTATCTCCTTCTCCTCGCCGTCCAGAGTTCCCCTCCCCACAACCTGCATTATCGAAAAGTCCGGACTCTCATAGGTCATGAGGGGAGTTATAACTTCCAGCGTCTTGTCTACGTGCTCCGGCTTAAAGAAGCCAAGCTCCCGAAGGACTTTCATCTTTTCGAGGTGTCCCGGCCAGCGGAGCGTCCATTCCTCCAGCCTTTCGGCTTTAACGCTCTCCAGCAGAGAGCGCAGGCCGTCGCTCACAAAGGCCTCAAACTCAAAGTCTCCCACGGAAACCTTCTCAATCCTCTCGAATGGGTCAATTGCAGTAACCCCTCCGTCCCTTATCACCCTCGCCGGCCTCGTGTATTCTTCAATTAGGTCTTTCGGTGACCATGTAATTCTGTAATAAAGTGGTGGTCTGGGCTCCTTCGGAAGGCCGCCCACGTAGATGTAGCCTTCTTTAAGCCTCTCCATTTCTCCCCATATCCTCCCCAGAAGGATGTGGCTCAGCCCGGGGGCAAAACCTGCGTCAAATACGACCGTCACCTGCGCGTTCTCTGCTTCATTGTGGAGCTCCAGCGGGTTTTCTGGCATAAACGAGACGTCAACCATGTCAACGCCCGCCTTTATCGCGGCCTTTACCGATTGGTATCCAAACCTCCCCGGCAGGGCCCCAACCACGAGATCAAAACCTTCCATAGCTTCAACGAGGGAATCAAAACTGGAAGCATCGACTTTCAGGGGCGTGGCAAATTCGGACACGGCTTTAAGTCTCTCGTCGCTGACGTCCCCAACGTAAACATCGAACTCGTCCCTCAAATCCCAGGCTATCGCCCTGCCGACGTTTCCGGCACCGAGAACTAGAACCTTCATGGTAACACCCCTACCAGTTTGGCGAAGGTATATATAAGCCCTCCCCCAACTTCCTTTAATGCCGATAAGACTCCCGCTCTTCCGGAAAAGGGTCGTGGAACTGCTTTCGTCCACCGACGAAACCAAGGTCATGCACGTAAGCGATACCCCTGAGAGCGTTTACCGCTTCCTCAACGGCCTGATTGAAAGGGCTGACCCGGACTACATAATCCACACCGGCGACCTCGCGGACAACATAAAGCTGGAGAGGAGACCCGAACTGAAGCCGCTCTACATCGGGGCCGTGAGAAAGCTGACCAGAATCCTCAGGAACTCAGGGGCGGAGCTCTACATCGTTCCCGGCAACGAGGACGACCCCGAGGTGGTCAGGGAGTTCTTCGGCGATTCCGTCGTTGGGCCTGGAAGTATCGTCGAGATAGAAGGCACGAGGTTCGCCCTCGGCCACACGTGGATGGAGGTGGCCGGCCTGGACGCCGATTTCAGACTTTACGGCCACAGTTTCAAGCTGATAGGGAGGGGGCTGAACGGAGTTCTTGGCGTTAACTTCATCCTTCTCCCGAGCGGGAAGACATACCGAGTGAAGTATCCCGGAGGGACGGATTTTGAGAGGGGATACAAGATGTGGAGGGGGTTGTGATGCGCGCTCTTAGGTTCGGGCCGTCGATAATATTCCTCAGGACTCCCCATGAAGGGGCCGTGCGGTCTGCCCTGAAGGAGATTTTTGGTGTTGACGAAATCCCCACGGACGAGGCCATAAGAAAAAGCCGCGAGTTCGAGACCGTGGTCTTTGTAACCGGGGAGTGGAAGAAGGAAACGATTCCCCCGGAAAGGGCGTTTCTGGTAAAGTGCCATGCCCCCGTCATTCTGAGCAGGATAATCAACAGCAAGCTCCCGATTGAGAAAGTCCACGTTGAGGGCACTCTAATACTCATGCGCGTCCCGGACAAGATCGAGGAGGGGCTGAAGCTCATTGCAGATAAGTACGGCGGGGAGATAATGGACATACGAACGGCCTTCGACGAAGGCGAGGCCGGGGACACTATAATAGGCCTGACAAGGAAGAAGCTGAACTCCCCAATAGGGCCGGAGGACATTGATGGCGCCGTTCTCATTCATAGGGATTTCCTTGAAGTTTACCGGGAGCTCAGCCTCGATGCGCCCCTGCTGCTGCTAAAACTGATGCCCGAGTGGAACGAGATTACGATTAAAATCTACGACACGGACAAGCGCTACGAGGAGAACATAGAGCGCCTTATGATGGTTATTGAAGACCTTGACCTCGGCTTCATCGTTGGAGAGGGGTGGGACTGGGACTATCCAAGGCCGTTTATGCGTGTTCCCGTGTACAAGCTCAAGCTCCTGACATGGGAGGACCCGGGGCGGGTCAAGTTCCTGCTCAAGGGCATCGAGTACCACGGCTACAAACGCCTCTGCGACATAGACGTCTTTGTCGAGGGGAAGAAGATTAAGTGGACCTCCCTCGGAGAGTACAGTTCAAAGTTTGAGCTGGCGAAAGCCGCGAGGGAAGAACTCGAAAAGCACCTAAGCGAGGACGTCATCAAAAGGCTGGGGGAGCTCGACGAGAAGCTCGCGTCGGAGTCGGAGGATTGAAGTGAGGCAACTCAGAGTTTTTTGAACTTTGCCACGAAAAAACCACTCGTGCCGTGCCTGTCGGGGTAAAAGCGCCTCGCCTTCTTTATTTCCTCGCTCAGCTCAATCCCGAAGGGTTTTGTCAGGGCAGGCTCGCCGTAGCGGAGCGGGAGGAGCTCAACCTCGAAGCTGTCCAGAACCCACTGGATTACGAACTCGTTCTCCTCGGGCTCAAGGGAACAGGTCGAGTACACGAGGATTCCGCCCTTCTTGAGCACACTCAGGCCCTTTTCAAGGAGCTGTATCTGAAGGCCCTGGCAGAACTTTATGTCGTCCATCGTCCTGTTCGCCTTCCGCTCCGGGTTTTTGTGGATCGTGCCGGAACCTGTGCATGGGGCATCTAGCAGTATTTTGTCAAACTCAACTCCGAGCTCGTCGATATGGAGCGACGACTTGTGGACGAGAACTGTGTTTGTCACGCCGAGGCGAGAGAGGTTCAAACGGGTCTCCTTCAGCCTGTCTTCCCCCACGTCAAAGGCGTAGATTATCCCTTGGTTCTCCATGAGCTGGGCGAGATAGGAGGTTTTTCCGCCAGGCGCCGCCGCCATGTCCGCAACGACTTCGCCGGGCTTCGGCTCGAGCGCCACGGGGGGATACATCGAACTGGCTTCCTGGATGTAGAGGAGACCGCCGAGGTATTCGGGCGTGGAGGTAATCGCAAAGGGCTCGCGTGTGAGGCAGAATCCTTCCCTAGCCCAGGGGACGCGCTTGAACTGGAAGCCCTTCTTGTTGAGGAGCTTTGTGAGCCTGGGAACCTCTATCCTGAGCGTGTTTACGCGGAAGCACCTTGGCAGGGGCCTCTCCATAGCCTCGGCGATCGCTAATGCCCTCTCACCCCAGAGTTCGTAATAGCGCTCCGCGAAGGTCTTGGAATAGCCGAGACTGAACAGCTTTTCGAGCATGGGAAAAGGTTGAGGGGAGGGGTTTAAAAGGTTCTCCTATTCTCCCCCACCGGCCAGATGAAAATTATGAAATAAAAAACTCAGTAGGGAAGCCCGTAGTGCTTAACCACTATCTCGTCTATCCCCAATTTCTCCAGAGCACTCAGCGGAACCTGCATTGAGACCTGCACTATTCCCGGAAGCCTTCCGATCTCGACGGCACCGCTTATTGTCACCCTGTTCTTGACTTCCTCCACGCTCATTCCGAAGAGTTTTGCCGCCCTCTCGAAGCCCCTAACCGCGGCGTCGTTTATGGTCGGCCCAGAACCGATTATCTGCACTGGAGCTACCGGCTCGGGTTCGATTCCGAACCTCTTGGCCAGGCTCTGCACTCTTTCCCATTCGTCTTTTCTCCACGGTTTGGCGAGCGGCGGCAGATCTTCCTCGGGGGGAAGCAGAATCGGGCCGTCGAGGTTTATGTTCTTGACAACTGAAACTTCAAGAACGCTCTCAGCCGATACATCGGTTGTGTGTCCAGCTACCTCTCCGTCTCCCTGCATTCCGTGTGCATCTCCTGCATAAACTCCTCCGCCTTTGACCTTTACAGGCGCTATTATTATCGCCCCCTCTCTGACTGAGTCAACATCTAGGTGCCCATCCGTCAGCTTGGTCTCGTAGTCTTCTTTGGTTATTCCATAGGGATGGGGGGCGTTGATTAGGAATGAACCGAAGTCTCCGGCGTTGTGGGAGTCGGGGATGTCCACGGCCGGAACCGTTCCGAGCTGCCCCAAGAAAGGCCTCATCCTTGAAGGTACTCCGACTATATCTGCCTTGGCAAATATGAGTATTGGGACTTGCTTTGAGTTCTTGGGGAGGGAATGCCACTCCCAGGCGTCTTTGGCTATCATCTCGGCCGTCTCTTTGTTTATGGTGACGCCGACTCCGAGGTTGTGGTCAAAGACCATCGTGTATCCGTTTACCATTTTGAAGGGCGCGGCTGGGGAGCCACAGCGTTTGCACCTTATTGCATCCTCACCTATGCCGATTACTTCGAATTCGGGCCACGGCTCGTTACAGACGGGACATTTCTTGGCAACGTAAGGGTCGCCGACAAACGCGCCTTCCCTAACGGTGTCAACGCCGGAAGATGCCGCCTTTGAGAGCACCTTTATGCTCTTTATCTTGATTACAATCCCATCCCCGACTTCTGCGCCTTCCACGGCAACGGGGACGTTGACTTCGTGGCCTCCTCTGAGGGTGGGTGTAATCATTGGGCCCCAGCATCCTGGAGCGGTTAAGAAAACTATTTTTCCTCCATCTGCCACAGGCCCAAGCATCTTTGAGTGGGGCCCGATAATTCCATTTGTTTGCACATCATTAAAAATCTCGTCTTCAACTACCATGGAAATCACCAAGTATTGCTTGTGAAATAGAAAGATAAAAACATTTTCCATTGTTATGGTGACTAAATTTAAAAATAACAATCGACTAACAGCAAAGGTTTATATAGATTTAATTCGATATTCTTATGCGGTGATTTTTATGTATGGCCACATGGGGAGCATATTGAGAATAGATTTGACAAATAAAAAAGCCACAGTGGAACCATTAAAAGAAGAACTCGTCAAAAAATTTATAGGTGGACGCGGGTTTGGAGCAAAGATTCTGTGGGACGAGCTGAAGCCTGGGATTTGCCCTCTGAGCCCTGAAAACAAAATTATTTTCACTGTGGGACCTCTGACTGGTACAAAGGCTCAGTCCGCATCAAGGTGGATGGTTCAGTTCAAGTCCCCGCTCACGGGAACGTACTTCAGGAGCGTTGGAGGGGGCTTTTTTGGCGCGGAACTCAAGTTTGCGGGCTATGACGCGGTGATAATCGAGGGAAAGGCCGAGAAGCCTACGTACATCTACATAAACGATGGGGACGTCGAATTTAGGGACGCGCAGAAAATCTGGGGCATGAATACTCTAGCCACGAGAGACTTCCTCAAAGAAGAAACGGATAAAAATGCCCACATGGTCATGATAGGGCCTGCTGGAGAAAATCTAGTAAAGTTCTCGGCCATCGTGACGGATGTTGACTTTAGAACTGCCTCTAGAGGCGGTGGCGGTGCTGTAATGGGCTCAAAGAACCTCAAAGCAATTGTAGTGAAGGGAGACAAAAGACCGGAAGTTTACGACGAAAATGCATTCGATGAGGCTGTCAAGGAGCAGATTGAGTCATATAAGAGTAATCCTGCCTTTGAAGGGTTCCACAATCTTGGAACAAACTTTGCAGTGTACCCCTTCTATACCCTTGGACATTTCCCCACATATAACTTCAAGCAGAAGGAACTGGATGGTGCGGAAATATTCCAACCGGAAGTTCTCTCTCAGTACGTGGTAAAGCACAGCGGCTGCTGGGGCTGCATGATCAGATGTGGAAAGGTGTTTAAACTCACCAAAGGGCCCTACGCGGGAACGGTGTGGGACCTCCCAGAATACGAGACCCACTGGTCGTTTGGGGGAAACCTGGGCAACATAAATGTAGAGACAGTAATCTATGCCAACATGCTTTGCGACTTTTACGGCCTTGACACACTTTCTACTGGCGTCACAATAGGGTTCGCAATTGAACTCTACGAAAAGGGGATCATTGGAAAGAGCGAAACTGACGGCCTTGAGCTTAGATGGGGAGATCCGGATATTATTCCCGAACTGGTTAAGAGAATAGCCCTAAGAATAGGCGTAGGCGATTTACTCGCAGAGGGAACAAGAAATGCAGCCGAAAAGATTGGTAGAGGTGCCGAGAAGTACGCTATCCACGTTAAAGGCCTCGAATTCCCTGCATACGATCCAAGGTCTGCAAAGGCCCATGGTTTGAGCTTTGCCACATCCCCAATAGGTGCAAGCCACTGCATCGGATGGAACAAGTTTGAGATAATGGGCATTCCAAGAAAGGCCGATCCATTTGCCACTGAAGGTAAGGGTGAGATCACGAAGTACGTCCAAGATGAAACGGCGATTGCGGAGACTGCTATATTCTGTATATTCCCATTCAACATGGAAATGGTGACCGCTGACATGTACGCAAAGATGCTCTATGCAGCAACGGGTATTGAAGAGTTCAAGGATCCGAACTACCTCTGGCTCGTTGGGGAAAGGATATTCAACCTTGAACGGGCCATCAACGTTAGGGAAGGTATTGATGGCAAGTACGACAAAATGCCAGAACGGATCGTAAAAGAGCCAGTATTGAGGGAGCCCTCAAAAGGCCAGGTCTTTGAGGAGGAGATTCTTCTTAAGGACTACTACAAAGTCAGAGGCTGGGATGAAAACGGTGTTCCCACAAAGGAGAAGCTCAGGGAGTTAGGACTGGAGGAAGTTGCAGAAAAGCTCTAGTCCCCCTTTTAATTTTTGGGTGGTATGATGAAGGTATTCGTTAAGCTGATAGCTCAAGCAGCGGAAGGCGCAGACAAGCCGGAATTCTGGGTTTTTCTAGGGGAAAACTCTACGTTAGGTGACCTTTTAAAAAAGTTAGAGCGCGAAAGAGGGATTAAAATAGAGTGGGATAAGCGAAACATTGTTATCCTAATAAACGGCCGTTCAGCGGAGTTTCTTGGTGGAGTTAAAGCCAAACTCAAGGACATGGATAGGATTGTAATAATGCCCGTCGCGGCGGGTGGGTAACCTGACCACACCATTCATTTAAAATCAGAAATGTTAAAGGAAAAAGAAATCCCTCAGACCTTAATACCGCCCATGACGAGCGCCATGAGGGCCTTCTGGGCGTGGAGCCTGTTCTCGGCCTCGTCGAAGACGACGCTGTTCGGGGAGTCAACGACGTCGTCGGTAACTTCTTCACCGCGGTGGGCCGGGAGGCAGTGCATGAAGATGTAGTCCGGCTTGGCGTGCTTGACGAGCTCCTTGTTGACCTGGAAGGGCATGAAGATCTTTCTCCTCTCCTCGGCCTCGGCTTCCTGGCCCATTGATGCCCAGACGTCGGTGTAGATGACGTCGGCGTCCTTGACGGCCTTGACCGGGTCGTGGAGGAGCTCGAAGCTTCCGCCGCTCTCGGCCGCGTTCTCCTCGGCCCACTTGATGACCTTCTTGTCCGGCTCGAAGCCCTCGGGGGTTGCTACGACGACGTTGGCACCAAGCTTGGTTCCGGCGATCATGAGCGAGTGGGCGACGTTGTTTCCATCGCCGACGTAGACGATCTTAAGCCCCTGAATCCTGCCCTTCTTCTCAAGGATGGTCTGGTAGTCGGCAAGGGCCTGGCACGGGTGGGAGAAGTCGCTCAGGCCGTTGATGACCGGGACGCTCGCGTACTTGGCGAGGTCAACAACGTCCTGGTGGTCGAAAACGCGGGCCATTATCCCGTCCACATACCTGCTGAGGACGCGGGCGGTGTCGGCTATCGTCTCACCGCGCCTGAGCTGGAGGTCATTGGCGTTGAGGTAAAGGCCGTAGCCGCCGAGCTGGTAGATTCCGACCTCGAAAGAAATCCTCGTTCTGGTGGAGGGCTTCTGGAATATCATGGCGAGGGTTTTGCCCTCAAGAACGCGGTGGGGCTTTCCAATCTTGTTCCAGATCTTCATCATCTCAGCAGTCTTGAGAATAGTTTCAATCTCCTCCCTTGTAAATTCCTGGAGGCAGAGAACATCCCTTCCAGCGAGGCTAACCACCATGTGCATCACCGTCTAAAGCTGAACTCTGGTTTTAATAACCCTTTCGTCGAAGACAGGGAGACGTGACTGAAATCTTTTGAGTATCAGTGCACAAGGCCTTTCCAAACGTAATGGGCGTTGCTGGTTCTATGTCGCTCTCCGTACTTCTGGGATGGATGTGATACTTTTACAGTGGCCCGTGGGAAACTTTTAAGTAGTTGTGGGGACATTTACTCTTGAGGTGATTGTCCGTGGGCGATTTGAAAAACGCCAAAATAATGGGTGGCATAGGAGCCATCCTGACCCTGGTCGGCCTCGGCTTCATAGGGTTTATTCTGAAGCTCCTAGCCGTTAAGAATATCGCCGAAGCCACCGGCAGGGATGAGATATTCAACAAGTACCTCTGGGCGGCCATACTGAACGTAGTGGCCAGCCTGATACTCGTGGGGACCTTCTTTGGCTCGATAATAAGTGCCGCGAGCTCACTCGAGCTAGGAAATCTGGCCATGCTGGGCACCGGCGGCATTGTTGCAGTCGTTCTCATGATAGTCGGTGTGTGGTTCATGAAGCAGAGCTACGACATGATATCCGAGGAGACCGGAGTGGGAATGTTCCGCACGGTCGCGCTGCTGTACATCCTTGGTGCGGTTCTGACGATAGTCCTGATCGGCGGGCTGCTTATTCTCATAGCGGCAGTCCTTGAGATAGTGGCGTTCTTCTCCCTGCCGGACGAAATCGAAAGGCCTGGAGAGGAAGTAGTGATGGCTGTCTGATTCATTTCTTTCCTATTTGCATCCCTACTTTTTATGATGATTTGAGCCTTATACGAAGTCGCCCCAGTAAACCTAATAAACTTCGACCTATTCTTCTTCCGGTGGCACGGATGGGGAATGGAATTAAGGTTAAACTTGTCAATTATACGAAAAAGCCTCTCGAAACCGTCACTTGGGCGGCGCTAATAAGCTACTGGGATGAATGGGAGACGGAAGCCTTCGAGAGACTGGGAGAAGGGGACGTTCGGATGCACCTGCCCAGGGTTCTGGGGTACGGTCACGAGTCGATAATGGAACACGCGACCCTAACGTTCGCTATCGAGGGAATATCGAGGGTCGCCTGTTACGATGAAAAAACCGAAGTTTTGACAAAAAAAGGATGGAAAAAGATTAAAGACGTTTTCCTTGATGATGAAGTTGCTTGTCTAGATGATGAGGGATATTTAAGATGGTGCAAACCCCAGGCAAAAATTGAACAGGAATATGAAGGATATTTGCTTCACTTTGAGTCCTCGTCCATTGACCTTTTGGTGACCCCTGAACATAGAATGTGGGTTTTTGACTACAATAAGCGTTCGAAGAGAACAAGAAAATGGAAGTTCGTAATGGCAAAAAACCTAACTAACAACCGATACAAGTTCAAGAAAAATGCAATGTGGGACGCTCCTGACGTTGAAATTACAATCCCCCCTCACCCTAGGTACTATAAAAAATTCCCCGCCATTCATCTGGACGCCAATAGAACAGGAGACCTATTCGAGCTTTTAGGGCTCTGGGTTACTGATGGAAGCTACTGTGAAGGCAGAAGATGTTTGTCAATACACCAAAACAAGCCCCATGTACGGGAGAGAATAAAGAAGCTATGTAGAGACTTGGGTTTCAATTGCAGAGAATACTATATCAAATCTCGGGATGGGTACATGATAAAGATTGGAAACCAGCAGCACGTGAGATTCGTTGAAAGTCTTTTTGGTGCGGGAGCCAAAACCGGTAGGGAATTCGTTCCAGAAGTTATCAAAAACGCAAGTGCAAGACAGATAGAGAGATTTTTGAGAGGAGTCATAGCAGGGGACGGAAGCGAACACAAAGGCCACATTCAGATATATACATCTTCCAAACAGTTTGCGGATGACCTTCAAGAATTGTTCATGAAGGTTGGACTCTCGGCCAATATTCGGGTTTATCCTCCGAGGTCAAGAACCTCACTTGGGAAAAATAAAGTCCACAGAACTACAAAGACTCTCTACGTGGTGTCTGTTCACGGAAAGAAGAGATCTGAACATCTCCTTGACAAGCGTTCTGCAAAGAAATTTGGAGAGCCCGTTTATTACAAAGGAAAAGTTTACTCAATTGTTGTTCCATACCATCGCATATACGTTCGCAGGAATGGAAAAGCCGTTTGGTCGGGGAATTCACATCAACTCGTTCGCCACAGGATAGCGAGCTACACCCAGCAGTCACAGAGGTACATAAAATTAAACCCCAAGGACATCGAGGAGACCTTTGTTATCCCCGACAGCGTCAAAGAAAGGCCCGAAATTTATCAGAAGTGGCAGGAGCTCACGAGAAAGGCCATTGAGCTCTACGAGGAGACTTACCGCGCGGGCGTCCATCAAGAAGACGCCCGCTTCATACTTCCCCAGGCGGTGAGGACCAAGCTCGTCGTCACCATGAACCTCCGCGAGCTCAAGCACTTCTTCGGCCTCAGGCTCTGTGAAAGGGCCCAGTGGGAGATAAGGGAAGTTGCCTGGAAGATGCTCGAGGAGATAGCCAAGAACGACGACCTGAGGCCAATAATCGGGTGGGCTAAGCTCGGGCCGAGGTGCGTCCAGCTCGGCTACTGTCCCGAGGGCGAGCTCATGCCCCCCGGCTGCTGGAAGAAGACAAGGGAGAAATGGAAGAAGGTGGCCGGAATATAATCTGCTCTCGGTCTTGGAGGGTGAACAATGAACGCAGGAACCCCCAGCATAGCCGAGATTGTGCGGGACGAGATAATGAGGCGGCCCTTCGTGCGGGAGTGCATGCGCCTTGGCATCGTTAACTACAGTGCCCTTGCGAGGATACTCATAACCGACGCTGGCTTGCAGGCTTCTGTCCCCGCGGTCAAGATGGCCCTGATCCGCCTCGGGGAGGAGCTCAGGGATGAGAAGTCCCTCCTGGAGGAGAAGGTGAGGAGCGTCATTGGTCGCAGTATCATAGAGCTCCAGTCCGATGTCAGCGTGATAACCGTCTCGAAGGAACACCTCGTCAAGGCCGTCGGTGAGCTGCTGGAAATAATGAGCAGATCGAGGTTCTTCCAGCTGACCCAGGCCAGGGACACATTCACAATCGTCATTGCGAGCGAGGACGAGGCAAAGGTTCTTGGCATAGTGAAGGAGGCCATCGGCGTACTGCGGGATCAGACAGCCCTCACCGTGATAAGCCCGGAGGAGATAATTGAAACTCCGGGGGTCGTCGTGTTTATGACCTCTGCGCTGGCCACGAACGGGATAAACATAACCCAGGTTATCTCCTGCCACAAGGACACGATTTTTGTTATTGACCGGGAGGAGGCACCGAGGGCCTACCAGGTTCTGGAAAGGATTATCCGCGGGATGAGGTAGTTTTGTTCCAAATGGAACAACCTCCTATTTTTTTGATATATTCGTTACAAAAGTAATAAAAGCGTTTTCTGTTAGCCAGGGAGGTGCCGCTTGTCAGGCACATCAAACGAAATTTACCAAAGATAGGGGGGTTGAATAATGTCGGACTTTGGAGCACTCTCACTCCTGCCACCCCTTGTGGCCATCGGGATGGCAATACTGACAAAAAGGGTTCTGTTTGCTTTGTTTTTTGGAGTCTGGGTCGGCGGACTGCTGGTCGCGGGTGGAGACCCGATAGGGGCAACTACCAAGACCCTGGAGTGGATAGTCTTCAGCATAGCATCCGCCTGGGAGGAGAACGGACAGATTGTTACCGACCTCTGGAACACGAGGATTCTCCTCTTCGATGCGCTCATCGGCGCGGGGGTAGCGCTGATATACAAGGCCGGCGGAATGAGCGCCATAGCGAAGGTGGTGACGCGGAAGGTTAAAACGAGCCGTGCGGCCTCACTGATGGCGGCCATCTTCGGGACTATAATATTTTTCGACGACTACACGAACACTATTATTGTTGGGAATACTATGAGGCCTATCACGGACAGGGCAAGGGTTTCGAGGGAGTTCTTGGCTTACGCTGATGACTCCACAGCTGCGCCAGTGGCCGTTCTCGCAGTTGTCTCAACATGGATAGGATACGAGCTCGGCCTCTTGAAGGACGCGATAGCGAGCGTCGGTGCGGATGTAAGCGCCTACTCGGCGTGGTTCGCCAGCTGGCCCTACAGGTTCTACCCAATCCTGGCAATAATTTTGGTCTATCTTGTGGCCGTTACCCACAAACACTACGGCCCGATGCTT
>Ga0209834_10000410_pt1 | contig 26414 bp, 27 predicted proteins | sample Mar14236cmmetaG_FD_184134 | JGI IMG/M metagenome (GOLD analysis project Ga0209834, IMG submission 184134) | Marine hydrothermal vent microbial communities from Guaymas Basin, Gulf of California to study Microbial Dark Matter (Phase II) - Marker... ...
TTAGGAGAAAGGGGAGTCCGGAGCAGAGGATTACCGCCCCCAGGGCCAGGAAGTCATTATACCCCAATTTGAGTTCCCTCATGGAGGTCCGGGCCCCCCGGCCGTAACCCCTGCTTTCCATGGCCAGGGCCAGATCTTCTGCCCTCTGAATAGAGTTGTTCAGAAGGGGTGTCAACAGGAACAGTATGCTTCGGGTCCTTTTCCTGAGACCCCCGGTGCCGAAGGAGGCGCCGCGGGCCATCTGGGCCTCGCGGATCATCCGGATCTCTTCAAGGAGGGTGGGGACGAACCGAAGGGCCAGGGAAACCATGAATGCGACGTCCCTGGACGAGATTCCTAGAATATTCAGGGGGCGCAGCAACCATTCGAGGCCGCAGACCAGTTCGGAAGGCGAAGTGGTGAAGGTCAAGAACGAAGCGCTCATGAGAAGCAGGGCGAACCGCCAGGTCACGAGAGTTCCTTTGTGGAGGCCTTGGTATGTGACGGTGATCCGCCAGTCCGGAAAAGGCGGAATGGGAGCGCCCCCGGTGAACAGGAGATGGATCCCGAAGAGGAGCAGTAGAAATGGCAGGGCAGGTTTCAATGCCCGGAGGAACGCGCCGGCCGGGATTCGGGATACGGGAATGAGGGAGAGAAGGAACAGGGTGAAAATGGCTGCTGCCGCCGGTTGGGAATTGAGGATCACGAGGCTCAGGAGGATCACGCTGAGGGCCTTGGTCCGAGGATCCAGGCCGTGAATCAGGGAGTCTGAAGGAATGAATTGACCAAGGGCGTACATCAGCTTTCCTTTTGCCCCTCTCTGGGGTGCGGGATCAGGGCCGACAGGGCCCAGCAGGCGTCTTTCACGCTCAGAACCCCTGGGGGGACGTCGACACCTGTCCGGCGTAGTCTCCAGAAAAGATCCGTTACGACCGGAACGTCCAGACCCAGGTCCCGGAGCTGTTCCAGTCTGGAAAAGACCTCTCTTGGGGTCCCTTCCAGGACGATTCGGCCCTGGTCCATGACAAGCACCCGGTCTGCGCCCGTGATCTCGTTCATATCGTGGGAAACGTGGATCACGGTGAGCCCTTGCTCATTAAGCGTCTTGATTGTGCCGAGAACCCGCCTTCGCCCTCCCGGGTCTAGAAAGGAGGTGGGTTCGTCAAGGGCGATGTGGCAAGGGTCCATGGCCAGGACCCCGGCAATGGCCACCAGTCGTTTTTCCCCGCCTGAAAGGGCATGGGGAGGGCTCTGTGCATATGAGACCATTCCCACCGTCTCAAGGGATCGTCGCACCCTTCTGCGGATCTCCGCGGGAGCCAGGCCCAGGTTCCCGGGGCCGAAGGCGACGTCTTCTTCCACGGTCATCCCGACGATCTGGTTGTCCGGGTTCTGGAAGATCATCCCTACCCTTTGCCTGATTTTTTCAAGGGACTTCGGGTCCCTGGTGTCCAGTCCATCCACCAGCACGGTTCCCCGGGTGGGAAGGAGCAACCCATTGAGGTGCCTCAACAGGGTGGTCTTGCCGCATCCGTTAGGACCCACCAGAGCCACATACGATCCATCCTCGATTTGGAGGTCAATCCCCCGGAGGACCGGCTCCTTTCCCTTGTCGTAAGCAAAAACTAGGTCTTTGATCGTGATCATAATCGCCCCGTCCTCCACCTGATCCTGTTTCTTAACTTCATGGTCACGAGTGTTGCGGCCAGGATCTTCAATGCGTCTCCGATCAGAAAAGGAAACAGTCCTACTGAAAGGGCCTTAGCGAGTGTGAACTTGGCCACGAGCATCAGTTGAAGGATTCCCAACAGATAGATCGCGGCGTAACCCAGAATCATGGAAAAAACGATCCATGCAAATCCGGGCTCCTTCTTGATATCGATGAGTCTTCCGATAAGATACGCCCCGGCCACGAACCCTATGAGGTATCCACCCGTAGGACCGAAGAGAACACCGAGTCCCGCCTTGCCTCCCGCAAATACAGGCAGACCGATGATCCCCAGCAGGATATATACGGCCTGGGCCAAGGCCCCGAGGCCTCCTCCCAGGAGGGCCCCGGATAGGGCCGTGAAAAGGGTTTGAAGGGTGATGGGGACGGGTGGAAGAGGTATGATGACGTAAGCCCCCACAGCCGTGATCGCCCCGAGAAGAGAGGCGTAGATCATTGCCCTCAAGGAAATGCCGGTACTTTTCATTGGTTGTCTCCTTTTTCAGCCAAGTTGCGGGATCTTAGTTTGGTCGAAGGTTCCTCGCTCAGGATGTCTCCAGAGAAGATGTGGTGTTCTTCGCCCCGATCATCGACCAAGATCAGGCACCCGCTCGGGTCTACATCGGTGGCCGTTCCGGCAAGTATTCCACCTACAGTCTCCACCCTGACCCTCTTTCCCAGCAAAAGGGAGAGTTGTTTCCAGCGGCGCAGGATTGGATCGAAACCGCTCTCCTGGAAGATCCAGTAATACTTCTCACACCAGCGAAGGAAGCCCTGGATCAAGGAGGTCCTCGAGAATTCCGCGCCGGTCTCCCGGAGTAGTGAAGTGGCCCGGGTTTTCAGGCTGGCGGGAAATGACCGGGTATTGACGTTAAGACCGAGGCCGAGAACCAGGTATTCGACTGCGTCCATCTCGGTCGCGATCTCCGTGAGAATGCCCGCCAACTTCCTGCCACCCACGAGAAGATCGTTCGGCCACTTGATCTTGACATCAAGGGATGAGATCTCCATGACGGCCTCCGCAACAGCTACGGCTGCGAGGAAAGTGATCAGGGGGGCCTCGCTTAGAGGAATCCTGGGTCTCAGGATCAACGAGGCATAGATCCCTTCGCCCACCGGAGAATACCATTTCCTCCCCAGCCTGCCCCGACCCTTCCCTTGGGCCTCAGCCACCACGAGGGTGCCTTCCGGGGCACCGGCGGCAGCAAGATCCTTTGCGACCTGGTTCGTCGAGTCCGTGACCTCGAAGTAGCGGATTTTCTCCTTCCCAAACCGGCGGGTATTGAGCCCTTCGAGGATCTCCCTGGGAAAAGGACGGTCGGGGATTTTTTCAAGGAGGTAACCTTTTTTGGGAGAAGAAAGGATTTCGTATCCTTCCTCCCTGAGCCTGCGGATGTGTTTCCATATGGCCGCCCGGCTCACGGAAAGTCGTGAACTGAGATCTTCGCCGGATACCCATCGTCCTTTTTGGCATTTCAGGGAATCCAACAAGATTTCCCTGATTGACATGGCTGCGGTTCCTCCGACAATGTGATTACTTGATTCGCGTGTGGATAACAGTGGGATCTTTTTTTGTCAACCAAAAAAAGTTGTATGGTTTACAATGGAATTTCCCAGGGCTCGTTTTTGGTGTTGAACCCATAGCGGGATCCGATGGCGCAACCCCGCCGCGGTCTTTCATTCACGCTTGATCACAGCCGGTAGAAAGACAAATCACAAAACTAACAATGTGTTTCGAGGGTATCACGGGTACCCGGTGATTTGGCGGATGGCCTGGTAGAGGGGTTGGAGTCGGCCATAAAGTTTCTTGTACACGCTTTGGTATAACTGGTCATAAATCCGGTGGGCCCGGTCTCTGGGATGAAACACATGCTGGATCCTGGTCATTCTGTTAACAGCAGTTTCAAAATCTGGATAAAGGCCGATGCCAACTGCAGCATCTATGGCTGCCCCCAGGCCCGAGGTTTCATGGGTATGAGGCCTTTCAACGGGCAGGCCAAAGATGTCAGCAGCGATCTGGACAGCCTGATCACTCTGGGCCCCGCCACCACAGGCTCGCAAGGCCCTGATCTCCACCTTTGCCCTCTTCTCAAACCTCTCCTTTCCTTCCCTTAAACCATAGGCTATTCCCTCGATTATGGCCCTGTAAAGGTGAGCCCTGGTGTGCACATCACCAAACCCAATGATGGCCCCCTTTGCCTCGGGGCCAGGCTCCCGGATGCCGGGTGTCCAGTATGGCTGAAGGATCAGGCCCATGGAACCTGGTGGGATTGATGATATCATTTCATCAAGAATAACCTCTGGGGCCACACCCTTTTGTTCTGCAACAATCCTTTCCCTGTGGGCAAATTCCTGCTTGAACCAATTAATCATCCAGTATCCGCGCGCAATCTGCACCTCCATACAGTACTGCCCTGGGAGCGCAGAAGGATAGGGGGGCAAAAAGCGGATGGCCTCAACATAGCGGCGGTTGTTGGCATTAATAGTGGCCGTGGTACCGAAGCTGAGGGTTGCGACATCTGGGGAGAGGCAGCCTGCGCCAAGAACCTCGCATGCCTTGTCCGCGGCAGCGGCGATGAGGGGTAGGCCTTCGGGGATCCCCGTTTCGTTGCTGGCCTCTTTTGTGATGACACCTAGAGACTTGGTAGGTGGGATTAGGTCTGGAAGCATTTGGGGATTTACGCGCACCGCCTTCCACTTCCAACTGCGGGGCGATGCCCACTTAAGCCTCTTGTAGTCAAACGGGAGATAACCCACCTGGCAGCCAGTTGAATCTACAAATTTTCCGGTGAGCCGGTAAGTGAGGTACCCTGATAACAGGAGAAATTTATGGGTTTTTTCCCAAATCTCGGGCTGGTTTTCTGCTATCCAGTTGGCCTCGGCCTGAGAGCGGAAGTAATCTATGGTTTGCTTTTGCCTGACCAGCGTGAAGAGGGTTTCCCAAAATACCCCCATTGGGGGCAGGTGGTGCGCCACCCTCTGGTCCAACCAAATAATTGCGGGCCGAAGCGGTTTACCTTCCTTATCAACGTTTATTAGGGTGCCGCGCTGGGTGGTGAGAGCAACGGCCTTAATGGCCTCTTTGTTCACACCAATTTCAGTCAAAAGAGTATTGCAAGCGTCGCACAGCGCATTCCAGTATACCCCTGGATTCTGCTCTGCCCAGCCTGGTTGTACTGAAAAATATGGTTCAATGGCGACCTGAGCTTTGGCAAATAGATTGCCTTCTAAATCAAACAGGAAGGCCCGCACACTCTGGGTTCCGCAGTCAATTGTGATGATATGGGTCATGGTGGTCCTTGTGAACCCACAGGCTTTTAAGTAAGTCTTGCAGTTAGGTTAATCCTGTTTGAAAAAGCTCTATGTTAACATCCCTGGCCGCTTGCGCCAAAGCTTGGTCAAGCGTGGCCAGTGGCAAGCCTTTCCTCATGGCAAGGTCCAAGTATGAGGCGTCATAAGTGGACAGGCCGGTATCCCTTGCCAGCAAGTAGATTTCCCCCATCAGCCTATCGGGGCTTTCCTGCTCGATATCTATTGGCAATTGGTAAAGCAAGTCCAAAAATTCCATGCAATCAGACCTTTTAAGCCTCCCCTTTCTTTCGGCAACAACCAAGACGTTCCCCACTTCAAGGGGCCAGATGGAAGGAACAATAGCACGGACGTCTTGAAGTGAGTCCAAAACCTTATCTGCATATTGATTTGATTCATCTTCGAAGCACCACGCCATTACCACAGAGTTGTCCAACACAATTGTGCTCTCCATTTAATCCCTTCCACTCTCGATTATTGCTTTCAAGTTCAAACCTTCTAACCTTTTGTCTTTTCTGAACCGTTTTAATTTATTGATGGTAGGTTTTGAAGCGTATTTTTTTCTGTCATCATAAGGCCTTAATATCGCAACGGGAACCCCATGTTTGGTTATGACGATTTCTTTTCCCTTGGAAACCTCTTCCAGCAACCTAGGTAGATGAGTTTTTGCCTCATAAGCTCCTATATGTTCCATAATTAGCTCCTAGACTAGTTTTAGACCAGTCTATTCTTTCTGGAATTATATGTCAACCCAATTTGCTCTTAATAGCCTGCCATGGACTATACAGGCCAGGCATCTCTTCTATTCATGAATGCTATAGCATTGGTGCCAAAGATTCTTGTAGGCAGTGAACTCCTGCTCCCATTCGTTCTCATCCCAATCCAATTCTTCCTGACAGATGGCTTTGATTTTCTGGGAATATCTTAGACCTCCTTCTCTGAGGGTAATTCCAAGTCGGGTTCGCCGCATGAGTAGATCATCAAGGTGCACAACCCCCTCATTGCGCGCAGCCCACCGAAGCTCTGTCCACAAGGTATTGGTGCCAGGTACTGGCTGCAGCTCTCCTCCCTTTGATGTGCTGATGACTTGAGGCCATAGACTGCCATAGCGACCTCTAAGCCGCCGCTTGGTAAAGTGACCGAGCTGAGAGTGCATGCTATGGAGCTCGGCGGAGACCCCAGATTTCTCAAAAGGTGCCTGTTTTTTCTCATGGCCTTCCAAAGGATCATGGATCACCCGCTTGAGCGCATCTCTGGCTACAAGCCGATAGGTGGTGAGCTTGCCCCCGCCGATGGAGATTAACCCCTTTTCTTCCCAGATGGAATGTTCACGCCTTTCCTTTGAGGGGTCCACCTTACCCCGCCTTTTCATGTGAACCACCGGCCTTATACCCGAAAAGGTGGACAAAACATCGTCTCGGGAGATGGCAAGGGAAGGAAACTGGTGTTCCACAATGGCAAGAAGATATCTTACTTCCTCCTCAGTAATCCGAGGCTCCTGATTAAGATCCTGGGAATGATCGAGATCAGTTGTGCCCACCACCGTTGCCCCTTCCCAAGGGAATATGAAAACTGGTCTGTGGTCCTCAGGGTGCATAAGGGTAATGGCTTGAGCTACAGGAAGCCTCCAGATGGGAAAAACAAGATGGCTACCTCTCAAGGGGCGAATATCCTTGCCTCCTCCTATACGGGTGCGAAGTCGATCAGTCCACGCACCACTGGCGTTGATTACCGCACGCGCAAAAACTTCGGCCTCCTGGCCGGTGGCTGAATCCCGTGCCACTATGCCGCGCACTACACCTTTGCTCATAAGAAGCTCTGTGGCCTCAACATAGTTCAGGGCCAGTGCGCTTTTTAACACGGAATCCTGAATTAGGCGAAGGACGAGGCGGGCATCATCGGTCACCCCGTCTACGAACCGGGTGCCACCACGCAGGCCCGCTTCCTTTATTCGTGGGGCCATCAGCAGATACTCGGGCTTAGGATAAAAGCGATGGTTCCACTGGCCTGCAAAAAAATCATATATAGCGAGCAGTATGTTAAACGAAATGGGCCCGGGGAATTTGCGCCGATAATGGGAGAGAAGAAATCCAAGTGGATCCACCAGGCCCGGTAGTTCAAGGAGGAGCCTGTTTCGCTCCTTAACGGAGTCGCGACTGAGCCTAAAGTCTCCAGATGCAAGGTACCGCAGGCCCCCGTGAATCATCTTGGAGGAACGGCTTGATGTTCCCCATGCGAAATCCTTCTGTTCAACGAGGGCGACATCGAGGCCCAATCGGCTGGCCTCATGAAGAATCCCTGCACCTGTGATGCCGCCGCCAATTACAATAATATCCCAGCCAGGGGGCCTGCTCCCTACTTCAAGCAATTGCTCCCATAGTTCATCCCTTGTCTTTCCATTCCAGTAACTAGTCATTAAAATTTCACTGGAAGAGTTTCCCCGGGTTCATGATGCCTGCTGGGTCCAATTCACGACAGGCGGCACTTATTGCCGCAATTCCCTGCTTTCCCTTTTCGTGGATAAGATATGCCCGATGATCAGTCCCAACGCCATGGTGGTGGCTTATGGTTGCACCGAACTGCACGATAACTTTGGATGCCGCCCTTTTCATCCTGGCCCAGCGCTCCAATGTCTCTTCAAAACTTGGGGCTAATCTGAAGATATAGGTTGTGTATATGCTTGAGCCCTGCGCATACAGATGGGAAAGATGGGAGAAGACCAGAACCTTTTGCCCTTGAGGCGCAAGGGCAGATGATATTGCCTTTTCGATGGCTTTCATTAGAGGTTCCACCTTGTCCCAGGTGGTGGCAGTTTCAAGGGTATCTACTCCATAGCCTGCCTCCCAAAGGGCGTTTCGGAGATAGGCAGAGCGAAAACGGTTTTCTTCCCACTTTTTTCCCATGAGGTGGCTAATAGCTTTTCCTGCACTGGGGCGAAACAATTTTTTTGCTTGCCTCAAGGCGTGCCTGTACAATTTCCTTGTGGCCGAGACCCCAAAAGCAACCATGCACTTTTGATCCTTTGCACCTCCTAAAGACAAAAGTTTTTCAAGCACAGCAAGCATCCTCCCTCCAGCACCAAGCCTCAAAAAGCTTGTGGTTTCAGCTTTGTTACTGAGCCTTAGCATGGAAAGATTGGCCTGGCTCTTTACAGCTTCTTGTACCCTTTGAAGCCCAGTTGGCCAGTCGGGGAAAAATAGCACATGAAAGGTTTCTCTTTCAGGAAGGGGACGAATGCGAATCTTAATTTCCGTTAAAATTCCCAGCCTCCCTTCAGAGCCTAGAACAAGCTCCCGCAGATCAGGCCCTGCGGCAGATGCAGGGAAAGGAGGCAGGCTAATTGTCCCCACGGTCGTCTCCAGGGTACCACCTGCAAAGAGCCTTTCGATCCTTCCGTAACCGAGGGATTGTTGGCCACTAGATCTGGTGGCCACCCATCCGCCAAGGGTGCTGTACTCAAAGGACTGAGGGAAATGGCCAAGAGTATATCCACGGGCCCTCAACTGGGCCTCGAGGTCCGGACCCGAGACCCCCGCACCAAGTGTGGCTATAAGGCTGTTTTCATCCAGATCAAGGAGCTTGTTCATCCTGCCTATGTCTATGGTTAGCACCGGGCTGGGGTATCTCAAGGGATTTATGTGTCCCACAACGCTGGTACCACCCCCATAAGGGATCACCACAACCCCATGGTTCTTGGCAAATGAAAGTAGCTCTCTCACTTCTTCGGGGCTTTCAGGAAATGAGACACCGTCAGGGAAAACCCCGATATTGCCGCTGCGCATGGCGACCCAGTCAGGGAAGCTTTGGCCCCGGGCGTGACGGAGTCGCACCTCAGGATCTTTACTAATGAGAGGATGATCATGCAGGCGAGACTCGGGGACCTTTGCAAGAACCTCCTCAAGCCTGGCATCGGGAAGGGGGCTTGCCTTTCCTATCTCTTCTTCGAGGTAATCCTTAGCATGTTGAGGCAGGGGAACATCTATGGTCTCGTCGCCCCAGCCGTTCCAGCGTCTCATTGAGAGGCTCCTTCGCGCCATTCAAACAATTGTTCCATAACCACTTTTCCCCACTGTTTTCCCAGGTGCTCTCTTACCAGCTTGAAGCCGGCATTTTCGTACAAGTGGCGGGCTGCATTAAGCCCCTTAAAGGACCAAAGATACACTTTCTTATAACCTTTTGTCTTGCAAAAAGACATGGCCTGGGAAAGCAACTTTTTACCAATTCCCTTACCAGTACAGTTTTCGGCTACAATAAACCACCTCAGATGAGCGCCTTTTTCATCATATTCTATACCATCTATTGCTATGGAGCCGACGAACTCTTGGTTGTTCCATGCGGTTAGAAGCAAGTCCCGGGAAGGATCGTATCTCATGACAAACTCGGCCAGGTCGGAGGCGATCTTTGCCTCAAAGAAAGCACCAAATCCCCAGTGGGTGCCGTAATAGGTGGCGTGGAGCTCAACAATACGGCCTACGGTTCCTGGGTGATAATCTTTCTTTAACGTAAAATTGGTTTCTTGTAACATCATTGGGTTTAAAAGGTTTTTAGAATAGCCACCAATCGCCACATAATAGACAGTAAGCGGGCTGGGCACGGGATTTGCGTAACTAAGAATAGGTACAATATTTCGGATTTGTGGTCAATGATCGTGAAAAGATTGCCAAGATCGATAGAGGGGACATTGACAAAAGCAGTGGCAATGTAATACTATTACTAGTATTACAAATAACGGAAGGGGTACAAATGCGGGTAACAGTCAAGGGCCAGGTAACTATTCCCCAAGATATTCGCAAGAAAATGGGAATCACTCCGGGGTGTGAGATTATATTCAAGGAGGAGAAGGGTCGAGTGTATCTCGTGAAGGCAAGAAGGCGGGAGAGGATAACTTCTCATTTTAGAAAGTTGAGAGGAATAGCAACGGTCAAGATGACAACCGATGAAATTATGGCCCTGACAAGAGAGAAAAAATGAAAGGGGTCCTGGTTGATTCAAATGTCATTTTAGACCTCTTCTTAGATGACCCTGTCTGGGCGGACTGGTCAGAGAGAATCTTGGAAAGATATTTAGTCCGCTCCATTTTATACATTAACCCTATAATCTATTCCGAGGTATCTATCGCTTTTAATTTAATCGAGGATTTGGAGGCAGCCATAGCAAGAACAGGATTCCAGATGTTGGAAATACCCAAAGAGGCCTTGTTTTTGGCTGGAAAAGTTTTTTTGAAATACAGGAAACGAGGGGGCGTAAAGAGATCCCCTTTACCAGATTTTTATATAGGAGCTCAAGCTGCAGTGCTTGATTTGCAATTGATTACAAGAGATATATCAAGGTATAGATCATATTTCCCAACTGTTAATCTTATAACCCCTTAGTGCTTGCAGACATGGGGGAAAGGAGGAAGCCAGATGAACGAAAGTATCCCGACGCGCGAGCAAGCGTATGAATTGCTTACAAGGTACAATAAGAATGAGAGTCTTATAAAGCATGCGTTGGCAGTGGAGGGTGTCATGCGCTACCTGGCGCGAAAGTGGGGTGAGGATGAGGAAAAGTGGGGGGTCATTGGCCTTGTCCATGACCTAGATTATGAAAAATACCCAGATCAGCACTGCAAAAAGTCCGAGGAAATCCTCCGCCAAGAGGGCTGGCCCGAGGAATATATCAGGGCTGTCATCAGTCATGGCTGGGGGATCTGCTCTGATGTCAAGCCTGAAACCAGGCTCGAGAAGGCCCTTTATGCAATTGATGAACTGACGGGCTTAATTGTGGCTGCTGCCCTGGTGAGACCTTCAAAGAGCGTAATGGACCTCAAGGCCAAGTCCATAAAAAAGAAATGGAAGGAAAAGAGATTTGCAGCCGGAGTGGACCGCTCCATCATTGAAAAGGGAGCCGAGATGCTGGGGGTTGATCTTAGCGAATTGATAACCGATACCATAATGGGAATGCGAGAGGTGGCCGATGCCATTGGACTTCGAGGAGTAGGCAATTAGTGTAGCTCGAATTCATCACCACTTTTCTTTACAATGGCCGGGGCAAGGGGCATGTGGCATTTGGAGCGCCATGCCCTGGAAAGATCATTCCCCTTGATCTCGGCAAAGTTGGGGGAAGATTCCTTTGCCAGAAAGACGCCTTCCTTTAGGGCACAGGAACAAGATATGCGGTGCCCACTAGTCTAAGTCTAACTCCGTCTTGCACTTATTGCATCTAGCAGCACCCCGAAAGACCTTGTTGCCGCACTCGGGACAAACATAGCGGCTTTCTTCCTCCTCCATAAACCTTTCTAAGCCCCACTGTCGGATCTGTGGGATGGCCCTCAGAATAACCTTTTTTCCCACGGTCATGGGAAAATTTTCTATGTACTCACAGGGCCATTCATCACATTGGTGACAGGTAACATAGCCCCTTTGTTTAGTGCATCTCTTGATTTCACAGATCTTGCAATATTTGAAGATATTGTCTGACATGCATCCGCTGCACTTGATATCTTCTATTGTGAGACTTTCGCTTCCTGGAAGTGTCCCTTTTCCAGGGATTCCTCCCCTATAGAGGTTCACCAGCCGCTCTTTGAACTTGTCGTTGTTGTCCCTGTCTGCAATGAGGATTGCGCACACGCCGCAGTAAAGCCCGCAGGGACCCATCAGCTCTTTATTGATTACCATGGATTCGCCTCCTTTAATGATGATCGGTTCATAGAAAGGGCCTAGTTTTCAATGTCAACATCTTCTAGCTAACTTGGTGCTCAGGTTTACCTGTGGAATTCAGGCAAACGAGTACTTGCCTCCGTAAGGGCGTCGTCCACTTCCCGGTAAACCACCCTTAGTTTCTCAAGGGCAGGGCCGGCCAAGGGAATATCCTTTGCAATCTTTGTCCTGCCAACGCGCAGCAACTTGCTGCCCGGCGTTAGAGTCTTGTCGAAATTGTACAGCGAGGCTATAAGATCCGACACCCTCTTTGCCTCATCTTATGAAATGTCTCGAGCCGAGGTTTTCAAAGCTATAAGTTGTTACGTACCAGTTAGTTTTGAGTTTCATGGATTTAGTATCGAATCCTCAGGCATGACAAAATCCTCCTGCCTGATTCCCAGTCGGCTCAGGCAGAAATCATATTTTACCGGATCTTCAGGGCAAATGTTTCTGAAATATTCTGTTATTTCCATAGCACATTTTTGATCCGCACTTTTTCGGGAAGTCATCCCTAGCGTTGAGCAGATTCTGTACATGTGGGTATCAAGGGGAATCACCAAAACCGATGGAGAAATCCCCTCCCACGGCCCTGGATCAACGCTGTCCCTGCGAATCATCCATCTTAAAAAGAGATGCAGCCTCTTGCAAGCGCTACCCTTTTCAGGCAAAGGGAGCAAGCTATTGTAACATGTCTCCCCATTTCTTAGATCTCGGACAAATCCACCGAGGGCATGAATAATTGATGGGTTAGCTTTGTCCATATGGAGGGAAAAACATTCACCGAGAGTCCCGTATCTGCTAAGAGCTTTTTTCACCCCTCTCAGCAATCCGATTAGGTGATCCACCGTTGTAAAGCGATGTTTAAAGTCCCTATACAGAGTTGACCAGAGGTGTTCATCAGTGGCTAATACGAAGTCTCTGGGAGAGATCCCCATTGGCTGCAGGATGGACTCGACTGAGGAAAGTATGAGTGTAACCCTTCCATAGGCAAGGGAAGAAGCAATTAATCCTACCACTTCCTGGTCAAGGTGATTACCGTATCTATGAACAAACTCAAGGGGGTCTGGATGTATCCACCTAGGGTGGTTGTATTTGTGGTAGATGGCATCTAGCCATGCCTTAATCGCCTTCAATGCTTACCGCTCCAAATAAATGCAGTCACCAGTTTCATTGCCTATTGCCTTGCTCAAAAGCAGGAAGCATAACCTCAAAAGTGGTGCCCCTTCCCTCCTTACTAATTACCTTTATGGAACCTCCGGGGTGTTGATCTACGATCCGCCTCGTGACACAAAGGCCCAGACCAGAGCCCTGAGGTTTGGTGGTAAAGAAAGGAGAGAAAATTCTTGCCTGGTCCTCTTGGGAGATTCCAGGGCCATCGTCTTTACGCCCTTTGCCCGTCTTTTCCATTTTTGGCTGCCTTGACAGTGTTTGGACCTGTCCGTATACTGGTCTTATGGGTTCAAACTTTGAGTCTCTTGTGCGTTCCTATAGCTTACAGTTCCCGCGAAGTTATCGTGGTCTTGCAACTCAAACCCGTGAGAGCTCTGCGCACGAGATAAATATCCTTGATTTTGTGCTGGCTACCAGGCAACAGGTCCTCAAAGTGGGAAAGTATAAAGTATATCAATAATGCTAAAAGGATAAGGGAGCGCAGAGGCCATGTCAAGGACGACCCTAGGGCCTATAAAGGCTCATTCGCGGCTAGGTAGTGTCCATCCATAGGTTCCCTCTCCCTTGAGGCCTGCCGGCAGGCAGGAAGAGGGTTAGGGTTCGAGGGGGAGAGGGGTATAGAGTTTATGGATGGGAACTAGGTAAGTTCTTCGTTTGCACTTCGTTTCAACAAGAAGAAGATCAATCGAGAAGGTATAAGTGGTGAAAGTATTCATTACCGGCGGAACAGGATTCGTAGGCTCCACACTTAGCAAGGACTTTCTCAAGCAGGGTCATGATGTTACTGTGCTTACTCGCTCCTTGGCAAATGCCTCACGTATGCCAGAGTCAGTAACCTTGGTAGAGGGAGATCCGTGCAAAAAAGGGGCCTGGCAAGAAAAGCTTCCTCACCATGACGTGATCATCAACCTTGCTGGCAGCTCTATCTTTACAAGGTGGACAAAAAAGGCAAAAGAGCGACTGAGAGAAAGCAGGCTTCGTACCACCAAGAACATTGTGGAGGCGTTGACCCAAAGGCAAGGTGAAGATACCTTATTGCTGAGCACGTCAGCGGTGGGATATTATGGCTTTCGGGGGGGTGAAGAACTTGATGAGAATAATCCCCCGGGTAATGATTTTTTGGCCACTTTGGCAAGAGACTGGGAAAAGGAAGCCTTTCGTGCGCAGGAACTTGGGGTACGCGTTGTGACCTGCAGGTTTGGTATAGTACTGGGGAAGGGGGGTGGCGCCCTCGGGAGGATGGCGAAACCGTTTCGCATGGGCCTGGGGGCACGGCTTGGTAGCGGGAGACAGTGGTTTTCATGGATCCATGAACAGGACTTGGCATCAATTTATTCCTTCCTAATGGCACAAGGCAACATCTCGGGGGCCATAAACTTCACTTCGCCCCAACCTGTAACCAATGCGCGACTTACAAAGGCCTTGGCCGAGGTACTGAAAAGGCCACTACTGATGCCACCGGTACCTAGTTTCATTTTAAGACTTGTTGTGGGCGAGTTTGGCTCTGTGTTATTGAAAGGGCAAAGGGTCCTCCCACGGAGGCTCATGACGCTTGGCTTCAGGTACCAATTCCCCACCATAAAAGAGGCCTTATGGGATTTGTTGAGTAAGGCATAAGGCCTTGGTTATAAGAGTTCCTGTAGCGATCTTACCTTTGCCACTCCCTTCATAATCCTTGCGTTGAACAATGAGTGTCATTAAAATACCTTCTCCGGCTAAATTTTTTACCCTTTTGTTTGTATTTAGGGAGGCATTAAAATGTCTGAATTGATTTTATGGACCAGCAGGGAGATGAACAGACTTCGTCGTGATGTGGACAGGCTGCTTGAGCGCCTTTGGGTGTGCTTTGCGGGAGGGGCAGAACTTCCAGGGGAGATGAAAGGTCCGTACCTTGAGGTCATAGATCAGGGGGAGAGACTGGTCGTGATAGCGGAAATGCCTGGGGCTTGTGCAGAAGATGTTCAAATCTTTATCAAAGGGGACATGCTTTATATCGACTGCGAAAAGAGGTCTGTGACCGAAGAGGCTGGACCATTTCACAACAGGGTGAAAAGGTCATTCAGAGCAGTGTCTAAAAGGGTAAGACTGCCTTCCAAGATTGATGCAGAAAATGTCACAGCCGATTACGCTGATGGCGTGTTTAGGATAGTATTGCCAAAGTTGAGAGTGGCCAAGAAAAAAGCGGTAAGAATAGAGGTTAAATAGATACTCAGGAGGTTGATATGCCCAGGAGAAACAAATACCCAGAGGTCCCCATTGAAAAGCTAAGATGGAGACTGGATCCCAAGACATTGCCTTTTGAAACCACCGACGATGTGGAGCCACTTGAAGAAATCATAGGGCAAAAGCGCGGAGTGGAAGCCCTTGAGTTTGCCATCCGTATGGACAAGCCAGGCTACAATGTTTTTGTAACCGGTGTGGCGGGGACGGGACGTCTGGCCACCGTCAGGACGCTATTGAAAAAGCTTACCAAGAAGGAGGGGGTTCCTGACGATCTGTGCTATGTGAACAACTTCCAGAATCCAGAGGCACCCATTTTGCTTCGCCTCAAGGGAGGAACGGGAATTCACTTCAAGAAGGACGTCCAAGATTTTGTGGATACCCTGAAGAAAGAGATTCCACAGCTGTTCGAAAGCCAGGAGTACATCAATATCAAGAAAGAAATAATGGAAGCTTACGAGGAAAAGGGCAAGAGCTTTTTTAAGGAGCTTGACAAAAAGGTTAAACAGGAGGGGTTTGCTCTCGTCGATGTGCAGATGGGGCAAGTTAAGAGGCCTGAGGTGGTTCCTTTGGTGGACGGCCAGCCAATGACCATTGATCAAATTGAGACCCTTGTTGAAAAGGGGAGATTTCCCAAGGAAGAATTCGAGGCCATGAAGGAAAAGCAGGCCAAGCTGAGAGAGCAGATTGATCAGATTTTCCTTGAGCTTAGAGATCTCCAAAAAGAGGTGCAGGAAAAGATCGAAAAGATGGACAGGGTCATGTTCATAAAAAATGCCTCTGAGATCATGGCCCCGTTACTAAAAAAATACAAATCAGAAAAAGTCAGATTCTATCTTGAGGCAATGCTTGAGGACATGGCCGATAATCTCCATATCTTTCGCACCCAAGCTCAGCCCGCTGGTATGCAGCCCATGATGCCAATGATGCCACAGCTAGATCCCTTTCAGCCCTACCAGGTGAATCTGATTGTAGACAACAGCGAGCAAAAGGGGCCACCTATTGTCATCGAGTCTTATCCGACGTACAGAAACCTTTTTGGCAGTATTGAGAGAGTAGTGGATCGCACGGGCGTATGGCGTACTGACTTTAGCAAGATAAAGGCAGGCTCACTGATTAAGGCAAATGGCGGGTATCTGGTAATCAATCTGCTTGATGCCGTTACCGAACCGGGGGTATGGCAGGGCCTGAAGCGGGCACTCAAGAGCCGGAAGCTTGAGATCCAAACATATGATCCCTTTTATCTTTTCACTACAACTGGGCTCAAGCCAGAGCCCATTGAGTTGGACGTCAAGGTAGTGGTCATATCGGATTACTACCTTTATTACATGCTCAATTACTATGATGAAGAGGTCAAGAAGATTTTCAAGGTGAGGGCCGATTTTGACACGGCCATGGACAAGACAGATGAGTCGATTCGCCAGTTCGCCGCCTTTGTGAAGAGAAAAACCGACGAGGATAAGCTTCGGGCCTTTGATAACACTGGCATCGCTGCATTGCTGGAACACGCCGTGCGGATGACGGGCAGACAAGAGAAGATATCAACCAGCTTCCCTGATATTACAGATCTCATTCGCGAGGCAGATTTTTATGCTGCGCAGGACAAATCGCCTGTGGTCAAAGAAGCTCATGTAGACAAGGCCATAGACGCGCGAATATTTCGCTCCAACATGGTGGAAGAACACATTCAGGAGATGATTGACCGCGGCACTCTCTTGATAAATGTGGATGGTGCAGTGGTGGGACAAGTCAACGGCCTGGCAGTTTACCAACTTGGAGATTACATGTTCGGAAAGCCCACGCGCATCACCGCATCAACCTCAATGGGCAGAGCAGGAATAATCAATATCGAACGGGAAGCAGATCTGTCAGGTGCCACACACAACAAGGGTGTCCTCATCATGGCAGGGTATCTTAGAAAAAAATACGCCCAGGACAAGCCCCTGACCATGAGCGCAAGCATCGCCTTTGAACAGTCCTATAGCGGGGTCGATGGTGATAGTGCCTCGTCCACTGAGGTCTATGCCTTGCTTTCCAGTCTCTCGGGTGTACCAATAAAGCAGTCCATTGCTGTCACGGGCTCGGTTAATCAGAAGGGAGAGATACAGGCCATCGGGGGAGTCAACGAAAAGATCGAGGGGTTTTACGAGTGCTGCAAAAAACTGGGTTTTACGGGTAATCAAGGGGTGATTATTCCCGAGGCCAATGTCAAGGACTTAATGCTACGCAAAGACGTAGTGGAGGCAGTAAAAAAAGGCAAGTTCCACATATATCCCGTTACGACCATAGACCAAGGGATCGAGATCCTCACGGACAAAAAGGCAGGGGAAAGAAAAGAAGACGGGAGCTATCCTAAAGGGACTATCAATTTTTTGGTGGACCAGAAGCTAAGGGAGCTCGCCGAGGGCCTCAGGCGCTTTGGGGAAGAAGAGAAAAAGGAAGAAAAGAAGGGGAAGGGTCGCAAAAAGGCGGCGCCGAACAAAAAGAAGGAATAAGTGCTTCACATCATGGCCCTCCCTGGTATTGAGGAAAGGATTGCCTGGGCAGAAAATCAATTCAGTTCCTGCAAGGAGTTATGTTTCGCGGACTCCAAGTTGAGCGAACTTTTGCGGTTGTTCAGGGGCGCCAGGACCTTGTCTCAAAGCCAGATGGAAAGATGTGGCATAGTGGAGATTTGCCGCAGATGCGAGATGGAGGGCGGTGGATCATGTTGCGGGGCAGGTATTGAGGACCGTTATGATGGATGGTTGCTGCTGGTAAACCTTCTCCTGGGGGTCAAGCTTCCCAGGCAACGTTGGAAGGATGATAGCTGTTTTTTCCTTGGCCCTGAAGGCTGTAAACTGGTTGCACGCCATGCCATCTGCATAAACTATCTGTGTAAGGAAGTTATTGATCAGGTAGACGCAGAGCAAATTGCTCGTTTGAGAGAAAAAGAAGGAGAGGAGTTAGAGCTCCTTTTTTTTATATGTGAAAGAGTCAAAAAAATAGTCAAGGAATGTGGGACAAGGAAACAGAAAGGACGCTGAGCTATGTTGCGAAGTTCTACGACTCTCGCAAGGTAGGAGACGTGGGACCGCTAGGGTTTCGAAGATCTTCTGACTTGGAGATCCTCCTCATGTGCATGAAAAGACTTGTGAAAGAGGGATTGCTGGGTCCTGAATCTACCTTCCTGGATATGGGCTGTGGGGATGGAAGGGTAAATGTGCTTATGAGTTACCTGGCAAAAGCCTCTGTCGGTGTAGAAATGGATGAGTGGACCCTTGACGAATTTGAGCCTCTCAAGAAACAGCTTGAACAGGCTCTAGAGGCTGCCAGGATGAAGCTGCCCCCCCACAATATCTACCTTTTCCATGGTGATGCATGCGATGAAGTGCTTCATAAGCGAATCGCGAGAGATATTGGCCTTAGTTTCAGAGACTTTGATGTTTTCTATACGTATCTGGTGATGCACGAGGAGTTTTCCCGCCTCATAGCAAAAAAGGCAAAGCCAGGTGCTATTTTCATGGTCTATGGGGTGGATAAGGTACTACCAAGCTACAACGGGTTGAGATTAATGAAAGAGCTGAGCCCCATGGAAGGAATTTTGGCGTTATACAGAAAGGATAAAGGCTAAAACAAAAAAGCTAGGAATTGGAAATCGTCTTCGTTCTGGCAGGTACGGCCAGGCTGAGGTACCTTCCCCCTTCCTGAAACATTAAGCGTTTTTCCACCATCATGCGGAGAAAGGATTCAATCTTGTCGGCAGCAATTGAAGGGAAGTGTTGTGTGACCTCTTGAATGCTTCGTTGTGTCTCGCAGAAAAGATAAATTTTTCTTGAAGCGCCGGTCAATTTGTGGGTCATGGGATGATCCCCGAGACGGCGCTCGCGTATGATCATAAAATCACCGCCATCCATGTATGAAAGAATTGGCCCTGATCTTGGCACCTGGTGTAGGACAGCATACTCCTTGGCCCACTTGCTCACCTTCGCCTTAACAGGTTTCCATAATTTCTTTTGATGCATCACCCCACCATGATAGCCCTGTATCATCGTAAGCAGTGACTGGTAGGTACGCTGGGGGAAAATGGAGCGATAAAAGGGGTGGTTGAAACTCCTCTTGATGCCATAGTAGCGCTGATTGGACCGGACCGGGCTTCCGTAGCCAAGCCAGAAGGGAATGGCCTTGAGGGGGTGAAAAGGCCTAACAAAGTCAAGCACCCTGAGGGTTTCATCTACATCCTTCTCGTCACTTCCGGGAAATTCCATGATAAGATTTCCTGTGAGGGCAGGGAAGCCGGGCCTCTCGCAGTTTTTCATTATCTCTATATTGTCCATAGCAGTCGTGCCCTTATTAATTTTCTTAAGCAGTGTTGTGCTAAGGGCCTCGATGCCCACCTGAATCTCCCTCATACCTGCTTGCCCCATTGCCTCAAGGGTGGTGGAGGGGGTGGTTGCGCGTATTTCGGCAAAGAGTTCAAAATCCCTGTTGAACTCAGTTATTCGTCTGAAAAATCCATCTAGATTTTTTTGAGGAAGCAGGTTGTCCATGAATGAGAAACCCAACACCTCGTATCTTTCAGAAAGCGAAATCATCTCGGATATCATCTTGTCACTAGATTTACTTCTATACCCTTTCCACTGTAAGTTTAGGTTGCAGAAGGCACATCGGTTCCACCAGCACCCCCTGGACATCTCGACGGGAATCCTGGCGTGAAACTTCTTGGACGGGCCAAGGCCTTTCAGAGTCTGGAAGTAATCATCATAGTTAGGGGTGGGGAGCTCATCCATTCTAAGGATTTGTTCCGGATCACGGAAACGCGAATCTCCGGATTCTTGTATATTGGGGAGATCGGAGTTTTCAATCTGCTGGATTAGTTTTAAAAGGGGAAGCTCCCCTTCCCCCTCAATTGCGTAAGTAATATCTGGGAAGGTATTGAGGAGTGCTTTTCCAAGATCCCCGGCACATGAGGATCCTCCAACCACCACAGGGACTTCGGGAGCCATTTCTCTTATACTTCTTATGAAATAAAGGGTGCTGGTGAGCTGGGAAAAACAGGCGGAAAAACCTATGAGCCTGTATTGGAACCAATCATGACGCTCCAAGATCTCGAGGGATATTGCTTGAAGTCTTTCATGGATTTTCTTGAACCCCCAGCCCTTGCAGTACCTTGTTCGCGAAGCTCTTTTTGTCCAGGCCTTTTCAATTAACTCAGACCTGTCCGGGTAAAGCAGCGCTCCGTAAAGAGGCTCTGCAAGCCATGTACTCTGGGAAATTTCTTCATACAAGGGATAACCAAGTGCAGCTGCCACAAGAAGGTAAAGGTGGAGGGCATCCACCTTTACCTCGGGCAGCCGCTCAGAAAGGAAGGCCTTTAGGGAGCCGAGTTGAATTGACGGGCGATTGAAAAGGGGCCATGGCGTTGAGACAAGGGCTATCCTCATTGGGCCTTGGCTGACTCATAACCCAGGTCAAAGGCCTTTAGATTGGATTCCAGAAAGGCCTTCTTGGTTGATTGTTGAATGGTCTTTTTCATTGCATCCGCATCTATGGGTATGGCGCCGGAGCCAATGAGCGCCCCAAGCATAACCATATTGAGAGAAAGAGGATTGCCCACTTGTGCAGCCATTGCATCTCCATCCAGTGCTATCACCCTCTTGATTTTAGTCTGGAGCAGGTCCAGCGTCTCATCCACAGGGGGATAAGTACCTTGGCCCACTGATACCGTGAATGGAGGCAAAGGATGTGTATTGGTTATGACAAGGGTTTCTTGATTACACTTTTTCAGTGCCCGTAAGGTTTCGACCGGTTCAAACCCTACCAGCACATCAGCTTCCCCATCGGAGACAATGGGGCTGCTTACGTTACCCAGAAGTACTGCTGACTCCACTATGCCTCCCCTCTGGGCCATACCGTGAATCTCGCTTACCACTGCGGGTATTCCCTCGGAAAGGGCGGCCTCCCCAAGAAGCCTTGAGGCCAGCAAGTTACCCTGTCCTCCTACGCCTACGAAAACAACTCTCTTGGTGTCCATTTATACCTCCACATCTTATCTGGCATCCCGCCTAATCACTTGGAAGGCAGGATTGCGTTTTCAGGGCAAATTTGTGCACATACCGCGCAGCCTATGCACAGATTTTGATTAATCATTACTTGCTCGCCTTCCAAGTACATGGCTGGGCACGCAATCTTGTTTATGCAGTCGCGATGATTTTTGCATTTATCAGGGTTAACATGGAATGGCTTGGCCTTCCGAGCCTTACCAATGGCTTTGGCAAAAAGTGGGCATATTTCCCTGGAAATAATTACAGATATCCCATCATATTCCATGGCAGCCTTGACTGCCTCTTTGGTCTTTTTTACCTTGAAGGGTTTGACCACGTGGACATCCTTGACGCCGCAACCCCTGACCAACTCCTCGAGGTCTATCTGGGTTCTCTGGACACCCATGGGGGTAGTATCCACCCCAGGATGTGGCTGGTGGCCGGTCATGGCTGTTGTTCCGTTGTCAAGGATGACGAGGGTGAACTTGTGGTTGTTATGAACGGCATTGACTAGGCCGGTGATTCCTGAATGGAAGAATGTGGAATCGCCGATAAAGGAAACCACCTTCTTGTCCGTTGCCTCGGCAAATCCGCACGATGAACTCACTGATGAGCCCATGCAGATGAGGTAATCGGCCATGGAAATGGGTGGTAGGACCCCAAGTGTATAACAACCTATGTCAGTGGGGTGAATGGCATCTTCTCCGCAGACTTCTTTAACAGCATGGTAGGTGGCACGATGAGGACAACCAGGGCAAAGGTTCGGTGGCCTGTTGGGAAGCTCTGGTATTCCTGAAAGATCCACTGTCTTGGGTGGCTCATAGGGCACTTCAAAGTACTTGGCAATGGCATCTCGCACCATACCTGGATCGTATTCAAAAAGCCTACTAAGCTTCCCAACACCTTTACCCTTAATGGACTTAAGGATACCCAATTCTTGGGCAATGGCACGCAGGTCATTTTCCATTATGGGTTCCAGCTCTTCCACCACGAGGACCTTATCAACCTGTTCCAAGAATTGTTTGATGAGGCCCTTAGGCAGTGGCCATGAAAAGCCCGCCTTTAATATGCTCACCTGATCCTGGATTCCAAGGTCCGAAACGGCATCGCTTACATAGTTAAAGCTTACTCCATTGGTCACAATGCCCCATTTGCCGGAACCAATTATTTTATTTTCCGGCCAATTCTCGGATTTCTCAGATGCCTGATCAAACTTTTCCAGCAAGAGCTTATGAAGTTTTCTGGATACCGCCGGAATTGCAACAAAATGAAATGGATTTTTCTTAAACTCCCCTTTAGTCTTAATCGGTTGAAGCTCACCGAGCGTCACCTTGCCTCTTACATGGTTGAGGCGGGTGGTGGTGCGGAGCAAGACCGGAAGTTCCAGCTCTTCGGACAGCTCGAAGGCCATCTTTGTGATGTCTTTCATTTCCTGGGTATTGGTGGGCTCGAGCATGGGTAGCCCGGACAGCCTCGCATAGTACCGATTATCCTGCTCATTTTGGCTGGAAAACAGGTACGGGTCGTCAGCTGTTACAATCACCATACCGGCCTTCACACCTGAATAGGCCAGGGTCATCAAAGGGTCGGCAGCCACATTAAGACCAACATGTTTCATGGTTACCATTGTGCGAAGCCCACTTACCGCAGCCCCTGCTCCCACCTCTAACGCCACCTTTTCATTGGTTGAATACTCAAAGCACAGATCAGTCTCCTGGCTTATCCTGAAGAATTGCTCGGGAATCTCAGAAGAAGGTGTGCCCGGGTAGCAAGTGGCAAACGATAGACCCGCCTCAAGGGCTCCCCTTGCAATTGCCTCGTTACCCAGTAAGAGCATTTCCATACCTGGTGAATCAGTCAATAGTTTGTGCATAATCTTCCCCCATTTCTAAATCTTAAAGCTTTCTTCTCGTCCAGCGTACTTCCTCCTTAGTTTTGGCTTTTCAATTTTGCCTGTTGGGTTCCTGGGCACATCGTCAAAAAATACCTTTCTTGGCCGTTTGTACCTGGGAAGCTTTTCGCAGTAAGCATAGACTTCTTCTTCTGTCATTTCCTGACCTGGTTTTAACTGGATTATGGCTGTTACAATTTCTCCCAGTCTTTCATCCGGCACCCCTATAACAGCGGCATCTTGGATCTTGGGGTTATCCAGCAGGAAGTCTTCTATCTCCACTGGAAAAATATTTTCGCCACCCGATATGATAATGTCCTTTTTCCTGTCAACTAGCCAGATAAAACCATCTTCATCCACCCTTGCCATATCGCCGGTAAGGAGCCACCCATCTATTATAGTGCTGCGGGTAGCCTCCGGGTTCTTGTAATACTCCTTCATCACGCCGGGGCCCTTTACCATAAGCTCACCCGGCTGCCCCTTGGGAACATCGTTCAGATTCTCATCAACGATTCTGCATTCCCAGTCAAACCCCGGCACCCCTATTGCCCCCACCTTGTGGGTGTTTTCGATGCCGAGATGCACGCAGCCAGGCCCTGTGCTCTCGCTCAGTCCGTAATTTGTATCATAGTCATGATGGGGAAACACCTTTTTCCAGTTTCTGATAAGACTGGGGGGAACTGGTTGAGCACCTATGTGCATGAGGCGCCATTGATCTAGTTTGTAATCTTGCAATTTGAGCTCTCCTCGCTCAATGGCCACCAGGATGTCCTGGGCCCACGGTACCAATAGCCAAACTATCGTGCATTGTTCCTCTGACACCGCTTCGAGAATCCACTGGGGCTTAATCCCTTTAAGAATAACAGCCTTTGCACCAACAATGAAGTTTCCAAACCAGTGCATCTTGGCCCCGGTATGATAAAGGGGTGGTATGCACAAGAAATTGTCTTCGTGTGTTTGGTTGTGATGGCGGTTTTCCACAATACAGGCTGCCTCTAGGTTCCTATGGGTAAGCAGGATAGGCTTGGGCCTCCCTGTAGTGCCTGAGGTGAAGTAAAGGGCTGCATCATCCAGTATGCTGAGGGGGACCTCGGGGTCGCTAGCCGACGCTGAATCCAGAACAGTTTTGAAGTGCTCGCAGTACTCAGGGGTCAGCTCCTCAGGGCCAACGAAAATAAAGTCATTTATGGTTTCAAGGTCTGACTTGATATCATTTATCCTGTCAATGAATTCTTCACCAAATACTATGGCCTTAGCCTCAGCAATATCGGCACAGTACTTAATATCATCTGCCGTAAACCGGAAATTGAGAGGCACAGCCCAGGCACCAGTGCGAAGGATCCCGAAGTAAAAGGGGAGCCATTCCAGGCAATTTATCATTAAGTGAATTACTTTATCACCTTTTTTTATGCCCTTTTGTATCAGGGCATTGGCCACCCGGTTGGCCATGGCGCCGAACTCTTTCCAGGTCATTTCGACACGTTTGTTCTTGGCCGGCTCACGTTCAATGAGGGCTATTTCATCGCCGTACATTCTGGCGTTGCGGGCCAAGATCTCTGTGATGATCATTCTGCAGACCCCCCTCAAAGCTATATTTTAGCTATAAAGTGACTGTAATGAAAGGCATGTTGAGTGTCAAGGGAAATTTGGCCAGTGTGGGGTGTTGACGATATGAAGGGACCTAGCTGCCCACGCTGGGAAGCAAGGCCTTTGCCATAGGCAGAAACGGAGAGTCAGGGAACTCCTTTACGAATTCTTCAAGCACCTTTTTGGAATCCTCTGTCCTGTGGGCTAGCAGATATACCCGGGCAAGGTTCAACGTGGCCAGTTCACGGAAAGGATTGGCCTTTTCTTGGCTAAGGGGTTCCAGCAATTGGATGGCCTTGTCCATTGATCCCTTTTTCTCATAACAAGCAGCAAGGGCCATCTGGGTCAGCATGCTGTAGTTAGGTTCATCACCTATCTTAGATAAAAACTTCTCATAAAGCCCGATGGCGTCATCATATTTTTTCTGGCGGTAGGCAGCATAGGCGGCCTGGGGAAGTGCTAGACGAGACGCCTTAGATAAGGAATAGTCATGTATTACTTTTTGAAAAAGATCCTGGGTCTTTGCCCAATCCTTGGTATTGGTATCGGGCTTCATGTTAGAGGCCAGCGCTTCGTAAGCTGTGTTATAGAGCTCTTGGGCCTTCTTGTTCATGTGGCGGTAGTAGAAATAGCCCCCCATGTACAGCAAGAAAAGGCCCGCCACTACAATACCGGCAGTATAGAGTTGCCTTTGGTGGGTTACTATCCAGTTGAAGAGCCTGCTCGAAAAGGTCAAGAATTCGTCGGGCTCTTTCAGTAGTTCTTTTCTTTTGATCTTTTTCTTTTTTGCCATGATTTTTGATTTGGGCCAAGGTCGCAGGTAGAGGTTCGACCTCCACAGATAATGGAGGATGAGATAACAGATGCCCCTTGAGCAGTCAAGGAAAAAGGCCCTTGCCTTTTAGCGGGCCGGTATTTTAGAGTCAAGCAACGAAATGAAATTTGATATTGACTATTTGCCTATGGCTTACCTTGATCAATTCTTAAATTTTCTTAGCACCCTGCCGGCGTGGCTAGTTTACATTTTCCTGGGAATCAGCGCCTTTGTGGAGAACATCTTTCCACCCATACCTGGAGACACCATTACCGTTTTCGGTGCCTTTCTCGTGGGTGTCGGTAAGGTGGGATTTGCCGGGGTTTACGTTTCCACGACATTGGGGAGCCTTGCGGGATTCATGACCCTCTTCTGGGTGGGCATGAAATTGGGCCGCTCCTATTTTATTGAAAGGGATCATTGGTTTTTCAAGGCTGAAGACATTGTGCGGGCAGAGAATTGGTTTAGGAAATACGGTTACCTGCTGATTTTCCTTAACCGGTTCTTGCCTGGGATAAGGTCGGTAATCTCCATCTCAGGGGGGATATCTCGTCTAAAGGCGGGTAAAGCAGCTTTGCTTGCCTTGATAAGTTGTGCTATTTGGAACCTAATCTGGATTATCGTTGGATATTCCATTGGGAGCAACTGGGAAGAGATAAAGCAAACGATGGGTCGCATAATGTCCCGGTACAACACGGTGGTGTTGATCCTCGCCGGAGCTGTGATAATAGGGCTAATTGTTAGATCCTATGTCAAGCGCATGAGGAGTGATGAATAGACATCTTTGAAAATATCTTTTCCTTCTTGACGAGTCGTCTTTACTGGCTTATATTTTCGACGCTTATTGCTTTCAAATGGGGGAAGGAGGTGGAAAAGGAGTTAGCTCGTGCGCATCCACGAATCAATTCTGGGCACTAGAGAGTTTCCAATCCACAAATGAGAATTTTTGTGCAAGATCAAGGAAACTGGGGACCCATCCAGAGGATGGGGAGTCCGAGCAAAGCGAGGACAAATCAAGGGATTACGCGGAGGC
>Ga0209834_10000414_pt1 | contig 26326 bp, 21 predicted proteins | sample Mar14236cmmetaG_FD_184134 | JGI IMG/M metagenome (GOLD analysis project Ga0209834, IMG submission 184134) | Marine hydrothermal vent microbial communities from Guaymas Basin, Gulf of California to study Microbial Dark Matter (Phase II) - Marker... ...
TGCTTGACCTGCAGAAGAGTCTGGTTTACTTTGCCACTTCGCTTCGGTCAAACAGTTCAGTCCTCGAAAACTCACACGGATTGGCATTTTCACTAAATATGAAGAGGATGAAGACCTGCTCGAGGATATGATTATTGATAATAAACAAGCTATAGAAATGACCTCGATCCATGCGAATATTCTTAAAAGCACGATGGATGCTTTTGCTTCGATGATATCAAACAATCTTAATAAGGTCATGAAATTTCTCACGTCAGTAACGATTATTTTAATGATTCCAACTTTGATAGCCAGTATTTATGGCATGAATATCGTTCTTCCTTTCCAGAATTCACCCCACGCCTTTGCTATCACAATGGGAGCTTCGATCATTTTTTCACTTATAGGTGTGTTGATTTTTATCAAAAGAAAATGGTTTTAGAATATGAAAAAAAACACGTCTTTTCTGTTTATATTAATTTGTACAACAATTTTGCTTAGTTCTTGTGCTCGTGGGTTAAGTGAGCGTGATAAACTTCTATTAGAATTGAATGAACCGGAATATCTGATGGCTGCGTTGTGGCAGCAGACTTCATCGGAATATCGGGCACTCTGCTATCAGGCATTTAATGTTGCCAGAGATAGAATTCACCTTGACCTTATGAAAGAATGGCCAAAACCAAGAGCAGTCATTATTGATCTTGATGAAACACTGGTTTTCAATTCACCGTACAATGCGTCTGGCGTTATGAAAGAGCAGAATTATCCTCAAGAATTTTATGAATGGATAGCATCTGGCAAAGCGACTCTTATCCCTGGAGCAAAAGAATTCCTCGAGTATATTAATAAAGAAGGATATGAGATCTTTTATGTGACGAATCGAAGGGATGAAAGTACAGACATTACCTTACAGCAGATCATAGATCTCGGTGTACCGCAAGCTAATAGTGAGCATCTACTCATGCGGGGAACTGATCACACAAAACAAGGCAGACGTGATAAGGTTGCAGAAGAATATGTAGTAATTCTTTATATAGGAGATAATTGTGTTGATTTTCTCGGAGATTTTTATAATGCTTCGATTGAAGAAAGGAAAGGAGTTGTTGTCAGAAATAAGGAAAAATGGGGACGGAATTTCATTATCTTGCCCAATCCCATGCATGGTTCATGGAAGAAAGCGTTGTACTATGGGAAGGGAAATTTGACTGATGCAGAAAAATTACAGTTAAAGATTGATCTATTAGAGACGGTTGATGAATAAAAAAACCTCTCAAATTTAAAAGAGGTTAAATGTCTGTAGTTCTTGGTTTTATTTCTTCTTATCTTCTTTTTCTTCGCTATTTCTTAAAAGGATTTCCATTTTCACCGAAATTAATCTTCTCTTTACTCTCTTTTTCAGTATCAATCTCATGGATTGTAACTCTGCCTGAAATATCTTCTGAAATCGTTACAAAAGCAATAGTCTCACCACGCATATTTTTTACAACATCAGTAATTAGACGTACAGGGAATAAAGAGCCGTCTTTTCGCACATTAATACTTTCTCTTACTTTCCCCTTCCATTTGGTAATTTCACTCTTTGTGGTATATTTATGGAGGTCCGGTGGTGAAAATATCCTGACATCTTTTCCAATCAATTCATTAACCTCATATCCATGCATAAGTGCATCTGCTGGATTTGTATAGATAATTCGGCGTTCAGTATCTGTGAGTGTAACACCCAATCGCATTGTTTCAAATGCTTTCTTCGCATGTTCTGCGCTCATCCTTTCAGTAAGGTCTTCTGAAATCGTTACAAAACCGACCGTCTCACCCTCATTATTTTTTACAACATCAGAGATTAGACGTACAGGGAAAGTAGAACCATCTTTACGCACATTTATGCTTTCTCTGGTCATTCCCTTCCATTTATCGATTTCATCAACAGGAGAGATATTTTCTTTAGGAGAATACACTCTCACATCTTTACCCAAAAGCTCATTGATTTCATAACCATGCATTTTGGCATCAGCTGGATTGGTATACACGATTTTTCTATCCTTGTCTGTAATGGTCACACCCAATCGCAATGTTTCAATTGCCTTTTTTAAACGAACAAGTCCCTCTTCAGCTTGTTTTTGCTCAATGATTCTGCCAAGTTGTTTTGAAATTGAATTTATTAGTTCACGCTCATCCTTGGTAAAAGGTCCCTCAAAGCTATCGGGTTTCTTTTCAAGATAACCGACTTCGATGGTGCCAACGGACTCACCATATACTTTTATATCACTTTTGATATATGAAACAGGTGAATGGTAATTTTCGGTCTTGAATTCTTTATCTCCCCATGTCACTTTCGCACATGTTATTTCTGGAAATTGCCATGCTTTTGGAATCTGCTCGATCGTGCCTTTGAGAATACCTTCTATCGTGATATTAGGTTGTTCAAGAAGACTTGTAATGTTATAAAGACATTTAACTTCACTTATCCTTTGATTAAGATTTCGGGCAATCTGAAGCAAATTTTCACGGGTTTGCTGGTATTTGCTCTCGAGAATTTCAAGTTCTTTGATACGCTTGTTCTTTTGTTCAAGCTCTTCTTGCAACTTCTTTTTTGAAATACCACCTATCATGTCATCTCCTTAATCGGTGTACAATATTTATTATTCCATTTTTTTCTGTCAATAATGCAATCTACATTTATATCTCATTCGGTATATCAATGAACTTAGTAGGGATGTCAAATTCTTCTTTGAGTAATGCACCTAGCTTCCGAATCCCAAATTTTTCGGTGTTATAATGACCTGCATTGATAAAATTGATACCCAACTCCTCTACTTCCCGAACAATGTTTTCCTTAATATCACCTGTGATAAACGTATCAGCTCCCATTCTAAAAGCTTCACCATAATCACTTGAACTACCTCCGGAGATAACTCCTACTTTTCTCACGGTTGTTTCTCCAGCTGCAATGACAAAAGATTTAGTTCCCAGTTTCTTATCTACATACAGCACAAAATCTTCTATGGGAGATGGAATTTTTAGAAGACCAACATATCCAATATCTCCATAATAAGGTGAAGCAAGACGTTCAATATCCAATAATTCCAATCTTCTGCACAGTTCAATATTGTTACCAATTTCGTTATGTGCATCAAGTGGTAGATGATAACCACAAAGGTTGATTCCATTTTCAATAATTAGTTTTATTCTTTCTTTAAAAATTCCAACAATTCGAGGTGGATCTCCTAATTGATTCTTGAATAATCCATGATGAACTATCAGCATTTCAGCATTTTCTAAGATCGCTTCATCGATTAATCGTTTTGAAAGACTTACACCAGTAACAATCTTGGAGATATCCTCAATGCCCTCAATCTGAAGACCATTATAACAATAGTCCTTAAATTTTTCAACTTCTAAATAGTTGTTGCAAAATGCAACGATCTCATTTCTTTTAACCATTATTACTCACTTTTTATCATTGCATAGGCATTGTGATTGTGTATAGATTCAATACTCTCTGCTTCAATCTTATAGCTTGTGATGCGTACATCATTTTGTAATATTTGCGCAATATCTCTGGCAATATCTTCTACGAATTTAGGATTATCATAACTTTTCTCGGTAATGAATTTTTCATCTGGTCGCTTTAATAGTGAAAAAATCTCCGAACTCGAAGCATTTTCTGCAAATAAAATCAACTCTTCTAACCAGATGAATTGTTTATAAGAAACAGAAAGTGTAATATATGCGCGTTGATTATGAGCACTATACTCACTTATTTCTTTTGAACATGGACATAAAGAAACCACAGGTACTTTTGCAAACATCTCTAGTTCAAATTTTTTCTTCAAATTCGCTTTAAAACCACAATTATACGACATCAGTGATTTTTCTTTTGTTATTGGAGCTTCTTTCTGAATGAAATATGGGAATTCCATCTCAAGATATGCAACATCTGCATCGAGCTTCTTCTTCATTTCCAGCAAGAGTTTTTCCAGATTATCAATAATCGTTTCTTTGTGATAATGATGGAGTATTTCCACAAATCTGCTCATGTGGGTTCCTCGGAATTCGTGCGGTAGTTCAACATACATATTGATATCTGCAATAGAATTTTGAGTCCCGTTAGTCCTGTCCTGGAGTACAACCGGATATTTTAATCCTTTAACACCGACTTTGTTGATCGGAGTATTCCGTGTATCTTTCTGATTTTGAATATCATTCAATTTCATTTTTTTATCCTGGAATATTGTGCTGTAGAATCTAACAAAACGAAGTGATATTTGTCAAAATTATTTGAAAAAACATATCCTAATGTTTCAGAATTATTCTCATATACAATCAATGCTTCGACATTATCAATGGTGTTCACTAGATCGATACCGCTATCTGGTCCCATTACGAACAATGCTGTACAAAGTCCATCTGCAGTGGTTGCATCTGGGGCAATAACCGTTACACTTACTGATGAATAAGAAGGTAATCCTGTTCGAGGATCAAGTATATGATGGATGCGAACACTATTCTCCATAAAAAATTGTTCATAATCTCCTGAAGTGACGACTGCATTATTTTTAACTTCTATTGTTCCAAAAACTTCTTGTTGCTTTCTTGGATGCTGAATGCCGATCTTCCATGATTTCGTTTTTGGATTCTCCATAACATATAAATCTCCACCAGCATTGAGTGCAGCATACTTTATACCATTACTCTTTAAAAAACTGATCACTTCATCAATAATAAATCCTTTTGCGATACCACCAGCATCGATAACAATGTTCGGACTTTTTTTATAATACATATTATTTGAAACTTCAATTACTTCAAAACTTACAAATGGTAGATTTTCTTCAATGACTTCTTTGGATGGACGTTTGCAATCAATAAAATCATATAATGCAAGCACTTTGCCAACAGTTATATCAAATGCACCATCAGTTAAATCGCTAATTTGTAATGCAGAAGAAAGGAGTTCCTCCATCCCTTCTGATATCCTGAACGTGTCCTTTGCTGCATTGAGTGCATTTATTTCACTCTGTGGAATATGTAACGAATATGTAGCTTCTAGTTCATCAATTAATGAAAAAGTTGAATCAAGTATTTGTTTTGCATTTTTTATTTTATCTTGTATATCAATAGTAACGAAAGTACCAAGAGCTAACCTGGTTTCCTCGATTGGTTTCGTTTGCTCATGTTGTATCCTAAAATAGATTACAGCTAATAGAATCAGAAGAAATATTGCTTGAATACTATGTTTTTTCATTTTCAAAAAGAAAGCACAAAGTCAATGAGTTACGTCAATAACTTTGTGCTTATGTGATATTTATTTTCTTATTTGATGAATCCTAACCAATCACCAAGCAGAAACTGAATACGTCCGATGAGAAGTGATATACGTGCCATCACTGTATAACCAAATGAAGCACCGAATCCCACCATCATAAACCAGATCCCAATTGAGGTGAATTTTCCATACACTCCTTCATGTGCTTTCGAGAAGAAGAAGTAAAGAAGGATACTTATGGTTCCAATAAAAATCAAAATGATGTTGATATTATTGAGCGGAAGCATCATTGTTCTCATCTGTACAAGCACAGTGGCGTGCATGGACATGGGAACACCCATACCGACCATACCCATACTAAATGCGATCGGATATCTACTGATCCAACTAAACTTGGAAGAAAATCTGAACCAATAAAGAATACCGATTATAAATGGTATGATAAGTATATAGTCTTTTCTGAGGAATAAAGGTTCGTATGCGTATGGGAGAAAGGCATTATAGAAGGTGTAAGGAATATAATAACCCATGGAAACGCCTACGAAAAGGTGCTCTGCAAATTTATAGAAAGGATTATCCTTGTATAAGAATGAGAACATACATAGCGTAAGAAACGCTGCAATCCAGATTCCAATTGTTTCAGTCATTATTACTCCTTATTTCATATACTTCTTTTTTTGTTCACGTTGTTCAAGAAAATAACCGATGTTACCAAGAATAATGAAAAGAATTATAAGTACGTGGACAATTGCCTGTGCATCCATACCGATACGGGCTTTGTTATATTTATATAGTCTTGCTTTTTCTGGTATATTTTTATAAGCCTGTTCTACCCATTTCATATTTCGAGCTTTTTTCTTGCTGAACTCCTGTCCATTCATAGCGAAGATATCCACAAGCTGCTCGTATTCTGCAGCACCTTTCAGTCCACCAAGACTTCCTATGAACTGACCAGTCTGAAGCAGAGGATACACATCTGCAGCCATAACAGCAGTAAGACCAACTGCAACATCAACACCGAACTTAGCTCGAGCATATGTTACCCAGAACTGTCCCATCGATGAGCCAGAGATCTCAACCACGACCTGAATATTGTCATAGTTTTTTATATCCTGCATGATAGGAAGATTCTCTAGTTTGAGACCTTCACTGTTCGTTTCTACTGCCTTGGCTATGTCATCGCCCATACCCAACATGATTGGAAGCTTCAAACCCCAGGGTTTGAAACCGAAATTACAATAATCAATATTCGCTTCAATATCAGGATAGTCTTCTTTTACTTCGGAAAGAGCAAGCTGGATAATAGCGGCTCCCTGTGGAAGGAAAGAAATGGTGAATACTTTGATATTTCTTTCGAAACAATGCCTTAGGATGGCAAGATCCATTGGATATAGCTCAGGCATCACGCCAGGATCATGGGTAAAATCCATAATGATCGCCATATCATCACGTCCGGCAATGGCATCGATATGACGATAAAGATCTTCAACAGGTGTGGTAGAATATGTTTTGAATCCAATTGGGAAAACTAATGGAAGGATAACTGCAATTGCGAGAACAATGTAGATATATCTTCTATCGAGTTTCTGCATACTTTCTGAGAATTTCATTGTTACCCCCCTTAATCCTTTCCACCGAGATAAGAACGTTCGATACCCAGCATGATCTTTAGCGAAGTTGCGGTCATGCCAAGTCCCACACCCAGTGCAATACCACGTTTTGCAGCAAGGTTAGGAACGTTCAATATCCATTCGGTTATATCAGGGATCCAATGAGTAATTGCCTGTCCTATTGAAACCCGACCCAGCATCACAATAATAGCTGCGACAAGAAGTACCGTTGCTTCGATCGATCTGGCTCTGAATGCTTTATATGCAGCAGAAGCTATATAAAATGCCAGCAAGGAGAACATTGTTGCTCCCAGAGGTACATTGAAATTCTTGAAGATCCACATATATGGAGTACCTTCTTGGATACCCCAAATGAATCCAACAGCTGTGGTGATCACCAATGCAGCAAGAGTAACAATGCTATATCCCCAGTTAGGAGCTTTTCGCTTGATCTTGTTATAATGAACAAGTACTAGACTGAATACACCAAGCACGATTGCAAAGGGACCGATTACCTTTGTCCATTTCATGAACCAATCAAGGTAATCTGCTGATAGCTTGCTCGGAATAAACACATGAGCAACGAAGAGGAGTCCAAGTATCAGAACTATCATCATAGGTATTTGTCTTTTCATATTAAAACTCCTTTCTATTTAACCGGGAACCAGTTCATAAAGAACGTGAGGTGAACAGATGAAAGAATGGTTCCAATAATAACTGTGATGACAATGAGAAGCTTCATATAATCTTGTGCTTTCAGAGTTCCAAGAATAAGTGGCTGTTTCGATAGATAGGCACTTGCAGCATAGAGTTCTTCACCTATAAGTGTATAGTCGCAAGTAGTGATAAAGAAAGGCAACTGGTTTACAGCATCTGTACCAGCAATCTGTATGGCTCCGGTCATGCTGCCTGTTTCAGTCATAAGAAGTGATTCTGCCCAGAACATTCCCATATAGAAGTTCGTTGCAGTTTTTTCTCTGATCATGATACCATTCACACCAGATACGAAGGCAAACTGCGCCTGAGTAATAAAGAACACACTATTCTTATCATAGGTATCAGGACGACCAGCTTCATAGTGAGCTTCTTTAACGATCTCCTGTGCAATAGGCAGAACGATGAAATCGCGTACAGGAACGAGAATTCTTGTATCATATTCAGCAGCCTTCTTTGCGACTCTACTTAAGATGGCAAGTCCTGCAAGCGTAGCCACATCACTTATACCACTCAATCCGGGTACAAATAGAATAGGACGACCCATCTCTGTGGCACGTCCGATGGCGTTATCTATCTCCTGAATACCAGCAATGGGGCGAATATAAAGGCGTTTTCCCTTTCTAGCAGCTTTGATCATAAAATAAACGAGACCCGCAAAAATAAGAACTGCAACAAGAGTAATTATTTCATTTGTATTAAACCAATTTTGTATGGGGAAAAGATATTGTGTACCATCTGGAGTAGTATAAACTGGAGTATCAATAAAGTGACCTTTCCCATCAGTTTTCCGAATATAATACTTAAAGGAACGAGCATTTGTGCAGTGAGCTTTATACAGCATCTTCATGCGAGCCTTGTTTGATTTCAGCTGATTAGCCTTCTGAACTACTTCAGGTTTGTCCTCAAGATAATCAGTGTAGAAATCAATATTTCTCTGTATCTCTGTTCTTTCCTCATCATCAGTTGCTTTTTCGAGTTCTCCCTTGAGCTTAGTAATCTCATCCCGTAATTCATTATCCTGATGTCTTAGTTGTTCAAGATACAAAGCCTGTGTATAAAATGGATATTTATCCTTATAATTAACAATACTTAGATATGTGCTGTAATATAGTCTTTTATCTTCCAAAGAGAATTTCGGTCTGCCACGATATTGATTTTCTTCATAAGAAATTTTATCTATATACTCTCTCTCGAAATAAGACAATTCCTTAGCATATCGATAAACATCACTCAAACGATTTGTTTTATATATTTGATAATAGTATTTCTTCATCTCTTCCATCTGTTGCTGAGGAGGTGAATCTATGAGTACCATTTCCTGTTTTGTATTAAAAATAAAAGTATGTGTGATATGATAATCCTCAGGAAGTGGTTCCTGCCCTTTTTTCTTACAAATGAAAGTACCTATGATCTCCATTGGTTTGAGATAGTCCCAATCAACCCTGAAGGCTACCTTATAATCAAGTACATATTCCGTCTTAGTTGTTCCATTTATTGTAAGTATCAATCTGTCAACTTCGTACATCGAATTGTCGTTAATAAAATAATTAACTGTAAGTTTTGTAAAATCATTGTTATAAGTGAGTTTTGATAGTCCATAAAAAGGATAGCCAAAGAAAACCTGTAATTGATCTCCTTTATCATTGGGTTCATCCTTTACAGTAAAATGAATTGGTGGTTCGGGAAGAATACTAGAAGTAGTGATCTCGGCAGGAATGGGTTCATCCAATGCGAGTGTTTCCTGATCTTGCCTATCCATCTCACCTATATTAAAAGTGTACCATTCCATATTAGCAGGATTGAATGCCTCAAAGTTTGCTGCAATTGAATCATAAGGAACAATAGCATTGGTTTGCGGAGTATAGGGATATGCATCCTGGCGAGTAAATATGAGGTGTCGATCACCATATTCGTCATAGAGATAGATATTGAATTGTTGTTGGTCTGATGTAAATACAGGTAATGTCCATTCGAATTGCATTTGTTCTAGATCTCTTAATGCAACTGCGTAAAAATTACCTAATTTCTCTGGTGGATCATCTGTTGTCTTCCCTGAAACGATTTCGGATAAGGGTGAAACACTTCGGTTCATGTTCAATGCCTGGATTGCATAATAATATGTTTTACCAGTTGTAAGTTTTGTAAGGATATATTTAACCTGTTCCAATTTCATGCCAGCCATGAATTCTGTGGTAGTATCAACTGTTGCATCTTCGAGAGTATCTACTTCTGTAAATATCTTCATCTTACTTTTATAGAGATATTCGTTATTTGGAATAACAGATAGGATGCGATATTCATCCATAAGTGGACCGTAGACCTTTATATCACGCGGAACTGCTCTGTATAGCACTTCTGCACCTTTTGAGCCTTTTTTCTGTCCCTTTTCATGTCTGAGCTTTGCAGGCGAAGTTGCATCAACAAAAAATGTCCAGCCCTGATCAACATACTTCATAGTATCAGCAGCAACACCTGTTTTTGCATCAACAGGTATCTTTCCTATGTAGAACAAGCTGTCAGGAGTATGTCCACGATAAATGCGGTATTCGATGATCCTTTTCTCTTTTGCAAGTGGTTTCCAGCTTAGGATAAGCCCACCTCCATCATCATGTGGAACATCTTCAACCCGTAAACCTTCTACCGGTTCATTATTAGGTTGCATTTTTGCAAATGCTGTTCCCGCAAGCAACAATGTGAAGGTTAACAGCAATATGCTGAATTTAATACAAATTTTCACTTCTGTTGCTCCTTTCATTATTTATTTTTCTATTATTTTTTTTCCGTAAGTAAACAAATTCCCTGCTTTATAAATATCATATTGTACTTGAGAAAATGGTTCTATCTCAATCGAGGGATTGGAGATAGTTCCATTTTTGAGATCAATTGTTATTTCTTCCCTTTGATTCAATTTCTCAACATCAATATTTTTCATTGTTAAAATTGGCAAACCAGAGTTAATTGCATTTCTTTTATATATTGCTCCATAGGATTCAGCAAGGATGGCTTGAATTCCAAGGGATATGAAACAGTCAACTGCCTGCTGGCGCGATGAACCTGCTCCAAAATTTTTCCCTGTGATAATAATATCACCTTTATCTGCCTTCTTTGAGAAATCCTCCCAGCCTTCGAGATTATCAAAAGCATATTGTCCCATAATATTGATGTCTGTTATTGCGAGGTATTGATTATGAAAGATCATGTCCGTATCGATATCATTAATGAGATGACCATTTTTATCGATAATGAGCCAGATCTTTCCAGTTAGTGTGTTGTCTTTTTGCATTTTAGATAAACACATGATTATCCTTTGAAACTGTCAATTTTTTTACTTGCGTACAATTTGTTACAATCATTAATAAATTACTCATTAAATTAACCGAAAATTGATTGAAGAAAACTTTTGGTAGATTTCTTGAACAGTTCATCACAATACTCAACATGCTTGGTAAATTTATCCATGTAGTGAGATGGGATGGGTGGACCAGATACATTATTTAATTTCAAAGGATCTATCGGTTTGTCATGCTGATAGATCGTGTAATGAAGATGTGGACCTGTTGACCATCCTGTTGATCCCACATATCCTATCACTTCCCCCTGTTCAACCTTTTTACCTACATAAAGATTTCTTGCATATGAATTAAGATGTCCATAAAGGGTTTTATAACCGTTTGAATGTCTGACCACAACCGTATATCCGTATCCGCCGGTGTATCCTTTTGGAGTAGGATGCCCACCCTTCCAACCTTTATGAATGACAGTACCGCTTGCAGATACAACTACAGGTGTACCAAGCGGAGCTGCATAATCCACTCCACTATGCAGCCAAACTTGCTTTGTGATTGGATGCAGCCGCATGCCAAAATACGAACTGATATATGAATAATTCAGAGGTGAGCGTAAAAATGCCTTTTGAAATGATTCGCCATTTTTTGAATAATATCCTTCGGTATTATGTTCATCAAAAAAGTAAGCAGTCAAATCATATAATTTACCTTTATAAGATGCTGCAAGGATGTTGCCATACTTAAGAATCTCATCATTATGAGTGAATGCTTCATAAATGATCGAACATGTATCTCCTTCTCTTGGATCAATAAAAAAATCAATATCCCATTGAAAGATATCGCTGAACTTCATCACAAGTTGCGGATCAAGCCCACCTTCCACAAGTGTTGCATATAGAGATGATTTCAAGGTTTTAGTAAGCAATTTTACTTCACGTTGCAGTACGAGTTTCTCCTGAAATACCTCAAAATTATCAGAAGTATCTCTCGCTACAATATATTTTTCGATGGTATTTGGGTAATATTCTATGATCTGTACAACACCCAGTGTATCTATTTTTAGGTGGAAGCTATCATTCGGGTGTGAATAACGAAGGTCAAAGTATTCATTGAGTGTCTTGGTTATTTTGTATGCATCTTGATAGGAGATATTATTATCAAGTAGTATTGAATAAAGAGATTTTCCAGTTTTTAATTTGCCTTTCACATGAGTATATGGATCAGGTGGTTCTAATTCAACTACAGTTTCGCTGTTGGTGCAAAAGGTTATAAGAAAAGCTACAAACAGCAATAACAACAGATTCTTTATCATAGAAATTCTATAAAACTCCTTTGATAGCTGCGTTTGCTGCTGTGATAGGACTTGCAAGATATGTTTCTCCATCTCCCTGTTTTCCGCGGAAATTCCTGTTAGATGTAGAAATTTGCACTTCCCCTTTTCCAGTCATTCCGATCTGCCCTGAGGCGCATCCACCGCAGCCAGGATTTGCGATTATTGCACCCGCATTGAAAAAAGTTTCTATCAAGCCTTCTGACAACATTTGCCCATACACTTCTTTGGTTGCAGGAACAATTCTCAGCATCACACCATCAGCAACTTTGTTATTCCTTAATATCTCTGCTACCTGACGCATATCTTCGATGCGACCATTAGTGCATGATCCGATAAAAACAGAATCCACTTTCAAATCCTTAAGATCACTTACTGCTTTTACATTATCTGGCTTAGGGGGATAGGCGATCTGAGGTTCAAGATCCGTAACATCGATTGTTAATTCATCAGAATATATCGCATCAGAATCTGCAAGGATAAACTCTGGTTCTTCTCCAGTTCGTTGTCGCAGCCATTCTGCAACAGCTTCATTTGGTTCTGGATAGGCAACTATCCCTCCCATTTCTGTCATCATGCTGCATAAAGTGATATACTCTGCAAAACTCAAATCCTGCAAACACTTACCATAATATTCAATGCATTTTCCGAGGGCACCTTTACTTCCAATCTGCTTAAGAATATAGAGAACAAGATCCTTACCTGTAGTAGGATAAGAGAATCGTCCAGTGAGATTTATCTTGATTGTTTCAGGAACTTCAAACCATGTTTTCCCGGTACGAAAACCAAAAGCGATATCCTGATCTCCCATACCCTGTCCGAAAGCATTCACTGCTCCAAGAATATTGAAATGGCTGTCTGTGCCGACCAGTGTTCTCCCAGGTCGGGCATACCCTTTTTCCATCAAGATATGTGTTCCAATCCCTGCATCCACATCGTAAACTTTTAATCTTTGTTTTCGTGCATAATCTCGACAAATCTGCTGATTGTTCGCATAAGGTATTGTTTTTGCTGGTGCTACTGTATCAAATGTGAAGAATACATTTTCTTTATCAGGAAGTTCAGCATTGGGATAAAATTTTTCCAAATTCTTTACTACATTAGGTCCACCAAAATCCCTTGCTGTTCGAATGTCTAGTTTCATCCAGACTATTCTACCTGCCTTTACCTCTTCGTTAGCATGGTTTTGAATTATTTTTTCTATAATTGTTTTTCCCATAGTAATCCTATTAAATCTCTTCCAATTCTACAGTAAAATGACGTAGTAGTCTTGGTTGGTAGGTTATTCTATATCCTTTTAATGACTCTCTTTTTTCCATAACTTTTCGCGCTATTCCGACAACATAATCCAGATGAGCTCGTGTATAGACTCTTCGTGGAATTGCCAGACGTACAAGTTCGAGTTTGGGATACACCATGTCACCTGTTTTTTCATCCTTATAAGCAAACATCAAACCGCCAATTTCCACGCCACGAATACCACCCTCAATGTATAAAGCAACTGCGAGTGCTTGAGCAGGAAAATGCTCTTGTGGAATATCAGGTAAAATGTTACGAGCATCCAAATAGATGGCGTGACCACCAGGAGGTTGAACAATAGGAATTCCTTGTTCCAAAAGACTTTCACCAAGATATGCGGTTTGTTCAATTCGATACTTAAGATAATCTTCATTCAAACCTTCCTGAAGTCCAATAGCCACAGCTTCAAGGTCACGACCTGAGAGACCACCATACGTACGAAATCCTTCAGTTATTATGAGATTGCTCGTAATTTTTTTTGCTAATTCATCATCATTTAGTGTTACAAATCCACCTATATTAACCAGGGCATCCTTTTTTGCAGACATCGTTGCGCCATCAGCATATGAAAAGATCTTCTTTGCTATTTCTTTGATCGACCAATTATGATAAATTTTTTCTCTTTGTTTGATGAAATATGAATTCTCAGCATATCGGCAGGCATCAATAAATAAGGGGACATTGTATTTTTTCCAGAATTTAGAAACCTCAATTATGTTCTCAAGTGAGACAGGTTGCCCACCACCGCTATTATTTGTAATTGTGATCATAGCGATTGGGATCTTTTCAATACCAACTTCATCAACTAGTTGCTGAAGTTTATTTAGATCTATATTTCCTTTGAACGGATAATTTGTCGAAGGATCTAAACCCTCATCAATCACGCAATTTACTGGAATCCCACCATTATTTCTAATATTTCCTTCAGTTGTGTCAAAATGAATATTGCTTGGAACATAGTCACCGGGTTTGAGTATCTTTGAAAAAAGTAATGCTTCTGCTGCTCTTCCCTGGTGTGTTGGTATAACGAATTTGAAACCAAAAATATCCTTAATTGAATCTTCAAAATGCTGATAACTTCTGCTGCCTGCATAAGATTCATCACCACGCATAATACCAGCCCATTGATTATCACTCATGGCAGAAGTTCCACTATCAGTCAGGAGATCAATATAGATATCCTCTGCTTTCAGATTGAATAGATTGTATTTTGCTTCTCGAATCTTATTTATTCGTTCTTTTCTATCAAGAAGTTTTATCGTTTCAACCATCTTAATCTTAAAGGGTTCTGGTGGATATTTTGCCATGCGAGCTCCTTAATTAATCAGACTGAGAATTATTTTCTATAAATGCTATGATCTTCTCTGAGGTGGTTCCGGGTGTAAATACTTCTTTCACACCAAGTGATTTCAGATAAGGAATATCATCTTCTGGAATTACTCCACCTGCAAATACTGTAATATCATCTATTCCTTTATTCTTTAAAAGGTCCATTACTTTTTTAAATAGAGCATTATGAGCACCGGATAAGATACTCATTCCAAGGAAATTCACATCCTCTTGAATGGCTGAAGCAACTATTTGTTCAGGAGTCTGACGAATGCCTGTATAGATAACCTCATACCCAGCATCTCGAAGTGCTCGAGCCACAAATTTCGCACCTCTATCATGTCCATCGAGACCTGGTTTAGCGATTAATATTCTTTGCTTTTTCATTATTGGTTTAATCCTCTAAAGTACTAATTGTTCGTTATATTCTCCAAATTCCTCACGTAACACATTACAAATCTCACCAAGACTTGTATATGCTTTAACTGCATTCAGGAATGCTGGAAGAAGATTTTGATCTGTATGCGCAATTTTTCTTATCTCTTCAAGATTTTTCTGTACTTTTGTGTTATCTCTTTCTGCTTTCACTTTATGTAATTTTTCGATTTGATATCGCTCAGCTTTTTCGTCAACTTTCAGTAGATTTTTTGGAGCTTGTTCCTGCATGGAGAATTTATTTAGTCCTACAATTATTCTTTCATTATTTTCAATCTGCTTTTGATAGGTATAAGCACTATCCTGTATTTGTTTCTGAACATAGCCCTTTTCAATTGCTTCTACCATCCCGCCAAGGTCATCTATCTGTTTTATATAGTTCTGAGCTTCTTTCTCTAACTTATGCGTCATTGATTCAACAAAATATGATCCAGCAAGTGGATCGATAGTATTTGTTACCCCACTCTCATAGCCGATTATCTGTTGAGTTCGTAATGCAATTCGAACAGAATCTTCTGTAGGAAGGGCTAGTGCTTCATCTCTTGAGTTTGTATGCAGGGATTGCGTTCCACCGAGTACTGCAGAGAGTGCTTGAATTGCCACACGAACAATGTTGTTGTCAGGTTGCTGTGCAGTGAGTGTCGAACCACCTGTCTGAGTATGGAATCGTAACATCTCTGATTTTGGATTCTGCGCATGAAATCGTTCTTTCATTATCTTTGCCCATAGTTTCCTTGCTGCACGGAACTTAGCCACTTCCTCGAAAAGATCGTTGTGTGCATTAAAAAAGAAAGATATTCGATGAGCAAACTCATCAACCTCAAGACCTGCATCAATGGCAGCCTGAACATACGCAATTCCGTCTGCCAGTGTGAAAGCGATTTCCTGAGCAGCTGTGGAACCAGCTTCGCGGATATGATAACCCGAGACAGAAATTGTATTCCAATTAGGTACATTCTTGGAGCAATACTCAAAAATATTCGTTATTAATCGCATCGACGGTTTCGGAGGAAAAATGTAGGTTCCCCGTGCAATATATTCCTTAAGAATATCATTCTGGATCGTTCCCTTTAGTTTGTCAGGATGTACTCCCTGTTTCTCTGCAACCGCAATGTACATCGCCAGAATAATGGCAGCTGGTGCATTGATAGTCATGGAAGTGGATACTTTATCGAGCGGGATTCCATCAAACAGAATTTCCATGTCAGCAAGAGTATCTATTGCTACACCCACCTTCCCTACCTCACCTGCACTCATTGGATCGTCAGAATCATATCCTATTTGAGTGCAGAGGTCAAAGGCAATTGATAGTCCCGTCTGTCCTTGTGATAAAAGATATTTATAACGATTATTAGACTCTTCCGCAGTACCAAATCCTGCATATTGACGCATTGTCCAGAGTCTTCCACGATACATGGTGGGTTGAACTCCACGAGTATAGGGATAAAGCCCAGGATACCCAATATCTTTATCATAGGATAAATGCTCTGTATTTTCCGGTGTATATAATCGATCAACTACCTCAGAAGAGCCTGTCAGAAACTTTTTCTGTCGCTCAGGATGCTTCTCGAGAATTTTTTCTACAAGTTCAACATATTTCTTTTTCATAACTTCCTTATTAACAATTTTAAAATCGCTATTTAAATGATAACTATTCTGTAACGTAAAGAAAAATATTGATTTTCTACCATTATTGATTTAATCTGAAAATATACGACTTATATTGCTGCAATATATTAAGAAGCTTAAGATTTTTTTTATTGAATTTTTCAAGCTGGGAGAAAGCAAATCTGAGATTTTTTTCTTCCTGCTCAACGATTTCACTTTTTTCCAAAATGATATTCTTATCTATTTTTTCGATAACTTTTTCGATATATTCGAGGAAGTAAACCATTGAACTTGTTTCATCTTGATTGAAATGGTATGCAATCGCGAGATTAAAGTAAACTTTTGGATATTCATTTAGTGATATTTCGATAAGATATTCATCTATAGCATTATTCCATTTATCCATTAACGAATACATATACCCTTTCCAAAAATGAAGTTGCGGATAATATGGTGATAATCTTTCCAATCTATCAAAGGATTGTTCTGCTTTAATTAGCTCCTGATTAAGAGTATAGAGTACTCCCTGCTGATATAAAAGTTCAGTATTATTTGGTATAAATTCATATGCTTTTTCAGTTTCAATGATTGCTTTTTTATATGACACTTCCTCTTGTTGAGCTTGAAGATCTTTTGCCTTCTGGAAATAGGATAATCCAATGATATTTTTTAATTGAAAATAAGTACATATAATGAGTAGTACAATCAAGGGTATCGCATAATATTTCGAAATAGTTCTTCTTTGTTCAGAACGTTTATCGATATAATCTGCTGATATGAATCCGCCGAGTATAAAGAAGTAGAAAAGTATTGCTGGGATTCGCATAGTAATAGAGAACATATTCTGAAAAAGAAGCAATGAGATAGAGAAACATGCAGTTAACGTGAAATAGTTATTTTGATCTTTCCAGAGAATAGCAGCTCTTTTATATAAAGCATAAAGAAAGATCAGGAATAGAATCAATCCAATAATCCCAGATTCTGCAAAGATCTCGATGATCTCATTATGAGCATGGGATATCACATCCTCTTGTCCAAGAAGTTTATAGTCCACAAATCGATATTGTGGATACTCATGCATAAAGGTTCCAATGCCGCTTCCAATCAACCAGTGGTCTTTCAAATATGATAGATCGGCTTGATAGATTCTAGATCGAAAGATGACAGTTTGTGGACGTACTAATCTAAAAGCAACAATGCTTCCCACAATTATAAGCGCAAATAATATACTTGAGATTGCAATAAATTTCTTACTTCTTCTAATTATTGAATGTATAAAAAATGACAATACAGAGATAATGACCAATGAGAGTAACGCCCCCCTCGATTGCGTCCATACAAGAAATATAATACTCAATATCATACTTATGAGTGAAAGATATCGCTTCCATTTCTTTGTAGCTTGTTTCCATACATATATGCAAAAACCGATTATTATAAGCATATAACTGGCGAGATAGTTAGCATTCGCCCAGCCGAGAACTAGCCTTCTAAAATCAGAAAAATTTGTATATTGGATTTGGAATATCATTCCCGGAATTATCGAAAAAAGAAAACTTGTGATGAAAGTAAGAGCAAGGAATTGCTTTTCAAATTTATTTAAATGTAACTGAGATAAAACAAAATATATGGTAAAAAAAGTAAAAATATAGTAAAATTGATCAAATCCCCATGCCGGTGTGGCTTGAAAAATTATCCTTAAAACAATAAACACTAAGTATGATGAAGCGAAGACCAGGGAGTTTTTGATACTGATATTTGAATATTTTCTCGAAAAAATAAAAAAGCTCAGAAGGAGAATAGTGATGAATTGTTGTATAAGTATTTTAACAGGAAAGAACAATAATTTTTGTGTAGTGAAGAAGAGCGGATTAATGAATATTAGAGCAGCTATGATATACAAAATTGGCTGGATTTTTTTCTTTTCTTGCGATTGTACTTTTTTGCGCATACTGTTAAAAAAAAAGCCCTATCCACTTATGCAGATAGGGCTATAGTTGTGATTTATTATCTCATGAGAATCATCTTCTGAACTGATTCAAAGTCATCAGATGATATCTTGTAGAAGTAAACACCATTCGGTGCATCACCAGGATTCCATGTAGCAACACCATCTTCACCCTGAACTGTATCAACAAGCTGACCAAGAACGTTGTAGATCTTGATCTGGGCTTTGTTCATTGGTGAATTTTTCACATAGTAGTTAATTGTGGCAGTATTTGTTACAGGATTTGGCTGGCATGGTTTCAGATAACTAACATCACTTGGTGTTTCTGGACCAACAGATACATCGGCTTGACCATAGATATTGACGAAACGATCACCTGAAGAGTGTCCCCAAGTTGATGGATCACCCATATCACCATAGATACTATGTCCATAATAAGCACCTACACCAAGGTATTGACGAACCATATTATCAAATACCGGGAAGTAGCTTGCATCGACACCAGGAGAGCCGTCAACCCAAGGTCCACTTTGCATTACAATAACGTTACCATCGATCCGAAGAGGAGTATCGAGAACGAATTCAACCCATCCGTATTCCCCAGCTTCAAGACCACCGCAATCGAAATCTTCTTGTAGAAGTAGTGCGCCAGGTGTAAGGTCATCAATAGCTTCGTATATCTCAATTGTCCATACATCGACATCACCGGTTTCACCATAGTTGATGACTTGAGTCCAGACTGAATAGATATCAAAGGTGGTCATTCTGGAGCCATCAAAGATATCAAACCAGTTTCCGCAATAGCCAGAAGTGTAGTAGGTTTGATCCCATACTCTGGAATTGTTACCAAATTCATAATAACTTGGTGGATAGACTTCAACACCCCAGAAATATGTGGAGTCATTAGTAGGATCTTCATCACCCCCAACTTCGGTCCAACCAAGGAAATCGTACCAATCAGCACCTGGTAATGTAGCTAATTGAGTAAGCCAGCCAAGTGCATATTCACCGTAGCCAATAGCAGTCGGATTGTTATTATAGTAATCAAATGGAGTTGTACCATAATCGAGGTTATCCATTCTCAGTTGTGGTGCTTCAACAGTTGTACCAAAGTTACCGTAAACGATACCAGGACTGTAGTTTTCACCCTCTGTAGCGCCATAGGGCATAACATTAAACAATGCTGCCATATCATGTGCTGGAAGATTAGCACCGTAGATCTGAAGGTCGTCAAACCAGAAGCCGTTACCAGATCCTGTAGTATATTCGTCATACACTGTCTTAAGTTTGAATATTACATTTTCTCCTGCATATTGAGAAATATCGTATTCCTGTGTCCACTCCCAGGCATCTCCTGTGAAGTAGTCATAGTATTCAAGTTCTTCCAGAGGAACAACTGGTGCATCAGGAATAAGGTTTGTTTCATCATAATCTGAGAATATGATCGTACCATCTGCAGTAATATCGACATTGTCAACCCAGAAACCCTGAGCAACAGTATATGGATCAGATGCAAGGGTAAACCTTATTTGAATTGTTTCACCAATATATGCAGCAAGGTCAAATGCTGCATCGAACCAACCAGCAGGACTTGGACCACCCCAGCCAGGGTAGTTCAGTGTGTCGGCTGGATTAGAAGAGTTCCACCAGCCAGCAAAAGCAATAGAAACATTATAAGGATTTGCTGGATCTTCAAGGAAATCATAGGTTGCCCAGTTATCATTAGAAACCTGAACAGTAGCAACATCCCATCCGTTGAATGGAGGATCTTCTCCACCAGGTGCTTCCATATCATAGTCTATCACACAAGTGAGTTCAGCATCACATGCAGTTGTAAGATCAATATCCGGTGTGTACAAATAGTAAATAGCGCTTGTGCCATATTCATGGGTAACTTCGTCACCACAATACCAAGATGTACCACTATTGTAACCATTGTACGTGGATGCATGCCATTCGATGCCATCTGCTGTATTACCTATGTAGAATGCCCAATATTCATCTGAATAGAGTGCATCAGGTAGATCACTTCGATAGGCATAAGCACATTTTACAAGACCATATTGATCAGAAATTGTCATGGGTGGAGATTCAATCCAGTTCTGACCAACAAATGCAGGATCATCATCAATCCACCAGGAATGAGTGGGGCTGTTATAATCTGTATCAACCCACTGCCAACGACCTGCTACAGCAGGTTCCCATGGATCTGCATCATGCTCTATGATCGCATCAATACACCATTCATAATCAACACCGTAATCATTTACGACATAAGTCCAGTCTTTTGTTGTTGGAAGCTGTTCGACTGCACGATTATTACCTGTTGTACCACCATCAGATACAATATTTAGTGTATCACCGGCTTCTACGCTATAGGTTATAAAGAAGTCACCTCTGTCACTTACAGTAATACCGAGTGAAGAAAGGTCAACATAGTTCCAATCACCTAGTGTTGGTGTATAAGCGAGGTTACCAAGTTCTGTTCCTGGATAGCCTGTACCATCGTCTTCATATACATGAACGATCGCATCGCCACCGTTACCTGAATAGAAATAGAACCAGGCACCTACAAGATCACCACCTCGGTAAGGGGTGAAACGAGTACCAAATTCAAGTGCTTCTTCAGGGCAGTACCAGATGTACGTTGGTGTATCATAGTACCAGATGTCATCTTCTGTTTCAAAGTTTTCCCAATAGAGGGTTTGAATTCCTTCTGGTTCTGGAGCGTCACGATGAGGATCTACATTTTTTGGTGCAACACGATGGAGATTCTCCTCGGGGGTAAATGTAGGACGCACAGAATATTCTGAAGGTGTTCCTGGAATAGTTGTACCGCTTGTTTGATTTACTGCAAATGCAAGTGAAGTAATAAACAAAGCGATAATTGTTAATCCAATAAGTTTTTTCATACCGTCTCCTCCGATTTTAATTTAAAAATCAGAATTTCATTATTATAATTTTTGTTACCTATTTGTGACGTTAACAAATTTCCCCTCAGGGTGTAACCAGTTGGTAAATGATGAGAATAAAACTGGTCTTCATAGCCTAACAAAGACATTAACATATCTTTCTTATTTTTTGACATCACCTCATCTCTTTTCAATAAAAAATACAATGATTTTTTATATTAGCAAGTCCAATATTGGAAATATTCTGAATGCTTGTCAATATTTTGTAATCTTAATAGAGTAAGATAATCAATTTTAATGGAAAATGATTAATTTAAAATTATCGTTTATTCTTTTATTGTTCACTATAAGTTTATAAAAATAAATCCCATTAGATGGTCTGTCACCATCGGCATCCAATCCATTCCAATACACTTGATTATATCCTGCTCTCAGAACTTCATCTTTAATTACTTTGATCTTTTTACCTGTAACAGTGTAAATCTCAATATCAACTGTTGCATCACCATCAAGATAAAAAGTGAAATACGTATCTTCAGACATTGGATTTGGATAATTGAGTACTGTATTTACATCAATTTTATCTGGTTCTTTTATCTTGAAATCAACCTCTGCATAAGTACCTTCATTGAAATTATCAAAAACTTCTATCTTCAATGTATGATCACCAGGGAGTAGTTCTTCAAGCTGATATTCTAACATTCCTTGAACATAAGAATCCAGGTCATAAACAAAATATTCGGTTACATTATATTCATCATTATTATCGATAGTTAACAGAATTCGATGTCCAGGATAGTTCGTTATATTGATCCCATTACTATCTACTATTTCAGCATGAAGAAGAGGAGTCGATGAAACATAATCACCATCTTTAAATGAATCCCTGTCCAACCATAAGGTTATTCGTGGAGGACCGTCATTCTCTGAATTTGCGTATCCGTTTATTATAAGCTTATGATCAGCTGGGTTTGAACGCTTATTATATCGCATAGTAAGGTCAATCATATTATCTGCACTAATTGCATAACTAAGAATATGTCCCTCTTGACCACCGTAAACATCATCTGGAACGACAAATCCGAGATCATAATTATTCCCTTCAGATGATACAGGTCCTTTAAAAATCGGTTTACCTTTATGAACTACATCCAGCGGTAACTGTACCCACTCTTCATTAATTGGATCCCACCAGTCATAGTAATATACAACGGTATAATCCGTATCAAAAACGACATTGAATACATCGCTAAAAGTATAACCTGTCGTATCAATAATTCCACTAAATTCTGCTGTTTGCCTTGCTTTCAATGAGTCAGGAAGGACATCAGGTATTGAAACACTTCCTCTTATTGGTGGAATGGCAGATCTGAGCATTGGATCGCCAAAAAGGTTGTACATATCATACGATTTAATGGGAGTACCACCTTTGGACATAATAACTGCTTCACCTATCGTAATATGCCCATGGGCATTGTTGACTGCAAGATCAACAACATCAGAACAGGGTCCATATCCTCCTTTTCTTGTCGAAGCAAATACTGCAATCGAACCTTTATCCTTTGCATAGATCATTCTTTCAGCCATGCATTCGATACTATTTGAATCAAAAAGACCAATATCACATGAAGAGGCAAGGAAGAAATTGAGCTTATTGCCATTGGTTAGTTTTGTAATATCACGGCTTGCTCTAAAATATTCTTCATCTCCTATCACATCGTACCCACCATGACCGATATAATAAAAGATCGCAGCTCCATCATTGATCATCTTGATTAGCTCCTCGTTTGCTTCAGGCCGATTCTGGAACTCATCAAGTGGATACATTATTCCGTAATTCTTGAGTACTTCAACATTGTTTTGAATCTTTCTTGAACAGATTTCCGCAGTTGAAGTGTGAGAGGGTTCTGTATGATGACCTTGTTTCAAAAAATCATCAGCAGATAAAATAACTCTGTTTCTCCAGAAATTAAAATTGGGCTCAGCAAGAAACTCAACTGATTTATCAATCATTATGTCCATTTGTGCAGTTGTATATCCGGGAAATCGTCCTATCATCAAAGATGGAACATATTTTGTAGCAAAATATGCATAATAATCGTCTGAAGCAACAGTTCCATTAATAAATGGTAAAATTTTATTTCTTTCTGCAGAACCAGGTTCGATACCTCGAAAATCATTGGTTCCATCTCCAGCGAGAAGCACATAAGCGAGCTGTTCTTCAGGATCAAGACCATAAAAGTTATATCCATATTTCAGAAAATATCTTACAGCAACAACGTCTTTTACTCCCCAAGAAAATTCATCATACACGTCTTCTATATCTACGAGTAATACATTCAATCCATCATACAAAACATGTGCATCAACCAGCTCTTTTGCTTTTTCATAGAATTCACTCACAGTAATGATAATTGCCTCAGTGTTTGCAAGCATTTGTTCATCACGCAGGTATGACGATTGTTCATATCCATTTAGATAAACCGTTGGCTTTAATTTCTCTGTAAGAGCATGGCTTAGATAACCACCATTTTGAACAACACAAAATTTAGAATTGGAAGAATCAGCAACAGCATCAAAGGTTATCGTATTATTTTGAGGATTATATACATATTCTTCAATCTTGGATGTTAAATAAAAATCATTTATCTTAAAAATGTGTAGTTCACTATTACTGGCATTTTCAATGGTAACAGTATATACAGTATTCTCATGTGGTAAAGGGAATATAATGAAATTATTTTCCATCACCATATTTTTGAGATAGTCTATTTCATAATAATCAAAATATATAATCTTTGAAGGATCATCACACTCAACTCTAAGTGTATTTGTACCATTGGTCAAATAATTACCAGTATATGTTACTTGTGCTCCTTGCCATACGAAATTTGTCATTTCTATATCATTAAGATACGCAGAATAATAGTAGGAATTCGGTCGAGAGCTAAATTTTATTGTTATTTTCTGCGGTTCATTGAGATTCAGGTTGGAAACGGTGAAAATAAATTCTTTCGTATGATTAGCTGATCCGGAAAAACTCTGCCAGAACCAGGTAATATCAAGTGAGGTGTCCCGTAGTTTATCTTCCTCAAAATGTTGGCTATATTCATAAGTAGATAATTCTTCTGGTTTGGATGAGCTTGTTTGATGTGTGGTTAAATCTGATATATTTGATTTATAGTCAGTATTATATGTTAACCAATAAGTATTAATATCCGTATATGGGTTTAAATATTGATCATAGTCAGAATTTAATTTGAATCCCTTTGTTCCTCGTACATAGAAATATAAAGTAAAATCTGTTCCCTCTTCTTCAACAAATACAGGAATTTCTCTAAATGGATAGAGTTCAGCATAGACAGATCTGCTTTGAGAGAATCCTCCACCATTGAATACTTTTATAGTTGAAGGATCTATATTATCTACATCTATACCTGCTTGTGACAATTGTGCTCTGGTAATTTTACATATACCTTCTTCCTGAATCGGGATTTTAAACCAACGATCTGCATGAGAAAAGGGATTATCTTGTCGGTATTCGATTTTATTGGATGACCAATTCCTAGCAATCTCGAAATTCAAAATTGATTTCGAAAATATCTTTTCAAAATTTTTATCACTAAAACGCGTTTGTTTTTCACCTCCAGTAAAATTTATATTCAGGCTACAATTTTTATATATTTCGAGTTTAGTATCAGAAAATTTAAAGGGATGGATCGTGACGTTAATTACGCGTTGATTTCGCCATATATATGGCTCAGAAACGGTGATGATATCATCAGGGAGTTCTTTCAAGTATACAGATTTATTAATTTTGTATATAGGATTGTATGTACCATTATCTGGGTCTTTTATGAACTCAGGAAATGGTGCTATTGGTGCAGTGATATCATACAGTTCGAATTGTGTTCTTCCGATTGTATATCTGAAAGAGCCACTAGAAGGAATGCCCACAACAAAAGTATATATCGGAAGGTCTATTTTCCCTGCAATTTCCTCATACTGCATTCCAGGTGATCTTACAAATGAAAAGCCATCCTTTACTTCTATCGTGTAAGCAGGAAGTGAAAAAGATATTCGTAACTGTTCTTCTGTTGATTCTAAAACTTTAATTGGCGAGTGTGCAAACAGATTAGATGTTGTACAAAAACTCGCCAAAAAAAACGCTATAAAAATTAAAGCTTTCTTCAAATTTTTTACTTAGTTCCAAATGATTGAACATACTTATTTAACCGCGACTTTTTCCTGTCTGCGGTATTTCTATGTAAAACTCCCTTTTTTACTGCTTTGTCGATCAATGAGAATGCTTCTGGTAATAGCTTTTGCATCTCAGAGTAATCAGTTGTTTTTTTGATTTTTTTAATCATACTACTGATACTTTTCTTAACATAATGATTTCTCTGTTTCTTTGATGCATCAGAACGAAGTCTTTTTTCACAAGATTTATGATCAGGCATGAAATCTCCTAAAATGTCTAATTTTTGTGCTACTAAAATCCTTTATTGTTTTCTTTGTCAATCTTTACAATACTCTCCCAGAAAATTCCATAAGGGATTTTTTAATTAAGATTTTATGTTATTCTATTTAAATTTACTTTTTTTCA
>Ga0209834_10000416_pt1 | contig 26291 bp, 22 predicted proteins | sample Mar14236cmmetaG_FD_184134 | JGI IMG/M metagenome (GOLD analysis project Ga0209834, IMG submission 184134) | Marine hydrothermal vent microbial communities from Guaymas Basin, Gulf of California to study Microbial Dark Matter (Phase II) - Marker... ...
GAGAATGTCAGAAAAATCCTTTCTGAGATTCCGGAGCATGTAACTCTTGTGGCTGCTGCTAAAACGAGAACAGCAGAAGAAATTTTGGAGTCAATAGAAGCGGGGGTCAGGTACGTTGGTGAAAACTACGTTCAAGAAGCCGAAAGAGTGTTGCCAGCAATAAAGGGAAAATGTTTGCTCCATATGATAGGCCATTTACAGAGAAATAAAGTCAAAAAAGCCGTTGAGCTATTCGATATGATTCAAACCGTGGATTCACTGAAACTCGCCGTGGAAATCGATAAAAGGGCAGGAGCTATTGGTAAGGTAATGCCCATACTTATAGAAATTAACAGCGGAAGAGAACCACAGAAAAGCGGTGTAATGCCAGAAGATCTTTTCGAATTGCTTGAAAGCCTTTCGTCATTGAAGAACATCAAAGTAGAGGGATTGATGACGATGGGACCAGCTCTCGAATCTCCTGAAGAGCTCAAGCCTTACTTCCGCCTTACCAGAAAGCTTTTTGAAGATGCTTCGAAGTACAGTGGCCCAAACATAGAAATGAAATGGCTGTCCATGGGTATGTCTGATTCCTACCTAATAGCCATCGCTGAGGGTGCAAACATGGTTAGGATTGGATCGAAAATATACGGTCGGAGAAAGTAGAGAGGATAATAGACTCCTAAAAGACAACTAAAAAGAGAAATTGCCATGCTATATTTATTAATAAGAGAAGGGATGATATGGCAATTTTTCCAGAAGAACTTAAACTTGGGAATCCCTTTATAGTGGTGAAAAAGAAGACCGGAAGAATAATATTTGCGAATAAACTGGCCTCAGACAAATTAGGGATTCCATTAGATAGCCTTCTTAATAGTTCCTTAAATGCGCTTGAAGCGTCTCTGATGGATTCTTTAGCTATGGATCACAGAGACCTTCGCAAGGAGATGTATTCTCAAATTATCACCACAGACGAATACAGCTATCTTTTTTTGAACGATGAGTATGTTCCTCGAAAGCTTCCTGATGTAAAATGCCTCTCTCCTTTCACCATAGCGATAGTAGAGCCAAACACAATCATTTCGCGGGTAAGTGGCTCTTTCGAGGAACTTTCAGGCTACAAAAAGTGGGAAATAGAAAACAAGAAGAGTTTTCTTGAATTCGTTTCTCCACCCATGAGAAAAATATTGAAAGATCTACATATACTCAGGCATTCAAAGGAATATCTTCCCTCAGACGAATACGCACTTGAGATACTGAGAAAAGATGAGACTAAACGGAGCGCTTTGGTGAAAATAGAGTTTATCGATGCCACAAAGCAAAGCATCCTTTTTATACTGGATATAAGTGCTCAAAAAGCTACGGAAGAGTTTATGCGGAAGCGGTTAAATTTTGCCAGCACTCTTGGCAAGGTGATTTTGAAAATTCTCTCTTATAGAGGGAGTGATATTTTTGGTTTTTTATACAAGGAACTGGAGAGAAACAGGGAAGTATTGAACTTCGAGAGGCTTTCAATCTTTTCGAATGAGAACGGAGAACCGCACCAAATAGCCGGGGAAGATGAAAAATTTGAGAGCTTTGAGGAGCTGCGTTCGTTTATAAATTCAATAAAGTCAGGCGATGACTTTATCATCCTCTCACTCGGCTCCCCTCATGAAAGAGTGTTGGTTCTTCCCGTTTCTTATAAAGAGGAGCTGCATGCGGTAATACTGTTGCATGGTTGGAAGAGCACGTTGCTAAAAACCCCGGAATCTCGTAAGGCTATGAGAGCCTTTAAAAAGGCCATAGAATACGCGATAGAAATTGAAATTGCCATCAAAACTTTAAAAGAACAGCAGGAAAAAGCTCTGTTCTTGCTGAAATTTCGCGAATCTGGTTTATGGGAAGCAGTTGTAGAGGAAGGTGAAGTGCATTACTACAATGACTTTCAGTGGCTTATGATCCTTGGATACAGCGGAAATGACCTTAATACAAAAGGCTGGAACGATGTCATAGATTCGCGGGATCGGGCAGCGATAAAAAAGGGAATCCGGGAATATATGGAAGGCAAAGCAGATTGCTATCGGGCGAGTTATCGAGTTGTTAACAGTCGAGGAAATCTTGAATGGTTTCAAGATGAGGGAAGATTTTATGAAAAGCCTGATGGCAAAAGAATACTGATTGGAATCAGGAGAAAAATGACTGAAAGCATGTTGGCCTGGGAAAAACTGAAATACGTATCTTTTCACGATAAATTAACCGGGTTGTACAATAGGTCGTTCTTTGAAGAAGAAATGATGAGGTTTGATAGCAAACGGCAAGTGCCACTTAGTGTAATAATGGGGGATGTAAATGGTTTGAAACTCGTGAACGACGCCTTTGGGCATGCCAAAGGCGATGAATTGTTGAAGAAAACCGCTGAAATTTTGAAAAACTCCGTTAGAAAGGAAGATATCGTCGCACGCTGGGGTGGTGATGAATTCATAATCTTGCTCCCAAAAGCTGATGAAGAAATCGCCAAAAGTGTGTCTGAGAGAATTGAATCATACTGTGCACGGGAATTAACCGTTGAAAACATAAGCTTCAGCATCTCTTTAGGCTATGCCACAAGAACAGATCTCAGCAAAACAATCACCGCGTTGATAAAGGATGCGGAGGATCTCATGTACAGAAACAAAGTGTTAAAGGGCAATCTTCGAAGTAGAACGGTGCTAACTGCACTTGAAAACACTCTTTTTGAATACAACCCGATTGAAGCAAGGCATTGCAAGCATGTAGAAGAACTTGCCCTGAATTTTGGCGAGAAACTCAAGATCCATTCGACGACAATGGCTAATCTCAGGTTATTAGCTCGCTATCATGATATTGGGAAGCTTGCTGTACCGTCAAATATCATCATGAAAAAAGGGAAACTGAACAATAACGAGTGGAGAATCGTGAAAAGTCACCCCGAAGTTGGCTTCCGTATTGCGAGAAGCACAATCGAGCTTTCCGCAATTTCCAAAGAGATTCTCAGTCATCACGAAAATTGGGATGGTACAGGATATCCAAGAAAACTCAAGGGAGAACATATTCCGTATTTGGCAAGAGTTATAGCGGTTGTAAATGCCTTTGAGGCAATGATAAACTTCAGGCCATATAGAGAATCCCTTTCGATTGAAGATGCATTGCTTGAATTGGAAAGATGTTCCGGAACACAATTTGACCCATATATTGCTCGAAAGTTCGTTGAATTCATTAAAAGCAAAAAGTCGGATTACCATAATGCCACGTAATACCCGCTCTGAAGCACCATAAGGCTAAATGTGCAAAAAATAGAAATTTTAGAATCTACATCGTGTTGTGCTATTATATGAGTGGAGTGTGAAGGAGGTAAGGTATGAAATTAGCGGGTATAATCAAAGAAAAGGGCGAAACAGTATTTTCACTGGATGCTGACGCAACTGTAAAAGATGCGGTAGATATGATGGTTGAAAAGAACATAGGTGCTGTCATGATAATGGATGGAAAACGCCCAATAGGAATATTCACCGAGAGGGATTTGCTCAAACGTGTTTGTGCAAAATGTGGCGTTCTCTCAGAAACACCTGTAAAAGAGGTGATGACGGCAGGGGTTATCTGTGGTTCGCCTGATGATGATATTCAATATGCGATTAACGTGATGACTCAGCACCGGATACGGCATTTACCAATATGTGATGAAACAGGTCTTAAGGGGATAATTTCGATAGGGGATATTTTGAAGCTCATGTATAAAAGCACGGAAGAAGAAAACAAAATGCTCAGAAATTACATTTCAGATAAATATCCAGGATAACCCTTTTCATACTCCCCTTGGAGGCCTGATGGCCTCCATTTTTTACTGGTAATTTACCAGTTTGGGTAAAGCAAACAAACATTTTTGCATAGAAGGAGGGGGAAAATGTACAAATTTCCTGAAGGTCTTTACACAGATGTTAGAATTGAAGATGTCTTCCAGACTTCCATACAGATTACTATGGGAAGGCTTGACGACGTTAAAGAAAAATCTTACAGAGCGGCCTTTATACGGCTGTATGATGGGAAGCGCTGGTTCTACGCTTCCACTAGCGATGTGGATGGCATTCAAGGCGAAATAGATGCCCTTGCTTCAATGGCCAGCAAAAACGAAAACATCGAGAAAGACCCCATTTTTAAGAGGCTTGAAGTTAACGAAGGCGAATTTTTGAAGTTCATAGGGAAGGACTCGGTCAAAGAAATCTCGTTGAACGAGAAAATAGGACTTCTGAAAGAATATTATCCCATAATAGCACATTCAGAACACGTAAAGCTCTGGAGGGCAAATTATATCGATCTCAACGTTAAAAAGAGCTTCTATTCAAGCAAAGGTTCCAATATCGTTTTTGACACACAGCGTGTGGGAATGAGAATAGGCTTTGAGCTTTCAGATGGTGAGAAGAAGTTCGCTGACAGGTTTGACCGTGGTTCCAACTATTTTGCATCATTGAAAGGGCTTGAAAAAGAGATTGAAACGAGATTCAACAAAGCAGTCCTTTTCCTAAAAGAGGCTGTTGACGTTAAACCCGGAAAATACACCGTAGTGCTTTCGCCAGAAGCAGCAGGGGTTTTTGCACATGAAAGCTTTGGCCACAAAAGCGAATCGGACTTTATGATTGGCGATGAAAGCATGAAAGAAGAATGGAAGATAGGCAAAAAGGTTGGCAGCGAAATTCTCTCCATAGTAGACGATGGAAATATCATGGGGACAGGATACACTCCCTTTGATGACGAAGGAACAAGGGCAAAAGAAACTTACTTGATAAAGAATGGAATTCTCGCAGGCAGACTCCATAGTGCCAAAACCGCAGCTGCTCTCAAGGAGGAGTTAACAGGAAACGCCAGGGCACTGAATTTCGAATATGAACCCATTGTACGGATGACAACGACATACATAAAGGGTGGAGATAAAAGTTTTGAAGAGCTAATTTCGGAAATAGATGAAGGAGTTCTAATCGAAACCCTGAAACATGGGTCGGGAATGTCGACTTTCACACTTGCCCCATCAATGGCGTATATGATAAGAAATGGAAAAGTTGCAGAGCCTGTAAAAATCTCCGTGGTCTCGGGAAATGTCTTCGAGACACTTAACGAAATCGATGGATTGACAAAGGACGTGAAGATTCTGGAATTTGCGTTGGGAGGCTGTGGAAAATTCGAACAATTTCCACTTCCCGTAGGGTTTGGTGGTCCATACGTCCGCGTCAAGAGCTTAAACGTAAGATAGGGGGGAGATTGATGATAAAAGAGAAGTATGTTGAAAAAACCTCTCAACTCGCGGTAAATATCGAGAACAACCGGGTAGAGTCTGTGAGAAGAAAGGATATTACAAAAACTGCGATAAGAGTCTATTCGGAAAATAAACTGGGTGTTGCAGGTGGTCTTGGCAAAATTGACGAGGAAGAGCTTACCGAAAGGGCCGTTAAGGCACTTGATTTTAATATTCAATATCCAGTTGAGCCCACTTCTGATCTGGAAATGAACATCGTATATCATGCTGATTTTAACGATGAAAACGAATTTGTCAACGAAATTGAAGAACTGCTTGTGGAAATATCGAAGGAACAGCCTGATTTCATTTTTAGCAACAAGGCTACTCTAACAACTACAGAGAATTCTATTAAGAACAATCTGGGGTTAAATCTCTTTCACAGTGGAACTTCTTTGAACATTGGTCTTATTTTTAAGCGGAAGGGTTCAGGTAATATTTTCGACGGCATGGTTGGCTATAGTGGTTTAAAATATGACAGGAAGGAATTCCTGAAGCTGACCAATGAAATCTGCGAAGCCTTTAAGAATAGCATAGAAGAATTTAACCCGGGAAGATATCCTGTGGTTTTTCTACAGTCAGATTCTATATATTTGATGAAGCTGTACAGAGATTTACACGGCTTGATTTTTGCTACCGGTGGTTCTTTGCTTTCCGGGAAAATCGGGCAAAAGCTTTTTGACGAAAGCTTCACGTTATACCAAACCCGCAATCATGCAGACGGTTTTTATGGTTCTTTCTTTGATCTTGAAGGAACTGTGACTCCAGAATTTCGCTATCCACTAATAGAAAATGGTATCCTGCGCTCACCTTACACAAACAAGAAAACGGCAAAGCTGTTCAATCTTCCGCATACAGGCGCTGCGGGGGGCGAATATGATTCAGTTCCTGATGTAGTGGCATATCCATTCAGCTTGAAGGAATCTGATAAAACTCTTGAAGAGCTTCTTGAAGGCCGGAAAGGAATTTTCGTCCTTGTTGCAAGCGGTGGTGATTTCACACCGGATGGAAATTTTGCCACCCCTGTACAGCTGCCATTTCTTTTTGATGGCAAAAAGTTTATTGGTAGATTACCCGAGCTGAACATATCTTCAAACCTCTTCGATATGTTTGGGAAAGACTTCATAGGTGTTGGCAAGGATAACTTGACAAGTTTGGGACCATCAAGGGCGGTTATAATGGAAATGGAGGTTTCAAAGATATAGCAAAAGGGCTGCAAAGCCCTTTTGTTTTATCCCTTTTTGGCTATCTTCGTTGCTAATGAGATTATTTTAAGCACATCAGGGCTACTTATTTTCAATTCAACGATTACGCCTTTTTTGTTTTGAAGCAGTAACCCAGCACGAACCAGCGCTTTTATGTGTCTCGAGAGAGTTGTTTTATCGAGTGGAAAAAGTGGTTCCAGATGGCAAAGGCAATTTGCCTTCTCCGAAGCTATTGTTCTGAGGATTTCTATACGCCATTTGCAGCTCAAAGCCTTGAAAATTTCGACAAGATGATTGTCCACATTGTTCAAAGTAGCCACTCCCTTTTTGATGTATACAATCTATAAAATCCGATCCTTTAATGTTATTATATCCTCTGAACTCGCCAAAGCTCCATAATGGGTTACAACCATTGAAGCAAGGAACTTCCCGGATTCTATTGCTTCAGAAAATGACCTACCCTTGAGTACGCTTGCAAGAACCGCGGCATTGAAGGCATCTCCAGCACCCGTACCATCAACAACCGGGGCTTTTTTTACAGCAATTTCTCTTACTTCATTATCCTTTATATGGATTATAGGATCGCTTCCATTGGTTATGACAACATTGCCCCGGGCTTGTTCCCTTATAAGTTCTATAATCTCATGCAAATTCATAGCTGGAAAAAGAAGCCGCAAATCATCATGTGAGGGCTTACTATAGTCGGCCTTAAGCATCAGCTCTATGATGATTTTTCTCAATTCATCGGGCTCAATGTCTCCTTCAAGGCTTCTCATGTTCAGGTCAAAAGAGCAAAAAATTCCTTTCTTTCGTGCAAAGTTAAAAGCTTTTAGAATCGCTTCTCTGGCATTGCTATAATTCAAGGAAAAAGCGCTTGTATGGAAAATTCTGGTTGTTTTTAATATATCCTTATGTTTATTGCTAAAATTCAAGAGAAGATTATCCCTATTTTTTATTGTGAAACTTGGATCCCCATTTTCATCTATGGTAACCGAAGCATAGAGGGTTTTTTCAGATGTGGCAAAAAGCGATGTTGGGAACCCTGAATCAGTAAGAAGGTTCATCAAAAAGTGCCCTTCATCATCCCTGGCCAGTGATGACTGAAAAGCCACTCGTATTCCCATTAAATGCAAATCCATCATGGTATTGAAAACCGAGCCACCCGCCAACCACCTTTCCTCGCCTTCAGCTGTGCGTATTTTATCGACGAGAATTTCACCCATTCCAAACACATCAGGCATTTAATCCACCTCTTTCATCAATCCTTAACTACCTTCCAGGCAGCCTTTCTTAGTCGATTCATTATTGCGAATCCGATCCCCTTTTCCGGGAATGTCTCAGATATGAGCAGTTTGAATCCCCTGGTGGGCAGTTCCCTGAGAGCATTGAAAAGATTCGCCGCGACTATGTACAGGTCATCTCTTGAACCCAAGATAACCCGATCGAATTTTTCCTTATATAGTTCCTTTGTTTCCTCAGAACAAAGTATGGCAACCTTTCTATTACTGTTAGAGGCGATTTCATTTATCGTCTTAAATGAATCAAAAGGGTTTCCTTCTACAAGAATGAGCTCTATATCAGGGGAATAATGCCGGTATTTCATTCCCGGTGATATAGGTGGGCCATCATAATTCCCATGTGCTCTGGCGGCCTTAGAAATGACGAGTTCCGGAAGCAGCGTTTTTAGCCTTTCGGGTGATACAGGTCCGGGTCTCAATAGCATTGGTTTCTCGGCTGTCATGTCTATAATTGTGGATTCAAGTCCAAAGAGTGTCTTGCCTCCCAGAATGATACAGGCCACTTTTCCATCGAGGTCTTCTGCTACATGCCAGTCCTCAGTTGGGCTTGGCTTTCCGGATAAATTGGCGCTGGGAGCAGCAATAGGAACACCCGATGCCGCGATCAGCCTCAGAGCAATGGGGTGAGCCGGGAAGCGAAGCCCTACGGTCTGCAAATTGGCGGTGACAACATCGGGAATTGAACGTCTTTTGTGAAAAATGAGTGTAACTGGTCCCGGCCACAAACGATGGGCAATCTCATAAGCATTTATGTCTTCAACCACGAGATTTTGTGCCATTTCTAGAGAGGAAACATGCACAATCAGCGGATTATCCTGAGGCCTTCCTTTGGCTTGAAAAATCTTCTTTACAGCATCGGGATTTAGAGCATTTGCTCCAAGACCATAGACTGTCTCAGTGGGAAAGGCTACCAGCTCACCATTCTTTATAAATTCAGCCGCACGGGCGATTTTATCCATTTCTGGCAACTCTGGAGATATTTTTAGTTTTAGGGTGTTCATTTAACCACCTTTTCTTTTCCAATAATAGCTGCCCCATAAGCACCGACAATATCCGGTATTTTGGGGATGAGAAATTTAACCCCAAGCTCTTCCTGAAGAGTTTTCACGATGCCACTATTTCGGGCAACTCCGCCTGTGAAAACCACCGGTGGTTGTCCCTTTACTCTTTTGTACATGGCGACTATACGCTTTGATATCGATCTGAAAAGGCCAGCAGATATATCATTTATTGATTCTCCTTTTCCTATCAGGGAAACCACTTCAGATTCAGCAAAGACCGTGCACATTGAACTAATCGATAGTTTTTTGCGAGCTCTTTCAGCGGCAGCTGCCATGGCGTCCAGGTCTTTTTCGAGTACGCGCGACATCACTTCGAGAAAGCGCCCGGTGCCTGCGGCGCACTTATCGTTCATGCTAAAATCCACCACACTTCCCTTTTCATCAAGCCGTATAACCTTGCTATCCTGCCCGCCAATGTCGATAATGCATTGTGCATGGGGAAATAATGTCCTCGCGCCTTTGGCATGACAGGTTATTTCGGTTACGGTTTCATTGGCGAAATCCACAATATCACGCCCATACCCTGTGGCGACGCAATAGGCGATGTCATCGGCTGTGAAGTTCATTTCTTCTTGCGCTTCCTTCAACAATTTATGAGCGGTTACACTGCCATTTATACCGGTAGGGGCTATTTTCCAGAGAAGTATTTCTTCACTGTCGTTGATGACCACTAAGTTAGTTGTTGTTGAACCCGAATCCACACCAAGAAAATACTTTCCTTTGGATTTCCTGCTGATTGCCCCTGCTATTCCTTTTCTGAGCTTTTCGACAAAAGCACCTATTCTCGTGGACAACTGCCCTAGGGAGCTCAATGGGAAATCTATCTCCAGCGATATAGAGGGAATTTCTTTCGGGACAGGATAGTCGTCGAAAAAATCGCAGAACTTTTGATTCAACTTTATCACTCCTTCGGGCTTCTGAGACAGGAGGATTTTCTGCAATGGGGAAGTGTCGCTTTCAATATCTACAAAACGACCACAAGGCACACGGCGCTGTATTAAACGGGTGGCTATTTCATAAAGTGGATCAGAAGCTGAAAATGCTTCACCGGTAAAGCCTCTCATTCCACCACAAGTTTCATTTAACACGAGTTCTGCGCCAATATCCTCTATCATCTTCAAAAATTCCCTGTCTTTTATTATCCCACCTACTACTGCCAGGCGTGGAACGCCCTTTCTAATGTATTTTAAAGATGGCTGATATCTTTTCCCGGAATTGGCAAAATCTATGGCCTTTTGAATCTCGTTGTATTTGAGGTTTTCTCGATGCAACTGCCACAGATAATCTTTTAAGTCGTTGAACCTTTTTATACCTTCTTTTAGCTCTTCGAGTGTTATGGAACTTCCTCTTACCAAGGATAACACCTCAAGTAAATTCGCCAGTTGATCCCTGTAAAAATTTTTTGATTCATCGTCGCGTTTCCATGGAAGTCTCAACTGAATGATCCTGGCCTTTGAAAAATCCCGTGCCAGGTCGTTTATTCTCCGCATAGCATCGCAAGAATCAACGGCAATAAAAAGATCTTTATCATTCATGGCTTTAAGTGATTCAAAGGTTGTTTTACAATAACCACATAGATTTCTGTGCACTAATGGATCTTCGGTATAATCAACGCTATCTATTTTCGCAAATGGGAGTTTGCTGGCGAGCAATATCTCCAAAGGAACGTAACTGCAGGCATAGTAGATCACTCTTTCACCCCCAGAATCTCAAGAAAAGCACTCACCCTTGTCTTGAGTTGACCTGCACTTTCCGAGTTATGATCCACGCAATCGCCGGTCAATTCTAAAAATGGGATCTTTTCCTGACTGAATACGCTTTTTAGATACCCAGCGCCTCCACTTGATTGACGACATCCCCAATGAGAAAAGTGAATGGCACCTGAAACGTTCAGTTCTCGGGCGAGATTTATCAGGAATTCCCCCCGCTCCTGGACACTGCCGGCTTCTATGTTGAACACAAGCTTCTCAGCAAGTGATTTTATAGGATCTTCTGGTCTTACAGGATACAACCAGTCCCACCACAGCTCGTCGGTAACGACCCAGGTTTTCCCTGTTGGTGAAAATGTTTCGAAAAGCGCATTGTCATAATAAGGTGGGATATGGAGCCAGAGTAGCCTGATATCAGGCGAAGTTTGCGAAGCTTCCAGATCTCTAATCAGCTCCTGTGAAGCTGTTAGCAGTTCCTTTGTGCCGGCAAGAGTGTGCATAACATAGAGGGCATTCATCTGCTCATATAGGTGCATAGGGATAGATTTTGAGATCAATAGTTTTCTTGCGCGATATAAATTTTCAACAGTCTGCTTTTCCCACTCTAAATGCTGCGCTAATTTATCGAAGGGGAATTTTCTTGCGGTGATTTCTTCAATTAATTCTATTAGCTGATAGAGTTGCCGCTCTACATATGGCACATATTCTGGTTTCCTTCCCCTGGGCACATCTATTAAAAAAAAGGGAGCTCCATAGGATTTCGCAATCTTATAAAAGCTTCCTGCATTTCCATCACACAAAATTGTGGTGGTAACAACGATGTCTGGCTTTGGAAAAACCTTCCAAAAAGCAGTGCCAATAGAAGTTCTGTGAAAGGTGCATAGACTGCTGGAGATGCCATTGCTTGAAGCAAGGCTTAATGGGAGGTCTTCAAGATGCATTGAAGACATAGTTCCACTTATACCTTCCGCTGATACAGGGCTCATCCCGGTTGCAAGAAGCAATTCAGAAGGCGCGAGAAGGTTAACCCAGGCCACATTATTGCCCTTCAAAGCCTTGAAGACTTCTAAAACCGCCAGATGATTTATCGTATTGATGAAAGCCGGCCTGTTTTTATCGGAGAATTTTTTTCTTCGAAGGGTTTCCAACCCCATTCCGGCTTTTAAAATTCTCCTGAACCTCGCGGGATCGTCCTTAAACTTTCTGAGAATACTGCCAAAAACTACGCTTTTTTTTGACATTCAATACCCCCTGATTGTCATGCTTAAGTAAATTATTACATCAATGGTTTGATTTGTGAAGCAGTGAAGCGAAAACAAAAAAGGCAGCTATTTTCTCACGAGGAAAAAGGCTTTTCCGGATTTTACTGTGTACTTTATCAGATGAAATTCGCTAAGGCGTATAAGGTTCTTTACAGCAGAGATTGTCGGTACAAACCGGTACTTATCATTTACAAGTCTGTCCCCTTCCAAAGCCGGGTGCTTTTTGGAAAGCTCATCCTTTATGGCAGTTGATACCGAACCGCTGTTTTCGATTTCAAGAGCAATCAGCCCTTTTCCGCCAATTCTTAAGGCTAAATGCGCTTTATTGAGAATATCCAGATTTAAATCTGGAGGAAGGAGATTTGGTACGAACAAGAGCAGAAACCCGCCGAAAATGCCTATAAAAGATATATCGGTAAAAGCCATGTGCAAGATTCTTATGCCTCTATCTGAAAGTTTTACTGATTTGCATCTGCTATCAGATATTCCAATGATTTTAATGCCATTTTCACGCAAAAATTTCCAAAAGCCGCAGCCAGAACAATCAATATCGAGTATGACAGCGTTGTCCTCAAGTGTTGCAACAAAATGGATCAAATAGTCTTTCAAGGTTTCATCGCTAAAAAGCTTCGAGTACGTTTTTGACATAGGACCCGGCAGATCTTCAAGATACTGGTTTCTCCAGCTGGAGTTCATGTAATCACCTCAATCCATTCTATTATTAAGTGTTAACAGTTCCAATGAATGGGAAGAGTCTGGGAAAGAGAAATGTTATTTTGGATTGTCACATGATAAATGCTAAAATAAAATCTTAAGAGGGGGGAAGTCTAATGAAAAAGTTTTTCACGGTTTTCTTGTTGCTTTTGGCTTTTACTGCATTTGCTTGGTCTGGCCACGATGCGTTGACCTATTACATCATTTCAACTATGCCAGATATAGCGAACATCAGGGTACCAATAACACCGTACACTTATGAGAATATTGACTCCCGTGGGTATAACATGGAGAAAGCAAATTTCAACGATTATCTCGGACAGGAGTACAATCCCTGGGAGGACGATGACCTCTTCATGCCGGTATTTCAGAATCAGAAACCGGTGGATAATACCGCACCGCTGTGGCAGATACTCTCAGTGTATTCTTATGAACCCGACCTGGGCATGGACCAAGACCTCGATTTGAACTCAATGCAAAAATTAACGGGTGGCAGCCAGGGTTGGCGACATATGGAATATCGATTGCTGTTTATAAGGCTCGGTGAAGTATCGAAAAGTGTGGAATATTTTTCAGAACTTTCGACAAAAGTATGGGATATGAACGACCCTTACTGGGCTTATAGGTTCATGGCACGAGCGATTCATTACCTCGAGGATATTGGGATGCCTTACCATACTTTCCCGGCCCCCACTTGTGAGCTCTTTAAACTCATTTTCAATTTTGATAAGTGGTATGTTGCCTTCACTCATTATCACTACGCTTATGACTTCTACGGTGGCTACAGGCTATGGACAGGCTACGAACCTCTTGTCGAAGCCATTAAAAATGCCGAACCTGTTAAGATAAAAGATCCACGCAGAGATGCATTAAAACTAAGAAGATATGCCCGTGGAAAGCTCCCAAAGGTGTACTATGAAATGAAGAAACTCATGGGAGAAGATTTGGAAAGTGGTAGTATGGACTTTGCCTCAAAGGAGTATCTTGACAAATTGGTGGCTACCAAAGATACCTCAAAACTCGATGAGTTAACCATTGAGTTGCTTTCAAAGGTAGCTTCTTATGTAAAAGGTTATATACTGTATATGAGGGAAATACAGGGTTGGTGAAAGAAAAAGCTGCCGGAAGGCAGCTTTATTTTTTCTTCTTTCTACCTTCGATGGCAGATTGGGCAATTTTATAAAACTTTTCCAGCTTATCACAAACGGCTTTATTAAAGGTTCCTTTTGGATAAAGTCCATTTTTATTCATAGAACCAGCTTTTTTCCCTGAAAGCAGTTCCAGGGCTTCATCTACCGTTTCCACAGTCCAGATGTGGAAGAGCCCGTTTTTAACAGCCGCGATGATGTTGTCAGGCAATACCAAATTGTCCAGGTTACTTCGCGGAATAATTACGCCCTGTTCGCCGTTGAATCCCTTTATTTTGCAAAGCCTGAAAAAGCCTTCGATTTTTTGTGGAACGCCTCCCACTGGTTGTACGCGGCCATTTTGATTTATAGAACCGGTTACTGCAATGCTCTGTTTCAGGGGAATTCCGGAGATTGCCGAAAGGAGTGCCACCACCTCAGCTACCGAAGCGCTGTCGCCTTCAACCATGCTGTAAACCTGCTCGAAAGAGACATATGCGTTAAGGCTAAGGGGATGCAGTTGAGCATATCGGGCATGGAGATATCCCTGCACAATCAGTGAAGCCTTTGTGTGGATTTTACCGCTTAGACCTGCTTCACGCTGAATGTCCACAATGCCTTCACTGCCAGGGCTAACTTTGGCTGTTATTTTTACAGGAATTCCGAAACTCAGATCTTCAGTTTCAACGACGGTTAGTCCGTTGACTTCACCTACGGCTTTTCCTTTCGTATCAACATACAAAGTCGATCTTTCAAATTCTTCCTCGACTTTATCCCTGTAAAGGGAGACACGTCTTCTCATACCATTCCATGCTTTTTCTATATATTTCCTGCTTACAACCGCGGCACCTTCGATTTTCGCAAGTTCAGAACTCTCTTCAAGTAATTGCTTCAACGTACCGAATCTTATGGAGAGCTTTTTTCTATTACCAGATAACAAGATGGCTTTTTTTATTATTTCTTTGAGCGCTAAACGATCGAAGTCCAGTAAAGAACTTTCAGAAGCAATGGAGTGGACAAAACGGCAGAACTTCTCGGCTGATTCAGAATTGAAATCCATTTCCCAGTCGAATTCGGCTTTTATCTTAAAGAGTTTCTTAAAATCAGGATCATAAGCGGTAAGAAGCTGATAAATCCATGGTTCACCGATGAGAATGACCTTGACATCTATGGGGATAGGCTCTGGTTTCAGGGACACGGTGGAAACAAACCCAAGGCGATGTTCCAGATTTTCTATTCTCAAATTGCCATTGAACAAAACTTGCTTCAGCGTGTTCCATACATAAGGTTCACTGAGAACGTTTTTCGCATCAAGAATGAGATAGCCACCATTCGCGCGATGAATAGCGCCAGCTCGTATCATTGTGTGGTCAGTATCGAGCATACCCATCTTGGCTACATACTCAATTCTTCCAAAGAGATTTGAATAGGTTGCATTCATCTCCTCGATAATAGGTCTGCCCGTGCTCTTAGAATTGTCAACAAAGAGATTTACCGCATATCGCCTTTTGAAAAAGGTCATGGCATCGGGATTTTCGTTGAAGAAATAAGCGAGATTATCCAGTATATCTTTTTTGAGTCTTTCAAAAAAATCCGTAACTTCGATGTTGTCTTTGTATTTTTTCTTCAGCTCTGAGAGATGCCCTTCGATGGCAAAAGTAGCCACCTGTCTATTCAATTCTTTTAATTTGTCGCCATATTCTCTTTCCAGCTTTCGTAATTCGAGAATGTAAGAGTTGACGAGTTCTCTCACCTTTTCGCCGTGTTTTTCAATCTCCTTACGGTATTCATCAGGCAGGGCGTCATATACTTCCTGCGTAAGTGGCTTATCATTCCATAGGGGAATTGTAGCAACACCTGCTTGATTTATCTGGACAAGATATTGTTCTTCCCGTGCCTTATCGACGAGCTCTTTTAGTAAGCTGTTCTTTCGCTCGTTATTTTCACTCTGGAGTGCGTTTACTTTTTTCTGGTAGTCGTCACTTTGAAAAGCCTCTTTTACCGATGTGACCATTATTTCAACAAAACTTTCGAGATCATTCTTCAATTTCCAACCCAAACCTGCTGGAGTGGAAATCACATTCGGTGATCGGGGGTCGTTGAAGTTGTAAACATACAACCAGTCTTTGGAAACACGTCCATCCTTTATTTTACTGGTAAGGAATTTCCTTACGAATGTTCTACGGCCAGTGTTAGTCAAGCCGGAGACAAAGATATTAAAACCCATGCTGCTCATTCTAATACCAACTTCGAGGGCTTCAAGAGCCCGTTCCTGACCGATAAACTTTTCCAATTCTGGTAAGCAACTCGCCTTATCAATGGAGCGGGGCAGTCGGATATTCAGTTTCAAATCCTTCCAGCTGATCTTTCTCATAAAATCACCCCGTTTAAATAATAGCGCAACGGGAAGTCATGTCAAAGACATCGGAAGTATTAACCTAAAAACGTTATTTCCATTTTCATATTCATAACGAATCATTCCATGATGAAAACTGACAATTTTTGAGCTTATGTACAATCCAAGGCCAATTCCTCTGCTTTGTTTGTCGGTAGTTGCGAATTTGTCAAAAATTCTACTTCGCAGTTCCTTTGGTATAGGAATACCATTGTTGGAAATAAGCACTTCGATTTTATCTTCTGAATGCTTGAGTGCAATTTTCACACTCTTATCGGTGGTGTTTTTGCATGCATTATCTATAAGACAGGAAATAGCAGATTCGAGCAACATTTCATTGCCTGAAAAGGTCACCGTTGGCTCAAATTCAAGCTGAAATTCCAGGTTCTTGTGGATTGTCATGTATTTTTCGACAACTCTAGCTACCAGATCTGAAAGGTCGATCTTTTCGAATGTATAGCTACCCCTTTCCAATTTCGAGATATAAAGAAGTGCGTTTGATAACTCTATCACCCTGTTAAGCTCTTCTACACTATTAGTTATGCTTTTTATAAAGTCAGATGGTTCTTTTGCATTGAACAAGGCAACTTCGAGTGAAGATTTGGCGACGGCGAGTGGAGTCCTCAATTCATGAGCAATATTCAGCGAGATTGTTTCTATTTCATTGATGAGCTCTTCAATTTTATCAAGAGACATGTTAACCGCCTTTTCAAGTTTTGATATTTCTTCACCTGTTTTTTTTACATCGATTCTCCTGTTTAGTATACCCTCTTTGCTAATTTCCTGTAAAATCATACCAATTTGGCCAACGGGATTGAGAAGCTTTCCAGTAATTTTTTCTCCAAAAAGCCATATGAGCATGATAACCACACCGGTTCCGGAGAAGAGAAATAAGAAGAAGAATTTGAAAAATCTAAGCTCTGAAGCGATATTTCGCGCAACAACAAAGGAAACTAGGTCATCATTAATTTTCAAATTCCTGACGTACACTCTGTATTCTTCGATATTTGCAAAACCTGCTGAATTTTTCTCTTGAAGCCCAAAAAAGCTACCGGGTGATACATGAAAGCTGCTCACGAGTTTACCGTTCTTATAAATCTCAAAGGCCATCTTATCACTACCTGGCAGACTCAGAAAAGCGCTTCCCGGGATTTTTTGGGTGTATATTCTGTACAAATCATTGTAGAAAGCAATTATTCCAGAATCTATTTCACTTTTTTTCCAGCGATAAACGTAGAATATCAGTAGAAAAATAAGCAGCAAAATCAGGGGAACATAAGTTGCTAGGTACAGCAAGTTGATTTTCCTTTTAACGCTCATCATAGCCATCACCATCGAGTTTTTTAAGACGGTATCCCATTCTTGCCACAGTTTCTATAAATATATCATAGCCAAAAGGCTTAAGCTTGTTTCTGAGGTAGAGGATATAAACATCCACGATATTGCTTCTAGGCTCATAATGGCTTTCCCAGACTTTATTGATTATCTGTTCCCGGCTGAAAACAACACCCGGAAACCGCATGAGAAGCTCCAGTATACCAAACTCTCTCGCACTTAGCTTTATAGTATTGCCTTCAATGCGTGTTTCCCGCTTTTTGAGATCCATCTCCAGTTCGCGATATTTTAAAATTTCCCTTTTCGAAGATTGCTCTCTCCGTATGAGGGCTTCTACACGTACGAGTAATTCTCTAAAGTCGAATGGCTTTGGAAGATAGTCGTCTGCCCCTACTGAAAAACCTTTTAACTTGCTTTCAATATCGCCTAATGCGGTTAACATTAGTATTGGGGTTGCCTTCTCTTTTCTCAGTGCAGCGCAAAACTCAAAACCCGAGAAATCCGGAAGCAATATATCGAGTATTACGACATCGTAATCCATAACCTGTGCAAGTTCGAGCCCATCTTCTCCAGTAAAAGCAAGATCTACAAGATAATTATGCGCTTCGAATCCCTCTTTGATATTTTCTGCTAATTTTTGGTTATCTTCTACAACGAGGATTTTCAATTTTTATTACCTTCTTTTCCTTTTTTAGGCGGTTTTGCTGGTTTTTTGGATGAAGGAGTTGCCGGCTTTTCAGGGTGTTCTTTTTTCTCATGGGTAATGAGCTTTTCGTGTATTTCCCTCAATTTTGCTTCGCGTCCTTCTCTTTTCAGTATCGCGGGCGTAATGGTGTCAACAGTCACAATTGAATTCTCGGCCAGTATCTGCCATGTTAATTGGGTGTTCACTTCCTCCAAAAATATAGCCTGAGGCTCACCTGTTTCTGAAAGGAAAATAAGTGAAAGAGCATCAGTTATAGAAACTTTTGGCTTTCCATCGTAAGGCTGTGTTAAAGTTTCAGAAGCAAGAAGAGAAAGCGTTGTGCCGTCGAGGGTCATGGAAGCATTTTCTGTGATTACACACCAATTTCCTTCGTCATTGGAATATATGGCATAAATGTCTTTTGTGTTGTTCTCAGTTAGTTTTAAAATTACATCTAAAATACTCGTTTCAGGTATGATATCCGGCTGAACAGATTCTATTATTTCATATGCTTTCTCAATGTCAAGGCCTGCCCCTGCAAAGAAGGCACATGGCAAAAACATCAACAGTATCAAAACGATGAATTTCATAAAATCACCTCAAAAGAGGGGGAGGTCCCCCTCCCTTTCAACATCATTTGCTAAGGTCAATTTCTATATAGCCAACAGGAACGGTTATTGACCTTGTAGCTACTGGTGTTAGATCTTCTATGTCAAACTCTGACGCATCATCGGTGTAGTAGTCATTATAGACTTTTAAGATGTAATCTCCTGCCCTTACTTTTGGGAACCTGAATTCTCCATTTTCCCATTTTGGATTTTCACGATGGGTAAATGTTGTTAACACTTCGTCATCGTCATCGCTTTCAGTGAAAAGTGCGACCAGCATGGGTGTCGCATGAGGGGTAACTACTCCTTCTACATCATAGAGCTCACCATGGCGCATATTTATAACAGGTGTCATGTGTAATTTGCCAACATTCTCCGGATCCCATCTACCCTGAACTTTGAGGGATTTAGAAAGGTCGAAATCCAAAACCAGTGTTGCATCTTTTGAAAAAACAAGAGGCTCCTTGAAGGCGTACTTGAAACTGTTAGAACTCACTTCTATAGGATATTCTTCACCTCTGATCGTAGCCGTAGCTTGACCTACGTAAAAGCGTAATTGGTCATATACTCCTGTTCCGTCAACAGTAGCAAGTGTGATTTCATCACCAACAAGTTCAAGTATGTTTACAACGGTACTTTCATCTGTCACAACCAAAGTTGCATCATCCGTTTTGAGTACCACCGCATCAATTTGCACATCAAGGCGTTCCAAATCGTCGATGTTCGCCACGGCATCAGTTAAAAGCACGCTCATACTTCCACTCTCATTAAATGGGAAAAGGAAACAACCTGAAATGACAAAAGCTACCAAAACGATAAGAAGCCATAAAATATTTTTCTTCATAATCTCACCTCCCTAACCTAAGACTAATAGGGAGGAATTAAAATAAAATTAGAATCACTATTTTGCTATGAGGTTTATTATGACATTTTCAATATCTGGCATTCCTGCAGTGCTGACAGTTTTGATGTTTTTAAGAGTTTCCTCAATAGATTCTCCCACCAGCCCCTGGTTGTTTTTAACTCCCCTGCCTTCAAGTGCGAGAAGAGCGGAACTGAAGGCAAGACTTCCACTGAACCCCACTTTGAAAGCACAGCTCTCTTTTGCCCCATCACAGAGCATGCCAGTGGCACCAGCGAGAACTGTTTGAGCCGCATTGATGATTTGCTCTTTTGAACCGTCGAGGAGATAGGTTATTCCAGCTGCCGCTGCTGGGGCAGCTGCATTGGCTGCACCGCAGGTGGGGGTTAATCGTCCGAGCCTTGCTTTAATATAACTAACGAATAAATGAGACAGAATAAGAGCCTTTGAAACTTTTTCGCGGCTTGCCTTAATTTTCTCTCCGACAAGCCCTACAGGAATTGTAGTAGCAATTCCCTGATTTCCGCTACCACCTGTGCTCATAATGGGCTTTTTTACCCCTGACATCCGGGCACCGGAAGCTTCAATACAATAACGCCTTATTTTCGATTCAATAGAGTTTTCGGCACCAAGACAGGTGTATCTCCTTTTGCCCATTGCAAACTCGGCCATGTCTTTATTTAGTTCATAGCTTTTGTAAGCCTTTTTTAATTCTTCAGGAGAAGCAGCTTCAGCCAATTCGAAAATTTCGTCGATGCTTTCAGGGGCTGGAATAAGAGCTTCAGTGGAGACGTCTTTTTTGAAAACAACTTTGCCGTCAAAACCAATCTCGGTTATCATATCGTGATGGCCTTCTATTATGCAATATCCCTGGTGAGACTTGTTCCTGGCATGGGCTTCAAGGTAGACTCCATCTTTGTCGGTAATGCAGGTTACTTTTACCCTGCCATTTTTAATGAGTTCCTTTGCCATGTTGCTGTATTCCGGTGAACAATCTTTCAGGGCTTCAAGCCCATACCTGGACTTGCCACAAAGCAAGGAAAGGGCAGCTGCCAATTGATTCCCCTTCTCACCATCAAGTCCGGGGATACCCACATACATGCCATTCTTGAACACGTTTGTACTTACTTTCACCTCAACTTCCAGATCCTTTGCATCATTGAAAAGCTCTTTTACTTTTGCCACAACAAGAGCAACTGCCGCTGGTTCGGTACAGCCAAGAGCGGGGACAACTTCTTGATCAAGAAATTTCTTTAAATATGACATACTTTTCCTCCTAAAATTGCACTTTTAGTGTGCTATATCAATCAAAAATAGTATAGCACCTGCGAAAAGATTTTAACGGGTGTTATCTCAAACCCGTTCTTCAATCTTTAATGGGCTTACATGCTCATCAAGAGGGCTTTCCTGAAAGTAAATTATCGCCTCGTCGAAACCCATACCCAGCAACAACCCCCGGAAGAAGTTCCGGGCACTATCTTTGGCGATTTCAATGAGTCCGGTTTTTGTAGATTCCTCTATTACTTTATTTCTTATTTCGTCAGCGTTATTCTTGAGAAAACTCAGCATATCCTTTTTCCCAAAAAGCCGAATGAGCATGCCGCTTTCGTTAATTACCTTGAGTTCCGCAAATTGCTCTATAAGAACTGTGATTTCCAAATAAGGTAAGGGAAGTTTGATTTTAATTCGTCTTATACCATTGGAATCGTTCACTTCAAGATTTTCGTCAGAAAGTTTTGAAAGATTCATTATTCCCCTCACGGTAACCGGAATTATCATCGTGTATTTTCCAGACAATCCTGGGAGCATGCTTTTCTTTTCTGTTTCATAAACTTGAGTGATTGTCAATTTGGCTGTACTCAGCTCTGGAATGCGTTCTATTCTGTTAATTATGGAAGTGCTTTTAATATTTACTTTTCGAGTTACGCGGTAGAGCAAAAAAAGGAGGAATATCAAAGCTGCCCCCAATATTAAAATCGTTATTACCATAATGTCTCCATCTCCTTTCCACTGGTTGAATTATAGCGCAAAAGGAAGATATCTTTGACGTCGCATACAATAATCATACTGGGCAGAAAATCCTTGTGTTGAAAAGGAGTGTTATGGAAAAATAAGATAGTTCTACACGAAATATGCCAAAAATATGAATTATAGGCTTTTAGTTTCTCCAACGTATATAATTGGCTTCGCTTTAGGCACAATCTCTATTTTCTGTATCGTCACTTCGCCAGGCTGGATATCGAGGGAAATGTAGTTGGTTTTAACAACAAATCCATTAGGAATTTCAATTTTGTCTAAAGTTATTGTCCAGCATCCTGGCTCAAGTTCATAAAAAACAAAATTACCTTTTTCGTCAGTGGTTGTATATCTGATTTCACCTGAAGTGTTTGTGAGCATTATAGTAAGCTTTTTGTCTAACTTTGCCGGTACCAGCTTATTATCGCTAAAAAGTGTCTTTTGATATTTGTACAAGACTACTGTGCCTTTCAATTGAGCAGCGGGAACAGCTACAAAATCTATGTTTTTCTTCTCTCCATTTTTGAGCTCTATTGTCTGTGAAGAATAACAGATGGGTATCAGAGGTTTAGGAAGGCTTTCCTTTAAAATGCTAACGTAGTACTTGCCATCAGAAAGACTTTGGAAGCTGAAGTACCCTTCTGAATTGGTGAGGACTTTCTTCTTACCATTTAATGAAACAACAACACCGGTTAGAGGAGTGCCATCGTGAGTGCATACCTGACCTGATATCTCTCCAGTATTTCCAGGATATCTGAAAGGGTTTGAAAAAGGGATTGAAAATGTGAAATGATAATCAGCGTCGCTTTGGTAACTGGAAATATTCTGTAAAGAAAATTCCAAAACGCTTCCTTGTGGTGAACTGTATTTCATTGAGAAATCTGCCGTTGTAGAAACATCACCATTTTCAAAATTAAACCCTAAATCAAATGAAAAATCTACCAAACCATTCAATGAAGAATCGTAGGAGAACTGCAAAGAACGTTTCTGAGAATGACCAAGGTTGGATATTTCTTCTTCATGAAGGATACCACCTATTCCGAATTCTCCAACAGGGGATTTCAGTTGAAGTAACGCTTTTATATCACTTTCTGTATCAAAATCAGAACAGGAGGATTTAGCAATTGAAACTGAAACCGAAAGAGAGCTTCCCCCGAAATAATAAGAAGAAGAAGTGTCCAATAATATAGAGCTTTCCCGAATAAAACCATCTTCAAATTGGGTTTCAAAACTCAGCCCAATATCATAATTTTTTTTAAAAGTGGTATGCTTGAATCTTGCGATCCATGTTTGAATGATTTCTTCTGGGGGTTCGGAATTAAGCGTATATTTGAAAGAAAACGTTGTATTCAACTCCGGCATATAGTTAAATAAAGTTGAAGCGTTGTAAGACTTTACACCCTTACGATTTTGCAACGATAGTTCTGCAGTAAGGTTCAAATTCGGATAAGAGAGCGTTCCGAGGAAAGAAAAAAGTTTCCTATCTATTAAATGCCCTGTAAAAGAAGATTTCCATTTTTGGCTGAAAAATAGGTGGTCATATTTCATGGAATGTTCCAGCTCAAAGCTGGTAGTATTTGAGGAAAAAAGCGCATTGCCATTAATAGAGTAGAAGTTTTCCAGTACTGTTCCTGACCGCAAATTCAGAAAAAGCGTGTTTGTTACCGGCTCAAGGAAAATGCCAGAATCAAGAAACGAATTCTCATTAGTCTGAAGAAATGAAACTCCAAAAAGCCCCTGAGTATTGCTGAAAGTTTCTATGTATTGATCGCCAATTGTAAGTCTAATACCCCGCTTTTCGAAAGTAAACAAGCCATCAAGTTGTGATTCTGCCATGTTTAGGTTGAAATAGTAGCGTTCATTAGGGGAAACTTTTATAAAATTTTTGCTGTTTATTCTGATATTCCAACCAAAATTTTGGCCATAGCTAACTTTAAACACCGAATCAGGTGGAACTCTTGGGCTTTGAATGCCTTCAGAAATTATTTCAATCTGGGTCTTAAAATGGTTGGTAATCGTTTTTCCCGTTGGTGATGTTCCAAGAAGATCAATATTTAAGAAAAGGGAATCATCTTCAGGTGCCTTCCCGGTTATCTTAATTTTTTTACTTTCAAAAGGTAATAATTTAATTTGAGAAGGCTCTAAACTTATGAAAACGCCTGAGTGCGAAGTCAATTTTATATTTAGCTCTGCATTGCCTGCATTAAACACAGTGAAGAAAAAGCTGAACTCGCTATGAGAGATAAGGTATTTTGGCACAGAAGAATCGAGAATTTTAAGCTCCAGATTTGGCAAGATTTCGATGTTAACCTCTTTTGTAATCACAGCCTGGCCAACTTTTAACATATATTTTATTGTATATAACCCGGGCAAAGAATTTGCAGGTATGTAAAAGCTAACAAACCTGACAGTGCTTTCATCATACTTGAGATGGAAATTCTCCGGCTGAAAAATACATTCCCAGCTTTCAGGCAACTCAATGGCTTCACTAACTTCGACTTCTTCTTTTGAAAGGCTTTGTACAAATACCGTGAAAGTGTAAACAGATTTCGGTGAGAGCGAGACATGCTCTTTCGCATTTAACTTTGCGGTTATAGGGAAATCGCCTGCAAACAACAGACTTCCAGCTATTAAAACGAAGAAAATCATCATTAACCTATTTTTGATAGAGATACACCTCTATTTCACAGATACCGTATATCTTGATCCCCAAACTATATCATCGTTGTCAATCAGTGCCAGTAGGAAATAATCACCTTTTGAAAGAGCGCCTAAGTCGGCTTTGAATCTTGCAGAGGTTTCTGGATAGAGGCGAAAACAATCTCCGATGAAATCTCTGATGAAATTGCCTGTGCTGTCATATAATTCTACTTTAAGCGTTGGCCTTAGCCCTCTTTCACCCACGTTTTCAATATCAAGTTCAAGAACATACCCGTCATTTTTCTTAACAAATTGACCGTTCAGGATCTGAATTTTTTTCTCGCCAGTGTCATCGATATTTACAACAATCTGTATCGCGTATCGGACAATGGTTACAATATTCGCACTATTTTCCGAAACGGTCTCATTCTTATTTACAACGGGTTCAACCATTATCACGCTCCAGTACGTTCCTGTAAGGCTGGCATCCTTGGTTGATGGTACATGAACTGTATAATTGATGGTAAAGTCAGTTTCTGGAAGGATAGTGGCATAGGCAGGTGAAAAATCGATCCAGAGGGCATTTGAACGCTCGAGTGTGCCTGGTTCTGGATAAATCGAGGTTCCGTCAGCGTAAAAGGCATAATCGGATTGATATACTCTTATATTTTCAATAGATTTCTCGCTGTTATATAAGATAATTTCTCCTTTTAACACTGAACCCTGAGAAGCTGTAAAATCATGAGCAAGACCATTTGTTACGACCACCTGTGAAAAACCATTTAGGAAAAAAGCTATCAAAAAAGCGAAGAAAACGATTCTGGATTTCATCATACCGCCTCCGTCAATATTCAGTAACGGTAAATACAACTTTTGTTTTATACCTGTCTGTGTAAATCGGAAAATTCGTTATGAACAATTTGTACTGAATGCCTATATCATAAATATTCCCTTTTCCGGTAAAAAAATCCCTGTCAAAGGGTTCTATTTCTAAGAAAGCTTCGCCACCGTTTATTTTTCCGGGATTTGCCGTGCCGTTGTTGATGCGTTTGACGAAAAGTGCGAAGTTTCCCGACCAATTCACATCAATTCTTCTCGCGGTTATTTTCCACTTCTGTCTATTGGATACATCGTCAATCGATAGCGTTATATCATCATCAGTGATATATTCCTGTTTAATAGGGCTTCCGGCATCTCCTGTAACGGAACCAATATTTATCTTGATTACGATCCGCCTTGGACTGCGAGTCAGGTTAATCCCGAAAAATTGTGTTGTCACGAGGAAAATCAGCGAAAAAACGAATATTCGTATAAAATGTAGAGAAAAAGGCGGCTTTATCAACCGCCTTATACAGTACAAAGCCACTGGAGCTTTGGAATTCACTAAGCCTCCGTAAGAGTAAACGTTATCGTGATTGTTGGATTTGTAATATTAAGCTCAGATCCGTCAGTTATTTCCAGTGAGTAAGTCAACTTAGCGCCAGAAGTGGTTTCGGTTCCAGTCCATCCAGAACTTATTCCTGTGATAATATCCTGAGCAGTATCTTTGCTTAGCGTAATCTCACCAGCTGAACTTCCAAGTGTGCCTGTGCCACCAGATGGAGCAGTGACTGATAACTTCAGCGCAAGTCCAGTGGGTACGTCTGTGTCAAGTTGGGCGGTAATCTTCCTTGTTTTCCCCGATTCAACGATTGATGTATAACGCAGATAACCACCATCAACACTTGTTGAAACGACGGGCGAATCACCGGCATTTGCTTTAACTGGAGCATTAACCTCAAGAGTCACACTGCCAACCGTTACATTGAGTACTGCAATGTCTTTAACGTTAATAATAATGTTTTGGGTGACAGAATCACTTGCGCCAAGGATTGTAACCCCCAAAAGCATCAAAACCGCGATAAAAATCAAAAGCCGCGTCTTCACGAAAAACTCTCCCCTTTCTTTGAGAAATATTAGCAGTTAGTAATGCATACGATTGATGCGATATAGTGATTATATAGCTATATACTTTCAACATAATATACTATATAAGACGCTATAATAAGAAACATACTCAAAAAAACGACTAATATAATTTTATCAAATTCAAAGCACATAAATCAAGAGAA
>Ga0209834_10000420_pt1 | contig 26135 bp, 20 predicted proteins | sample Mar14236cmmetaG_FD_184134 | JGI IMG/M metagenome (GOLD analysis project Ga0209834, IMG submission 184134) | Marine hydrothermal vent microbial communities from Guaymas Basin, Gulf of California to study Microbial Dark Matter (Phase II) - Marker... ...
CATAATTTTTATTAACGGGTCCTGAACTGATGATTAAGGAATAAAAAATATAATTTTGCATCCTGAACTTTGGGTTTACTCAAACTGTTATACTTTAAAAAGCTATGGACAATCCTCTTCTTACAGAATGGAAAACACCTTATAAGCTCCCTCCCTTTGAGCTGATCAGACCTGAACATTTTAGCAGGGCCATTAAAAAATCAATAGAAAAAGCCAGGGATGAAGTTAACGCTATAACGGCCAATGCTGAGTCACCCTCTTTTGTCAATACCATTGAGGCTCTTGACAGGGCCGGGATAAGGCTCGACGAGGTATCATCCCTGTTGTTTAACCTTAACAGCGCCGAAACTAATAAAGAATTGCAGGCTGTCGCCCGGGAAATTTCCCCATTGCTGTCAGCTTTCTCAGACGACATAACGCTTAATCCCTCCCTTTTTGCCAGGATAAGGGAGGTATATGAAAAACGTTCTTCCCTCGAGCTTGATGAAGAGCAGTTAATGCTGCTCAAGAAAACTTACCGTAACTTCCTGAAGGGGGGTGCCGGACTTGAGGAAGGTGCCCGTAAACGCTTCCGGGAGATAAACGAGGAACTGTCGACCCTCTCGCTCAAGTTCGAAGAAAATGTACTGGAAGAAACAAATGCTTTTTCCCTTCATATTACGGATAAGAAAGACCTGGAGGGCTTGCCTGAAGGAATTATTGAAGCAGCAGAGGAAGAAGCTAAAAACAGTGGCAGGGAAGGATGGATCTTCACCCTGCATTTCCCGAGTTATATACCTTTTTTACAATATTCAGCCAGGCGGCAGCTCAGGGAGAAAATGTTCAGGGCCTACTCCTCCAGGGCTTTTCAGAAGGTGAAGAATGATAACAGTGAGATCGTTTTGAGAATGATCAGCCTCAGGCGTGAAAAAGCCATGATGCTCAATTATAACAATTATGCTGAATTTGTACTTGGCGACAGGATGCTTGACAGTCCCGGGAGGGTGACGAACTTCCTGGAGGAACTGCACGGGGCATCACATGAATATGCCCTGAGGGACAGGAACGAACTCACTGCCTATGCTGCAGGCAATGGCCACAGCGGAAGGCTTGAGAGGTGGGACTGGGCCTATTATTCTGAAAAACTTAAAAAAAGCAAATTCAATATAGATGATGAGACCCTCAGGCCGTATTTTAACCTGGCCGAAGTGGAAAAAGCAATATTTAAGCTGGCTTCATATCTGTATGGTTTACGGTTTGAAGAAAGAAAAGACCTGCCTCGCTACCATCCTGATGTAAGGTCTTTCATTGTTAAAGATGAGTCAGGAAAAAGTGTATCAGTACTCTACCTTGATTATTACCCCAGGAAGGGGAAAAGCGGAGGGGCCTGGATGACAGCTTACCGCGACCAGTACCATATCGACGGGAAAGATATGCGTCCGGTAATATCCCTCGTTACCAATTTCAGCAAGCCTTCATCACGCAGGCCGGCACTCATAACACATAATGAACTGACTACCTTCCTGCATGAATTCGGACATGCTCTCCACGGTATGCTATCTCAGTGCCGTTACAGGAGCCTGTCGGGGACAAATGTGCCCGGGGATTTCGTCGAACTGCCCTCACAGCTCATGGAAAACTGGGCCTTCGAGAAAGAGTGGCTCGATTCATGGGCAAGGCATTACAAGACAGGTGAGAAAATACCTCCTGAACTTATACTCAAAATAAAAGAGTCCATAACCTTTAACGAAGGCTATGCCTGCAACAGGCAGCTGGGATTTGCCTTCCTCGACATGGCATGGCACACCATGGAAAGGAACCCCGAAGCTGACATTGACAAATTTGAGAGAGAAGCAATGAAAAAAACCGAACTTTTACCTCATGTGGAAGGCTCCAATATGAGCTGCTCCTTCGGTCATCTCTTCTCGGGAGGATATGCTGCAGGCTATTACGGCTATAAATGGTCCGAGGTGCTTGATGCCGACGCCTTCAGCCTTTTCATGGAAAAAGGGATATTTGACAGGGATACGGCAGATTCATTCCGTAAAAACATACTCGAAAAAGGAGGCAGCGCGGAACCGGGCGAGCTGTACCGGCGTTTCCGGGGCAGGGAAGCCTCAATCGAAGCCTTCCTCAAACGCAGCGGCTTTAACTAATCCATTATTGTATTATATTTGTCTTGTATCGGCAAAAAATGAAGTTTTCCATCAAACTACTTAATTTCAATACATTAAACTCCATCGTATGATTTCTTTCTTCCCGGTAGCCAACAGGATAATAGCAGTAGAGAACGATTCCGGTCTGACAGACAATGATTATGAAAAGCTTTTCTGGCTTTTCGGGGCTAACACTAAATATGGGAGTGACCATATCAGCGGTTATTTTATAGGTCCCCGCAAAGAGATGATAACACCCTGGAGCACTAACGCAGTTGAAATAACCCAGAACATGGGGATGAAGGGAATAGGCAGGATCGAAGAATTTTTTCCCGCCACCGGCCCTGATACTGAATATGACCCCATGCTTCAGAATATATACGAGGGACTGGACCAGGATATTTTCCGTAGCGACCGCATACCTGAACCGGTTTATGAAATTGATGATATTGCAGCATATAATGATTCGGAAGGACTGGCGCTCAGCAACGAAGAAATAAAATACCTCGAAGATCTCAGCAAATCGCTTAAGAGGAAACTTACCGACAGCGAGGTCTTCGGGTTTTCACAGGTAAACTCCGAACATTGCCGCCATAAAATATTCAACGGTAAATTTATCATTGACGGTATTGAAAAGGAATCGACACTTTTTGCACTCATAAAAAAAACTACTCTCACAAACAGGAATAATATAGTATCAGCCTACAGGGACAACTGCTCCTTTGCCCGGGGTCCCGTTGCCGAGCTCTTTGCACCTCAGACACAGGATAAGGCTGATTTTTTCACCATCCGGGATGTGGAAACAGTGCTGTCGCTCAAGGCTGAAACACATAATTTCCCGACGACTGTTGAGCCTTTCAACGGGGCATCAACGGGTACGGGTGGTGAGATACGCGACAGGATAGCAGGAGGCAAGGGTGCTTTTCCCATTGCGGGTACTGCTGTCTATATGACCTCCTATCCCCGCACTTCTGACGGTCGTGACTGGGAAAAAGCAAACGAGCCAAGAAAATGGCTGTACCATAGCCCCGAAGAAATACTCATTAAAGCCTCCAACGGGGCAAGCGATTTCGGCAATAAGTTCGGGCAACCATTGATTTGCGGCTCCCTCCTAACCTTTGAGCATAAGGAAAATTCCAGACAGCTGGGATATGATAAGGTGATAATGCTGGCAGGCGGCATAGGTTTCGGGAAGATGGAAGACAGCGAAAAAGATATTCCCCAGAAGGGTGACCTTATTATTATGCTCGGCGGTGATAATTACCGCATCGGTATGGGAGGAGGAGCAGTGTCGAGCGTTGAGACGGGCCGCTACGACAGTGCCATAGAGCTGAATGCGGTACAGAGGGCAAACCCCGAGATGCAGAAAAGGGTGTATAATGCACTCCGTGCCCTGGGCGAATCTGACCTGAACCCGGTAATCTCCCTCCACGACCACGGGGCGGGAGGTCACCTCAACTGCCTCTCCGAGCTGGTTGAAGCAACCGGGGGGAAGATAGATATAAGTAAGCTTCCGGTGGGCGACCCCACCCTCTCTGCCAGGGAAATAATAGGCAATGAGTCGCAGGAAAGAATGGGTCTGGTTATAAGTAAAAAAAATGTTGATCAGCTGATACGTATTGCCGAACGGGAAAGAGCACCTGTTTATGTGATAGGAGAAGTGACGGGTGATCACCAGTTCACCTTTGAAAATTCAGAGACTGGCGACAGACCCATTGACCTCCAGCTGACATCCTTCTTTGGAGATCCTCCGCAGACGATCATGCGGGATCATAGCATTGTACCATTTTACGAGGAAGTGGATTACGATGCCGATAAGCTGCACTACTATTTAAAACAGCTGATGCAGATCGAAGAAGTTGCCTGCAAAGACTGGCTTACCAACAAGGCAGACCGCTCTGTCAGCGGGCGCATAGCCAAACAGCAGTGCGCAGGGGAACTGCAACTGCCTCTTAATAACCTGGGTGCTATAGCACTGGACTACAGGGGCGTTAAAGGACTGGCCACATCAATCGGCCATGCTCCAATGGCAGGACTAATAAAGCCCGCACACGGATCGGTACTGTCAGTAGCTGAAGCTCTGACAAATATAATCTGGGCACCCCTGAAAGATGGCATTAAGGCAATATCCCTCTCGGCCAACTGGATGTGGCCATGCAAAAACCCCGGTGAAGATGCAAGGCTATACGAGGCCGTGGAGGCCGCAAGTAACTTCGCCATAAGCCTGGGAATAAACATACCCACCGGGAAGGACAGCCTGTCAATGACACAGAAATATAAGGATGGCATGGTATACTCTCCGGGAACGGTTATTATTTCTGCTTCGGCCGAGGTGACAGATATACGTAAGATTATCGAGCCTGTCATGGTACCCGACTCCGATACAAGCCTCCTCTATATTGATATGAGCCGCGATTCCTACAAAATAGGAGGCAGCAGCTTTGCCCAGGTAAGGAATAAGATAGGCACAGACACACCAAGCGTCAATGATCCGGAATATTTCGCCCTTGTATTCAATACTATACAGGACCTGGTTCGTGATGAAAAAATTCTTGCCGGCCACGATATCTCGTCGGGGGGCATGATTACCACACTCCTGGAAATGTGTTTTGCAAATACCGAAGCGGGAATCACCATCAACCTTGATGCTATAAACGAAGATGATATTATTAAACTGCTCTTCAGTGAAAACCCGGGGATTATAATACAGGTAAACGATGAAGATGAGATTTCTGAAATACTGCTTGAAAAGGGTATTTCCTTTTATTCACTGGGAAAACCCTCAGGCAAAAGGGCAATATTCATTTCAAAAAACGGGAAGGACTATGTCTTTGACATAGAGGAAATGCGTACTATGTGGTTCAGAACCTCCTACCTCTTCGACCGTCTGCAGTGTGGCAGGGAACTGGCGCTTGAGAAGCTTGAGAATTACCATGATCACGGTCTGGTATTCGATATGAAGAATTTCACCGGCAGCCTCAGCGACCTGGGCCTGGCTCATGGAAGGAGGGAAAGAACTGGTGTGAAGGCTGCCATAATAAGGGAAAAAGGTGTCAATGGCGACAGGGAAATGGCCTATGCACTCCACCTGGCTGGCTTCGATGTTAAAGACGTACATATGACCGACCTCATCAACGGAATGGAAAATCTTGAAGATATCAGTTTCATTGTCTTTGTCGGCGGATTCTCAAATTCAGACGTCCTGGGCTCTGCCAGGGGCTGGGCCGGCGCCTTCAGGTATAATGAAAAAGCCAGGATATCGCTTGAAAACTTCTATAAAAGGGACGACACCTTAAGCCTGGGTGTATGTAACGGATGTCAGCTGATGGCCGAACTCAACCTAATATATCCTGATCATGAATTAAGACCCTCATTGCTAAGAAACGCATCCGGTAAATTTGAGTCGGCCTTCCTGACAGTTGATATCCTTGAAAGCAATTCAATAATGTTTAAGGGAATGGGAGGAATGAAGTTGGGCATATGGGTTGCTCATGGTGAAGGCCGCTTCGACCTGCCCTATGATGAGTCTGTTTATGATATACCGGCCAAATACCACCACAGCACCTATCCTGCCAACCCGAACGGTTCAGAATACAATGCTGCCGCACTGTGCTCGCCTGACGGCAGGCACCTGGCCATAATGCCCCATCTTGAAAGATCGTTCATGCCATGGCAGTGCGCCTGGTACCCGGAAGAAAGAAAGAAGGACGATGTTACGCCATGGATACAGGCCTTCATTAATGCAAAAAAATGGATTTTGGAGGCTTACACTCCTGAGTAGGCTGAGAAGCCCCCGTCGATTGGGATAACCGTCCCGGTAACAAAGCTTGATGCACCGGATATAAGCCATAAAACGGTGCCGGTAAGCTCTTCCGGCTCACCGAAGCGGCCAAAGGGAGTATGTTTGATGATATTTTTTCCTCTTTCAGTGAGGGAACCATCCTTTTTCAGGAGAAGATCACGATTCTGATTTGTGACTAAAAAGCCCGGTGCTATGGCGTTTACCCGAATACCATCACCGCATTTTTTTGCCATTTCAACCGCCAGCCACCGGGTGAAATTATCAACGCCCGCCTTGGCTGCAGAATACCCTGCAACCCTGCTGACAGCCCTTATTGATGCCATGGATGAGAAGTTGACGATAACACCCCTTCCCTGTTCAGCCATCTGTTCGCCAAAAACAAGGGATGGGATTAAGGTGCCGTCAAGATTAAGCTCACTAACCTTCCTGAAATCATCGATATCCATATCAAAGACAGTCTGATCTTCACCCACAGTTGCTCCTGGCATATTGCCACCGGCAGCATTAATCAAAACGTCCGCAGTGCCCCATTCGGAAATCACCAACTGCCTTATCTCCGTCAGGGCCTTCCGGTCGAGCACGCTGGCATTATGAAATACGGCCTTTCCTCCCCCGGCTCTTATCTCCTTCTCAGTTTCCCTGCCTCTCCCTTCGTTTATACCAATAATGACAATCCTGGCTCCAAGTGAGGCCAGATCGACAGCGAGGGTGCTCCCCAGAACACCCTCGCCACCAGTTATAATAATTATCTTGTTGTCAATATTGAATATGCCTTCCGGGCCTGTCATTCGGTCATTGGTTTTAATATAAGACTTCTGAGTTCTGTATGCCTTGTACTGTTGCTAAGGGATGAAATCTCACAGGGTCTTACCTTGGATCCTGAAATCTGTATATTATATTCACCGGGATTCTCAATATATACAGATCCCAGTTTTGAGTCAGCCCTGTAATACATTTTGCCTGCGTCAGGTGTATCAAGTACTATCTCATTGCCTTTTATTGACTCGGCCTTTATCCTCTTGTCAAGGAAATTGATATAAACGGGCCCTTCATACTGAAGGTTCATTGTATCCCTTGTATAACTGCTGAGCCACAGCTCGTACCTTCCCTTATTCTTTATCCTGAATGACCATTCGGCTGTATTCATGTCGGGATGCAGGCTGTCCTGCAGCAGATAGGCCTTTTCCAGGTCAAGTATAATGGTCCCGTCTGCCTGTTCCGTTATATATGATTCTGTTTGTGTGCCTGCAGTCTCCTCACCCCTATTCCCACAGCTGCCAGCTACTAAAGCCAGCACCAAAGCCGGTACAGAAAAAACTCTAATCCTTCTCATAATGTTTATTAATTAATTATTTCAATCTCCTTTTTTAAATTTTCCAGAACGCAGATAGTCTCTTTTTACTTATAACGCAAAACACACAAATTATTGCTTAAACATAATCCCGGTAATTTATGCTAATTTAGTGTAAAGCATTTTTTTTGCCGGTGTTTAAAAAATGTTTTTGACCAACATATAAATAACTTACACTAAAAATGGAATTTTAAAAGTACAAACGAATACCCCATCAGTAAAAAATTCCCTCATGCAAGCAAAAAATTCTTTTTATTCAAGTATTGGAAAAGCAAAAATCATACCAGCCGCAAAGATAATCTGAAAATTGTTGTAACACAACAGCCTGATAAATTTTTACTTCACCACTGTATATTTAACTTCCCTTTGACAGTTTTTATTGTGCCGGAATTCTTCCTTTTGGGATGGCGGCATAGCTTTGACAACAATTTCTGCAATATCAATTATTTCAGGTGAACCGTTTTGCGCTACTTTCCTGAAAGTCTTTTTACATAAGGGACAGGAGGTGATCAAAAAATCAGGATTTGAGCGTGCCAGATCATTCAGTGCATCGCTTGCCACTGCTGTTTTTTTTCTGCTGTCGAGCCGGATATTTCCCAGGCTGCCCCCGCAACATGGTGCATTATCCCTTTCAAATTCGGTATCGTTGAAACGGGCAACATGATACAGTACCATCCTCGGATCGTAATATATCCCAAGACCCCGTCCAAGCTCGCATGGATCATGGTATACAACTGTACGGTTTAGAAATTTAAGGTTCAGCCTTCCCTCTTCTATAAGCCGGCATATAAATTCTGTATGGTGAAGTACTTCAACGTCCAGGTGATAACTTTCGGTAAATACTTTCAGGCAAATGGGGCATGATGTTACCAGTTTTTTCGCTCCTGAGCTCCAGATGGCCATTGAATTATGCTGGATAAGCTCCCTTGCCTCCCTGTCTTTTCCTGCAAGCATAAGTGGCCTGCCACAGCATACTGACCCATTCTGATCCATGAAATGGTAATTCACCCCTGCAGCTTCAAAGATCTTTATCATTGAAGTTGAGATACCGGGGCTCAGATGAGTCATACAACCGGCAAAATACAAGACCTCTGTTTCAGATACCACCGGTTCTGGCTGAAGGTAGTTAAACACTTTTTTATTGGCTTCTTTATCAATGTTCCTGTCCTGGTTTCTTTCACGCATGTAGCCTGTCCAGATCGACTTCATATCTTCAGGTGTCTCCCCCGCCCTTCGCTGTATCATTCTCAGGGCACCCAGCTCTATACCCACAGGGCAGGATGTCTCGCACCTTCCGCACATCAGGCAGTTCAGTGAGATATCATAGACATCATCGTTCCTCTTCAGTCCTTTTACAAAATATGCCGATTGTATATCATTTATGCCGGCTGACCTGCTCAGCTGGCATTTGTCAAGGCATATGCCGCAGGAAGAACAACTGTATACCTGTGCCTCGGCGTATGACCCGTACTGATCACCGGTCCTGACCCCTGAATTTCTGAGAAAGATAAGGAAGAGCTCAGATGGTATATGCATGTAACGGGTCCGGGGAAGCAAGATAAAGAAAAGACCCAGGGAAAGTGAATAGAGCCACCAGAAAGGATAGGCCATAGCCTCCGCCGGGAGGAATCCTGCAAAGAATGAACCAAGCGAACCAGTAAGAAAACTACCTGACCCGGCTGCACCGCAAGTGAAACTTTCGGCAAGGAGCCTGCTGGGAAAAATTAACCATAAGGACAGGAGAGCGATCCTGTCGAGTGTCTTAAGGTTTGTAGTTTTTTTCATTCCCACTATGCGCGACCAGAACCTTTTAATTATTGCAATCATTAATCCTGAAAGGATGAAAGCAAGTATAAAATCCATAATGAAAGAGTAGACCCTGGCAAAACCTTCCGCCCCATGATCAGGGTTGAAAAACCTGAAAAATATTGCCTTGTAGGGTGGGTTGAGATGCTTTTCCCCGAAAATATCTGCTTCTATTGTACCAAGAAGGATAAGAAGAAACCAGCCAAAAGCAAGGCTCATATGCATGTAGCCCAGGACAGGGTTAAGCCTGAATATCTTCCTGTGAATAAGACTCTCCGTGAAAATCTCCTTAATGCTTCTCGTGAAGGGCTTACCGAAGAAACCCCTTTGCAGCCTCAGCTTGTCGGCACGAGAGAGATCCATGAACCAAATAATGCATATGGCCACACAATATATAATTATAAAGTACAGGCCAATATTGAAGGGTATGACAAATGGGTTAAACTGCATAGTTGTCAAGTTTCTTAAATGCCTGCTGCGTAATGAAGATGACATTCCTGGTGTTCACCCCACGGGGACACACAAGAGTGCACTTACCACATAGCATGCATCTGTTCATTATTCTCCTGACCTCATCGTTCTCTCCTCTTTTTAAAAATATATTGAGTTTTCTCAGGCTCATTTCAGTGAAATTGGCTGCCGAGCATGTAGCAGCGCAGGCTCCGCAGGCTATACAAAGGGAAAATGAAGGTTCCCGCTCAAGGATGTATTCTGAAACAGTCCTGTTATTGCGGTCATAATCTATAACCCTTGGTTTTATGGATGAGAACCCAAAACCTTTCATGACTTAAGTTCCTTCCCTGAAGTATTAAGATAAGTGTCTATCTCCACTACTGCAGCCCTTGCATGTGAAATAGTGTCTGTTATGTTCATGGCGGATGTGCATGTGCCTGCATAAAACACTCCAGTGAGATTACTCCTGTTGTTCCCGTAATGGTTATCCCTGACCTTGAAAAACCCGTTCATGCCTACATCAAGACCCAGATCCTCTCCAACCCTTAATCCCGATTGGGCATTTTCCATGCCAATCATCAGTACCAGCAGATCGACCTGCATCTTCAGAGGCTTGCCCGCCAGGGTGTCTTCAACCTTTATTACCAGTCTTTCTTCAATATTCTCACTTGCCTCCGATACTTTTCCCCTGATGAAATTCACCGCCCATTTTTCCTGTGCCTCCCGGTAGAGTTCTTCATAATAGGGGCCGAACATACGCATATCCATATAGAAGCAGAACACTTCCGTTCCCGGCAGCATCTCCTTTATCTCAATAGCCTGCTTAACGGCCGTAACGCAGCATACCTTTGAACAATGGAAATTACCAACCTTCTCATCCCTCGACCCTACGCAATGGACAAGCCCAACTCTCCCGGGGGGAAAGCCTTTTGAAGTAAGGATTGAGCCTGACCGGAATTTCTCCTCCAGTTCAAGCGAGGTTATTACATCATCATAGATTCCATAGCCGTACTCTTCCTTTCTTTCTGCATTGAACAGGTCAAAGCCGCTTGCAAGAAGAATGGCATCAGCTGGAGGAAGATCCCCCCTGGTGGTTGTTACCAACCACTTAGCATCATTTTTTTTTATACTTTCAACATCTGTGTCCGGCTTGAGGATTATCAGGGGACTATCTATTTCAGCAAGGAGAAAGTCCCTTACTTCCTCGCTCTTTCTCCTGTCAGGGAAGAGCTGGTAATAGCTGTTAAGCTTACCTCCTGGCCTGCCCTCCTTCTCTATCAGGCTTACCCTGTATCCCTCTCTTGCCAGCTGGCCTGCTGCAGTACAGCCTGCGGTACCAGCCCCTATAACAACAATATGTCTTTCTTTATTTTCAGGCATTGATAAGGTTTTTTGGTGCTTCCATCCTGCTTCCATCCCTGGCCAAATATTTATCCTTACTGTCATAAGGAATACCCATCCTGTCAAGAAGGGGCTCTGATTGTACCATATGATACTGTAAGCCCAGGTCCCACGGACTGTAACCCATCACCAGTCCTGCCAGTTCTTCATAGGTCAGCACAGGAATCCCATGCCCGTTCACACCATAGGTCTTCCCCTCCTGCTCCCTGATGGTATATTGCCACTTATCCATGAACATGGTGCATCCGGGACAGTTGGCCAGTACAAAGGCAGGCCGGTAAGGCTCCATGGATTCAAATTTCTTCAGTGAATTTGACATCGAGTAACCCCTGTTGGCCTGTACGAGATACTGTCTGAATCCAAAACCGCAACAATGCCTGCGTTCGGGATAGTCAATAACTTCACCCCCCCATGATTCGATCATACCAACGAGTGTATGAGGGAACTCGGCACCACCAACACCATACTTGGGAAACATTTTTGAATAGTGGCATCCTATATGCTCAACTGCCCTTACAGGTTTTCCGCTTAACCGGTCGATAAGAGGATACCTTGCCCTGGAGGCTATTTCATCCTTGAACTTATAAACCGCGTCACTGGTATGCAGTATGGTACGCGGAACTTCAAATTCTCTCTTGGTAGCCTTATACAGGTTTTCCCTTGTTTTTTCAAGCGTTTCAGGAAAATGTTTCCAGGTCTCGACTATCTCTTCATATATACCGAAGGAGGTGACACATGATATCAGTATATCCTTGTAGCCATGTTCAGTGGCCAGGGCAAAATGCCTGGCTACCACAGCCTGTATGGTGTCAAAAGGTACTACATCACCATGGTAGCCTATCCCGGTGCATGTAGTATGCCTGGGATCTTCAAAAATGTCCTTGCCAAGATCCTCCCTCAGTAACTTAATAAGGAACTGCTCCGATCCCGGGAAAAAACTTTGCCTGATACATGATCTGACAAAGAAAAAATGATCACCGGGAATCTCTTTTTGAAATTCCTTCCAGATTCTCTTTTTTCCTTCCTGCTTCATATTCTTCTGCTAAAAGGCTGTCACAATAATGACAGTCGCTGTTAAATGTATATACATAATGAAAATATTCGCAATCGGTTCCTTCAGGCTTGTACTCCAGACCCATCTCTTCAGCCTTCCTCTGTGAGAATCTCTCGATAGCGTCAAACAGGTCCTGTCCGCCGGTAACCTTGAAGATATCCTTCAGCTCCTGCATCACTTCGGGGGGAAAGGCTCTCAACGGACCCTCTCTGCCATTCAGTTCACCTCCGAAACGGGCTATCACATGCTCAAGGTTTTCGTAAATATGTTCCCACACGGGACCCTGCTCAGGGTGTTTGGCGGGATCAACCTTATAGGCAGGGACGCAGTAACCATGGTTCAGTATATTATCCCCCGCTGTCCTTTTAACAGCAAACTGTTGCCTCCCCTTCTCAGAATGGGTAAAAGCACCAATCTCCTGCGAGACCTGCCTCAGTACCATTATAATAGATCCGGGAGTGTTGCCCCTCGGGCACCTTGTCTTGCATGACATGCACTGCCCGCAATACCATATTGTTTCACCTTTCAGTAACTCGAGTATCACACTGTCGTTACGTGTCTGAACCATATCAACTATTTTCCTGGGGTCGTAATTGTAGAATTCGGCAGCAGGACAAATTGCCGTGCATACACCGCAGTTCATGCAGGCATTGAATCCCTCTACGAAGCGGACATCCTGCATTAACCTGTCAAACAGGTTTCCCATTTTGTCAGATTTTTGGTATATGATATTTTTGCCTAAGCCAAAAATACCTGAGTATGACATGATTGAAAACAATTTTTAGACCTATTTTTCACTTGGTATAAATACTTAATTTCTATAATCAATTCCCAGATATTTCCTAATTTTGTTACAAACAAATAATCCGAAAAACCATGATCACGCTAAAATCCATCCCCCGGCTTCTCTGCTTAGCCTTCCTGATCTCTTCCTGCACCGGCAGGCAAACCATAAGTCTCTCCTCCCTCCTGAACGAAATGATCAACAGGCAGGAACTGGCAAAATATCCCGGTACACCCTACCAGTTGAAGCAGTTCAGCAGCTATGACCGAAGGTCGGTGGCACCGGGTGAAGAGGGATGGTTTGCCAATGCCGATTACACACAGTTTATCCGTGAAGAAGTAAATGAAGGCAGAAGGGAATTCGTTCTTTTTGATCATGAAGGGCCAGGCGCCATAGTCAGATGGTGGATGACTTTTGCCGGCGAGGGAAGTCACGAGGGAACAGTAAGGATCTACCTTGACAACAATGAAAATCCCTTCGTGGAAGCTAACATACTGGAAGTACTTAGCGGACAATTTCTCGCGGGGGAGCCTCTGAGCTCGTCGGTAGCCCCTGAATCAGATTATTACAGGAGAGGGCATAACCTTTACCTTCCGATACCCTATGCAGAAGGCTGCAAGATCACCTATGAATGTGATGCCATAGTAATAAGCGAAAACAGACGATCACCTAGTGTATATTATAATATAAACTACCGGGATTACGAAGATGCAAGGGTTGAAACACTTACCATGGAAGCCCTTCGTGAATCGGAGAGCCTCTTGGAGGAGGTGAACAGGACGCTATTGGAGCCGGTTGATATTCAGACTGAACCGGCCGTTTTGTCGGGTGAGATCCTTTCCGGGAGTTCAATCAATTATTCAACGGGAAAGGGCAGGCAGGCCATAGGCAGGATTAATATGACCATTGATGCCGAAGATATGAACCAGGCCCTGCGGTCGACTGTCGTGGAGATAAGTTTTGATGGTAACACAAGGGTGTGGGTGCCGGCAGGCGATTTTTTTGGTACGGGACATGAATTACACGCCCACGATACCTGGTATACATCGGTGGACGACGGGGGCATGATGCAATGCAACTGGATAATGCCATTCAGGGAAACAGCGGATGTACGTGTGCATAACTTTGGTGAAGTGCCTGTAAATATTGAAATGCAGTTATTTTTTGAACCTTACAGGTGGACCAGAAACAGCATGTATTTCGGCTCGTCGTGGCATGAGTACCATAACATTAAAACAGCAGGATCAGAGAACGTGGGTGGCACGGGTAACCATATAGATATCAATTATGTGGATATTGAAGGCAAGGGAGTGTATGCCGGGGATGCCGTCACCGTGTTTAACACTGCTGATGCCTGGTGGGGTGAAGGAGATGAAAAGATATTTGTGGACAATGAAGATTTTCCTTCTTCCATCGGTACCGGTACTGAAGATTACTATGGCTATGCCTGGTGCAGGCCTGAGAAATTCAGCCATCCCTTCGTCGCACAGCCGACGGGAGCGGGTAACTTCCATCCCGGGATGACGGTAAATATGCGTTACAGGTCGCTCGACGCCCTTCCTTTTAAAGAAAAGATAAGTTCAAATATTGAGCTCTGGCACTGGGCACCCACGGTTATAAACTATGCCCTTACCTCTTATTATTACGTTTTTCCCGATGCGGAAATAAATATCGGGCAGGATGAGGAAGCAGTTTCAAGGCCCGTGCCACGGAAACGGTCTGATATAATCAAACCCCTAATGAATGATGAGGGGATTGTGGAGGGAGAGTTCCTTGAGGTGATGGCTCTTGAAGGCGGAACGGCAGAAACACAATATATAACAAGCTGGGACTGGAGTAATAAGGGACAGCTGTGGTGGAGAAACGGCGAGGCTGGTGACAGGCTGCTTGCGAGATTTATTATACCGGAGACAGGCATGTACAGGGTAACTGCACGATTATCCAGGGCAAGGGATTATGGTATTATGGCTTTTGAGATAAATGCCAACAGGGCCGGAGCCGACTTTAACGGCTACACCGATGGAGAGGAAGTGATTGAATGGTACCTGGGTAATCATATCATGCTTGAAGGAGAGAATATATTAACGGTGATAAATAAGGGAAGTGACCGGAGGACGGAAGCGGGCAATATGGCAGGCATTGACTGCCTGATATTTGAGAAGATGTAACTGCGATCAGGAAAAGCCGTATCTGATATCCACCCTCAGGCCCGGCTCCGTCATTTTTTGCTGGTCATCCTCGGGGTAAAAGGGTACGGCATTATGTATGATCAGCACCTGATTAATGGTGCAGAGGCAATGGTACAACTCTCGCCGGACGGAGGAGCTACCTACCCGGTAACACTTCCCGGACCATTCAGTGGCACGTCATCAAATACAGATAATTTCAGGCATAATCCAATGTCATTGAACCTGGATGATTGGACTTATACTATAGCTGGTAGAGGGCGGTAACGCCTCCGTACCTCAGGGCTCTCAGGTATAATTTCAGCAAGAACAGTCCCTGTGATATAAAAAACATCAGTACCAGTCCGCCCCCAGATTCCGGCCTGTACCCGGTCAATATTTTAAAAACCAGGATAGAATATAAGCCTTGTACTATAACCATTACCAGCATAAAGACATAGGAGCTGAAAAAATATTTAAAAGTTGCCTTGAAGCCATAGCCCAGAGCGCTAAATACCTTTGTATGCTTATTGGCAACCAGCCATGCCCTTGAATAGTCGGCCACCAGCAAAAAAACCGGCAATACCAGCAGGACAATAATCCTGAGTATTGACACCAGCTTCAATGTTGCTTCTTCAGACACTGATGTACCTGCACCCTGTATAATAAGTGGCAAACCCACTATGAGGAACAAGGCAATGAGTACCATTAAAATAACGAGTATCATCATTGCCAGGTAGGACAGGAAGTACCGTGCTGATGCCCTGAAGAAATCGCCCGGTTTATACGACCATTCATTTTCCCTGAGTGAATCAAAGAGTCCCCCGTTCAGGAAGACGTAAAGGAAGAAGAATATAACCAAAACAATTATTATTCCCCCTGAAATGGCTGACATTAATAGGCGAAAAGCTTCTCCGAGATCCAGGAAATAAGCAATATTGAATGCTTCATTCAATGAGGATGTGGAAGCTGTATTTCCGAGTGATGTATTTAAGAATGATTTCAGGGGGTAGGAAAATAAAGCCAGAAAGGAAAAGGTGAGCAGCCACATCAATAAAATTGCTTTTATAGAATGGATTGCTCTTATCGCGCCTGATGTAAATGCTTTTATTAACTTCATACTGCCTGTATTTATAATGAAATAATATGTGTGAAAAACTGCATGAATGTGGCCAGTTTCCTGACTAATCTTTTTTGCGGCACCTTATCAGGTTTTATGGTATAGGAATTATTTATATAATTCACATCCATTGGTAGCTTCCTTTCCGGATCGATTTCTGCCCAGATCACTTTTTTTGATCCTTCATATTCAAAATACCGGTACCTGTCCTTGCCATGCCAGAATTCATTTACTTCCGTACCGTCATCAAAATGCACCCTCACTTCCACCGGTAATTGCACCTCTCCAAGACGTTCCACTCTTACAATGGAAGTATAGATGGTATCAACAGCAGTATCATCTTTCCTTACAATCATCCCAGCAGTATCGGTTTTTACTATACCCCTGAATGATCTTTCCTTCAGGTTTGATATACCGGCCAGTTTATAGTCGCACACACCTGTGCCGTATAAAGTCTGATCAAAAAACCAGTTAAGGTTTTCGCCGTACTTATCGCCGTGCATCTGTCTGACCACGCGGTTTGCTATTTTGACAAAGTCTTTTGTTGAAGGATGTTTAAAGGCCCATTCTTTATAATATGTTTTAAAAATCTCATCCATGGTTTCCTCCCCTATTACTCCCTGCATGGTGAGCAGCCAGGTTGCAGCCTTCTGGTATGAAAGCATGCCATAGGACCCGGGAGGGTATTTCCATGAAAATGGTGTATTATCGGATACACTCCTGTTAGGAGCATGGACGTAATTCATTCTTTGCATTTCTTTATCTGACAGATAGAAATGCTCATGATTTATAATTCCCTTTCCCGGGCCATAATAATGATCCATTATTCTTGATTCCCAGTATGAGTTTATTCCCTCATCCATCCATGGTTCTTCGAACTCGTTGGTTGCAAGTATACCCATAAAGTAGGCATGTCCGAATTCATGAACGGTTACCATTTCCGGCATATAAATAAATTCAGGCATCCCCGGTGCGCTGGCGGAGGTAAACAGAGTTGTATATTCCATCCCCCCCGCTCCGGCTCCTTTTGCCGGAGGATCTACGAATGTAAGATGTGGCCAGGGAAAGGGGCCAACATGTTCATTCAGATATTCAAGGGCATTTTTTACCGCGGTGAACTGTCTTTCAACCTGGTCCTCACGTCCGCGTGGTGAAAGGAATCTTATCTTAACATGTTCCCACTGGTCTTCATACTCCTTATAGCCGGGCCAGGCTGTCCAGGCAAAATCGACAATATCCTCTGCCCTGTAATTCAATATTTTGAGACCATCATCTTTTATTTCCTGACTTATTAACTGGCCGCCGCTGCCAACAACATAATTTTCCGGTACTTTAATCCTGACCTTATAAACACTATGGTTGGCGTAAAATTCAGAATTTGCATGGAACTGGTGACAGTTCCACCCGTCTTTTACCGCGTATCTCATTCCCCTTGTCTCATAAACCCCGAACTTGGGAAACCATTGAGCCACGAAAAAGAAATCATCATTAAAACCTGTTCTCCTAATGTTTGACGGCAATTTTGAAGTAAAGTCAATATAGAAGAAAGCGGTATCGCCCGGTCTTACAGGCTCCGGGAGCACTATGCGGAGCACTGTCTTATCATTTTGATTTCCATCATCGGGCTGAATATATTCCATGTAATGCTTCAGGTCGGTTCCCCTGCGATTAATAATATTGTTAATCTCTATCCAGCCGTAATCTATTTCCCTGCTGCCTGGTGATCCGTTGCTTTCTGTAAAAAAAGTGGTTTTATTGCTCCTGAAAGCATTGAGAAACATATGCATCTGCACATCGGGCACACTTCTCCCTGAATTATTAACCCAGTAGGCTTCCATGGAACCGCTTACTGTTTTTGCTTCAGGATCAAGTTCGACATCCATGGTATACCCTGTAAGCCTGTCGCTCATAGGTTCATAAAAAATCACCTGTGCGTTCAGGAATGAGAAGCCAGTAATAAGAAAAAGAAAGAGTAAAAGTCTTTTCATATTCTCCGGAATTTAATTATTTGCTGATTATACTATGGAGAAATAAAGGTAAACAAATTATCCCTGAATAAAAATGACAGGCGATCATTCCTTATCCTTTGACACCTATCCGGCACATTTCCAGAAACAAACCTCACAGCATACCGGTGTCCGGGTTAATCCCCCGGCCAGCAATTTTGCGTCATCCTGTAAAAAGGTGTTGTTAAAAGCGTTAATAACCGGATTGCCCAGTGCCAGACCTCCCAGTCCAAGTCCAGCTATCTTAATGAATTCCCTGCGGTTTGCCATCGCTTATTGATATCTTTATATCTAGATGTCTATATATCTCTGTATGCAAATACACATATTTAGTGTTATTTGAAAAACAAACCTGTGAAAAAATTCACACATAATATTAGCAAACACCAAACATGATATTTATCATACGGTTTATAATGACAGGCAGATACCTGATAACTAACTGTTTTAATTGCCCTTAACAGCATATATGATATATATCACTGTTATTTGATTAACAAAATAACCTATCCATATATTTATATATGTAAAAGAGTACTACTTTTGACTTTTCTTTTTAAAGAATATTAATCATCAAGACAAAATATGAAAAAACTGCTTATTCTGGGGGCTGGTACCGGGGGTACCATCATGGCCAATAAAATGCGAAAGGAACTGGAGATGGATGAATGGAAAATAACAATTATAGATCAACACAAGATTCATTATTATCAGCCAGGCTTTCTTTTTATTCCTTTTGGCTATTACAAGAAGGAAGATGTGATAAAGCCAAAACAAAATTTCATTCCCCCGGGAGTTGACACACTATACCAGGGAGTTGAGAAAATTCAGGCAGATCAAAACAAGGTATTGCTGAATAATGGTGAATTAATACCCTATGATATACTGCTTATAGCTACCGGCACCCGGATAAATCCTGATGAAACACCGGGTTTAAGGGGGGAATTATGGCATAAGAAGATTTTTGATTTTTATACTATAGAAGGTTCAATGGCCCTTGCAAATTTCTTTAAGACATGGGAAGGCGGCGAGCTGGTAATAAATATAGCAGACAATCCTATCAAATGTCCTGTTGCCCCTCTTGAGTTCGCCTTTTACGCCGATGCTTTCTTCACTGAAAGGGGAATGCGTGACAGGGTGAATATTACTTATGTTACTCCTCTCTCCGGGGCATTTACCAAACCCAGGGCTTCAAAGTTGCTGGGGGGTTTGCTTGAGGAAAAGAATATTAAGCTTGTTACAGATTATTTCCTCGGTGAAGTGGATAATGATAATCAGACAATCTCAGATTTTGGTGGCAAGAAGATAGAATTTGACTGTCTGGTAACCATTCCCTTGCACAGCGGGGATGAGGTTATTGACAAGAGCGGTTTTGGAGATGACTTTGGCTTTGTCCCGGCTGACAAGAATACGCTGCAATCAAAAGCCCATGATAACATCTTCGTTATTGGTGATGCAGGTAATTTCCCTACTTCCAAGGCAGGCTCGGTAGTACACTTTATGGCAGAAATACTTACTGAGAACCTGATTTGTTTTATCGAGAACAGGCCTTTCACGGGCTCATATGACGGTCATTCAAATTGTTTTATCGAAACAGGGCACGGCAAAGGAGCTTTAATAGACTTCAATTATGAAACCGAGCCATTGCCCGGGTTCTACCCCTTGCCCGGCGTGGGCCCTATGGGCTTATTAAAACAAACCCGGCTTAATCATTACGGCAAGCTGCTTTTCAGGTGGGTTTACTGGCATATCCTCCTCAGGGGCAAAGAGATGCCAATTGATACAAAAATGACAATGGCAGGAAAAAAAATTGACTAAACAACAGCTATTAACATGGCAGACCAAAATTTACAAATCCAGATTGACCAGATAAATAATAAGCTTGATATATTACTGGAGGAATCTGAGATGCAAAAACAAAACAGGCAGACAGTGGTTGACCTTGTCGACGATATGTCAATAGTAGGTAAAGATGCTTTTAAAGGAATGGTTGACAGCCTTGACAAAGCAGGTATCGAAGTTGACGGTGACCAGGTAAATCACCTCTTGCTGAACTTCATCAGGAACATAAATAATATGAATATTATGTTCCAGACGCTTGAAAATATTACTGACCTTTTAAAGGATGCCTCCCCTATTATCAAACAGATAGGGATTGATGCAACTGACAAGTTCAACGAAATTGACCGGAAAGGCTATTTTGAAGTTTTGAACCAGACTACTATTGCACTGGATAGGGTTATTTCCCGGTATTCAAGGCCTGAGTTGGAAAACCTTTCTGACAATATTATAAGTACAGTGGATACCCTTCTGGCAATTGCTGATCCGGCAGTTATGAAAAAGGTCAAAATATTTGCTGATACATACAAGGACATTGATGTTGAGCAGGTACCCGAATATTCTATCTGGAAAGTAATGCGCGAACTCAACAAGCCTGAGATGAAAAAATCTATTGGCTTCATTATGACTTTGCTAAGAAGAATAAATGCAGATAACCTGTCAGCCTCAGATAAAAATTAATAATTAAATAATTCAACATTTTATACCATGGAAACAAAAACATATGCAGGAATAACTGTAAACGTAAACGAGGAAGGTTATTTCACCGATCCTTCACAATGGACAAAAGAGATAGCTATTGAAATTGCCAGGGAAGAGGGCATTGAACTTACCGACCGGCATTTCGAAGTACTGGAATTGCTCAGGAAAAAGGATGAAGACGGTGAGGCTTTGTCAATAAGGGGAATAAACAAATCCGGCGTGGTTGATGTCAAAACCTTCTACCAGCTCTTCCCGGGCGCCCCGCTAAAAAAAGCCACCAAAATTGCCGGCATAAAAAAACCTGCCAGTTGTGTTTAATCAAATAAATATGCTACTATGATTGAAAATAAAAATCCTGTAAAAAAAGTAAATATCATTTGTGCTAAAGGTAATATAGAAGATATTTACGCGGCACTCGTCATGGGTAACGGTGCAGTAATGGAGGGCATCGAAGCCAATCTGTTTTTTACCTTTTTCGGACTTGAAGGCATTGTGAAGAAGTGGATGAAAAAGCCCCACACTGCCGTTGTTGGTAATCCCGGAATGCGACTGCCCGGACTTGGATCACGTATGCCTACCCTAATGGGAGTGATACCGGGAGTTGAAGCCATGGTATCAGGCATGATGCGAAAACAGATGGATGATCTTGATGTACCACCCATTGACGAATTTCTCGATCTTTATACCGCCGGAGGGGGTAAATTGTATGCCTGCAAACTGGCAATGGATATGTTCAAACTGAAAAAAGAAGATCTTACCGATCATGTATCTGGAGTATTAACTGTTGGCGAATTCTATGAACTTGCAGGGGGTGAAGGATCTCATATAATCTTCACTTAGACACAAATCACGCTGATTAATACAGATTACAAATATCAATGACCGTCCTTTTAAAGACGGTCATTTTTTATAGACAGACCTTAACCTATAAATTATTTTAAAGTCACTCTTAAGACCTCAACTCATTCCCATCTAATCTTCAACCTCGTCAGCCATATTGTGCAGCATAATTTCTCCACTTTCTTCTTTGCCAATAATTATTACATTTGTTGGAATTATAAAACCTAAATCCATTTCAATGCAGGCTATAAACGATTTTCTTATAAAACTTGATGGGTATATCGGGGGTCATCCCTGGTTTGTATTTCTCTTGCTGGGAACAGGTATTTTTTTCACTATTTACCTTGGTTTTCCTCAGATAAAATATTTCAAACATGCTCTCAGGATCGTAAAAGGAAAATATGACCACAGCAAGGATGTTGGAGACACCAGTCATTTCCAGGCATTAACCACTGCCCTGTCAGGTACGGTAGGAACGGGAAATATTGCCGGCGTGGCACTGGCCATTCATCTTGGAGGGCCCGGGGCCTTATTCTGGATGCTTGTGACAGCCATGATAGGCATGTGTACCAAGTTTGTTGAGGTTTCAATATCGCATAAGCATCGTGATATTCTGCCTGACGGGACAGTGTCGGGCGGACCCATGTATTACATGAAGAAAAAGCTGAACCTTCAACTTAAGAACGGTAAAATATTAAAGATAGGGGCCGTTATGGGTGGTTTCTTTGCCGTGGCCACCGTGCTGAGTTCCTTTGGCACCGGCAGTCTTCCCCAGATCAACAGCATATCCAATTCTGTATTTGCCACCTTTGGTATTAACCACATTATTACAGGTTTTATACTGGCAATTCTACTTGGACTGGTAATTATAGGCGGTATCAAAAGGATAGCCAGGGTAACATCAACCCTGGTTCCGGCCATGGCTTTAATTTATCTGATCGGGGCACTTGCTGTAATATTCAAAAACTATGATCAGATTCTGCCCTCCCTGGCTGCCATCTTCAGAGATGGAATATTTGGAACCGAGGCAACCCTGGGTGGCTTCCTTGGAGCCTCACTCTCATGGACCATCAACAGAGGTGTGAACAGGGGTCTTTTCTCCAATGAGGCCGGTCAGGGATCAGCTCCCATAGCACACTCGGCTGCCAGGGCACCTGAACCTGTATCGGAGGGGATGGTTGCCATACTGGAGCCCTTCATAGATACAATATGCATATGTACCCTTACAGGGCTTGTTTTGCTTTCTTCAGGTGTATGGGACAAAAAACATGTAAACCAGTTCCAGGATGCAGACATGGAGTTTATTGTCGGTTCTTACGATGATAAGACTGAAGAAGGATTGAAGATCCTTGGAGACCACATCAGCAAGAATAAGGATCTGCCCAAGCTTGATCTGTATAGCGGAACAATAAATATAGAGGAAGGTGTTCTTAAAACAACTGACATCACCCTATTACATGCCGAGTCTGTCGCAGAAGATTTAAAATTCCTGAAGGGAGACCAACCATACAGCGGCAGTCTTAACATAGTTAACGGTAAACTTGTAATTGACGAGGCCGACAAGCCCACACTGGGTGAAAAGATAAAGGGCCTCTTCGTTAGATCATCCTCAGAAAAAATAGTGATCGAAGGCCGGTCGCTTATGCACAGTGCCCCATTAACTGCCAAGGCATTTGAAAAAGGATTTTTTGGTCACTGGGGTCAGTATATCGTTTCCATCGGTCTCCTACTCTTTGCTTTCTCAACTGCCATTTCCTGGTCATACTACGGCGACAGGGCACTTACCTACCTGATAGGTCCCAATTCTGTAATATACTACAGGATAGTCTATGTTCTGATGTTCTTTATTGCCTCATTCACAGATACCACAATTATCTGGTCTCTATCCTACATCACCATTGCATTGATGACAATACCCAACCTCATCGGGCTCATGGTTCTTCACAGGGATATCAAGGATACCATCAGACAGTACTGGCTTGACTTTACCCGGGATCATCCCTATGAGAAGATAAGCAAGAAGTATCTCGAGAGGCGAAAGGCGAGAGGTGAAAGATAAACCGAGCAGTGCAAGCTTGCGATAACAAAATTGTTTTATTCACAATAAAATTAGGCTATAAGCAAATATGAGTCAAAAAAAATCCCCGCTTCAATAGTTCAATAGTTGGCTCGCCGGGCTCGCTTGCCTGTGGCAAAATCACCCTGCCCGGTTTAACACTTCAACATAATAAGGTATTATCCCTATTTTTGCATCACAAACATGCCGGATATGACACGCAGGAAAAAGCCATTGCTTGAAAAAGTTGAAATAACAGCCATAGGTTCTGAAGGCAAAGCCCTGGGCAGGGTGGATGATAAGGTTGTCTTTGTCCCGATGCTGGTCCCGGGAGATGTGGTGGATGTCCAGGTGACACGAAAACGGAAAAACTATATGGAAGGTTACGTGGTGAAGCAGCATAGGTTCTCGGAGCTGCGGCAGGATCCTGTATGCAGCCATTTCGGTGTATGCGGCGGATGTAAATGGCAACACCTGCCATATGAAAAGCAGCTTGAATTCAAGCAACAACAGGTCATTGATAATTTTATCCGCATTGGCAAATTTGACTTTCCGGAGATAAGACCCATCATTGGCTCTGATAATGAATACTACTATCGAAATAAACTTGAATATACCTTTTCAAACAGGCGCTGGCTGACTGAAGAGGAAATTGGCTCCGGTGACAGCATAGGTGAAAGGAACGCACTTGGATTCCATGTCCCCGGTATGTTCGACAGGGTAGTGGATATCGAAAAATGTTATTTGCAAAATGATATTTCAAATAAGATAAGAAACAGCATCAAGGAATATGCTATTAAGAATAAGCTTGATTTTTATGATTCCAGGGAGCACAGGGGTTACCTTCGTACAATGGTGGTACGAACCTCATCCGCAGGTGAACTGATGCTTATCCTTAACCTGGCTTATGAGGACAGGGTCAAAGGCAATGGATTACTGTCATTTATCCGCGATAGCTTCCCTGAGATAACTTCTCTTATGTATGTCATTAATGATAAGCGTAATGATACCTTTAGTGATCTTGATGTTAAGCTCTATGCAGGCAGGGACCATATAATTGAAAAAATGGGTGACCTGAAGTTCAGGGTGGGGCCCAAATCTTTTTTCCAGACTAATACCCTGCAGTCCGGTTTGCTTTACGCAGTTGTTATGGACTTTGCCGGTCTTTCGGGAAACGAAATAGTATATGACCTCTATACGGGCACAGGTTCGATAGCCAACTTCATTGCTTCAGGCAGCAAAAAAGTAATAGGCCTGGAATATGTGCCGGAAGCTATTGAAGATTCCAGAATAAATTCAAGGCTAAACAATATTAGTAATACTGAATTTTTCAGCGGGGACATAAAGGAATTGCTCACAAATGAATTTATGAACAGGCATGGATCGCCTGATGTTATTATTACTGATCCACCCAGGGCGGGGATGCATGAGTCAGTTGTTAAAAACATCATGGAAGCGGGTGCAGCTAAGATAGTGTATGTGAGCTGTAATCCGGCCACCCAGGCCAGGGATATATCCTTGCTCACTGAAAAATACGAAGTGGCTGCCGTCCAGCCTGTGGATATGTTCCCGCAGACACATCATGTGGAGAATGTAACACTGTTGCGACTAAAGACTAACGACTAACGGTTCATCTTTCGCATTTGCTCGCTCCTTACAGTCGCTCATGATCCCAGGGGGGGAAGCTTTATTTGAACAGTGATCTAATGTTGATACTTGGCTTAAAAAAAAGGTAGTGTAGTATAGATAGTAGAAATACCTACTTTTAGCTTCACAGAATAAGGTCTATTCCAGTGTCCTCTCTAACCGTCTCTTTGCACGTTTTAGGTTTGTGATTTTCCAGTTTGCAATTAAATCCTTTTCAGGCCAGTATACAAATAATTGTTTTGATTCATTAATAAAAACCTTAAGACCAGCTATCTTTCCAATAACATATTGATCTTTCTGAAGTATTTTATTTCCAGAATAATCACCTGCATAATTTGCATACAACGATTCCGCAATATTCAGAAAAGATTTAGCAGAAGAAATATCCATTGTTTTAAAAGAATATTCTTGATAGGTGTTTCCATATTCATTCCATCTATAATTATAAAAAGCCAGTACAAAGTGGCTTGTATCTTGAAACGAATAATAAGCAGTGGATAAATCACCACTAACATCTGCAGTAAAGACCTCTAACTCTCCGGTGTATAAATCAGATCCAGAAACCTGCATTTCGTCTATTAGATGTTTTATTAATCTTAGCTCAGTTATTTCTTTACTGAAAGCCTGACTTATTGTTGACTGAGAAAAACCAATATGTGGAATTAAAAAAAGCACTAATGTTATAAGCTTTTTCATTATATATGTTTTTTCAAATTTACTAAAATCTAAAGTCTGATCAAAAGCATTTGAGTATTAGTAGTTCTATTGTTATGTAACTTTCAGAAAGACTCAGGGCAATGATCTTCTTCCAGTGTATTAGCCCCTTAAATAGCTGGACAAAAAACTAAAAACAGATTAGTAGATTGTTCAACTTAAAAATTAAATTAGGGCTATGAAAAAAAAGAGAGTTTTTACGGCAGAGCAAAAAATGGAAGTTTTGCGGGAAGCAGAAAAGAATGGGATGCTTGCCACCT
>Ga0209834_10000422_pt1 | contig 26083 bp, 17 predicted proteins | sample Mar14236cmmetaG_FD_184134 | JGI IMG/M metagenome (GOLD analysis project Ga0209834, IMG submission 184134) | Marine hydrothermal vent microbial communities from Guaymas Basin, Gulf of California to study Microbial Dark Matter (Phase II) - Marker... ...
TCCACATCAGGCCCAATGGAATCCAAAACGATCCGGGTTGTATCAAAATAGTTATAAGCTTTATCATATTTTCCCAATATGGCTTCAACTATACCCATATTCAAATACGAATCAAATAAGTCTGGTCCCCAAAGATTGTTTTTTATTAAAATATCAGAAGACAGTTTATAATATTTGCTGGCTTTTGCATAATCGCGCATTTGGAAATACCCGATGCCGATGTAGTTATATGTTTTCGACAAGGAATAATGACTGTCATCAAATACACTCTTTTTGAGACTTATTGACTTCAACAAGGTGTCGATTCCCTGCCGGTTGGATTGCCGGTCAATTAAGATTTTTCCGTAGGCATGCAATAAAGTGGCATAAACCGAATCATGTGCTTTTTGTCTGTTGATAATAGAGAATCCTTCCATGGCCAGTTCCTCAGCATGGTTCTTATTATCATTTTTCCATTCTGTTTCTATTTCAGCAATTATCCATATCAGTCGATTATTTAAATCTGTTGCATCATCTGCAGACTGAGCAGAATCAGGCAGTACCATAATACATGAATTTACACAAAGCACATCAATGCTTTTGGCATTCAATCCGTTAGAAAACAGCAAGAGAGATATAATAATTGAAAACGCTTTAAGTGACAACTTAAAGCGATGCAAAACACCCTTTAGTGTATGATAAAGAGAACAGGTATTGCTTGTTTCATTCATCGCCGGTGTTTAACCTGATGAGACTTTCAAAATATATCTTACGAATATTTTACTAAATAGTTAGCAATATTAATTAATTAATCTTTTATAACCCAAAAAAGGACGCAAATTGCGTCCTTTTTTAACTTCTACCAAAAATCTCTCTATACTCATCGATTTTGTGAAGAGCCCTGCTAATTTCTTCATGCTTATTGCCTGTTACTTCAATAAGTACACTATACCAGGGCATTTACCGTTGTCTGAAGCATTTATCGTTTCCACCGTACGAGAAACGCATTGATGATTAGTTGCTTCTCAAGCCAAACGGTTCGTCAACTTATTTTGAAAGTTAATAACTTTATGTTATGTATAATGAACTATAAATTTCTTTTTCAATCAGGGATTCACCTTTAAGCCAAACGACCTGACGGTTCCCACATACCTTCTACGTCCCCTTCAGGATGAAAGTCGGCCAAACGACCTGACGGTTCCCACATACCTTCTACATCTCCTTCAGGATGAAAGTCGGCCAAACGACCTGACGGTTCCCACATACCTTCTACATCTCCTTCAGGATGAAAGTCGGCCAAACGACCTGACGGCTCCCACATACCTTCTACGTCCCCTTCAGGATGAAAGTCGGCACTTTGTACAGCCAGGTCAGTATTCATATGATTAACATAGTTTAACTGTACTCCGGAAAGAACAGTTACAACTAATACCAATAAACTAAAACGGAATAAGTTTTTCAGAATTTTCATTATACGGTGCTTTAAAATGTGTTTGAATAGTAACAGTTATTCACTTGTTAGTACCAAAAACATGCTTATTTATACCCCTTTTGCAGAAAAAAGTTTTTGAAAATTTTTCACAAGGCGGAGTATTTTCCTGCCAGCTTAGCTAAGAAGTTCCTGAATTAGTTTCCCGTATTGTGAATATACTCCCTGGTTATCAGTTGATTGCGTTTTTTGCAAATTTGCTTGGCGAATTCGAAACCAGGGCTATATTATAACAATGTAAAATTGTAAAAAAAACGGGAATGATCGACCAGCTTTAAAATAAAAAAAATAATCTCTTCGTTTTATTATTAGTTATCCTGTTTTTTATCGTTTTTTAAGCACAGAAAACATATTGATTTTCGAAATATTTTGTTACATTTATCGTCGAAAAATGAACAGACAGCAAGCATTCATACTCATTCTCCTTTTTGTCCTATCTGCACTTAAAGGAATCTCACAGGTTAGTTTTGATCTTATCATCAGCAACTATAATGATACGTCTGTGTTGCTTGCAAGCTATTATGGAGAAAAAAACAAGCTAATCGACACAGCTTATATCATAAATGGGAAGTTTATTTTCAGCAATAAGGAGTACCCGGAGGGCGTGTACATCCTTGCAAGTCAGGACAAGAACAAGTTGTTCGAGTTTATTATAAATAACGAAACCGGATTTTCTTTCTATACGGATGCCCGGATGTCCTATGATGTAGAAGTCAGAGGTTCGGAAGAAAACCGGGTATTTTATGAACATCAGCGGTTTCGCAACCAGGCATACCGTGAAATCCGCCAGCTGACTGATACGGCTTTTGGAGCTAACGCCCATGCTCTTGATTCCATAAAGGAAAGCCTTATTCAGGAAGAACGTTCACTTATAAAGACTTACCCCGATCTGTTTATTGCCCGACTCATTAAAGCCCAGCAAGACGTTGTCATCCCTGACAGCCTGAGCCTGGACAGCATGAAGTCATATCTGTATACGAAGGAGCATTACTGGGACAACCTCAACCTCAGCGATGCACGGTTTATCCGAACTCCGGTACTGGAAAAGAAGCTGAATTTTTATTTTGATAATATTATTTTCTTGCATCCCGACTCGGTTATCAAAGCAATTGATACCGTTATTTCGTATGCCAGGCCGGATGAAGAAGCCGTAAGCTATCTGCTCTGGTATTTCATCTCAAAATATCAGAACCCGAAATACATGGGATTTGACAAGGTTTTTGTACATCTTGTCGACAATTATTTTCTCAGCGAAGACATTCTGAATACAACTTCGTCGATAACAGAAAAGTTAAAAGAACGATCAGAAAAAATTAAACCTTTGCTGATTGGTAAAACAGCTCCCAACCTTAATTTGATAGATACGGGTAACCGGTTCCGTTCTTTTCGTGAGATAAGGGCAGATTACACGCTTCTGCTTTTTTGGGATTATAATTGCCATGTATGCGAAAACACTATAGAACAGCTAAAAAACGTGCTTGACACAACGAGCTGCAATATAAAAGTTTACGCTATCTGTGTCAACAATGATCTGGAACAGTGGAAAAAGACTATTGCTGCTGAAAACCTTGGCTGGTTACATGTTAACGGGACAATAAGCACCACCGAAGATTTTCATGATTTATACGATATTAACGGTACACCACGCGTGTTTTTATTAGGGTCCGAAAAAAAAATTATTGCAAAAAATTTTAAAGTTGCGCAATTAATTGCTATTATTGAAAATCAAAACAAGATAAGCAAGTGATTTAATACTCAGGGCAAACAATCAATTATGAACAAAACAAACAAGACAAATATGAGCAAAACAAGTCCTTCATAGAGATTTTCCTCAGAACCTTTTTCGTTTTTATTCGTATCCTTAACAACTTATAAAGGTACATTTTGTTATGCTGTATTGTCAATTACATGAAAAAAAAGCAATGCAATGAAAATTCGTAGTTTATTATTTATGATAAGTTGGTTGATGATTATCAATGTCTTTGGCCAATGCGCGTTTACACCGTCATTTACTTATAGCTATACATTTCAGCAATGTAGCGAAGTTCAGTTTTTCGACACTTCCGATGCTGCAGCCAATGGCTATACAATTTTAGCCTGGGACTGGGATTTCGGTGACGGAAGCCCGCACGGAACAAACCCGACAGTAACGCACGCTTACGTTCCGGGAATCACCGTTAATGTTATCTTAACTGTAACAGCCACAAATGACGGGGGTGCTACAACGTGTAATGACACTTATTCTGAAACATTAAATATAAATGCACTACCAGATGCTTTCATTGCCAGTACGCCTAATCCCAGTTGTGTAGGCGCTACTACTTTTTTTACAGGCACATCCGGAGCAATGATACAAGCGTGGAACTGGGACTTTGGGGATGGAACGACTTCCAATCTGAAAGATCCGAGCCACATATATACCGTTTCCGGAGCTTATACTGTAAATCTTGACGTTACGGACGTTAATGGCTGTCAAAACAGTGCAACACCATACACTCAGGATATTGGTGACCTGCCGACAGCAGACTTCTCGTGGGATCCTGATCCTGCCTGCCTGAATGCACCGATTCAGTTTACCGACCTGTCAGCACCCAATATTGCAAGCTGGGACTGGAACTTCGGAGATGGAAGCACTTCGGTTATGCAAAATCCCACACATGCTTACGCAACAACAGGAAGTTTTAACGTGATACTTACAGTAACATCTACAGATGGCTGTACGAGCTCAATAACACAGGTCATAACCGTGGACCCGCTACCCGTACCCGACTTTACAACGGATGCACCGGTTTGTTCCGGCGACTCGGTACATTTCACAAACCTTTCCTCTTCACCTAATGGATACATTGCACAATGGATCTGGGACTTTGGTGATGGTAATACAGTCACAATTGACTATCCGAACAATCCTAATGTCGCTCACTTATATGCCAGCACAGGAACTTATGCCGTTCTCTTAACGGTAACTGATTCCGATAATTGCCAAAATACGACCTCTAAACTTATTGATGTTGTAGCTAATCCCATAGCCGACTTTGTTTTTGATGAGATTTGCTATGGTGACCCCGTTATTTTCACTGATTTATCCTCACAAAATGGTGGACCCAACCTGTTCTCATGGGACTGGGATTTTGGCGACCCGCCTTCAGGAACAAATAACACATCAACACTTCAGAACCCGTCACACATTTTCAGTGACCCGGGTACATATACAGTAACCCTTATCATAGCCAACACTGTTGGGTGTACGGATACGACAACACAAGATGTTACAGTCGATTCCATTCCGCAGGTTGAGTTTACTATGGCTGACGACACGATTTGTCTGGGAGCAGATGCCGTATTTACCGGTATCGGTACTGAATTCAATTCATGGCTCTGGGATTTCGGAGACGGTAATACATCAACACAGCAAAATCCGGTACACACATATCAACTACCCGGATTGTACACGGTAACCCTGACAGCGTCAACGGTGGAAGGATGTGTTAGTTCTGTCAGTTATAATATTGTTGTAAATCAACTGCCAACTGCCAACTTTGAGTCTTCGGCACCTGCCTGTCAAAACGACTCCATTGCTTTTACTGATCTTTCATCATCTCCCAACGGCATTATAGTACAATGGATATGGGATTTCAGTGACGGAACGGTTATCACGATAGATTACCCTGCCAGCCCGAATATTTCGCACTTATTTGGCACAAACGGAAGTTATGAAGTTTTCCTGACCGTTATGGACAGTGATAGTTGCCAGAATACAACATCCAGAATCGTTCAGGTAATCACCAGTCCGATTGCCGATTTCACTTATGAAAGTGCATGTTTCGGATATCCTGTATTATTTACTGATCTGTCATCACCAAACGGCGGACCCGATATATTTACATGGAACTGGAGTTTTGACGACCCGCCATCGGGTACTAATAACTCATCCGATTTACAAAACCCCTCACACATATTTACAAACCCCGGAACATACACCGTTTCACTGATTGTTACCAACACACAGGGATGCTTTGATACGGCTATGATGGATATTGTTGTTGATTCGTTACCCGATGTTGACTTCACCATGGCCAACGACACCGTTTGCCTTGGCGATAATGCTGAATTTACGGGTATCGGCACGAATATATCTACCTGGCTGTGGGACTTTGGCGATGGCATCGGAACGTCAACCCAGCAAAGCCCGATTTACGTATATACAGGCGCAGGAACTTATACAGTGACGTTGACTGTAACTGATATTAACAATTGCCAAAGCAGTATTTCTTATGACATTGTAATTCTGGAATTACCAGCTGTCGATTTCTCATACAACAATACATGTGCCGGAGATTCTACTTATTTCTTCGACGAATCGGTTGTTGCATTCGGCTATGTCACCAGTTGGGACTGGGACTTCGGCGACGGAAGCAGTTCTACATTACAAAATCCTCCTCATTATTATAATACTTTTGGCACCTACCAGGTGACCCTTACGGTAATTGACAATTTTGGATGTACAAACGCATATACGGAATTAATTGATGTTTATGACAGACCTGTATCTGCATTCAGTTTTGATGTACCCTGTACACCTGCCGGGCAGGTATTCTTCTATGACGAATCAACTTCAAGTAATAATAACAGTCCTATACAAAGCTGGTTGTGGGATTTCGGCGACGGATACAGTGCGACCGATATAAATCCAACCCATGTCTATGGCGTTGTTGATAGCTGTTACACCGTTACTTTAACGGTAACGGACGCAAACGGTTGTTCCGCTGCAGACACTAACTTCAATGTATGCGTATTTGAGCCACTCTCTGTTAGTTTTACATCAACGGAAGTATGTGCCGGACAGGCAACATTTTTCCAGGCATCATACACACCCGACTACGACTCTATTTATACGTATACATGGGACTTCAATGATGGCAGTCCACCAGTAAGCACATACAGAGACACCATCAGCCATACTTTCCCCGGACCCGGAAACTATACCGTTCAGTTAATGGCCCTGGATACTAACGGATGTTCTGTGACCATATATGAAAGTGCCTTTGTAAACGAATTGCCCTCGCCCGACTTTACCTATAATATGGGTACTTGTGAAGACCCAACACAGTTTTTTGATCAATCATTGGGTGGTGGAACACAAATAATCAGCTGGTCCTGGGATTTCGGTGACCTTGCTTCAGGCACAGACAATTATTCCGACGAACAGCATCCGGAACATATTTATCCGCCGCAGGACAGCACATATCAGGTTAAACTGATCGTTACAAATCTCAATGGCTGTGTCGATTCAATTGTAAAGACAGTGGTAAGAAATCCGTGTCTTGAGGCCGCTTTTGACAGCCCGACAGGAACCTTATGTGCCAACAGTGAAGTTTGCTTTAATGACGTATCACAAATTTACAGTACGAGTACAAATATTACAAACTGGTTCTGGGACTTTGGCGATGGAACGACCTACACATATGATATTGAGGAGAATCCGGTATGCCATACATATATTTCGGGAGGAACTTACCACGTAAGGCTCATCATAACAGCGGTTACAAATACGGCGACTTTACGCGACAGCACCTCTGCCACTATCACCATTAATCCGGCACCTGCAGCTGATTTCTATGTTACCAGCACAACATGTCTGGGTACAGCAACGGAATTCACAGATCTTTCCGATGAAAACGGAGCGTCTATCTCCTCATGGGAATGGGATTTTGGCGATCCCGGAAATCCGGCAGGTACGTCTGACAAGCAAAATCCAATTTATAAGTTCTCTGATTACGGAACATTTAATGTCGAGCTTATCGTTGGTAATAGCTTTGGCTGTAGCGACACTACAAGTCAGGAAGTTGAAATTTATGACAAACCGGATGCCGCTTTTTCCTTTGAAAATGCATGTTTAAATAATCCAACATTTTTCTTCGACGAATCGGAAGATGCCGGAGCAAGTATTTCCTCGTGGTACTGGAATTTTGGAAATCCATTGTCGGTAATCGACACGTCAAATCTGCAAAATCCCGATTATATGTATAGTGACATTGGTACGTACGATGTAACCTTTATAATAACAGACGACAATCAATGTAAAGACACTGTTGTACATGAGGTTGAAGTATTTGACAATCCTGTTGCCGATTTTGATATTTATGATAATTACCAGCAAGAACAGGGACAAGTTTATTTTGTTAATAACAGTTCCGGTGCCAATGCTTATTTCTGGGACTTTGGAAACGGTGAAGTATCTGATGAATTTGAACCTGTAATAACTTATAGTTCTGACGGTTTGTACACAATCACATTAATTGCTTACAACGAAGACGGATGTTCTGACACGACGACTTTCGAATATGAGATGATGTTCAAGACACTTTATGTCCCCAATGCTTTTGCTCCCGGTAACCTTGGATGGGAATACGAAGACGGAAGATTTATTATAAAGGGAGTTAACCTTTACAGGTACCGTATTGAAGTATATGATGCATGGGGAAATCTGATCTGGGAAAGTGATGCTTTAATTGATGGAAAACCTGCTGCCAGCTGGAACGGCCGTAACAAAGGTAACCCGAACCTGGACCTTTGTCCTGCGGGAACCTATACATGGAAAATTGACGCAGTTTTTAAAGATGGAACCAAATGGCAGGGAAGCGATAATGGAGATGGAAATACAAAGCCATACGGTACGGTTACTTTAATCAGATAAACAAACAAGCATAATTGATGTAACGATGACACGTAAACTAAAAATAAGATCGGTATTGGCAAGCGCAATAGTCATGTTTGTTTTTAGCACAACAAGCGGCAGCGCCCAGGATATAACTTATGCGCAACCATTTAATAGTCCAACTTATTATAATCCGGCTTTTGTAGGTCTTACTCTTGGCCTGAAAACCCGGTTTAATTACATGAAAAGATGGACGGGATTGCAGGGAAATTATTATACCTATAATTTTAGCGCCGACATTGCCGACAGAAACATTCCGGGAGCCGGAGGTATAGGTATATTATTCCAGCAGGACCGTCAGGGGCTGGGATACATTCGCAACACATCAATCGGTATTATGCCGGCCGTTAGAATACGTGCCTCAAGAAACACTTTATTCCAGATAGGGGCAACTGTTTCTGTTGTTAACCGGAAACTAAACCTCGACAATGCCGTTTTTTCAAGCCAGCTGGATCCTATCTACGGTAATATAGGTCCTTCTTCGTTCGCAGGATATGGTGATCAGAGCACCTTCTATGCCGACTTCTCAGTAGGTGGTTTATTTCAGTTTGAAAAGAACTCTGTTACTGGTGTTCTGGGTTTTGCAGCACATCATCTTACACGGCCTGACCAGTCATTTACCGGTCATACGGCACCACTTGAGATCAAGTACGTAGCACAAGCCGATTTTATCATTGACCTGATGCATTCAGGTAGTTTTTACGGCAAAGCAAAAGGCTGGAAACTTAATCCGGGATTTATTTATCAGAAACAGTTATTTATGGACGTTTATCAGGTGGGGCTTAATGTCTATACATCACACATTTACATCGGTGCCTGGTATAAAAACGAAGCTTTTAAATGGGACACTTTCTCGAGCTGGACATTTTTGCTTGGTGTCAGCGTACCCTTCACGGAAGAAAACCGGATGAAAGTTATGTATTCATACGATCTGATGATCTTCTCAGAACATGGTTTTGTAGGCCCGACGCACCAGATATCACTCATATTTGAATTTGACGGTATCAGTTTCCACAGAAGCAGGGGAACGCTGAACTCAATGCGTCTGCCTAACCAACCGATGGAGTGCTCTTCTTTCTAAAGATTCGTTTGTTATACCATCTCAACTGTTAACAAACAGTGGTGAACATGTATTGGATGAAACTGTTTGAAAAACAACTCTATTTTTTATTTTTGCGGTATTAAAATAAACTTCATTTCTTATGAAACGATATTTATTACTGGTAGCCATCACATTTAGTTTTATGCTGGCTCAGGCACAATGGAGCAAAACCTATTTGCTGGATGATTTTGGCGACACAACCGACACTTACAGAATTGAAGGGCATTCGTTTGACGGATTGACACACTACAACGATCCAAATGCGGAACCTCTGGAAAAATTCTGTATTCAGATAACCATTGACGAAAATAACAACGTGGGGTTCCTTTTATATGAAAACTGTACGTTTACCAACAACCCCTATCCGGGAACAAATATTTTCAAAGGCGGAACGTTCAGAATGAGGAACTCGGAAGGGATAACGGAAAAGGTCAACATCATCGGAAAACTTTCCAAACGCGGTGGCTTGAAACTGGAAAGTGACAAGTTCAGGGAATTTATGTCGAAAAGCAGTGGTAAAGTACGGTGCATACTAAAAGTCGGTGTCGCTTATTACAAGTTTACACTTAACGCAACGGGCTATAACGAAATTGTGGGTAATTAGTTCCAAACAATCTGGTCCTGTCGGATAATAAGATTTAAAAAGGATAGCCTGTCAGCCATCCTTTTTTGTGGGGCGTACTGGAATCGAACCAGTGACCTCTTGCCTGTCAAGCAAGCGCTCTAAACCAACTGAGCTAACGTCCCTCTGCTATAACAGAATGCAAAAATATAAAATTGATACGAACAAAAAAGGTATTCCCGATACAAATCATTATTTTTGCCCACTTCATAACAAATAGCAACATTTAAAAGAAATTATATGAGACGTATCCTTTTAAGCCTTTTAGTGGCTACGCTGCTATCGGGCTCCATAATCAAAGCGCAAGACCAACTCAAAGAGATAACACTCGAAGACATTTGGGTAACCTACAAGTTTTTTCCAAAAAGTGTACGGGGCATTGTTTCATTGAAAAACGGTGAACAATACACGATGATAAAAAACGGCTCCATTGTCGTTTACGATTACAAAACCGGCGACTCTATATCCACATTGATCAATGCTGATGAGTTGAAAACCAATGAAATGGAGAAACCTCTTAAGATTTCCTCCTTTTCAATGAACCACGATGAAACCAAATTCCTTATCCCAACGGAAACCGAATCTATTTATCGCCATTCCTCCAAATCAATTTTTTATGTCTGGGACTCCAAAGCAAAAAACCTTGAGCGTCTGGCAGAAGGGAAACAGCGGCTGGCAGAATTTTCGCCCGATGGCAAATACGTAGCCTTCGTAAGAGACAACAACCTGTTTGTAAAAGATATGACCTCAAAAGAAGAAATAACGGTTACAAATGATGGCGCATTCAACCACATCATCAATGGTACCTGCGACTGGGTGTATGAAGAAGAGTTTGGTTTTACCAAAGGGTTTTACTGGTCGCCTGACAGTAAAAAAATTGCTTTCTACAAATTTGACGAAAGCCGGGTTAAAGAATACACCCTCACCTACTACGAAGATCTTTATCCAGAATGGTACACATATAAATATCCGAAAGCCGGTGAAGACAATTCCATCGTTAACATATATGTGTATCAGCTGGAAGCGGACAAAACTGTTAAAATGGACACCGGTGAAGAGACTGACCAGTACCTTCCGCGCATTAAATGGACCAATGACGCCAACATCCTGGCCATCCAGAGACTGAACAGGTTACAAAATCATCTGGACATCTTACTGGCTGATGCGTATTCGGGAAACAGCCGTGTGCTGTACAGCGAAGACAACGAATATTATATCGACATCACGGACAACCTCACTTTTGTCAACGAAAATGACAAGTTCCTGATCACCTCGGAAAAAGACGGTTACAATCATATCTATTTGTATTCTATTGAAGGTGAGCTCGTAAAACAGCTGACTTCCGGAGCCTGGGATGTTACGGAAGTTTATGGCTTCGATCAAAAGAAAAAAAGAGTGTTTTACCAGTCGGCAGAAGACACCCCCCTGAACAGGGATATTTACTATGTCGACCTGAAAGGAAAGCGGACAAAGATCTCTGAAAGGTCCGGAACAAACAGTGCCGGTTTCAGTAACAATTTTCAGTATTACATAAATACGTTCGCCAATGTACAGACTCCTGCTTACATTACTGTTAACAATGCCAAAGGAGAAGAGGTAAGAGTGCTCGAAGACAATCAGAAGTTAAAGGATATAATGAAGGAGTACAATCTTGGTGAGTTTTCATTTTTCACTTTCACCTCTCCAGAATTCACTTTATCTGACGGGAAACAGGTTGAACTGAACGCCTGGAAGATCCTCCCTCCTGATTTTGACCCGAATAATAAATATCCGGTTTTACTAACCATTTATGGAGGTCCGGGGTCGCAGGAAGTAAAAAACTCATGGGGATATTTTAATTATTTCTGGTATCAGATGCTGGCTCAAAAAGGCTTCATAATTGTTTCGGTTGACAACAGGGGAACAGGTGCCCGGGGCGAATTATTCAAGAAAATGACGTACCTGGAACTTGGTAAATACGAAACAATCGACTACATCGAAACAGCCAAATATTTAGGCTCACTGGATTATGTAGATAAAGACAGGATCGGCATTTTCGGTTGGAGTTATGGCGGTTTTATGGCCAGCAATGTCATCACTCAGGGTGCCGACTATTTCAGTACAGCTGTGGCTGTGGCACCAGTCACCAACTGGCGGTACTATGATAATATATACACCGAACGGTTCATGCGGACACCGCAGGAGAACGCATCCGGCTATGATGACAACTCCCCCATCAATCATGTCGAAAAGCTTAAAGGAAATTATTTCCTGATACACGGAAGTGCTGATGACAATGTGCATTTTCAGAACAGTATGGACATGATCACAGCTTTGGTTAAAGCTGATAAAGACTTCAAGTTTATGGTATATCCCAACAAAAACCATGGTATATACGGAGGAAATACCCGTTTTTATTTGTTTAACAGTATCAGTAAGTTTCTTTACGAACATATGCTCGATAACGAATAAACATAAATGAAAAGGAGTTTGGGTACTTGTATTTTAAAATTTTTATTACTTTTGCAACCCCTTAAATTAAATTATTTATTAATCTTTAAAGAAAAGGACAGGTATTAGATATGATCATCATTCCAGTAAAAGAAGGTGAAAACATTGACCGGGCTTTAAAGAAGTTTAAGCGTAAATTTGAAAAAACGGGTGCGATGCGCGAACTGCGCAGACGTCAAAGGTTTACAAAACCTTCTGTTGTTAACAGAGAACAGCGCCTTAAAGCAATCTACGTTCAGAAACTTCGTCAGGCCGAAGAAAGTTAATGACACCTTCCCTAAATTAAGGGAAAATTTAACAGAAGAAACTTTGATTGAATCATAATTTTTATTATATTTGATCGAAGTTTCTTCTATTTTCATTAATGAGTATACAACACTTCCTTCAATATATTTCTTTCGAAAAACGCTATTCGAAGCACACGGTAAAAGCATACGAAAGCGATTTGTCAGCATTTACCGGTTACCTGGCTGAGGAATTTGAAATTGAGGACACACAAACAGCCACTCCACCGATGATCCGGTCATGGGTGGTAAGTCTGAAAGAAAGCGGGCAAAGCACGCAGTCGGTAAACAGGAAAATAAGCACACTTAAATCGTACTACAAGTTCCTGCTGAAAGAGGAAAGAGTTGCCAGCAACCCCATGCAGAAGATCCCCCTGTTAAAAAAAGCAGAAAAACTTCCCGAATATATTGAGGAGAAACAACTGTCCGATTACCTGGACACCACTGTGAGCAAAGATAATTTTGAACAGGTACGCAACCGGCTGATCATTGATTTGTTGTATGCAACGGGGCTGAGAGAAGCCGAACTCATTTCACTCAAAAACAACTCTGTTGATTTTGCTAATAAAATGTTAAAAGTACTGGGCAAGCGTAATAAAGAGCGCATCATTCCGTTATCAAATAAAATGGTTGAAGATATACGTGCCTATATCATGTTGAAAGAAAAAACACTCGATCATACGAACAATACTGAGTGGCTCATCGTTACCAACAAAGGTAAAAAAGCATATCCGAAATTGATCTACCGAACTGTTCACAATGAACTTTCCGGTTACACCAGCAGTAAAAAAAGCCCGCATGTTTTAAGGCATACATTTGCCACCCATATGTTAAATAACGGGGCTGACCTGAACAGCATCAAAGAGTTGCTGGGGCACAGCAACCTGTCGGCCACCCAGATATACACGCATACAACAATAGAGCAATTAAAGAAAATATATAACAAAGCCCACCCAAGGGCAAATACTAATTAAAAGAAGGAGGTAAGCATGGAAGTTAACATTAATTCGGTTCATTTTAAAGCCGACAAAAAGCTTGAAGGATTCATTGAAAGAAAAGTGAGCAAGCTTTCAGGAATGTATGAAGGAGTTATTGGCTCTGAGGTAACTCTTAAAGTTGAGAATACGGAATCAAGGGATAATAAGGTTGCCGAGATTCGTCTTTTAATAAAAGGGTACGACCTGTACGCTAAAAAACAAAGTAAAACATTTGAAGAAGCCACAGATACAGCGGTAAACGCATTAAGAAAACAATTAGAGAAATACAAAGACAGAAAGCGTAAATAATTTAGAGTTTTTTGGCATTTTTTTTGGTTATATTAACTAAAGTATATATTTTTGCAGACCTTTTTGAGGAGAGGTCTGCTTTTTTTATGCAGACAGGCGTTCTGAAAGTATTGTTACTTAGACATTTACCTGTTAAATACAGATAAAAGAAGCGGTTGTTCGCCAACATAGCTCAGCTGGTAGAGCAGCTGATTTGTAATCAGCCGGTCGGGGGTTCGAGTCCCTCTGTTGGCTCAGTTCTTATTAATAATGAAATTCGGGGAGATACCGAAGCGGTCAAACGGGGCAGACTGTAAATCTGTTGGCTCAGCCTTCGGAGGTTCGAATCCTCCTCTCCCCACACGAGTGTGAGCTTGAGTGTGAGTTTAGATAAACGTAACACTTATGTTTAACTAAACCCACACTTGTGTTTGCGGGAGTAGCTCATCCGGTAGAGCGACAGCCTTCCAAGCTGTAGGTGGCGGGTTCGAGTCCCGTCTCCCGCTCCGTTTGCCGGGGTAGCTCAGGGGTAGAGCACTTCCTTGGTAAGGAAGGGGTCACGAGTTCAATTCTCGTCCTCGGCTCGAAATAAAAAAATTGATTGAATAACTTAATTTAATAACACGTTTTTATGGCTAAAGAAAAATTCGAACGTTCCAAACCACACGTAAATATTGGAACTATTGGACACGTTGACCATGGTAAAACTACGTTAACTGCTGCCATCACACTTACATTGCAAGATAAAGGTTTGGCAGAGTTTGCATCATTTGATTCCATCGACAACGCTCCTGAAGAAAAAGAGAGAGGTATTACTATTAATACTGCTCACGTTGAGTATCAAACTGATAACCGTCACTACGCACACGTTGACTGTCCGGGTCACGCTGACTATGTGAAGAACATGGTAACAGGTGCTGCACAGATGGACGGCGCTATTTTAGTAGTTGCTGCTACTGATGGTCCAATGCCTCAAACCCGTGAGCACATCTTACTTGCACGTCAGGTTGGTGTACCAAAGATTGTTGTATTCATGAACAAAGTGGACATGGTAGATGATGAAGAGCTGCTGGAACTTGTTGACATGGAAATCCGCGATCTGCTGAACTTTTACAAGTTTGATGGTGACAACACACCTATTATCCAGGGTTCTGCTCTTGGTGCTCTTAACGGAGAAGCCAAATGGGTAGAAAAAATCCATGAACTTATGGATGCCTGTGATACATGGATTCCGTTACCAACACGTGAAGAAGACAAACCATTCCTGATGCCTGTTGAGGACGTTTTCTCAATTACCGGGCGCGGAACAGTTGCCACCGGAAGAATTGAAACGGGTATTATCCACACCGGCGACCCGGTTGACATTATCGGCATGGGTGCTGAAAAACTGAAATCAGTTGTTACTGGTGTTGAGATGTTCCGTAAGATCCTCGACGAAGGTATGGCTGGTGACAATGCAGGATTGCTTTTAAGAGGTGTCGACAAAAACGAGATCTCAAGAGGTATGGTTATAGCTGCCCCCGGTAGTGTAACTCCTCATAAGCATTTCAATGCAGAGGTTTATATTCTTAAAAAAGAAGAAGGTGGACGTCACACACCATTTCACAACAAGTATCGTCCTCAGTTCTATTTCAGAACTACTGACGTTACAGGTGAGATCATGCTTCCGGACGGAGTAGAGATGGTAATGCCGGGCGACAACCTGACAATCGAAGTACAACTGATCGCAGAGATCGCCATGAACAAAGGATTGCGTTTTGCAATTCGTGAAGGCGGACGTACCGTTGGTGCCGGTCAGGTGACAGAGATTTTAGACTAAGAGAAATAAAATTATAGATCACTAAGGTATTCCGGATAATTCCGGAATACCTTTGGCATCTAAAATAATACGGGTGTAGCTCAATTGGTAGAGTAGTGGTCTCCAAAACCATTGGTTGTGGGTTCGATTCCTACCACCCGTGCAAATAAAGATCTAAAATGGCAAAATTCAGTATTCTAAATTATTTTAAAGAAAGTTACGATGAATGGATGCATAAAGTATCCTGGCCAACTTGGAGTGAGCTGCAGAATAGTGCAATTGTGGTATCCGTTGCTTCCCTCATAATCGCGATAGTGGTTTATCTGATGGATATCTCATTTCAAACAATTCTCGAACGGTTTTACACATTGTTTTAACCGTTCCGGAACGCATTGTTCTGAATCAATTTATATAAATAAATCGTTTTAACTATTATTCACAATCTGCCGTAACGAAGATGAGCGAAGATTCAGCTAAAAAATGGTACGTAGTCCGTGCGATAAGTGGTAAAGAGAAAAAGGTTAAGGAATATCTTGAAAGCGAAATAAAACGCCTGAATTTACAGGAATATATTTTGCAGATACTTATCCCTACCGAGAAAGTTTACCAGATTCGCAAAGGGAAAAAAATCAGCAAAGTGCGGAATTATTTCCCGGGTTATGTATTGATTGAAGCTGAACTGACAGGAGAGATACCCCACATCATTAAGAACATTCCTAATGTTATGGGATTTCTGGGTACCAAAGGGCAGCCTGAACCAATGAGAGAGTCGGAAGTTAAACGGATACTTGGAAAAGTTGACGAACTGGCCGAACAAGGCGAAGAAGTTAATGTTCCTTTTATTGTTGGAGAAACGGTAACCGTTATCGATGGGCCGTTTAACAGCTTCAGCGGAATTATTGAGGAGATTAACGAAGAGAAGAAAAAACTCAAGGTGATGGTAAAAATCTTTGGAAGAAAAACCCCGCTGGAACTCAATTTCATGCAGGTTGAAAAAGAATAGTTAAACATAATTTTAAACATTAAGTTTAAAATGGCAAAAGAAGTAAGTGGATTAATAAAATTACAGATTCGGGGAGGAGCTGCTAATCCTTCACCACCCGTAGGGCCGGCATTAGGTGCTAAAGGTGTGAACATCATGGAATTCTGTAAACAGTTCAATGCGCGTACGCAGGACCAGGCCGGTAAGGTCATTCCTGTAATCATTACTGTTTTCAAAGATAAGTCCTTCGAGTTCATCATCAAGTCGCCACCGGTTGCTGTTCAGATTAAAGAAATGGCAAAACTGAAGTCCGGTTCTCCGGAACCAAACAGGGTTAAAGTTGCAACCATTACCTGGGATCAGGTAAAACAAATTGCCGAAGCAAAAATGAAAGACTTAAATGCTTTCACCGTTGAATCGGCCATGAGAATGGTTGCCGGAACCGCCAGAAGTATGGGTGTAAGGGTTAAAGGAAAATTTCCCGCAGAAATCAATTAAGAACGAAATCTGTTAACTTAGGAGAAGAATATGGCAAAATTGACAAAAAAACACAAAGAAGCTGTAGCCAAATTCGACAAAAACAAGCTTTACTCCTTAACAGAAGCTGTTGAATTAGTAAAGGATATTTCCTATGCGAATTTCGATGCCTCTGTTGACTTGGCAGTAAGACTGGGTGTTGACCCGAGAAAAGCTAACCAAATGGTTAGAGGCTCCGTTACCTTGCCACATGGTACAGGTAAAGAAGTCAGGGTACTCGTTTTATGTTCGCCAGACAAAGAGGAAGAAGCGAAAGCTGCAGGAGCAGATTATGTCGGATTAGACGATTTCGTTGAAAAGATCAAAAAAGGTTGGACCGATGTAGATGTCGTGATCACCACCCCCAACGTAATGCCTAAAGTGGGCGCGTTGGGACGTATTTTGGGACCAAGAGGCTTGATGCCTAACCCGAAAACAGGTACGGTGACCATGGATGTTGGTAAAGCTGTCGAGGCTGCGAAAGCCGGTAAAATTGATTTTAAGGTTGATAAATACGGCATCATCCATTCGGCTGTTGCCAAACTCAGTTTCGATAAACAAAAAATTATCGAAAATGCAGCTGAGTTGATCAACACGATTATCAAGTTAAAACCGTCGTCTGCCAAAGGCACGTATGTAAAGAGCATCACTCTTTCCAGCACAATGAGCCCTGGAGTTCAGGTTGATCAAAAATCGATTACTGCTTAATGTTAAAAGTATTCAATTGTTATGAGAAGAGAAGATAAAAAGATACTCATCGAGGATTTAACACAGCAGTTAACCGACAACAGCAATTTCTATCTCGCTGACATCTCCGAGCTAAACGCCGAAGATACCAGCAACTTAAGAAGGCTTTGTTTCAAATACGGCATTAAAATGCGGGTGGTTAAAAACACCCTTCTGAAGCAAGCCATGGAAAATGTTGAAAAGGATCTCGAAGAGCTATACAGTACGTTAAAAGGTAATACTTCCATCATGTTTGCCGAAGCAGGTAATGCCCCGGCAAAAATGATCAAAGAGTTTAGAAAAAAATCTGAAAGGCCTATTTTAAAAGGTGCCTATATTGAAGAAATGACCTATTTAGGTGATGAGCAACTTGATTTTCTGGTGGCCATCAAATCGAAAGACGAACTTGTCGGTGATATTATTGCTTTACTGCAATCGCCTGTTAAGAACGTTGTTTCGGCACTTCAGTCAGGTGGATCCAAACTCTCTGGAATTCTCGAAACCCTTTCGGAAAAATCCGCTTAAGGGGTACGATTTAGTGAAACAAGAATTAGAATAATTACAAACAATAAAAAATAATACTAAAATGGCAGATTTAAAAGCATTTGCAGAACAATTAGTTAATTTAACTGTAAAAGAAGTCAACGAACTGGCTGACATTTTGAAAGAAGAATACGGTATTGAGCCCGCTGCTGCTGCAGTTGCAGTTGCTGCTCCCGGTGCCGGTGGTGGCGATGCTGCTGAAGAAGAACAAACATCATTTGATGTAGTTCTTACAGCCGCAGGACAATCAAAATTGGCCGTTGTGAAACTGGTTAAAGAATTAACCAGCTTAGGACTTAAAGAAGCTAAAGAATTAGTTGATTCTGCCCCAAAAGCTATTAAAGAAGGCGTGTCGAAAGACGAAGCCGATGCTTTAGTAGCACAGCTTACGGAAGCTGGCGCTGAAGTAGAAGTTAAGTAATACACCTTCAACCCAGGGTGCAACCTCTATTCCTCTGAATATTTGGAGTAGAGGTTGCACCTATATGTTCTTATACATTTTATTCTTTCAATTTTTCTGGATAAATCCAGTCTTTATTAAACTTTAAAACTAATAGCTTTGGCTGAAATCAAAACCGAAAGAATCAATTTCGCATCAATAAAAAATCAGTTGCCTTATCCTGATTTTTTGGATATTCAACTTAAATCATTCAAGGATTTCTTTCAACTCGAAACAAATCCCGAGAACAGAAAAAATGAAGGACTTTTCAGGGTTTTCGCTGAAAACTTCCCGATTACAGATGCGAGAAACAATTTTGTGCTCGAATTCCTGGATTATTACATTGATCCACCCCGTTATTCCATTGAAGAAACTATTGAACGTGGTCTTACATACAGCGTTCCGTTAAAAGCTAAATTAAAGCTTTACTGTACTGATCCTGAACACGAAGATTTTGAAACAATCGTTCAGGATGTGTACCTGGGTATGATTCCTTACATGACACCCAAAGGTACATTTGTTGTTAACGGAGCCGAACGTGTTGTTGTATCACAGTTGCACAGATCTCCGGGCGTATTTTTCGGACAACACCGGCACGCTAACGGAACACGCTTGTATTCGGCAAGGATCATCCCTTTCAAAGGATCATGGATGGAGTTCTCCACCGATATCAACAACGTGATGTATGCCTACATCGACCGGAAAAAGAAAATGCCGGTAACAACACTGTTACGTGCCATCGGGTATGAAACCGATAAAGATATTTTAGAAATATTTAACCTGGCCGAAGAAGTTAAAGTAAGTAAAGCCGGGTTAAAACGAATCCTGGGCCGCAAACTTGCTGCCAGGGTTGTACATTCGTGGTTTGAAGATTTTGTGGATGAAGATACCGGTGAGGTAGTAACCATTGAACGTAACGATGTGATTATTGAGCGGGAAACTATCCTGGAAAAAGAGCACATTGAACCGATCATCGAAGCAGGTGTTAAAACAGTATTGCTGCATAAAGATGATCCAAACCTGACTGATTATTCCATTATCTTCAACACGCTGCAAAAAGATACGACCAACTCCGAAAAAGAGGCGGTTGAGTATATTTATTTCCAATTGAGGAACGCTCTTCCTCCTGATGAAGAAACTGCGCGTGGTATCTTTGAGAAGTTATTTTTCTCTGACAAAAGATATGACCTCGGCGAAGTGGGCAGGTACCGGATCAACAAAAAATTAAATCTCGATACTTCTTCCGACGTACGGGTACTTACAAAAGAAGATATCATCCTGATCATTCAGCACCTGATCAAACTTGTGAACAACAAAACAATTGTTGACGACATCGACCACCTGAGTAACAGAAGGGTACGTACTGTCGGCGAGCAATTGTACAATCAGTTTGGTGTAGGTCTGGCACGTATGGCACGTACCATCCGTGAACGTATGAACGTAAGGGACAACGAGGTATTTACACCGATGGACCTGATCAATGCTAAAACATTGTCATCAGTCATTAACTCATTCTTCGGAACGAACCAGCTTTCGCAGTTCATGGATCAAACCAACCCGCTGTCGGAGCTAACACACAAACGGCGTATTTCAGCCCTGGGACCGGGAGGTCTTTCGCGTGAAAGAGCCGGTTTCGAAGTACGTGACGTACACTATACCCACTACGGAAGATTATGTACCATTGAAACGCCTGAAGGACCAAATATCGGTCTGATCTCGTCACTCTGTGTGTACGCAAAAATTGACAAACTCGGATTTATCGAAACGCCTTACCGGAAAGTTGAAGTAGGTAAGATCGATTACAAATCCGACCCGATATTCCTGAGTGCCGAAGAGGAAGAAGATAAGATCATCGCCCAGGCAAATACAATTGTTGACGATGACGGCCGTTTTGTGAATGATAAAGTTAAGGTGCGTTACCAGGCCGACTACCCGATCACACCGCGTGAAGAGGTGGCCCTGATCGACATTGCACCTAACCAGATCGCATCTATAGCCGCTTCGTTAATTCCGTTCCTTGAGCACGATGATGCCAACCGTGCGCTTATGGGATCGAATATGATGCGCCAGGCAGTGCCACTGCTGAATGCCGAAGCTCCACTTGTGGGTACCGGTATTGAATCGAATGTTGCTATCGACTCACGCGTGCTGATAACCGCCGAAGGCGAGGGCGTGGTCGAGTATGTGGATGCCAACAAGATTACGGTACGATATAAGAGGTCAGAGCTGGAAACCCTGGTAAGTTTTGAAGATGATGTGAAAGATTATTTTCTTACTAAATTTAAAAGGACCAACCAGAACACCTCCATCAACCTGCGTCCTATTGTAAGAAAAGGCGACAAGGTCGTCAAAGGACAGGTACTTTGCGAAGGTTACGGAACCAAAAAAGGAGAACTGGCACTTGGCAGAAACCTGATGGTGGCTTTCATGCCCTGGAAAGGATATAACTTCGAGGATGCCATTGTTATTTCCGAGAAAATTGTGAAAGAAGACGTCTTTACTTCCGTACACATTGAAGAATTCACTTTGGAAGTCCGTGACACAAAAAGAGGTGTGGAAGAGCTGACAAACGATATTCCGAACGTAAGTGCCGAAGCTACTAAAGACCTAGATGAGAACGGTCTTATAAGAATTGGCGCCGAAGTTAACGAAGGTGATATCCTGATAGGGAAGATCACACCAAAAGGAGAGAGCGATCCTACACCGGAAGAGAAACTGCTGCGGGCTATCTTCGGCGACAAAGCCGGTGATGTTAAAAATGCCTCTCTAAAAGCACCTCCATCGATGAAAGGTGTCGTTATCGAAAATAACCTGTTCTCAAGAGCTATCAAAGACAAACGTTCGAAGGTAAAGGAGAAAGATATTCTTGGTGAACTTGAAACCGAATACAATAAATATTTCGAAGACCATAAATCCCAGCTTATTGAGAAACTGACTGTTCTTGTAAGCAACAGGACTTCACAGGGCGTTTACAACAATTACGGAGAACGCGTGGTACCTAAAAAGACGAAGTTCACGCAAAAGATCCTCAACACACTTGATTATACGACCATCAATCCCGATAAGTGGACTACAGATAAGGAAAAGAACGAGCTGATCAAAACACTTATCAATAACTACAACATAAAATACAAAGAACTGCTTGGCGTTTTCAACCGGAAGCAATTTGTAGCTTCGGTAGGTGACGAGCTGCCCAGCGGGATCGTTCAGATGGCCAAAGTATATATTGCCAAGAAGCGTAAGCTGAAAGTAGGTGATAAAATGGCCGGGCGTCATGGTAACAAAGGTATTGTTGCCAAAATCGTTCGTGAAGAAGACATGCCGTTCCTCGAAGACGGGACTCCTGTCGACATTGTACTGAACCCTCTGGGTGTACCTTCGCGAATGAATCTAGGACAGATCTATGAAACTGTACTGGGATGGGCCGGTAAGAAACTGGGTCTCACGTTTGCCACGCCAATTTTTGACGGAGCAACGGTGGAACAGATCAACGACTACATGCAGAAGGCCGAATTGCCTGAAAACGGTAGCACCTATCTGTACGACGGAGGCACAGGAGAGCGCTTCGATCAGCCGGCTACTGTTGGCTACATTTATATGCTGAAGTTGCATCACATGGTAGACGATAAGATGCATGCCCGCTCAATAGGACCTTACTCACTCATTACGCAGCAGCCGCTCGGTGGTAAAGCACAGTTTGGTGGCCAGCGTTTTGGAGAGATGGAAGTCTGGGCACTGGAAGCATTTGGCGCTGCCAACATCCTTCAGGAAATATTGACCGTTAAATCGGATGATGTAACCGGAAGAGCTAAGGCGTACGAAACTATTGTTAAAGGCGAGGTTATGCCAACGCCTAACGTTCCCGAGTCATTCAATGTACTTGTACATGAATTGAGAGGCCTAGGCCTGGAACTCAGTTTTGACTAATACTTACGATTAATTGATAATACTATAACATTATTTATATGGCTTTCAGAAAAGACAGCAAAATACCAAGTTCATTCAACAAAATAACAATTAGCCTCGCCTCCCCCGAGTCGATTCTCGACCGGTCGCACGGCGAAGTGCTAAAACCTGAAACCATTAACTACCGTACTTACAAGCCGGAAAGAGACGGATTGTTCTGTGAGCGGATCTTCGGGCCGGTAAAAGATTACGAATGTCATTGCGGTAAATACAAAAGGATCCGTTATAAAGGAATTGTATGTGACCGTTGTGGTGTTGAGGTAACGGAGAAAAAGGTTCGCCGCGAACGTATGGGACACATTGAGTTGGTGGTACCGGTAGTACATATCTGGTATTTCCGCTCCCTGCCCAATAAGGTAGGTGCTATGCTCGGGCTACAGACCAAAAAACTGGAAATGATCATTTACTACGAAAGGTATGTAGTGATCAATCCGGGTATCAAAGAAAAAGACGGTATCAATTATATGGATTTTCTGACGGAAGAAGAATATTTCGATATTCTGGAAACACTTCCGCCTGAGAACCAGTACCTGGATGACGACGATCCGGATAAGTTCATTGCTAAAATGGGTGCCGAAGCGGTCCGCGACCTGCTTGCACGCCTCGATCTGGACAGAATATCCTACGAGTTACGCCATAAAGCCAATACCGAAACTTCGCAGCAACGTAAAGCTGATGCGCTGAAACGTTTGCAGGTTTTTGAAGCTTTCCGTGATGCCAGGAAAAGAACGGATAACCGTCCCGAATGGATGGTCGTGAAGATCATTCCTGTTATTCCTCCTGAGTTGAGACCTCTTGTTCCGCTGGATGGCGGCCGTTTCGCCACCTCCGACCTGAACGATCTTTACCGCAGGGTGATCATCAGAAACAACCGTCTGAAACGACTTATCGAAATTAAAGCTCCTGATGTGATCATGCGTAACGAAAAACGTATGCTCCAGGAAGCGGTAGATTCGCTGTTCGACAACTCAAGAAAATCGAGTGCCGTTAAAACCGATTCGAACAGACCATTAAAATCATTGAGCGACAGCCTGAAAGGAAAACAGGGAAGGTTCCGTCAGAACCTGCTCGGAAAACGTGTTGACTATTCAGGACGTTCCGTTATTGTTGTAGGACCCGAATTGCAGCTGAACGAATGTGGTTTGCCGAAAGACATGGCCGCCGAATTGTTTAAGCCATTCATCATCCGTAAACTGCTGGAACGTGGCATCGTAAAAACGGTTAAATCGGCCAAGAAGATCGTCGAAAGGAAAGATTCGGTTGTCTGGGATATCCTTGAAAATATCTTAAAAGGGCACCCTGTTCTGCTGAACCGTGCCCCTACCCTGCACCGTCTGGGTATCCAGGCATTCCAGCCGAAACTCGTCGAAGGTAAAGCCATTCAGTTGCACCCACTGGTTTGTACTGCGTTTAATGCCGACTTCGACGGTGACCAGATGGCGGTACACGTACCTCTGGGCAATGCAGCCATTCTGGAAGCACAAATACTGATGCTGGCATCACACAACATCCTGAACCCTGCCAACGGAGCACCTATTACAGTACCTTCGCAGGACATGGTTCTGGGTTTGTATTACATTACAAAAGCCAGAAAAAGCACCAAAGATCACCCCGTACCTGGAGAAGGAATGCATTTCTATTCCTCCGAAGAAGTGATTATTGCATACAACGAAAAGCGGATCAACCTGCACGCCATCATCAACGTTAAAGTTGATGTTAAGGAAGAAGGACAGATTGTGAACAAAATGATTGAGACCACTGTAGGACGTGTGATCTTCAATGAATTTGTTCCACGCAAATACGGATTCATCAACCAGCTGCTTACCAAAAAAGCATTACGCGATATTATTGGTGAGGTTCTGAAAGAGACCGGTACGGCGGTTACATCACAATTCCTAGATGATATTAAAAATCTTGGTTTTCACATGGCGTTCAAAGGAGGCCTGTCGTTTAACCTCGGAAATGTCATTATCCCCGAAATAAAGCCTCAGCTGATTGAAGAGGCGAACACGGAAGTAGATGAGGTACTGAACAATTACAACATGGGATTCATTACCAACAACGAGCGCTACAACCAGATCATTGACATCTGGACACATACCAACTCGCACCTTACCAACACCCTGATGCAGGAGTTATCGAAAAACGACCAGGGATTTAACCCTGTTTATATGATGCTCGACTCGGGTGCGCGTGGATCCAAAGAGCAGATCCGCCAGTTATCAGGTATGAGGGGCCTTATGGCGAAACCACAGAAATCGGGAGCCACCGGTGGTGAAATCATCGAGAACCCGATCCTTTCCAACTTTAAAGAAGGGCTGACCGTTCTTGAGTACTTTATCTCTACCCACGGTGCCCGTAAAGGTCTGGCGGATACGGCGCTGAAAACTGCCGATGCCGGTTACCTGACAAGGAGACTTGTGGACGTAGCCCAGGATGTGGTCATCAATATTGAAGACTGCGGAACACTCAGAGGCCTGACCATCACCGCCCTGAAAAAAGGTGAAGATGTTGTGGAAACACTCTACGACAGGATCCTCGGACGTGTTACCTTACACGATATTTATCACCCGCTGACTAATGAGATGATCATTGGCGCCGGTGAAGAAATTAACGAAACAACGGCTTCACAGATCGAGGAGTCGCCTATAGAGTCTGTTGAAATACGCTCAGTACTTACTTGTGAATCGAAACGGGGTGTATGTGCCAAATGTTACGGACGTAACCTGGCATCGGGAAGAATGGTGCAGAAGGGCGAAGCTGTAGGAGTTATTGCAGCCCAATCTATTGGAGAACCGGGAACGCAGCTGACACTGAGGACATTCCACCAGGGTGGTACCGCATCAAATATTGCCACGGTTTCGAAAATCGAAGCAAAATACGATGGTACCATCGACATTGAAGAACTCCGCGTTGTAAACTATAAAGACAACGAAGGCAAGAAATACGATATCGTTGTAGGGCGTTCTGCCGAGATGAAGATCATTGACGATAAGACAGGCGTTGTTCTGGCTTCGGCTAACATCCCCTATGCCGCCAACCTTTATGTTAAGAACGGCAAAAAAATCAAAAAAGGCGACCTTATTGCCGACTGGGACCAGTACAATGCTGTGATCCTCTCGGAGGTTGCCGGTAGCGTGTCGTTTGAAAACATTGTTGAGAAC
>Ga0209834_10000423_pt1 | contig 26063 bp, 26 predicted proteins | sample Mar14236cmmetaG_FD_184134 | JGI IMG/M metagenome (GOLD analysis project Ga0209834, IMG submission 184134) | Marine hydrothermal vent microbial communities from Guaymas Basin, Gulf of California to study Microbial Dark Matter (Phase II) - Marker... ...
AAAAATATGTAAAAATGTTAAAATTTTCTTACAAGTTTTTTCTTAAAATGATCTTTCCATCCTTATCAAATCCCGTTTCCTCATACTTCATTTTTTCCAAAAGATACTTCATTGCAGGAAATTTCTCCATCGTTTTTACACTCACTTCCAAGTATCCTTTCTGCATTGCTTTTAATTCAAATAACTCGATAAGCTGCCTGCCGTAGCCCTTATCTCTGAAATCCGACAGCACCCCCATTATCCAGTTGTAATAGGTTTCTTCATCCAATGCGTAGGCGATGAGGAAACCTGCTGGATTTACTCCATCTTTCACTATTATGAACTCGTGGTCTTTGCCCTCGATCCTTTCACGGATTTCTTCTTCGGTTGTTTTGTAAGTGAGTTCCGGAATGTGGCGTATCAAATTTACCACAACTCCAATTTTTTTAGAAAAACCAGAATTTTTCATATACGAAAATTTATATTTATTAAATTGTGTGCAAGTTTTTGAATTATAAATTCGCTCCATAGCTCTTGCTTTCTAAGATTTCATTGACACAAAGTCTCAACCAGTTCTTTCTTTGAAAAAATTCAAATGGAGATGGAAGAATGGATAAACTACTACTCTTAGGAGATGAGGCAGTAGCACAGGGTGCGCTTGATGCTGGCATCTCCGGTGCTTATGGGTATCCTGGCACTCCCTCAACCGAAATTTTTGAATATGTGCAGAAGAGCAATCAAGCTGCAGAACGCAATGTGCACAGAACATGGTCTGCGAATGAAAAAACAGCAATGGAAGAAGCCCTTGGCATGTCTTATTCGGGCAAACGCTGTATTGTAACCATGAAGCATGTGGGGCTGAACGTTGCAGCGGACCCTTTTGTCAACTCAGGCATTACCGGTGCAAATGGCGGAATCGTGGTTGCAGTGGCAGATGATCCTTCGATGCACTCATCACAGAACGAGCAAGATTCCAGACATTATGGTAATTTTGCACTTGTTCCTGTGTTCGAACCTTCCAACCAGCAGGAAGCATACAACATGATGGCAGATGCCTTTGAGCTTTCTGAAAAATATAAAACCCCGGTTATCCTGCGGCTGGTTACTCGTTTATCGCACTCTCGTTCTGGCATCATTCGAGGTGAAATCCAAAAGGAAAATGAGTTGCACCTTCCTGATAATCCTATGCAGTTCATGCTCCTGCCTGCCACAGCAAGGGTTAACTATAAAAATCTAATTGAAAAACAAACTTTGCTTATTGAAGAAGCAGAAAAATCGAAATATAATGAATATCATGAAGGGAAGGACAAAAGTCTGGGTATCATTGCGTGCGGATTAGGATACAACTATGTAAAAGAGAATCATGTTGAAGCCAAGTGCGAATATCCCATTCTGAAGATCTGTCAATATCCCTTACCAAAAAAATATATTACAAAAATGGTCAATGAATGTGATGAAGTTCTTGTTGTTGAAGATGGAATGCCAGTGGTTGAAGATTGGCTTCGTGGTTATCTTAATGACTGCCATGCAATTCATGGAAGATTGGACGGGACTCTTCCCCGCTATGGAGAGCTAAATCCGAAGACATTGAGAAAAGCTTTGAATCTCGAACCTCATCCCATCAAAGAAATGCCAGTAATCGTACGGGGAAGACCTCCTGAACTGTGCAAAGGATGTCCCCACAGAGATACGTACAATGCATTGAACGAAGTTATGGAAAAGTATGGAAAAGGACATGTGTTCTCTGATATCGGATGTTATACTCTCGGTTTCCTTCCTCCCTTCGATGCAATCAATACTTGTGTTGACATGGGTGCATCTATCTCAATGGCTGTAGGGGCTGCGGACGCAGGACTCTTCCCATCTGTTGCTGTGATCGGTGATTCGACCTTTGGCCACTCCGGCATGACGCCACTTCTCGATGCGGTGAACTCAAAAGCTAACATCGTTGCTTTCATACTTGATAATGGCATCATTGCTATGACCGGTATGCAGGATTCTGCAGTGACTGGCAAAATCGAAGATATCTGCCTTGGGATCGGTGTGGAAAAAGAGCATATTCATGTGATCAATCCGCTAAAAAGCCATCACGAGGAAAACGTAAAAATTATTCAGCAGGAGATCGATTATAACGGAGTTTCTGTCATCATTCCACGACGTCCCTGTATTCACATTGCTGCAAAACTCAGGAAGAAGAAGTAGGAGGTCATCATGAAAAAAGATATCATTCTCGCAGGGGTTGGGGGACAGGGTATTTTATCTATTGCAACGATCATCGGCTACGCAGTTGTCCAATCTGATCTTTATCTCAAACAGGCAGAGGTACATGGCATGAGTCAGCGTGGCGGAGCGGTGGAATCTCATTTGCGAATTTCTGACAAAGAGATCCACTCCGATCTTATTCCTCATGGTCGCTCTGATATGATCATCTCAATGGAGCCAATGGAAGCGCTTCGTTATCTGCCCTACATAAAGAACGATGGCTGGCTTGTCACGAATTCAAATCCCTTTGTGAATATTCCTGATTATCCAGAAATGGACGAATTGTATAAGGAAATTGAAACGCATAAACACAGTATCATTATTGATGGAGACGGCATTGCAAAAGATGTGGGCTCTCCACGCTCAATGAACATGGTAATTCTGGGTGCAGCATCACCTTTTATTGCATTACCATTTTCCATGCTGGAGGACGGTATTCGAGCAGTTTTTGGCAGAAAAGGTGAAGACATCGTGAACAAGAATCTGGAAGCACTTCTGCGTGGAAAAGAATTCACCGAAAATCACATTAATAAATAATAATGAAGAATAAAAAAAATTTTATTAACAGGTTTAAGAATTTCGTGCTGCAGGAAAAGCTCATCGATAAGCATGATAAGATCCTGGTTGGCGTTTCAGGTGGTGTGGATTCAACTGTGCTATTATATCTTATTAAAAAGATCACAGCAGAATTCAAACTCACCTCTTTGGCAGCGCATATCAATTATAATCTGCGTGGAGAGGAATCAAAAGAAAACCAGCAGTTTGTTAAGGATATGTGCTACAAATGGGGCATTCCACTGATTATCCATAATGTGACCATTTCTGATACCTCGAACATCGAGAACACTGCCCGTAAGATTCGTTACTCCACATTCAATGATCTGCTGCGAAAATATGATTTCACCAAGATTGCAGTCGGCCATAATATGAACGACCAAGCAGAAACATTTCTTCTGCACCTATTCCGTGGAAGCGGTTTTACAGGACTGCGCGGTATGCTTCCGAAACGAAGGAATATCATCCGTCCACTTCTAAGGTTCAAGCGTGAAGAGATAATCTCTTTTGCTGAACGGAATAAAATTCCTTTCTCCTATGATTCATCCAATGATGACCTTCGATATGACCGGAACAAGATCAGACATCGAATTATCCCAACGATACAGCAAGATTTCAATCCGGCTGTGATAAACAAGATCTACGAAAGTGCCCATATATTTCAGAAGACAGACACCTTCCTGCAGAATCACAGTAATGATATTTTCCGGGAAGTAGTTACGCATAATGACGATGATGAATATATCGTACTACTTAATAGATTACGAAATAGTGAAGTACTGTATTTTTACTTATTCAGAAAAATATTTGGGCTATTGACAGGATCGGAATCGGATTTCTATACTGCACATCTCTCCGAGATATATGAACTGCTAAAGCGCCCTGGTGGTAAATACATCACCCTTCCCCAGAATGTCTATGTGGTCAAAAGTGCCGATACGCTTATATTCAGGACTTCTCCGCCCAATTACGAACCAACTGATCATTCACGAACCATTCGCCGTTACACCCGTAAGATCCTATTTGACGATCATTATATTATGCTTTCTGAGATCAAAGTACTCCCCATTCATGGCTTCAATTTCGATGAGGATACTACCTGCTATGTCGATTTTGAAAAAGTCGTATTTCCGCTCAAAGCGAGATACCGCAACCCGGGAGATAGTTTTACACCGCTTGGTATGCAGGATCCAAAGAAGCTGAAGAATTTTTTTATCGATGAAAAAGTACCACGCTTGCATCGAAAGAAAAAAATCATCATTGAAGATCAGAACCGTATTATTTGGGTTGCAGGTATGCGGATCGATGACCACGTAAAAATCACCTCCCGCACAACCCATGTACTGCGTATTAAGTTGATGAAAAAACTCGTGGGCTATCGAAGAGCGCGCAGAATCTGAAAATTATGTTTTGACATCCCACTGTTATGAGTATATTATACCTATACTTGTATAAATTAAAGTTAATCAAAAAATTAATATAAAAGGATCATTTATGCACAACGACATCGAGAAAATACTTTTCTCAGAACAGGAAATTCAGAAAAAAGTTATACAGCTCGGTAAACAGATCTCGCACGATTACAAAGGTAAAAATCCGATTTTGATAAGCATTCTCAAGGGTGGTGTTGTATTTCTGGCAGACATCATGCGAGCTATCAGTATTCCCGTGGAAATTGAGTTCATGGGAGTAGCAAGCTATGGTAACTCAACTAAAAGCTCAGGAGTTGTGCAGATCACCAAAGATTGTAATATTGACTGTACCAACCGACACATACTTATCATCGAAGATATTGTTGATACAGGGCTTTCTCTAAAATACATCACGCGCTATTTGCAGGGAAAAAATCCCAAATCCCTTAAGATGTGTGTGCTTCTGGATAAGATCGACGCCCATGAGCCAGACATTGAAATGGCATATAAGGCATTCGATGTTCCAAATGATTTTATTGTCGGATATGGTCTTGATTACAACGAACGATATAGAAACCTACCCTATATCGGGATTTTGAAAAAGGAGATATATCAATAAATGTCTAATACACCCCCTCCACGAAAAGATAATAAACAACCTCCCAAAAATAAACAACCAATGAAAACCCCCAAGGGCAGTTCGCTGCTCGTTTGGCTTATAGTAATCCTTGCGGTAGTTGCATTTTTCCAGTTATTCTCTGGTGGAAGTAGTACTTCCGAACCCTCATACACACAGTTCGTCCGAGATCTGGAATCCGGAAAGATAACGAAGATAGTATTCAGCGGTAAGGATATCACCTACTATCTTGGCGCTACAAAAAAAGAGACAAATATTCCTTTTGATGATCCTGACCTTGTACAGAGAATTGCCGAGGAGCATAAAGATATTGAGATCATCTCCAAGAAACCCTCGATCTTTACTGCCCTGCTTTCTTACTGGCTTCCTTTTATCATATTCATTGGTTTCTGGATCTTCATTATGAGATCAATGCAGGGAGGAGCGGGTAAAGCATTCAGCTTTGGCAAGAGTCGGGCTAAGATGTTCACTGACAGCCGTTCGAACAAGACCTTCAAAGATGTGGCTGGCGTTGATGAGGCAAAGGAGGAATTGGAAGAGATAATTGAATTTTTGAAAGACCCAAAGAAGTTCCAGCGACTTGGAGGAAGGATCCCAAAAGGCGTCATTCTTTTAGGTCCTCCTGGAACAGGCAAAACATTACTTGCAAAAGCTGTAGCAGGCGAAGCAAAGGTACCTTTCTTTAGCATCAGTGGTTCTGATTTTGTCGAGATGTTTGTCGGTGTTGGTGCTTCACGTGTTCGCGACCTTTTCGAGCAGGGCAAGAAGCACTCACCCTGTATCATCTTTATTGATGAACTTGATGCAGTAGGACGTCATCGCGGAGCCGGTCTTGGAGGTGGACATGATGAACGTGAGCAGACACTAAACCAGCTACTTGTAGAAATGGATGGTTTTGAAGATAATGAGAGCGTTATCATCATAGCAGCTACGAACAGACCGGATATATTAGATCCGGCTCTACTTCGTCCGGGAAGATTTGACAGACAGGTTGTCGTTGATCGACCGGATGTAAAAGGACGTGAAGGCATCCTTAAAGTCCATGCAAAGAAAGTTCCTCTTGCAAAAGATGTTGATCTTTCTGTCATTGCCAAGAGCACACCTGGATTTTCTGGAGCTGATCTTGAAAATCTTGTGAATGAAGCTGCGCTGTGGGGAGCAAGGATAGGTCATAAATCCGTCCATATGGACGACTTTGAAACTGCAAAGGATAAAGTTATTATGGGCAAAGAGCGCCGTAGTATGGTTTTGACTGATGATCAGAAGAGGAACACTGCCTATCACGAAGCTGGACATGTTATGATAGCGAAATTCATTCCTGGAAGTGATCCAATCCATAAAGCAACAATCATCCCCAGAGGTAGATCGCTTGGTTCGACACACTTCCTTCCTCTTGATGATCGGCATACATATTCGAAGAGCTATTGCGAAGCGAAGATCGCTCATTTACTTGGAGGACGCGCTGCTGATGAAATCGCTGGAGGAGAACCAACCACAGGTGCCGGCGATGATATCAAGCGTGTTACCGAGCTTGCAAAAAAGATGGTCTGTGAATGGGGCATGAGTGACAAGATAGGCCCAATGACCGTTGGTGAAAAAGATGAAAATATATTTCTTGGTAAAGAACTTGGCCGTTCAAATAATCATAGTGAAGATCTCACACGGCTGGTTGATGCTGAGGTCAAGTCTATTATCGAGGTACAATACCAAAGATGTCTTAAGATCCTCAAGGAGAACGAAGCACTTCTTCACACACTTGCCAGTGAGTTACTCGACAAAGAAACCCTTAGCGGCAGCGAAATCGATGAGTTGTATCAAGCTTATCTGAATGGTTCAACCGAGAAGGATGTTAAAACGGAAACCAAGAAAAAATCTAAAGATTCAAAGGAAAAAAAAGGAAAAGATGCTTAAGGGAACCACAGTAATTGGTGTGAAAGTTGGCAAAAGAGTTGCCATCGGCGGTGATGGACAGGTCACTTTTGGCGACACGATTTTCAAAGCCACTGCACAGAAAGTACGAAGATTATACGAAGGAAAAGTGATCGCAGGTTTTGCTGGTGCAACTGCCGATGCCTTCACACTTTTCGAAAAATTTGAGGAAAAGCTAAAGCAATACAAAGGCAATCTCATGCGCGCAGCTGTGGAGCTAGCAAAGGACTGGAGAACAGACAAAATACTCCGTCGGCTGGAAGCTCTTATTATAACCGCAGATAAAGATCACCTTTTGATAATATCTGGAAACGGAGACGTTATCGAGCCAGATCATAATATTGCTGCAATCGGGTCGGGTGGACCCTACGCAAAAGCTGCAGCCATGGTTCTGATAAAAGATAAAGAGAAATCTCCCGTAGAAATCGTCAGCGAAGCATTAAAAATCGCAGCAGACATCTGTATTTATACAAACGATAAAACGGTTGTTGAGGAATTATAAATGGATATGCACGAACTCACTCCTAAGCAAATTGTTAAAGAACTCGATAAATATATCATCAGCCAGGACAAAGCAAAAAAAGCAGTTGCTATTGCATTACGTAACCGCTGGAGACGCCAGAATGTCTCCGAAGAACTCCGCGATGAGATCCTCCCGAATAATATTATCCTGATCGGTCCTACCGGTGTGGGAAAAACTGAGATATCTCGCAGGCTGGCAAATCTCGTTAATGCCCCGTTTATCAAAATCGAAGCATCGAAGTTCACAGAAGTCGGCTATGTGGGTAGAGATGTCGAGTCGATCATACGTGAACTTGTGAGTTTGTCCATAAATCAAGTCCGTGAAGAACTCACAATGGAAGTCGAGGATGAGGCACGGGAACGAGCTGAGGAGAAGGTTCTCGATCTCCTGCTCCCGCCTCCTAAACGTCAGAGAAAAACAAATCTCAGTATGGATGAGCAGAAAGAGGAGCGGAAGCGATTCGAGGAAGAAAAAGAAAAGCACCAAAGAACACGCGATAAGCTTCGTAAAATGCTCCAGAAAGGTGCACTCGACGAGCGTGATGTTGAGATGAAGCTGGACGATATCCCTGAACCACGTATCGAAGTATTTTCTAGCATGGGGCTTGATAGTTTCGACATCAATGTGGGCGAGATACTCTCCGGATTTATGCCAGGGCACTTGTCAAGTGGCAAACGTAAGAAAATGAAAGTATCTGAAGCACTGGAATACCTCTTCTATTCCGAGTCCAAAAAACTTGTGGATATGAATGATGTTAAAGAGATCGCCATAAGCCGAGTAGAAGAAAACGGAATCGTGTTCCTCGACGAGATCGATAAGATAGCTGGCGAAAAATCCCAGCATGGACCTGATGTATCCAGAGAAGGTGTTCAGAGAGATCTACTCCCTATCATCGAAGGCACAAATGTACCAACCAAATATGGCATGGTCGATACTACTCATATCCTGTTTATTGCTTCTGGCGCATTCCATGTCTCTAAACCATCGGATCTTATTCCAGAATTGCAGGGACGTTTTCCGATACGAGTTGAACTGAAAAGTCTTACGGAAGAAGATTTTGCTAAAATACTCACTCTTCCAAAGAATGCCCTTATCAAGCAATATACAGAGATGTTGAAAACCGAGGATGTTGATGTCTCCTTTACAAAAGGAGCAATTCGCGAGATCTCAAGCTTTGCAGCACAGGCAAATAATAAGATGGAAGATATCGGTGCAAGAAGATTGCATACCGTCCTTTCCATTCTGCTTGAAGACTACCTCTATGAGCTGCCAGACAGCAAGATGACAAATATCAAAATTACAAAGGAATTAGTCACCAAGAAACTGGATAAAATAATAACAGACGAAGACCTCACGAAATATATCCTATAAATTCCTCCAAGTTATTTTAACATTCGCAAATCGCCAACTATACCATCTATAATTATCATACATGCTAAGTATGTTTATAGAAAAGAAGAATATGGATTTTAATATTAATAGTTCAAAAATGCTGTAACATAGCAGAGCGGTGGATCTTGATTCAACCGTGCTGTATGATGTACTCATGTCCTGCAGGGCTTAGTGCAGCGGTCTATACTATGTGAAAAGGGCTTTCAGCCGGTCTGATTGGAACACTTCTGGGCGGCATGGTCATCAATACGGCTTCTGTAGAGAATTATATGGGATTCAAATATGTGGAAAAGACTATGGTATCAAATTTTATGGACTTCCCGGTGGCTATGAGATCAATTCCTTCATTTCAGCCTTACTTGAAGTATCAGGAAACATGCAGGATATGATGGGTAATCTTGATGGAGCGTATAAAGAAAATCACCAAAGAGGTACATATCAAAGTATTCATAAGCCTTTCCTGTCCTCATTGTCCTGGTGCCGTTTCAAACTCGCATAAGCTTGCATATCTGAATGATAAGGTCACTGCTGATATGGTCGCGTCATCCACATTTACTGCAGAAACAATCAAATATAATGTCAGTTCAGTTCCCAAAATAGTTATAAACGAAGAACATGAACTAATCGGGGATCAACCTCTTGAAAAATATCTTGAGATAATCGAGAAGCTGTAAATTCAACTTTATTATTGCCCGGTGATATAATCATTAACGGGCTTATTATTTTTTCTCATCTGAAATAACCCTTGATGAACAAAGAACATTTTTGATAAGCCCTTTCTGATCTTTTATGGGATTGAACACCGTTTCTAATTTTTTATAGGATCCATCTTTGCAAAATACTCGCCATTGCTCTTTTGCTATCTCACCTTTCGAGACTTTGGCTGCAACTACTTTTAATTTTTTCACATCCTCTGGATAAGCATGAAGCAAAGCGCTTTTATTAAGTACATCTTTAAGCTCCCAGCCGATGAATTTCTCAAGAGACGGAGTACAATAAAGCAGTGTTAATTCATCATCAACATCATGAAGGGTAATAATATCGCTAATATTTTCTGCAACTGGTTCATATTGCTTTAGAATCCTTTTATATTTTTTCTCCAACTCTCTTTCTTCGGTTACAATCCTGCCACAACCAACCGTACCTATCACTTCGCCTTTATCATCAATAAATGGTGCTTTGTGGACATCGAGTATCATGAACTCACCCTTTACATTGCCGAATTGTTCGAATCGCTTCGACCTATTAACCTTTAGTGTTACGTCGTCAGAGTTTGCACATATCTCGTCAAAAGTATGCCATTCTGGATTTTCTGAATGAGACTCCCGTTCTCTTTGTGCAAAAAACATATCAGTTTTACCAATGGGTTCTTCTGTATCTTTTGCATTGAGAAGTTTATCACAAATGGCTTTGTTGGCAAAAAGATATTCTCCCTTTTTATTCTTAGCCCATATCATATCTGGTACATTATCACACATCAGACGCAGCATTTTATAGAGAGCTTTATAATTTCTTTCACTTTCCCTGAGCAAGTCAAGCGCAATATTCTTCTTCTCCTCTTCTTCTTTGACTTTCTGCTTAAGTTGGATATTTTCATACATATCTGTTATGATTCCAATAAGCTTCTCAGAATTTACTGGTTTCGATAAAAATCCATTCACTCGCATACGGATAGCATCCAGAAGATATTCCTTATTATCAAACGCCGAAAGTAGAATAACACGTATAGTGGGATCGATACTCTTGATTATTCTCACCATTTCCAATCCGTTCATCACAGGCATATGGATATCAACGATAAGAATATCTGGTTTATGTTGTTTGTAGAGTTCCAGTCCCTCTTGACCATTGGTAGCTGTATACACATCCCGCACATGACGTTTTAAAATATTCGCCATGGACTGTAGAATAAGGATCTGATCTTCAGCAAATAAAACCGATATGTCCAATTTATCCATTATTCCTCCCTTCCGTTTGGTTTTTATTACTCTAAAGGAGCATCATTATGTCAAGTTATGATGTACTTAAAGACGTATTCCGCTGACAATTTTACCTGAATCATCTATAAAAGCATACGCTATTTTCCTGGTGATATGTGCTAAAGAGTAGTTCCCTTTCTTATCAATCATGATGAGTCCGGCATACTCTCCGATTTTTCGGTGCATATATTCAAGTGCTCTCCTGGCTACATTTTCTGCGGGATATTTTCCTAACATTCACAGGCAGTTTTGGAAAGGAAACTTTTCATAATGGCTTCACCCCAACCTGTTGCTGAGGCAGCACCAGACTCGTTATCTGCAAAAGTGCCTGCACCGAGTATTGGCGTGTCTCCTACTCTACCTGCTATTTTTCGGGAAGTACCACCTGTCGAGGTGGCTGCAGCAAGATTGCCTTCTATGTCCAGAGCGACTGCACCAACAGTTCCTTCGGGAAAAGGTTCAAAAGGTATCTTTGTGGTATAATTCTTTTCTTCTTTTACTTTTCTATAAAATTCCAATTCACTCTCTGTAAGTAATTCTTCGGGAGCGACTTCAGGAATAAAATGAGCTTGTGCAAATTTTTGAGCACCAGTGCCCACAAGCAGACAGTGCTCTGTTTCGGTCATGACAAGCTTAGCGACTTTTATAGGATGAAGAATATTTTGGAGTGCAGCCACCGCACCAAAAGCAAGATTTTTCCCGTCCATAATGGATGCGTCCATCTCGATCTCACCATCTATATTCAATACAGATCCGCGTCCTGCGTCAAAGATCGGGTCTTCCTCCATAACACAAACTGCTTTTTCTACAGCATCCACTGCTGACAACCCTTTCTTGAGAAGCGGATATACTTCAGAAATAGCTCTACTCACTCCTTTGATGTGTGTGTCGTCCCGCTCATCAGGAATACTCCACGCACCACCATGTACTATTAAACGCGGTTGCATACACACTCCGTTTTTAGGAATTTTCTTAAAAGAGAATCATTATTTGTCAAGAGGTAATACAGGGATACTCCCAAAAATTTGGAGATAAATCCCGAGAAGTACTATGAATAGATGGTTTGCAGGATTCTTGGAGTGGAAAATTGCTTTTTACAAATCTACTATTTTTTATCCATCCTTGCTTTTGTCACCCTGATCCTCCGGCTAGCGGAGAGGGATCTATCGGATAAGTTGTTGCACTTCGATCAGTCTTCGTTTTACTTCGACGCGATAAAGAACCTCGGTGTCACAGCATTTTGCGCTATTATCATTCTATCCTTTTTTTGCTTCTCGTCTGGTTATATTTCGTGTCATTATCAAAAAGCGTCATGCTTCTAATTAATTCTGGGGTATGTAAACAGGGGATAATAATGTTGACAAAATATCTAAATGAAAATGGTTTTCGTTTATAAAGGATTTAGCATGATTAACAAATATATTGAAACATTACAAAAACATGGACTCAAAAGAACTCCGAAACGCTTGGAGGTACTGCGAATCCTGTCCGAAGAATCTGCATATATATCTCCTCAGAAATTACATGTACTTTTAAAAGAAAAATTCCTCAAAATAGGCCTCCCAACGGTATATCGTATACTTCAGCAATTTCAGAACATCGGTATTGTTACCTCAATTCAACAGGATGATAACCAACTTTATTATTATCTTTGTGATTGTGTTGAAAAACATCATCATTTTATATGCAGGAAATGTCATAAGGTTTCATGTCTGACATACTGTGATTTTGACAACATTAAACAACTCGTTGCTGACCAACTGGACTCTTTAGCAGAAACCCATGTTCTTCAAATCGAAGGATTATGCAAGGAGTGTCTGGAGTCATGATGAGAGCCGTACATATGATATTGCTAGTAGTATTATCTGTAACTTCCTGTTCACCTCACCATCAGGATACGGAAAAACTCAATGTTTTTGTCAGCATACTGCCCCAGAAATTTTTTGTAGAACAGATAGCAAAAGATAACGTTTCGATACATGTCATGATTCTTCCCGGGCACAGCCCAGTGATATTTGAATCTACTCCTTCGCAAATGAAAGAGATCTCTCGAGCAGATATTTTTTTTCGGATTGGTCTACCTTTTGAAGATGCATGGCTAAAAAAACTTCAGTCGATCAATCCGGATCTAGAAATTATAGATACAAGAGAGGGAATCACTCTGCGCAACATGGATTCCTTTGATAAACATCACGAGCATTCTAGGCAAAAGGATCCACACATCTGGCTAAGCCCCAAGCTGGTAAAAATTCAGTCGAGAACAATATGTAATGCACTCCAAAAATATGATCCTAATAATCGAGAATTCTACGAGCAGAATCTGCTGAAGTTCATGGTAGCGCTTGATTCACTTCAGAAGGACATACAGACTCAGTTAGATTCATTGGATACAAGATCTTTTCTTGTGTTCCATCCATCATGGGGCTATTTTGCTGATGAATTCGAATTGAAACAGATACCTATTGAAATTGAAGGGAAGTCCCCATCCCCAAAACAGATGACACATATTCTTGAAATCGTAAAAAAGGAGCAGATAGATGTGGTATTTGTACAAAAACAGTTCAGCTCTGCTGCAGCAAAAGCGATTGCAGATGCTATTGATGGACAGATCATACAGATAGATCCACTTGCAGAAAACTATCTCAAAAATATGCATGAAATCGTAAGGATTTTCAAAAGTGTACTCGATAAAAAATAAACGAACGCAACCTGTCATTCAGATCAAAGATGTGACCTTCTCTTTCGACAAACAACCTGTTCTTGAGAATATCACATTTGATATCCAGCGAAACGATTTTATTGCATTTATCGGTCCAAATGGAGCAGGAAAAACCACGCTGGTCAAATTAATCCTGGGTTTCCTTGAACCTGATAGAGGAACTATCAAAGTTTTGGGTAAGAATCCAAAGATCGCACGTACACACCTTGGATATGTCCCTCAATATACATTTTTTGATCTGGATTATCCACTGAATGTTCTCGATACAGTCAAGATGAATATGCTTCATTCGGGTTCTTTGATGCCTTGGTTTGGAAAGGATGAAGTAAAGAAAGCCCATGAACTACTTGAGATGATGGAGATAGAATCACTTGCGCAAAGGAAATTTTCGGAACTCTCTGGTGGACAGAGGCAACGGGCACTTCTTGCTCGCGCCCTTGCAAGCGAACCTGAGATCCTCATTCTCGACGAGCCCACTGCCAGCATCGACATCACGATCGAGAAGGATATTTATGAGCTTCTTAAAAGATTGAACGATAACATCACGATCATCCTAGTATCCCATGACATCAGCTTCATTTCTTCTTATATCAACAAAATCTGCTGCCTGAACAGGTTTGCAGCTATTCATAGTGTTGATGAATTCCCAAGAGAATCTTTATTTGATGTATATGACCGAAACATTAAGTATTTGAAGCATCATTGCCATTTGTAACATGAGTGCTCTTTTGTCCCAACTCAGCTCCTATGCCTTTCTAAACAATGCTATTATCGCAGCAGTTATGGCAAGTATTGCCTGTGGTATTACAGGTACCTTTGTTGTGGTAAAACGAATAACATTCATAAGCGGCGGTATCGCCCATGCTGTATTGGGTGGCGTGGGGCTTGCATATTATTTTAACTTCTCTCCGATGCTTGGTGCCTTTGGTTTTGCAATACTCTCAGCTTTCATTATCGGTTGGGTAAAGATAAAAGCACGAAATCATGAGAATACAGTTATAAGTGCCTTATGGGCAATAGGTATGGCTATTGGTGTAATTTTCATGTACATGACCCCGGGATATAGTGTTGACCTTCTATCCTATCTCTTTGGAAATATCCTTATGGTCACAAAAACGAATCTATTAATTCTTGCAGGATTGAATGTTGTTATAATTGGTCTTATAGTTCTTTTATACAGACAGTTCATAGCTATCACATATGATGAGGAACAAGCACGATTAAGGGGACTGCCAGTTAATTCTCTCTACATTTTACTTCTTATAATCATTGCGTGTACTATTGTCGTATTGATCCAGATCGTTGGTATTATTCTCGTGATCGCATTATTGAGTCTTCCTGCAGCAATTTCAGGACTTTATACAAGATCGATAGCCGGTATGATATTTCTGGCAATTATCCTTAGTTTAATCTTTACACTCGGTGGAATTGCAATTTCATTTTTCGCAAATATCCCTACAGGCGCTACTATAATCCTTTTCAGCGGTTTTGGTTATCTCGTTGCAGTAAGTATCAAAAGGTGCTCTATAAGTAATCGTCAGTAAAAAACAGATTCCAAAAATATTGACCTTCCTCTTACCCATCATAAAAACATCAATTATAAATTATGAACAGAGCAAATTCCTTATCCGAAGCTGATATTATGTTCCAGACGTTGAGTTACGCAACCCGGTTACTTGCCTCGGAAAAAGATCTGGATCGACTGGTAGAAAATTCCGTTGATATTCTTTCTGATTTTGGGCATAGCAAAAAAGTGGAATTTCTTACCCTCGACGAAGAAGATCCGAACACCGTAATCTTGCTTGGATTGCTGGATAACGGCATTATCACACAACCAAAAACGAAGATATCTCTCAAGAAAGCAAATCTTGAGAATGTAATAACCATCAAGCGCCCGGAAATGATCAAAAAGGAAAAGGGAGATATCATATACCTCCCATTAATAGGTGCTGGTAATAATACCCTTGGTCTCCTTGTTCTTCATGTACATGATCATCAGAAGCCGGAATATATTGAGCTTCGTTCCCTCATTATTCTTACAACGATCATTGCAGTATCTCTCGAATATACCCTCTCGGCACGTCTTGCCATGTTTGATTCTCTTACCGGTCTCTACATCCGCAGACAGATGAATTTTCATCTTGAACATGAGATTGCCAGAATTAAAAGATACGGGGGTGAATTTGCTGTTGCAATGCTGGATATCGATCATTTCAAGCGATTGAATGATACCTATGGTCATTTGTTTGGGGATCAGGTACTGCTGGAACTATCATACCTTATACGCAGTACAATACGGCAGAATGTCGATATTCCCTGCAGATATGGTGGAGAAGAATTTATCATCATACTTCCAACATCCAATGCAAAAAAAGCATATGAGATGACCGAACGCTTGAGATCATTATGTGAACATCATGAATTTCTTTACAAAGATAAACCGATTTCTGTCACTTTCAGTGCAGGAGTGATCGTAGTAAATAATCCAGATACATCTCCAAAAGAAATTATTTCTCGTGTAGATAAATTGCTCTACTATGCCAAGGAGCATGGCAGGAATCAAGTCTATCAGCAGGGCGTATAAAAAAGAGCCCTTCGATAATAAGGGCTCGTTAACATAAAACATTCACTGAATTACTTATCTCCTTCATCCAGAGATATTTTATCTGCCTCATTCCAATACTTTTCTGCAATTTCTTCTTCACCAAGAAGATAGTAAGAATCACCGATATAGTACAGGTAACGTTGTTTATCATCTATATTTCCTAACTGGTCAGCAGCAGTCACAGCTTTTTCATAATATAAAATCGCCTTTTCTGTTTCAAAAGTACATAAATCATATACTGTGGCAATAAGCTCCCAGAAGAGCATCATTTCTTCTATATTGTCTATTGATTCTGCATAATCGACTGCTTCTTGATAAGATGCAATTGCATCTTCAAACTTGCTGGCATTCTCAAAAGTCCATCCGATATGATCATAGACTTCAAAAATACCGAGATCGTCATTAATCTCTTCCGCTTTCGCAAGCGCTCTTTTATAATACTTTATCGCGGTATCATATTCATTAATATTATTGTAGGTAACACCAATATTAATCAAATCTGTCACAACGTGTTCATGGTCTCCAAGGGTTTCATCAATTTCAAGGACTACTTCCCAATAATCCTGCGCAGACAGGTAATAGCTCCACTCGTCTGTTTCTTTACCAAGTTTATTCATTGATTTTGCTGCCCGGGCAAGGGCATCTGCAATATAAGGTAATCTGGGTGATTCGCTTAACACTTCAGCTTTTGCTGACCTCTGGTAAAGATTGATCGTTTCAACATGGTTACTATCTACTTGTGATTCCTCTGCTCGCTCCCAATAGGAATCAGCTAGATACTGATAAGTACTCATATAATCCGGTTCTTCAACTGTGACAAAGGCAAGAAGATCTCTCGCCTGATTGAGAATTGATGATGATTCAAAACCCTCCTGTTTAACTACAAGCTCATCAATTTTTATGAATTGGTTTCTCCAGATTACAAATCCTATCCGATTACCAAAGAATGGTTCGAACTCAAAAGAATCCTGCCACTCTCCATTGATATAGAAATGATAATATGTTCCGATTCTATCAATAGTGAGAGTATTAGTTGCATTTCCAGAGCGCAAAAGGTCAGATGATGTCCAGTCAATAAGGTTGGACTACTCATCATTGTCGAATTTACCAAACCGATAATACCCATTATCTGAAATATCAAAGGTATAACAATTTTCAAGATCTTTCATTCCCCACACCAACCCATAGCCATAGTTATCAATACCAGATACATGAGTCAAAGTTGAAGATATCTGGAAATCTTCCTCATCATTGAGTGCGACACTGTTCCAGACATAATAACTATCCTCCTCGTTCTTGTGTTCGAAATTATAATAACCGCCAGAAATACCCGCATAGACGCTTGCATCATTTGCTTCTGCCCATCCAAGAGAGTTGTCTGTGAATTGCTCGTTCATGAGTGTTTGCATTTCTTCAATATATCGCACATGTAGATAGTCGATCATTATCTTCTGGCTCATGAATATAACATAACCAATCTGATCTCCAAAGAAAGACCTGAAATTCATTTCATCAACCCGAAGATTGTTAATATAGAAATAGTAGGTATCACCCAGCTTTTTAATGGTCAGTACATTTGAAAGACTATACGTATTTATGCAATCACTTTCAGTCCATGGGATGAGATCATACCATTCGCCATTTTTCAGCTCAGAGATTCGGTAATATCCATTATTTGTAATATTAAAAGTATAGTAATTTGACACATCTTTCATCCCCCATACAAGACCATAACCGCGATCATCGCGTCCTGTACTATGATACATCTTGGATTTTATCTCAAAATCTCTATTAGTATCGATTGGGATGGGATACCAAACATAATAGGCTGCATCATCGGATTTATACTCAAAAGAATATGATCCCGCGACGATATCGGTAGCAACTTCTTCATCATCTGCAATAGGCCAGTTGTTACTATTCGTAAGAAAATCCTCGATAAATATATCCTCTCCGCTCACAGATAATGGAATCAAGAGAACAACGATGGAAACGATAAAAACATTGATATTACAATTTTTTTTCATTTTGTTTCTCCCTTTTTAGTCACTTATTTTTAATTTTCCTCTGGAGAATACCACTCCTCAATAACCTCTAGAAAATCGTCAGCATCGTTCGATTCATTGAGTGCTTTAAATTCCTCAAGTTTTTCAACATTGAGTTCGGGATCAACATAGTCAATATCAAGTTTATCTATTCCAATTTTCTGATTCCTATAGACCATGAAACCAACATTAGATCCACCAAGGAATGGTAAGGTGTGCATGTCGATTATGTTATTATTGATGACAAAATAATATTCATCTCCGTGCTTTCGGATGAGTAGGGTGTTTGATGCATTCTCTGTATATATTTTATCACAGAACGTCCACTCGGTGAGGTTTGTCCAATTATCATGTATGTTTTTACTGATACGGTAGTAGCCATTGTCAGTAATGTCAAAAGCATAGTAGGTATAATCATCAACCATATCCCATACAAGACCATATCCATAATCATTTCTGCCGTCAATGTGCATCAGTATGGTTTCTATAGTATAATCCCTGCTTGTATCGATTTTAACAGGATAAAATATAAACCAACCTGCCTCATCTTTCTTGTGTTCAAAAACATAAATTCCATCTTCAATATACGTTTTGATATATTCATTATCCTCAATAGGCCATTGTCTGACATTATAGTCGAATTGTTCGGTTAAGATCTGAGAATGTGCATTACTATTCGTGAAAATAAAGATAATAGTAAATAAACTAATTATGAAGAAAAATTTCTTCATTTGTCTCCCCCTGTAATTTTAAAACTACATACGTATAAGCACGTAGTAAGAATTAGTCTGTGGGTCTTTCCACCGTTCTATAATTTGAATGTTTTTCAGTACTATATTTACTTCCTCGTTGAACTTGCTCATCAATTTATCTTCTTCAATCAGAACTTCAACAGCATTAGCAAGAGTGATTTTCCGTGCCAGGTTCATTATAGCATTATTCTCTGCTTCTTCCCATGCTTTATGTTCGCTGAAGATCTTGCTGCATGACCCGATCGCGTAATAGAAATCCTTATCTTCCGGCGGTGTTTCAATCCATTCCGCCCTGTCTGCAAAAGTTATTGGTGCACTTCCGCTGATGGTTTTATGAGAATGAGCTACGATGACCATATTGTCCGTAGCAAAAGTGTCGGCATGAGCAAATTTCTTTTCAAGAAATTCTTCATCATCCGGAGCTTCTTCAACGTGAATAAAAAGCGAATCATATACGAGATCAAGACCATGGGGGGATTGTATATATGTTTGGATACCCATAACCACACAATGATTCAATTTTTGATAATTTTCAATTGCGTTTTTTGTTGCCTCTTTTGCACTTGATGCTGCGGTAAAGTACACAGGTGCATAGCCAGTTATCGTATTATCAGGATAGATGAACCATTGAGGATATTCAATAATCTTTGATGTCGTTTTGGTTGTTTCTATATTCGAAGCACAAGAGATAATAAGGGCAATTAAAAGCAGGTATATGAAAGTATTTTTCATGGCATCATCTATAATAGAAAACCCTGGGAATTATACATCCCAGGGCTGTAAAGATGTGAGCAATATTATTGATTCTGCTCTTGCTCATACTTTTCGATGTCTTTTTCAAGATCTTCGAAAGCCTGAGAAGCACGGAATCTGTCATAAAGCTGCATGTTCTTAACTTTTTTGACGACTTCCTGATTGAAGGGAACCAGTGGTACTTCCATAAGCACATATGCTCTGAACATGCCACCGCTCTCAGGTACAATTTTCTGTTCGCGAACCCTGCTGCCCTGAAGTGTCTGGCTGGCAATGTTCTTCATGGTCTGGTTGTAGAATGAGTTAAGCTCTGCATCTTCACCAGAACCAACTTCTTCCTGGAAGCTCTTCACAAGAACCTGAACTTTAGATTCCATTTGCTGAGCTACATCAGCACGAGCACCTGCTTTTGCTTTGTCAAGTGCCAGTTGCATCTGGGATGATGTTGCTGAATTCACACCAAAAAGATAATCAGGATCTTGAGGGGGATTTAGAAACCAGTCAGGAATATTGGATTCTTTTACTGTTTTTTCACCGCCGCCGCATCCAATAGCGCCAACGACAAATGCTGCGATAAGCAAACCGAAGAGTATCTTCTTCATGCTACCTCCTAAATTTTTTGGTTTATTTTGATTTATTGGATAGCTTCATGTATCTTTGCAACAAAGAAATCGCAGTACTAATTTGTCAAATAATTTGGTTGACATCTATATATCCCGTGTATCAAATTGTTTGAAAAAGGATGCATGATGAAAACTCTATCAATCAAAACACACGCCCAATTTGAATTATTGGATATAACCTCACAGGTTCAACAAACTCTTAAGGAATCAGGAATTAAAGAAGGAATCCTACATATTTTTATTCCTCATACAACTGCAGGAGTGACTATCAACGAGGGAGCTGATCCTTCTGTTAAAAAAGATATCATCAAGGAACTAAATAAAGTGATCCCTCTTCATGATAATTATGCACATATGGAAGGAAATTCTGCGGCACATATAAAGTCAACGCTTGTAGGAGCTTCAGAAATAGTAATGATAGAAAATGGTACACTTGTCTTGGGCACCTGGCAGAAAATATTTTTCTGTGAGTTTGATGGACCTCGGCATCGAAAAGCTTATGTCAGTATTCAAGGAAGATGATCAGGATGATTCAAAATCCTGAAATGTCGTATTAGCTATTTCCTATCATTTCAGGTTTTATTGCCCATTGTAAATAATGGCAAGAGTAAGGGCACTATCCAGAAGAATGCAAAGATTGATAAGCCAAGTTCTCTGAAACCTCCATAAGAGGTAATAGCAAGATATATCGATAGAAAGAGTAGAATATAGTTTGGTAACAAGAGCTTCCAGTACTTCTGATGTGGATGTCTTGATGGTTCGAAATACACCGCAAGGAATGAAGCAAGGACGAATACGATAATACCCAGAATTCCAAAAAGGATTTTGCTCTGGGTCAGCCATACTATAGATAACGCTACTAACCAAACAAAGGATCCGATCCATCCACCAATCCATCCTGTTTTTTCACCTTTCCGTTCCATACTATTTTCGACCCTTTATTATCTTCGTCTGCGGCTTCCGGCTCCTCCGCCACTTCCTCCAAAGAAGCACATAACACCAAGCAGAAATCCAAAGTTATACCATCCACCGTTATTATGGACTTCATAGATGGTCACATTGTCATTAAAGAGTGAAATAATGAAAGAAAAAAGGATGATAAATCCATTCCAAAGTCCTCTCCAGAAACCCGCTACTTTACCTTCTTTGTTCGGCTTATCCTTCAACTGATTCGGACCAGCGGTACAGCTTATTACCAGAAGTATAAGTAGTACTACGAAAAGTATTTTTATCATTCTTTTCATGGTTTCTCCTAAGTATGATCTCTGATTATTGCACTATTTCTGGTAGTATATATGGCATAAGAAGCAGAATCTTTTCATCATTATAGAAAGTGGACTCTTTAATCTTATCAAGTATATGCTGAATTTCCGCTGGATACTTCTCTGCTTTGAGCCCCATTAAGCTTGAACCTATTTCGATCTTAAAAGCGCTTTTCTTTTGAGGATAGGTAACGAGTTCTACTTCATCCTCAATGCTAGCTGACTTTTTGATTTCTTCAATCGCTTTTTTCATACCACCATACGCATCAATAAGTCCTAATTCAAGGGCTTTCGAGCCTGTCCAAACCTGCCCCATAGCAATTTTATGCACTTCGTCAAAACTCATCTTTCTGCCTTTGGCCACATCATTTACAAAGCTTTTGTATTCTGCCTGAATAGACTGCTCGATTATCTCTTTTTCCTGATCTGTTAGTGGACGATACAATGCGCCAAAATCTGCATTTTTACCTTTTTTCACATTATCCCAGTTAATGTGTATCTTACTGAAAAGTCCTGTCAGATTAGGAATTGCAGCCAGCACACCTATCGAACCTGTGACAGAGGTTGGCTCTGCAAATATTTTATCGGATGCGCAGGCAATATAGTATCCACCAGATGCAGCCACTCCAGAGAAGGATGAAATAACAGGTTTCTGATTTTCGCCTTCTTTGCAAAGCATAACCTCGCGATAAATATTTTCTGATGCAAGTGCCGAACCACCTCCACTGTCTATGCGTAGAATAATACCTTTGATACTTCCATTTTCCCGGGCATTCTTCAGGGCTTCCATATAAGTTTGGTCACCAATGGATTGTCCTGGCAGACTTTTACCGGAATGAATATTCCCGATGGCATAGATCACCGCTATCTTCTTTTTTGGATCATCACTCCAATCGTATCTTACTGAATTTATCCTATATTGTTTTGTGATAGAAACTTCTCCATAAAGATCTTTAAGTGTATCTTCCAGCTGATCCTTATAGATAAGTCCATCCACTAATCCAGCATCAACTGCTTCCTCTGCTACAAGATAAGGTCCCTTATCTATCGCCATCTTAACCTGCTCCTCAGTCATATTCCTACCCTGTGCGATCATAATGACCATTTGCGAGTAGAGCTCATCAAGAAATCTTTCGTACATCTCTCGCTCTGCTTTTGTCATGCCGGTTTCTGAAAACATATTTGCTGCATTTTTGTAATCATGACTCTGAAAATTATAAACCTCTATTCCTAGAGTATCAAGAAGCGCTTTCACGTAAGGTACGGATATTGAGATACCATGAAGATCAAGCATTCCTCCCGGATTAAGATATATTTTATCCGCAACTGAAGAAGCAAATACATAGTTTGAATTTAGTATATAATCATAAAAAAATACAATATATTTGCCTGAAGATTTGAAATCGAGAAACGCATCCTGAAGTTCCTGAAATTTTGCGAGACCAGCTACCATATTTCCGGACTGAAACACTATCCCTTTAATGCGCTCATCTTGTTTAAGGTGTTCAATTTTTTCAACTATTTCCTGCATTGTATGCCCCTCTGCAGATACGATCTCGAAAGGACCAAAAGCCCGTGTGGGACGGACGTCATACACAATGCCGGATAGGTTGTAATCGTAGAATTTATTCCGTTTTTCTTTTATTATGAACGAATCGAATCGTTTTTTTGAGATATTACCGTAAATCAAGCCGCTCTCAGATTTATTATTGAACTGCCCTCCGCTTTTAAAATGCGAAATATCAAAATCCAAGCCAAGAGTGAATCCCTTGTCTTCCATATTATAATACCCATTTATGTGAATTCCATCGAGGAACTGAGTTTGCAATCCAAGCTTTGGTTTCTGCCACTTCTCATTATCATAGGTTATATCGCAGGTCAGTGTTATCTTATAACAGAAATTTCCTTTTACTCTGATTGGTCGAAATCCAAAACCGACTGAATAATTTTCATTGCTTTTTGAGATATTTCGCCATGATCCGGCAACTGAAAGAAAATCCCATGGTCGTGTGAGTAGATATAAGCCCCAGTTTCCTTTACTGAATCCTGCAGGTTTCCATGCATAATCAGTGCCAAAATAAAAATTTTTTGATAATTCAATACCGTCAGAAAGAGTGTGAAGTTCAGTAGAATCTACTTTTTCATAACAATAACCAAATCGCTCAAAATTCAAAAACAACGCCCAATCCTTTTTCATCTGAAGATCTGAATAACCATGAACATAGCCGATACCAGAAGCGTTACCGAATCCCAGTGCAGCAGGATTTACTTTTGTTGCCAGAAAATCATCTGTTGTTGCAGCTGGAAAGTTTGAATAATCCGCAGTATAACTTATGGATACAACTAAACAGATCAAAACACTTATCAATCCAATCTTTTTCATTGTATATATTCCTTTCATAAATTGTTTTCGTGGTTTCTTTATCTCATTCATTTTAAAGACAACACGATTCGACCTTTGCTTTCAGGATTATTCACTTCGATTATTCGTGTTGAGAGCCATTCTGGCTGGAAATTCTTTGAATGGGTCGTTGCAAGCAGCTTTTTCTCTCCTGTCTTCAGGTCATAGAGGTAAAGATGAACGCGCATCTTATTTCTTCTTACCCTTTTTGCCGTTTCAGCATCGAATATGACGGGGAAATCGCTGAAAACAACAACGCCGTTGGTGGGGTTAAATGCATAATCTTGGGTTGTTATATGAAGTGAATCAACATCAAAGGTTTCAACCTCCCAGGTGTCGGGTGCAATTCGGAAAAATGAATGAATATTAACAGTCTGAAAAATATTTCCCCAGAAGAATGCATCTCTTTCTGTCCAGGCTAGTGGCTGGATGTACATATCCTTCACATTCTGCTCTTCGATCTCCGAAACCGTAAATTTGACTGGTTTTTTATCCCTCTGTAAATCGACAAAATATAATGTTGTGTCGCTTACAATAGCAGCAAAATATTCATGGGATGATACTCGAAAATCCAATCCCTGTGATGAAAATATCTTTTTTCCCTGCTTCATACTAGTATATTTCCACAACTCATCCCGCCATTGGTTATTATTTGCTGGTGTACCATCCTTTCTTCGAATGATGTATACAGAACCTTTATGAAATTCTGCCGGATGATAATGTCGAATCTCTACGTCGGGAAGGGTAATGAAAAGTTGCGATTGATCTTTTTTTATATTGTGTACAAACACATCGGTAAGAGTAGAGTCGTGTACATTAGGGGTAAGTGTAACCTGAAACTCTGCCGGCTTGACCGTGTTGTCATTCGTGGTACAACTGGTGAAAAATAACAGAGTAATACTCAATATAGTAAAAACGGGAGACACTCTGCGCATACACTTACCTTCTTGATTATTACGAAAAGCATGAATACTACCATTATGCTGTCAATACTTTCAAGAACCTTATTTGAAAAAATTATCAGGATAAGGTTACTTTTACGTAAATGGATCAACATTTAATAGTACAGAATATGAGCTATGTTCAGGGTGCGGTAAAGATGATCCTCCAACTAACGGAAACGAACTATATCAATCAGCATCTTATTCTTCTTTATTCGGAGAGCAACCCAATGAAGGAAAACATCCGCCTGCCCTCTGGGGAAACATGAACGTATCGAGGACTTTTCTAAACCATATTTAAACAAGATCGGAATCTTGTTTTCTTGTAACTCAACATTCCGACTTGTCTCGGTGTAATGAAATGTAAACGGATATTGAGTAAGTTCTGGAATTACTCCTCAAACACCGTCCACTGATACACTCTCTCGGTGATTTCCTTTTCCGGATTCTTGATCTTTATTCCTCTTGTTTTTGCTATTTGCTCAGTAAGTTCTGTCTCAATTACATCAATATGAGAAATCTCATCTATTGGAACTCTTTTCGTATAAAGATCGGGCATTTTCTCAGTTGATGCCTGCAAGAGCATTTGCTCGATTCCAGCTGGTTCACACACAATAAAATCAAACGGTAATTTCGCCCATTGGTTTGTTTTATCAGTTGAAATATAGTAATTATCAACAAGGAGTGTTTTCAAACCATCTGAAAAGATATAGATCAATCTCACATAACATGCTTTGTTTGATTTTACCAATAATTTGGGTTCATCATCAAAATAATACACCACAGGTCCATCACTCATCTTTTCTGTCTGCAGGTCGACCTTCAAAGCATTATCACTCTGGATGGATTCATACAAGGCCAACTTGTCCTGCAACGCTTTATCCAGATCCTTCGGCTTGATCTTATCCCAGCCAATACTTTCGCAGGTAATATCATTTACAAAAATCTGATTACTAAACTCTTCGTTGTTTTCTAAATCCTTTATCGACAACAAAATATACAATCCTGAATCTGAATTTAATAATTTCCCTCGCATCATATAATCTGCATAAGCATGATCCTTGACCGGCAGTTTCGTGCAACTCCTCTCAGAATTGATCTTGTGAGTTACCATCTCTGAAAATGTATTACCAAACTCAGAGACAAATCCAGTGTTCTGCCATTCAAAGGGATATAAAATGAATGACGAATTTTGGAGAGTATCCATATTTTTGTGTAATCTTAATTTTAGTCAATTTGTTTTATCCTATCTTCAAACAAGATATCAAGTTGGGAATAGATCAATCCCCAGTTT
>Ga0209834_10000425_pt1 | contig 26052 bp, 27 predicted proteins | sample Mar14236cmmetaG_FD_184134 | JGI IMG/M metagenome (GOLD analysis project Ga0209834, IMG submission 184134) | Marine hydrothermal vent microbial communities from Guaymas Basin, Gulf of California to study Microbial Dark Matter (Phase II) - Marker... ...
CGCTAAACCTTTTTTGATCAAAACAGTATAATGTGTAAACATAATAACCAAAAAAATAAAACTTATATGTAGGAGAAAAATATGCGTATTAATTTCAAGAAACGTAAAATTATTTTCGTTTCAATTACATTGCTTCTATTTTCCACCCACCTTTATGCAATGTCTTTAGATAATGCTATTTCAATTGCACTTAAAAATAATAAAAGCTTCAATGCACAAAAGTATACGTATCAGCAATCCAAGTGGAATGAAAAAAATGCACTCACAAATTTTTTCCCTAAAGTAGATTTCAATGCAACGGCAGTCAGGATCGATAATGATACTTATGAAGCTGCAAATGAGATTATGCAATTACCTGTCTATGATCCCTCAGGAATCCCCAATGGAAATTATGTGCCTATCTCTGCAGAGATGTTATCCGGAGGTGTGTATAAAACAACCTATACCACCAACCTGACCGTTCAGCAGCCCATATTCAACGGAGGGAAAGTTATTCTTGGTTACAAAATAGCACGCTTGAATTCTGGTGCAGCTCTGCAAAATTTAGAGAGTAAACAAAACGATCTGGAATATGAAGTTGCCGGGATATATTTTAATATACTCAGGTTTCAAGACATGATCACAATCGCAGAAAAAAGTCTTGCGTCAAGTAAAGCACAACTCAAGAAGATCACAGAGAAATTCGATGTGGGCATGGCAAAGAAATCTGACGTGCTGCAATGGCAGGTAAAGGTCGAAAATGATCATATTACAGTAGAGGAATTGAAGAATGGGCTTAATATCTTGAAAACTTCATGGTTCAACCTACTGGGTCTTGAAAAACTCTCACAGGCAAGTATGCCGGACAAGATCGATCTGAGTATGTATGATTTGGAAATTAAAAATATCGAACAGATAAATGAAGTTACCAAGTATGACACACTCACACATATTCTTTCTCTGGTAAAAACACAAAATCCTGACATTAAGAGTCTTGAGTTCACAGAAAAGATCGCAAAGACTGCTCATACCCTCGCCATAACAAATTTCCTTCCCTCTCTAAATCTTCAGTTTACCAGAACCTTTGATCAGGATAATAAGTTAAATTTTGATGGTGCAAGATCCTGGAACCTCGCAGCAGTTTTTTCTCTTCCCATTTTTCATAGTGGCACAAATTACACTAATCTAAAAAGAAGTAGTTATGAATATAAAAGCACAAAACTCCAACTCGAAGATGTTAGACAAAAGCTCTTAATGGCAGCAGAAAACAGCTTATATGAACTCATTACAAAAGCAAAACGCGTAGTGAGTAGTAGGCTTGCATATAAGAATGCACAGGAAAATTATAGTATTGTGAACGATCTTTTCGATCAGGGGATGATCACGAACGTCGAATTAATGGATGCAGAAGTGATGCTCTATGGAAGCGAGTTGAACGTTCAAACATCTTATTATGATTATATTCTCGCGAAATACGCATTAAACAAATACACAAATAAATAACACGAGGTTCTCATGAAATATACAAAATTACTCACAGGTTTGATACTCATCCTAATCTTCATTTTGGGATGTTCAAAACAAGAAACTGTTGAACAAGAAGTTATCTCTGAAGGGAAAAATTTTGTCGAAGTAGATAAAGTTATTCAAAAAGATATTGAAGAAATTATTACTTATTCCGGTAAACTTAAGGCTTATAAATCTGCCTATGTAGCACCCGAGATCAGTATAAAAGTTAAAGAATTTGTAGTTGATGAAGGGGATCAGGTAACAAAAGGACAGCTTCTTGCCTTGATGGATGATACGCAACTGGCACAAGCCAAAGCTCAGTATGATTTTGCAAAAAAGAATTACGAACGAATTCTCAAGCTCAGTAATTCGGGTTCGATGGATAAGCAAACGTTTGATCAGACCGAAAGTGCCTATCTTACTGCAAAAGCTGCGTATGAATACATGAAGAAGAACACGGAGATTCTCGCACCTATTGATGGTGTTGTCACTATGAAGATGAAAAAGGAAGGGGAATCTTTTTCCCCAATGATGACTCCTGCACTTATGCGTATTGTAAATTTAGATGTGCTTAAAATGAAATTTGATATTTCAGACGTGGATATCAACAAGATAAAAACAGGACAGAAAGCATATATTCATGTGGACAGTGAGCCAGGAAAAACTTTTATCGGTAAAGTAACTTTTGTTTCACCAGAAGCTGATGTGCTCTCCGGCACTTTTCCTTGTGAGATCACTATCCAGAACAACGATCATGCGCTTAAACCAAATCAGTATGCAGTCGCAGATATTGTGACAGAAATCTCTCCTGGAACTATCGTCATTCCCAAGACAGCACTGCTAAACGATAGTTTCATCTACGTAGTAAATAATGGTATTGCACAAAAGAAACAAGTTGAAACCGGACTCTCAAATGAACTGGAAGTTGAGATAATCAAGGGATTACAACCTGGAAATACCGTCATTATTTCTGGAGGTATAGGTCTAAAAGATGGTTCAGAAGTTCATATTACAAATCGTTAATCGCAAATCATAAGGAGAAATGCTATGAAATTACCAGAATTTTCTGTTAACAGACGAGTCACTGTAACTATGCTCACCGTTCTTGTAGTCATACTCGGAATTGTTGCCTTCCTTATGCTCGGATTCGAAATGCTACCCGATCTTGATTATCCCACAATTTCTATCGTAACGTACTATCCGGGTGCTTCTTCTCAGGATGTTGAAGAGGTGGTCACAAAACCTCTTGAAACTGCTATTGCTGGTGTCAAAAATATAAAGAATATTCAATCTGAAAGCATAGAGAATATTTCTTTGATCCTTGTTGAATTCGTATGGGGAACAAATCTTGATTTTGCTGCTCAGGACCTACGGGATGCGATTGATATGAGTCTGGATTATCTACCCGAGGACTCCGAACGTCCAATGGTCGTGAAGTTCAATCTGGCTGAGATGCCTGTAATTTATTTTGGGGTTACAGGAATGAGTAACACCTTTGAGTTGAAGAAGATCCTCGAAGATGAAGTTGAACCCAAGCTTAAACATCTTGATGGAGTCGCTTCGATTATGATGATGGGGGGAGATGAGCCAGAAAAAAAGATCATAATTGATAAAGTAAAACTTGAACAAAATGGAATCTCAATTGATGAAGTTGTACAGATCATCGGAGCACAAAATCTCAATATGAGTGCCGGTTATGTTGATGAAGGAATTTCGGAATTCATGATCCGATCACTGGGAGAATATACTTCAATTGATGAGATTGCAAATACCCCGATAAGTATAACTCAGTCAGGTCAAACGATCTATGTGAAAGATATTGCTGAAGTAGTCGATGGCTTCAAGGAAGTACGATATCATGTACGTACGAACCATAAACCTACTGTGATGCTCTGGATAAGCAAGGAATCGGGTGCGAATACTCTTAAGGTTTCGAAAAGGGTTAAGACAGAACTAGAAAGAATAAAAAAAGTAATACCCCCGGATATTGATTTTGTGGAAATTTTCGATCAGGGTGAAATTGTCTCTCGTATCACTTCAAAAACGGGTAATACTGTGATATATGGTGGTATCCTAGCAATTATTATCATGTTCCTTTTCCTCAGAAACTGGCGTCCAACTTTGATTATTTCGCTGGCAATTCCCATATCTATAATAGCAACATTTATTCCGATCTACCTTGCAAAATTCACGCTTAATATTATGACATTAGGAGGACTTGCGCTTGGAGTTGGAATGCTTGTGGATAACTCTATTGTGGTCATTGAGAATATCTACCGGCATCTTGAAAAAGGAATGAAACGTTTTGAAGCAGCCAAACTTGGTGCTTCGCAAGTTGGTATGGCTATAACAGCATCCACACTGACTACTATAGCAGTGTTTGCGCCTATGATATTTGCTGGAGGTTTCACAGGGCAGCTTATACGTGGACTTGCACTCACGGTTGCTTTTGCACTTTTCGCATCACTTTTTGTAGCGCTCACCATAGTTCCTATGCTTGCATCAATAATATTTAAAAAACGTGCATCGGGTGAAGAATATAAGCAGGCAACAGGGGGATTGTTTAAAAAATTACGAAACTTTTACTTGAGGGTGCTCGAATGGGTACTTCATCATCGAGGTAAAACAATAGTGGTAACTCTGGCGTTTTTTGTACTTGCTATTGTGTTGATTCCATTTATGGGTGCAGAATTTATGCCAAAATCGGACATGCCAATGCAGGTCATGACGATACGTGCACCTGTGGGAACAAGTTTAGACCAAACCAGCAAACTGGTGGGAAATATAGAAAACATTATTTTAGTTATACCCGAAGTGATCGATGTGATGTCTGCGACAGGTGCAATGACCGAGGGTATGGCAGCAGCAGATCCCACCAATCCGCAGGGTTCAAATGAAGCGCAGATATTCTTCAGGTTGAAATTTAAAGAAGAGCGTGATCTTACTGCAGATCAGGTAAAAGACCTTATTCGAAGTAAGCTTCCCCCACTGGAAAATGTTGAGGTCAAATTCATGGACATGTCCGGTGAAATGATGGGTGGTTCAAGCGCACCGATCTCAATCAAGATCTATGGTAAAGACCTTGATTATCTTCGACGGCTTAGCAAAGAAATAGAAGATAAGATCACAGTTATTCCAGGTATAGTTGATGTGCAAAACTCATACAGGCAGGCGAAACCAGAGCTTCATATCTCCATTAATCGGGATAAAGCATTTCAATACGGCTTAACAACAGCGCAGATTGAATCTACTATCAGAACAGCTACCTATGGCACTGTTGCTGGGATTTTCAGGCAATCCGGGGAAGAAATCGACATTCTGGTTAGATATGATAAAGAAAATCGAAACAGCATCAAGGATCTTGAGAATATCACCATCACCTCTCCGATGGGATTTACCATTCCCCTCAAACAAGTTGCCACATGGGAAATAGGTGAAGGACCTCTTACTATCTCTCATGAACATCAAACCAGAAAAGTAACGATCACTGCAAATCTTTCCGGTACAGATCTACAATCATCTGTTCAACAGATCAAAGCTGAACTAAAAGATATCACAGAGAATCTTCCTCTTGGTTACTTCATCGAATATGGGGGCGCGTACGAAGATATGCAGGAAAGTTTCGTAACGCTTTTTTATGCACTACTTCTTGCTGCGTTACTTGTTTATGTGATACTTGCTTCACAATTTGAATCCTTCCGCCAACCATTTGTGATTATGTTTACTCTTCCTCTTGCATATATCGGGGTTATCTATATTCTGGTAGCAACTGGCACAACACTTAATGTCATTTCCTTTGTCGGCTTGATCGTACTCTCCGGTATTGTGGTAAATAACGGTATCGTACTTATCGACCATATCAATCAGCTGCGTAGAGAAGGTCTTGATAAAAAGAAATCTATCACTCAGGCATGTTCTGATAGAATGCGTCCTGTTCTCATAACGGCAATTACGACCATAGGCGGTATGTTCCCCATGGCTATCAGCACGGGTCAGGGCGCAGAAATGCGTGCTCCTCTCGCGATCGCAGTGATCGGCGGTCTTATTACTGCAACGTTCTTTACTCTATTGATCATCCCAATGATCTATTCACTTATCGAAAGGATCTCATTCAAAAAGAAGTCAGAATAAGAATAATCACATAACCAAATCTACATACAAGGGAATGCTCCCAGTACAAGGAGCATTCCTATTATTATTATAGTCAAACTGGATACAAAGATAGGAATCCAAACTGGGGCAATCCATGAGCGAGGAATGAGAAACAGCACATCGATCTCCATCAATGATTTGGGCCAGCGAGAAGTAATATATAAAGAACCATAATATGCAAGATCCCAGAAAGCAAACACCCACAAAAAGTTAATGAAACCCTCCAAAAAAGTTGATGAAGTAACAACCGCTATTGCAATGAGCATGATCAAGGTTGCAGCTTCGCGAGTGATTTCGATTATTTTCAGAATAGATGGAATTTCACTGAGAATTACTTTATTCGAATTAATATGAGTTATTCCCGTTGCAAGACGCAGATAATGGACCACCACACCTTCTACGTGCCCAAACGCAATGCCGAAAAGTGCGAGAAAAAGATATTTTATAAACATATTTTACCACCTACTAACCATAGTATAGGTGACAATTATAAAATGCGAAAAGAAAAATTACATCTCATACTCTTGACGTATATTTACGTTGATAATTTATTGAACCAAGATTTTGAAAGGAAATATAAGGAAATACTATGATAAAAAAAACTCCTAAACAAAAGAGATTAGAGGAAAAGATACTCAGCCATCTAAAGCAAAAGGCAAAAGAGGTGGCAGAATACATATTTAAAGATGAAGAGATTCAAGTCTTGCAGGATTATGCAAACACGGTTTCCATAAAAAGACTCGGATTCAATGATCATGGACCAGTACACATGCGTAAAGCTGCATTAAATGCACTTAAAATGTTTGATCTTCTGCATGAGTCTGGAATAAAATTCAATCTTGAGGGTGAAAAACTCGGCACTGTCGAAGATAGTCAGGTTTCCGTGCTCATTGCATCATTACTCCATGATGTTGGCATGTCTTCGACCCGTGATCATCATGAAATCATTGGCATCATGATCGCAGAGCCAATTATTCAGCGGATACTTGATGCTATTTATGGAAAGAATGTACAAAGAAAATGCATCCTCAAATCAATGGTGGTTGAAGGTATATTCGGCCATATGGCCACAGAAAAGATCTACTCTCTTGAAGCGGGTCTTGTGCTCATCGGTGATGGGTGTGATATGGAAAAAGGACGCTCACGCATCACCACGTTGCTCTCACAGCAACCAAGAGTGGGTGATATACACAAGTATTCTGCAAGCTCGATCCAAAAGGTTAACATTCTTCCAGGAAATAAAAAACCTATTAAGATATTGATAGAAATGTCACAATCCGCAGGTTTCTTCCAGATCGAAGAGGTACTTTTCCCCAAGATCATCTCAAGCCCTGTCAAACCCTATATCGAACTCTATGGACAGGTGAAGAATAAAGATATGATGCAATATTTGTAAACACTATCCATATCTGAAATAGTTACTTGGTTTTATCACTTTTTTTTATAGCATTGACAGGACAAACTTGCTCACATATCCCGCACTGAATGCATTTTTCATGATCAATAACTGCCTTGCCATCTTTCATCGTTATTGCACCAACTGGACATTTACGTTCACATATAGTGCAGCCGATGCATGCATCATTATCAACCACGAATATTTGTTGTTCCTTTAGACCTGTACCAGTATCTCCCTCTTGGCTTTCTTCGGTTTTGGAACTATCTGCTATCTCAACGGCGGATATTGCAGAGAAGGGACATTGTATCGCACAAATTCCACAGGAAATGCACCTACTCGTATCGATAATAGCCTTGCCGTTTTTCATAGTAATGGCTTTGGTTGGACATTGTGTTTTTCTTACGCAAATCGTACATCCAACACATTTAGAATCATCCACTTGATATACTTTAGTTGTAGCTTGGGCAAGGATTACAAGAGGTGCTGCAATAATAATAAATGCAAGCATTATTTCGATAAATTTTTTCATTACATCCTCAATTTCTATAAATACATTTACTTTTTTCTTTGTCAGATTTTGAACACTGCCGCACACATCGCATACATTTGATGCAATTGAGGTCAGAAATCTGTTCGAGGTATCCTATATCAATGTTCATTGGGCAGTAATTCACACAATTAAAGCAGTTAATGCTGGCGTGGATATTCCTAAAGATTTTATATCGTTTTATCTTCAGAAGGTCTGCAATTTTCTGGAAAATATTCATTAATGCAGCATAGGGACACAGATATCTGCACCACAAACGCTCTATAAAAAAACCACCTGCTACAATAACAACTAGAATTAAAATTCCAGTGATGGTGATTGTTTGTATATGCCCTATTGCCAGTATTGGACAAAATTTCATATATAAATATTGAACACTAAAAAAAGCAGCAATTGCGGTAAAAGAAAAAATGATGTATTTCACTACATTTAAGACCCTGTGTGTCTTATAAGAAATCAGCTGTCTGAAACGGGTTTTGGGACCTCTGGTTGAATATATCAATTCCTGTATTGTGCCGATTGGACATACATAACCGCAGAACCATCTGCCAAGGAAAAACGAACTTATAACTATCAATGTACCGACTATTACCGCAGCAGGAAAAAGAAATGGTGCATATTTCGTTCCTATCTTCCAGATGCCAAAACATACAGATGAATAGGGACAGAATTCATGTGCAATAGCAAAAGTACCTTTTATTAAAAGTGCGAATACAGCAACAGAAATTCCTAAAAAGAGATATTGAATTATTTTTCGAATTTTGAATTTATCCATAAACCTATACGTGATTATTTCTGAATGTTTATATGATATTCTTTAATCTTCCGAGAGAGCGTATTTCTATGAACACCTAACACATGTGCCGCTTTCAGTTGATTATATTTACATTCTTCTAAGATCTTTTCAATATGTTTTTTTTCTACATCAGCAATTGTCTTTTGTTCTAAAATATCAGTATCTGATGGATTGTAATTTATGATTTCATCCGGTAGATCATCTCTCGTAATTGTATCAGTTATCATCAGAGCGAGTATTCGCTGAATAACATTTCTGAGCTGACGAATATTTCCTTCCCAGGAATAATGTACAAGCGTCATGAGTGCACCATGAGTAATTTTGACTTTTCTTTCTTTTGCAAATTCTTGAAGAAAATACTCAACCAGATCCGGTATATCTTGTCTTCTCTCCCTTAAGGGTGGAAGAAAAACTGGAATAACGTTCAACCGGTAATATAAATCTTCTCGAAAATGACCGAGTTGCACTTCTGTCTGCAAATTCTTGTTCGTTGCAGCAATTATCCGTACATCAACTTTTTTGGTTTTTGAACTGCCCACTGGCTCGAACTCCATAGTCCGTAGTGTGCGCAGCAATTTAACCTGTAACATCGGTGATATCTCACCTATTTCATCAAGGAAAAGAATACCGCCATCTGCCTCTTCAAATCTGCCTTTCCTGTCACGAATCGCACCGGTAAAAGCTCCTTTTACATGACCAAACAATTCACTTTCCATGAGTGTTTCTGGTATTGCAGAGCAGTTAACTTTTATCATATTTTTATCTTTTCGAATACTGAGTTGATGGATAAGATCTGCAATAACTTCTTTACCTGTACCACTTTCACCCGAGATCAACACAGAAGCATTCACCAGAGAGATTCTTCTTACCATACTTAGTATCTCTTTTATCTTGGGGCTGTTACCAATAAAAGTAACGGGCAACTCATCATTGTCAATAGTCTGATGTACTTCTTTGCTTTCTTGTTCTACCTTAATGTAGGAGCGTGCATTCTTTATCTTACTGAGCAACATATCCAGTTTTATTGGTTTTTCGATATAATCATAAGCACCAAGTTTGAGAAGCTCTACTGCATTATCGACGGAGCTGAAAGCAGTAATGATAATAACCGCAGTCAATGGATTGATCTTCAAAATTTCTTCAAGAACCTTTTTCCCGGTTATGCCGGGCATTCTGTAATCTGAGATTACGACATCAACGGGATGAGAATAAAATTTTTCTAATCCTTCTTCACCAGAAAAAGCAGTGTCCACTTCAAATCCTTTGGTTCCTAAGAAATCTGCTAATATTTCATTCTGAGAAACATCATCTTCTATGATTAATATTTTCATACCTTATCCTTATTTGGTAGCAAGATTATGACTATTGTGCCCTGCTCCTTGTTTGAGCTGATCTCTATACTTCCTCCATGTGCATCAATGATCTTTTTACTTATCGGAAGCCCGAGTCCATTTCCCTCAGCTTTTGTGGAAACATATAAAGCCCAAACTGAATCTTCAATATTTTTGGATATTCCCTTTCCATTATCTTTTATTTCTATGATAAGAATAGAATCTCGTTTCTCATGAAATGATAATGAAACTTTCTTAGCATCTGTATCACCATTGAATGCTTCCAGCGCATTTTTTAATAGATTTATCAAAACCTGACGTATAAGGTCCCGGTCAAGAATCCAAAATAGTTCTCTATCTCCACGAAGTGTAATCTCAACATCTTTTTTCTTACTTTCCTCATGAAAAATGAGTACGATATCTTCGAGCAGAGTATGCACGTTTACTTTCTTGAGCTTGGGTAGTATAGGTCGGGAGAAGGACAAGAACTTTTCTATTATGCTATTAAGTCTATCAATTTCCGTAAAAGTTACACTCAAATATTTATTGATTTCTTCTTCAGTGAGGGTTTTTCTTTCTTCCCGTAATCGTTGGAGGGTCATTGATATTGCGTTGAGAGGATTTTTTATTTCGTGACTAACCTCTCGCCCCAATTCACCAATACTAGCAAGGTGTTTGGATTGCTGTAGTGTTTCAACCATTTTTCTAGCCTTTATATGATTGCGATAAAACAAAAACTCCATCAACAGAATTCCTAAAAAGATCACTGAATAAATAATGAAAAGTATAATCCTGTTAGTTTTAAGACTATATATACTTTCCAACGATATCCCAAGACGAAGAAGGCCCGGTTTTTCATCTTCAAAGTAAAAAGGTCTGACAACTTCCAGTGCTGGATTACCATTGTAAGTGGTTTCGCGGGAAGATGTAGTCTCATTAGCCAGGTTTTCTTCAAGGAATTTATCCGAAGATATGCGTGCCATTTTTGCTACATTTGAAGTCGCTGCTAATATACCTTTTTTATCCTGAATAACCACGTATTCTACTTGGGGTAAGGTATTCCCGGCTACTGTTGATATTTGTGAGCTCAGCTTTTCAAATACAACAGCCAACAGTATTGGTCTCACCAGAGATAAATAGTCATCTTTCTTAATTGTAGCAACGAACCATTGTCCCACCCTGAAAGTAACCATAAAAACAAAGTCAGGATTATCTTCAAGCTCAAGTAGCATGAATTCCTTGGTAAGCGGCAAGTCCTCAATATTAATATGAGTAGGACAATCTCCAGGAATAGAGTAAGTTATGTTATTTTCTTTATCAATCGTACATATATGGTGAATGAGCATCTTTTCCCGAAGAGAATCTATAACTGCAACATCATTTCTTTCCATTAAAAGATGTATAAGCATCTCGGCACGTTCAAAAAAAAGGGATTCAATGATATCTTGTGAGTATAGATTACTCTGAATTATATCATTGATCATTTCAAGATAAAGATATCCATTTGCCTGCTCGGCGTTATACACTTGATTAATATTATGTGTTTGCAAATAGTAGATCGAAACCCATAACATAATTATGATGAAACTTATCGCTATCAGGAAGTATTTAAGACTTCTTTCTTTCTTCTCTACATTGATCTGCTTCATTTTTTTTTAAAAGATATATCTGAAGCCAATACTGGCAAAATATGAATTTTTTATTTCATTCAAACCAACTGAAAACCAATCATTAGTAAAAATGAGCAGATTCTTCATCAACGGATAATCTGTATACAGGGAGAATAACACATCGGAGGTATAGGGAAACTCTTCATTTGTAGAAGAAGTATATTCTTTATAGACAAAGGATAACCCGGGTTTTAATAAGAGATCATCAAAATACATAGTACTTTCGAGAAAACAGCGAATACTTATTATATGCAAAAAGATCATAAAGATCTGGCTCAGGATACACAAGAGAGTCGATTTTAGATGCTACATAATTCACACTTACACCAAATTGCAAACCGATGTTTCTCTTTATTCCCCATGAGATAAATATAGTACTGCTAATTCTGAATAAGGAAAATGGATTTGGATGAGTATTCACTAGATAACGATATCCAAAATCAAAATTCGTGTGGAGGGCATATTTTTTGTAAAATTTTTTATATATCCAGTATGTGGTATTACCGAAGTGATTAAAATTTTTATATTCAGAATAGTTGCCAAGCGATATGGCTGAACCATATTTAAAAATAAATAGATGTTCATCGACTGTTCTAAATATTTCTGCAGATCCATAAACAAATTTTCTGTATCTACTTTTCGATTGTACTAAGCCAGAATGTATACTTACACCTCCCCATTTAAAATAATATTCACTAAGAACAGATACAGAATATTCAATAGAATCTCGATCATTGAAGGAATAATTTGCTTGTGGGCGGAAATCTAAATATAGATTCTTGTTTTGGAAACTAAGGACTGCGTTAAATTGAAATGTTGATTCCTTTGCTTCACTATCTTCAGAAGCAGAGATATTAAAAAAAAATTCTCCCGCGACTGGTGAAGCCGTGAGGAGGACAGGGAGAAAAATAATAAGAATTAACCATCGCCGCATACCCTATGGACCTCCGTGATGACCTCCATTTCCCTGACCACCATTTCCTTGAAACCCCTGTTTACCAGTACCTGGTGAACCGAATTGGCTTTTAAACCGATAATCATATTTATAGGAGATCATTCGATAATGATGTAATTTGTTTTTCCGGGAAATGACACTTTTGTTTCTCAGTGTTCGGTTATCACATATTCCGTCTCCGTCCCTATCAATGAAAAAGTCATACTGCTCATCTTCTTGCACATTAAAGACCACGTCATCACTCTTCTTGTTTGTAACATCTGTGCTGTTCTGTGCGAAAAGAGGTAAAGAGAGTAGCACACAGAACAAGGTTGCAAAGGTTATGACTTTCATATAAACTCCTGTGAGAGAAAAATCGACGGGAGATTAATCCCGTCAATATTTCTCAATTGCTACGACTAATAATTTACCTTATGTCGGTATTTGAACTGTTGAGTTGAACCTGATCCATTACATGATTCAAGAGCAAAATCAACAGTGATACCATTCTCATCGATGACCAGACCTTCTATCAACTGGGGCATATATGTATGCACAAGAAGGGCACGAGCCTCATAATTACCTTCTGGAAGATCAATGAGGGTATAATAACCATTTTCATCAGTGATTGTGGTATAAACATAGAGGCCATGTCCGCCATTTCCTCCACCGTTTCCACCGCCATTACCTCCGTTACCTCCGCCGAGTATACAGCTTCCATTAAGATAGTGGAAGCGAACTGTTGCGCCTTCGATGGGGTCACCGGTAACAGCATCTGTCACAAAGCCGCTTGCTGTTGCTGCTAAGGCAACACTTGCGGTCAGCAATACTAAGCTTACGAGTGCAATGAGTTTTTTCATTGTAACTCCTTTCATTCATTTCTATTTGCACCCTATCTTGAGGCGAAAATCGTGCCAAAAATATTTTCTTTAGCCCACATTAATATCTAACCTCCATCTGAAATGTAAATTACGCATGTTTAATTATTTATCCACCAATCCGCGTGTGATGTTACATTGCACAATAATTATGCACCTGCTCCCCATTTTGCAGCATGATTATTTTAAATTTAGGTTTATGACAACTTAACTTGACTTTTAGGAGTCATTCTACTCTGCTTTTGAGATATATAGATATCTCTTAATTTTTTTGGTGGGTGTTTTTTCAAATGGTTCAGTCTGTTCTATCATTCTCATGATGCGAGAAAATGAGGATAGGTTTTCGTTCACTTCTTTTCGCAGATCTTCAAGAAGTTCCTGAATTCTTCTAGTTATCTGCGTTTGTGTGAGTTTTTTCTGAGTAAATTCTACATCCAGTTCTTCGTAGTTAAGATACACCCTTGCCACGATTTTTGAATCTTCCTTATATACAAGTGATTCCAGCACGTAATCAGAGCGATTGATCTTAGATTCGATTTCTTCTGGATAAATGTTCTCGCCACTTGGACCCAGAATAACATTTTTCAATCTCCCCTTTATGAACAGATACCCATCTTTATCTATATATCCAAGGTCACCTGTTCGCAACCATCCGTCTTTTGAGATCACTTCTTTTGTTTGGTCTGGATCGCGGAAATATCCTTTCATGACATTATCACCACGTACTATTATTTCTCCTTCACCAGTTTTCTTGTCTGGATTCTTTATTCTTATCTCCTGCTCAGGAATAGCAAATCCTGCAGCTCGAAATCTTGTTTTTTCTACACTACTACCAGAAATTAGAGGAGACGCTTCTGTCATACCATAACCAATAGCATAAGGAAATTTGCCATCGCGAAGAAATCTTTCTGTTTCAGGAGATAGTGCCGCACCACCAATACCAAAAAATCTTAACTTCCCTCCAAAAGTAGCGAGAATCTTTTTAGCAGCGACTTTATGCAAAAGTTTTCGAGTGGGGGGGAATTTCATCAACCCTCTTCGAATCACATTTTTATGTAATTCGTGAAGGATTTTTGTTTTGTAGATCTTTTCTATGATAAGCGGGACTGTCAGCATCATAGTCGGGCGAACCTTTTGAAGTGCAGGAAGTAGAACGCGTGCAACGGGTGGTTTGTCCAGATAAAATATTGACGCTCCTTGAATGAAGGGTATCAGAAATCCGATAGTAAATTCATAGGCATGTGAGAGTGGTAAGATGGATAGAAGTCTGTCTTCATAGCTTACCTTCTGAATTTCAAGAGTAGCACAGGCATCATATATGAGATTTCTATGGGTGAGCATAACCCCTTTCGAGTGTCCTGTCGTCCCTGAGGTATAGATAATCGACGCAATATCATCTTCTTTTACTTCCAACTTGTCCAATCCGGTTATTTTCATTGCAGCGTCACGAAGTTTTATGAATTCTCTTTGACCTTCAAGAAGTATCTCGCGCAGCTTATCTTTTGCTTTATATGGAGGAACAATACTAAAATCTTCAATGATAAAAATCGTTTCCACGAGAACAAGTGGTGCATCCTCAAACTTAGCATATTGATCTTTGGAAATGAATATCGCTTTGGCAGAGGAATGCCTTAGAATATGATGAATTTCGCTGGGATGGAAATCCGGCAGTATCGGAACTGCGACAGATCCCATAACCGTTATGGCGAAATAAGCTATTCCCCAGTTTGGCTTGTTCTCAGAGAGGATCGCCACTTTATCACCAGGTTGAATCCCGCGTTCTTTGAGCACTCGAGAAATTATTTTTACTTGTTCTGCAAGTTTATTATAAGAAACAGATTCACCCCCAACCATACCAAGCGCTACTTTATTTCCGTAACGGTCAGAACTTTCCTTCAATACTTCCTTGAGTGTATAATGTTCTAATTCTTTCATAGTCATTCCTTTCTGATATTTTTACTGTTCCTTGTAAAAAATGAGATAATGTGGTTGAGTTCGCTTCAGTTTTATTACTTTTTTTCTTTTATTATGGTATTATTTTTGTCAACATAAATCTTTCTGGATATTCTGTGAGAGTTTTAAACAGAAAACTTGAGATATTTTTCAGCTTTCAAGATTTTGATTACATAAATATTTAAACCAAATAGAAGTATGCACATCAAAGAAAAGTAAAAGATAGGTGTATGGAAACGGGTAGACTCGAGCAGCTTATCGAAGAAAATTATCAGAATATCTTTTTGTTGTCCCTGAAGATGCTAAAAAATCGAGAAGATGCTGAAGATGCTACCCAGGATATTTTTCTTAAAGTGTATGAAAATATTAGTTCATTTCGACATGAAGCAAAATTCACAACGTGGATATATAGAATTGCACTCAATCATATTTATTATATGAATACACAAAGGTTGAAAATGTATAATAATCAGCCGAACAAGCATGAGATCAGAACTGAGCATAATGAAGATCCCGCTGATGTTTTGGTAGAAAAGGAGCTTTTTAATGCATTGGAAAAAATTATCGATGGCCTTTCACCAAAACAGAAAGAAGTATTCATAATGCGTTATTATAATCAGCTTCCTTTCAAGGATATCGCAAAAATTTTAAAAAAAAGTCTTGGAACAGTTAAAAGTAATTATTTCTTCGCTATGCAAAAAATTAAAAATGAGCTTGAACAAAATCAATTATTGGAATTTCAGGAGTAACTATGAAATGTCTGGATAAAAACATTTTAATAGATCATGTAAATAATGATCTTTCAGCAAGAAAGAAGAAACAAGTTATAACGCATCTTTCTACCTGCGAAAAATGCCGCATAGAACTTGAAAAATGGAGAAAAGTTTTACAGACAACCGAGCAATTCGTTGCTGGAGATATTGCTGCACATTCTGTACCACCACATGCCCACATAACCCGAAGATTTGAGAAGCTCTCTAAAAAGGAAAAGATACTTCAACCAGAACAAGGAAGATGGCTGCATGCCTGGGCAAGACCAATAATTGTAACCGCATGTGCTATTGTGGCGACCCTTATGCTCTACTTTTTTTCACAGAGAACATCTCCTATCACACCTGCGGATTATTACATAATTGATAATGGTTTTAATACCGAAGCTGTTACATTGAACGAAGATACCATTGAACAGCTTGAATCATATTACTTGCGTGAAATATATGAAAATGACGAACTCAGGAATGATATCCTTTATGGAGACTGGCAAGAATATGATGATCAGTTAGAGTATCTTGATGAAAACGAGATGGAAAATCTTCTGCAAGAATTATATGGAGAAAAAATAACATAGACTTAGGAGAAACTTATGAATACAAAAAAAGTTACAATATTACTGGTTTTGGTATTGTTGGTAAATTCAATCATTTACGCACAAAAATTTCAACCGCATCCTATGGGTAAACATAAAGAACTCATTACACAGTATCGTGACCTTGAGATGCTTAAAGCACTTGATCTTTCACAGGAAGAATCAAAGGTTGCACTTCCCATTATCAAAGATATTGATAAAAACAGAGAATCCTTCTATGAAAATCAGAATAATGTTTTGAATGAAATTGAGAAATCTCTTAGTGATAATAACATGAAAGAACTTTCTAAAAATGTTGATAAATTTATCGAGGTTCAGAAAAATTTTGAGAAAGACAGGCTTGAACTGTTTAAGAAACTTCGAAAGAATCTACCTGAAGAAAAGTTTGCGCGATATATTCTTTTTATGCGTCAATTTGGCAGGAACTTGCAGGAAAAGATCCATCACATGATGGGCGAAAAAAACAAGATGGAGAAACTTCATCCCCAAAAACCTTAACGGATCTATTGCCTGTTAATATGTAGATCAGAAAATTCTTTACTCTGAAAAACACTCACTACTTTTCTCTTCATCAACTCCAGTATTGCAAGGAAAAATGCTATAAGCTCACTTCTACCAGAATGTTTTATGAGATCAGAAAACAGAATTTTCTTGTGCGTTTTAAGTAGATTGGATAATTCCTCTATTTTTTCCTCGACCTTATATATATCCAGTGAAACACTCTCACTTACTTCTTGGGGTTTCTGGATGATATATCGTTGCAGCACCTTAATCAAATCATAGAGATCAACATTCTCATGAGTAATTTCATAATTTACTGCAGTTTTTTTGATCTTTGCCTTTTCTTCGTCGTCCATCGAACGATAAAAATAATAACGGTTTTCCTCTGCCAGATTTTTCAAAATCTCAGAAGTTTCCTTCACTTTTTGATAGGCAAGAAGGTTATTCACCAGTTCAGTACGAGGATCTTCTTCCTCTTCTTCCACAGTTTTAGGAAGCAATGATCTCAGCTTGATCTGGATAAGTGTCGCAGCCATCTCCATAAATTCCCCTTCTAAAGATATATTGAGTTCTTCAAGAATATTTAGATATTTAAGGTATTCTTCAAGAATAAAAGCGATGGGAATATCATAGATGTCTATTTTGTGTTTTCTGATGAGATAGAGGAGGAGATCAAGGGGTCCTTCGAAGTTAGGAAGTTTAATCTTATATTTATCGCTGTCTTGAATTTTTGCTGCTTGATCTGTGGCTTCTACCATTTTAAATCATTACTCCTGTAAGCATTCTGACAAAAAATCTGATAGGCGGTAAGATGACGCTGCCAATTATGTTCAAACCAGCAAAGTTACTAATCAAGATGATTGCAATAAATAGAATCATTCCTTTTCGTTCAAATTGTTGGTACTTGAAATAGAGCCTATCTGGCAAGAAAGCCCCGAATATTTTAGAACCGTCAAGTGGTGGGATCGGTATCAGATTGAAAAATCCAAGTGCGATATTAATAAAGATCGTATAAAAAAGGATTATCATAAAGATATTATGAGAACCAGGCATGACAGTCGAATTCAGGAAATTAAAAAGAATGCTGAAGGCAATTGCACTGATAAAATTTGCCAGGGGACCAGCCAATGATACGAGTGCAGTATCTCTTTTGAAATTTCTGAAATTATATGGATTAATCGGTACTGGTCGTGCCCAGCCAATCTTCGCGATGAACAGCATAATAGTACCAATTGGATCTAGATGCTTGAGCGGATTGAGTGTCAAACGACCTGCTCTTTTCGCTGTATCATCTCCCAGCTTATATGCAGCATAGCCATGAGAAAATTCATGGATTGTCAATGCATACAAGATCGGGAATATCAAAATAAAGATCTGTTGAATTATGCTCATATATAGGAAATGTACGATTGATGAGAGCTCGTGTCAATTTTTTCGACGCATTGTTCATCATATAGTGCCATCAAACCCATCAATGAAAATATTGACATTACCTATGCCTATTTGGATTGTGGCTTAACCAAAAAAATCAAGGTCTGTGAAAGGAGTCAGTGTATGCAATTACAACAAGCTTTCATTGCGACTGCAAAAAAATACTCCAAGCGGTTCGCCGTTTATGACCAAGCAACTGAACGTGATTTAACCTATGATAAAATGCTTATTGCATCTCTAATATTGACCAAAAAACTCCACGCATATCACGGAAATTATATCGGCATCATGATCCCCACTTCTGCGGGTTGTATGCTTTCAATTATCGCTGCCCTCATGTCTGGAAAAACACCCGTCATGATAAACTACTCAACAGGCGCAGCTGAAAATTGTGTGTATGCGCAGGAAAAATGTAGTTTTAAGACAATTATCACTAGCAAAAAGTTGATGAAAAAACTCAACATTGAATTCGTCGATGGTATGATATTCATTGAAGATATTCTTACTTCTGTTACGACCGGTGATAAGATCAAAGCGGCACTTCGCTCCAAGCTTCCCACCGGAATGCTACAAATTTCAGTGCATCATGGAGATGAAGATGAAAACGCTGTTATTCTATTCACCAGTGGAAGTGAAAAAGACCCCAAAGCTGTACAGCTTACTCATAAAAATCTTTTTCATAATATTACTGCCTGTACCGAGGTGTTTAAATTCTCTCATGAAGATATCTTCCTTGGTAATCTTCCTCTTTTTCACGTTTTCGGGCTTACAACCAATTTCTGGATACCCATAACTGTGGGAGCTGCTATTGTCACGCATGCTAATCCCTTGGATTATAAAAAAATTGTTGATTCGATCAAAAATTATAAAATAACCATTATGATAGGTACTCCAGCGTTTTTTTATGGCTACCTGAAACGATCTAATGATGGTGATTTCTCTTCGGTTCGTATCGCTGTGGCTGGTGCGGATAAACTCACTTCACAGATCAGGGAAGGTTATCGTAAAAAGCACGGTATAGAGATTCTTGAAGGATATGGAACAACTGAAACAAGTCCCGTCATTTCAGTCAATTTACCAGAAGCAAATAAACCAGGCAGTATCGGAAAACCAATACCTAGAGTGCAGGTAAAGATACTCGACAGGGAAACTTACGAAGAGCTTCCAAGAGGAAAAGAAGGCAAGATAGTTGTGAAGGGTGATCTTGTAATGAAAGGTTACTATGGTGATCTTGAGGAGACCTCTCTTCGCATTCACAATGGCTGGTATGATACTGGTGATATGGGAGTAATGGATGAGGATGGATTTCTCTGGCATCGTGGGCGGCTGCGAAGATTTGTTAAAATTGGTGGAGAGATGGTTTCTCTGGTAAAAGTAGAGGATACACTTAACAAATATCTGCCTGAAAATGTTGTATGTTGTGTCGTTGATGTTCCCAATCCGACCAAAGGTGCCGATATTGTTGCGGCAATCACAACAGCAGAGGTTGATTTTAAAAAAATCAAAAAGCAGATGGCTAAAGAACTTACCTCTATCGCGGTCCCAAAAGAATTCCACGTTATAGAAGATATTCCTATGATGGGAACAGGAAAAGTTAACTTCCGCGAGGTAGAGCAGATTTGCAGATCATATCAGGCAAACGGCAAGAAAACTCATTCATGAAAAAGTAAGGACGGTAATTCGCTTAATGGCAAAGATCAAAGAGCTAAAAAAAGCAAAAAAAGACAAGAAAATAAAGAAGAAATCTCAACTCAGAGAATGGATCGAAGCAATAATTTTTGCTGGCATTGCGGCGATAATAATTCGCACCTTTGTTATCGAAACATTTCTTATACCATCTGAATCAATGGAAAGCACTTTTCTCAAAGGTGACCAGCTTATAGCAAATAAATTCGTTTTCTGGTTTCGCGAACCAAAACAATTTGAACCTATAATATTCAAATTTCCCTTTGATCCCTATGATCCTCAACCAGAAGATAGATATGCTAAACTGATACGTCCAATATACTGGGATAAGAAAAATTTCTTCTTCAAATTTCATAAACGCCGTGATTTCATAAAGCGGATAATCGGTATGCCTGGAGATACCCTGCAGATTATAGACAAAAATGTATATGTGAACGGTAAGTATGTGAAAGAAGATTATGTGCAGCATACTGATTTCCGTATAATTCCTCGTGAGCAGGGACGGCTTTACATCAATAATGAATTCATGGGTAGCAGAGATAATTTCGGTCCTCTTGTGGTTCCGGATAGCTCATATTTTGTCATGGGAGATAACAGAGATAACAGTAATGACTCCCGCTACTGGGGATTTCTTGAACGAGAGTATATCAAAGGTATCCCAATGATCATTTATTGGTCAATGGGGGATCATCACAAAATACGTTGGAACAGGATACTCAAGATTCCGAAATAGACCTGAAAAAACTATTCTCTGTTTATACTTGTGAAAGAAATTTCTCTTTACGTACATATTCCCTTCTGTCTACAAAAGTGCAACTATTGTAATTTCTATTCACTTCCCTACAATTCCGATCTTGCAAATGACTATCTCGCTGCACTTATAAAGGAATTGAGTGAGTACAGAAATGAAGGATATTCCGTCAACTCTATCTATCTGGGCGGTGGAACTCCATCATTACTGACCTTTTACCAACTTGTTCCACTTATCACTGCGATAGGTCGTACCTTTCACATTGATGAAAACGCAGAAATTACTATCGAAGCAAATCCAGCTACTATAACACGAGAAAAAGCACAAGATTGGAAAACGCTTGGCTTTAATAGAGTTAGTATTGGCGCACAATCCTTTAATGATAATGAATTAAGTGTACTGGGACGATTGCATTCTGCTGATGAGATTGGGCATGCAGTCAGGCTTGTAAAAGAACATTTCACAGAAAATGTATCTCTGGATCTCATGTATGGAATTCCGCAACAGTCCTTTATAAGCTGGCAAAAAAGCCTGAGACTTGCTCTCGAACTCAAACCCACCCATCTATCCTCTTATTGTCTCAGTCTTGAGCGTGGCACTCCATTATTTACCTCTCAAAAAAAATATACTTTCCCGTCCGAAAAACAGCAGCGGGGTATGTACTATATGATGAAGTCAATAATGGAAAAGAACGGCTTTATTCATTATGAGATATCAAATTTTTGTTTGCCGGGTTATCTTTCTCGTCATAATGATTCTTACTGGTTGGGTAACGAATATATCGGTTTAGGTGCAGCTGCACATTCTTTTATTGATATGGAAAGAATAGAAAAGTTAACTGATGCCAGCTGTTATATTTCCAAAATAAATAACAACCAATCCGTTATCAAATCAAAGAAATGCATATCGTTCCGAGAATATATCTCAGACTGTATCTTTCTTGGATTACGACGCCTTGAAGGTATTGATCTTACTCATTTCAAGAAAAAACATGGTTTTAATATTCTCAATGAATATAAGCATGAGATGGATAGATATTTGAAAACCGGATATTTGACAGTTGATAACAATCATCTTAAACTTACCAGAAAAGCACTTTTTATATCAGATGAAATATTAAGCGAGTTTGTATAGTATGAAAAAATTAGTTATCATTTTCTTCCTCATAGTACCGCTACCCATCTCTGCGGATCTACTCATTCCAATGGATCTGACCCAGACTGACCATTTAAAAGCTTATGGAATAGTATATAAAGCACTTGAACTTGGATACGATGGAAAATGGCTATTGAACTATCGTGGTGGTTCATTTCTTATTCCCGAAAATGATGAACTCGCTGCCTTCTGTAAGCTTCGGGGAGTAATCTACGAACGCATTTCACCAGTTGATTGGCTCTCGATAGAGCAGACAATTGAAAAATCTAACATGGACATAGTGTATCTTGAGAAAGCACCCAAAATTGCTGTATACACATTACCGGAGAGCAAAGCAGGGCACCTCCATGGATTTGCAGGAGAACCATGGGATGATGCTGTCACTCTCGCCCTGACCTACGCCGAGATACCTTATGAGACAGTCTATGACACAGAGGTTCTTCAAGGCAAATTAGAAGAGTACGACTGGCTTCACCTCCATCATGAAGATTTTACAGGACAATATGGAAAATTCTATGCAAGTTTTAGAAATACGAACTGGTATAAAGAGATCGAGCAGATAGATCAGGAGCTTGCGACAAAACTTGGATTCGAAAAAGTCTGGCAGCTCAAGCAAGCAGTTGTCCAGATGATCAGTAATTATGTGAAGAATGGAGGATTCCTCTTCGCGATGTGTGCAGCCACAGATACGTATGACATTGCCCAGGCAGCGTATGGAATAGATATTTGTGATACTCCTTTTGATGGAGATCCTATGGATAGAGATGCGGAAAGTAAACTCGACTTTGATCGCACTTTTGCTTTTGAGAATTTCACGCTTGTGAAAAATCCTTATGAATATGAATTCTCTAGCATTGATGCCAGCAACTATGCACAGATAAGGGGCGCAGAAGCGGATTATTTTACTCTTTTTGACTTTTCAGCAAAATATGATCCAGTGCCCACCATGCTCACCCAATGTCATGTAAATGTGGTGAATGGATTCCTTGGACAAACAACATCATATCATAAAAAATATATAAAAAAAAGTGTTATTGTATTAGGTGAGGTTGAAGGCGCAGATGAAGTAAAGTATCTGCATGGCAATTTTGGCAGAGGAACCTTCACTTTCTACGGAGGTCATGACCCTGAAGATTATCAACATAGAATTGGTGACCCTCCCACGCTGCTGGAATTACATAAGAATTCTCCTGGTTATCGATTGATCCTGAACAACATTCTCTTCCCAGCCGCAAAGAAGAAAAAACTAAAGACTTAGAGTATTCCTCTCTCGCTCAATTAATTTCTCGTTTACCATGTCGTCAATAATTCTCTCTATCCTCGCTGTATCATTTTCAAGAAAATTCACTAATTCTTTGATTAATATAGTTTTCTTTTCTAACAGAACCTCAAGTATCTTTCCTTGAATTTGCCTATCCGAATCCTCAAATTTTGATTGTCTCCTATAATGCTTACTCCTCCTGCTGAGATTACCGGCCTTCTCTTTTAAATGACTGCCATAATCCATCAAAGCAGAGTACTATTCTCGGGGATCTTCCCTATCCATAACTTGCGATGCTATGTCATATAATCTTTTTTCTTCAATATTCGATTTATTTTGAAAAAAATGATAAATGAGAACAGTTCGAATATTTGTTTCAAGAAATACAGTAGGGATATTGAATGCGAAAGCAGCTATCGATCGTGCGGTTGTTTTTCCTATTCCTGGGAATTTCTCAAGTTCTTCGATACCTTTCGGAATTACTCCATCATATTCATTATTGACTTTCTTTGCTATCTCATGAATCCATTTTGCACGACGATTATATCCTAATCCTTTCCACTCTTGAAGGACATCAAGAAAAGATGCTTGCGCAAGAGATGCAATATTATGAAATCTCTTAATGAAAGCACAATATTTTTCAATAACCCTTTCCGTTTGCTTTTGTTGTAGCATGAGTTCTGATACTATAATTTTGTATGGATCTTCTGTGTCGCGCCAGGGAAAACTGCGTTTATTAATTGTATAGTATTCGTAAACTATATTCTAAAAATCAGCTATTTGTTTTTTGTTTAGCTTCATCAGAATTCGGAACTTTCGTTTTCTTGATTGAGATAATAATACCAGTATATGACCAGTAAACTCCGCTACCAAGTATTATCCCAAACATTGCTCCTCCGAACACATCCAATGGATAATGAACTCCCACATATATTCGTGAAAAACCAATCAGTATAGCAAAACCAAAAAAATATGGACTGTATTTTCTATAAAAATACGAAAAAACTGTTGCTGCGGTAAATATATTCATAGAGTGGTTAGAAGGAAATGAAAAAGATGTTTTATAACCCCCAAGAAATCTTCCCCCCTCTATAAAGAATTGCGGATGACATGGACGCATTCGTCCAACAAGTGGTTTAATAATGCGATAAGCTATCAAATCTGACAGGGCAACTGCGATAATCACCAATCCCAGTACTATCAGTGCTTGTTTTTTCTCTTTTATGAGCAGAAATATTATAGCAAGAGCAATAATGACCAACCAATTTCTTGGTTCAGTGATAAAAGGAAAAACAACATCAAATACAGAATTAGCGATCGATTTATTCAAAAAGAGAAAGAGTGTTCTGTCAACATGAGCAATGAATGCCAGCATGAAATAAACGAATTCTAATTAATCTGGCACTGTTTGATCACTGCGTATTTCGATGATATTGTTGCAGTATCCTTAAAATGAGAGTTTGCGCTTTCTACTTTCTCTGAAACCAGCTTTGCCTGTACTGTCTTACCTGCAAGATCGGTGAAATTTTCTGGAGGGATAGTATAACTTCCAGTTTCGACACTATCTTCTGGAACATAAACCATGTTCGTGCCACTGCCCGATTGATCTTCATAACTCAATTCTATCCACACATTATCATCAGGTATTATTTCTTCCCAGGTAACCTGAACGCTGTCCGTATGGCTGAAGGTTGCTGGAATATTAAATGTATGAAGATCCTGATGCTGAGTTCTAATAACTGAGTCATATTCGTCTCCATTGCTCATTATCACTGTGATGGTGTATTGAGTGTTCAAGTAGATTGGATAATCACCAGTAGTTTCATAATAAGGTCCGCCAGTAATATAATACTCAACCTGCATGTGAGTTCCATTGACAGACACCCCACCATCTTTGATCTTCACCAGGTTTAAATTCTTATCAAAAAGATGGGCAATAGCTTCTCCCTTAAGAGTTTTGGCATTATCATACGTGCGTTCCACAGTAAGTGTGGGCGAAATTTTGGATGGATCATTCAGTGGTTCATCAGAAAGAGGAGAGTCGCAATTAGAAAGAAAAAAAGCTGAACATAAAATTGTAATTCCCATCAATACTTTAATATGGTTTTTCATAAGCTCTCCGATTATACATTGATATGCCTCTTTTTATGAAAAAAAGTATTTTTAAGTCAAGATTATTTGATTTTGGTGATCTTAATGAATTCTCTCTGACAAATAAAATTCTTGATTTAGAAACCTCTCTAATGAAAGAGAAATTTCATAAATTCAAAGCATCCTGGTTCTATTATGTATTCCAGAGTTTGATAGCAACTCACTCCATATTTATCGTACTTCTTATTCTCAAATTTAGCAATGCGATCGTGATCGCTTCTATTGGAGCAACGGCTTTCATTGTTTTTGCAATGCCGAATAGTTTGACGGCACTACCTCCACTATTTTTTCTGCCCTGGGAGCTGCAGGACTGGAAATGCTTCTCTCTGCGGTGATCGGTGTGGTGATCGGTTTTTTCATGAACTTGATCACCAAGCACATTCATGATCGGATTAAACTCCTCATATTTACTTTGGGAATTATCCTGTTAAACTGCGGTATTGCGGAAGCCCTTCAACTTTCACCAATTCTCCTAAATATGGCTATGGGAATTATCATCATCAACTCAAAACCTATTAATGCAAGGAAAATATTCACCGCACTCGGTGACTGGTCTCCGCCAATTTACGTATGGTTCTTTGTTCTTGTCGGAGCTCGCCTCG
>Ga0209834_10000426_pt1 | contig 25962 bp, 15 predicted proteins | sample Mar14236cmmetaG_FD_184134 | JGI IMG/M metagenome (GOLD analysis project Ga0209834, IMG submission 184134) | Marine hydrothermal vent microbial communities from Guaymas Basin, Gulf of California to study Microbial Dark Matter (Phase II) - Marker... ...
TTTTTGTAAAGGAAGCCCATCTTTTCAGAAAGCTGGTCAGGCGTGACAAAATTGAGGTTGGCAATCGTATCGTTCAGCTTAACAACGGAACTGCTAAGCATCTTCGATGTTACCTCTAAATCAGTAACCCTACCTTTCAGAGCTTCAACATCGCCAGCTTCTGCAAATGTACTAAGTTTTCCTTCAACTTCGGACAGCTTCTTTTCAAGGCTCATTATAGAATTTATATTCGCATCAACCTGGTCATAAACAACGTTGATGCTGTCTTCGAGGTCGGCTGTGGTAGACTCAAGTGTACCTTCAAGAGCCGCTATCTTATCATCGTAAGCCTTAAGAGCTGCAGCATCTGCCTTGTTTCTGTAGAGTTTAAAGACGTCTCTTGTGAGTTTGTTGACTATAGCCACGGTGGTTTCGTAATCTTTTACTGTCACGTAGTTTGCAAATTCTTCTTTGATAGCATCGATTTCCTTAAGCTGTGAGCTGAGCTTGAGAATCTTCGTGTAAAGAAGCGACAATTTCTGATCAAGCTGCTCGGAGGTAACCATTTTGTTCTCAATAGCATCGACTCTTCCCTTGTAAGCGGCAAAATCATCCTTGAATTTTGCCAGAGACTGACCGAGAAGTTTTGTTGTTACCTCAAGATCCGTTGTCTTACCGTTGAGCGCTTCAAATTGAGCGTCGTAAGCGTCGAGAGCTTCTTTAACGCTATTGAGTTCTCCGTAAACATCTTCACGGAGTTCCCAAACTTTTTGCTCAACATTATCAAGGTCGATATCCGCTACTTTCCCTTCGAGATTCCTGAATTCGGCCATAATATCGATTACGCCCTTCTTCACATCTGAAATCTCAAGAGAGAGACTAGCGACCTTTTTTGTAAGAGCGAAAACGAGTTCTTGAAGCTTTGCGTCGCTTGATTCAGAGTAGTCAAGGAGCTTGGCAATGGCTTCAGCAAGCTGGTAACGAGTAACAGCCTCGTCACCTCTGTAAGTACCATCCGGAAATCCCTGAAGTAACCCAGCTGAAGTGGCTTTCATTACGGCATCATATGCCCAGTGGTCCTCTGAAACATCGGTGTAAGCAACACCAAAGGCAACTGCTGCGAACACTACGAGGGCCAGTAAAAAAGCAAGTTTCTTCATGAAACCTACCCCCTTTCAAAATGTTTTGCAATTATAGTTGGCCATAGTACGAACCTATTATACAGTAAACCAGCTATCAGTTTCAAGACTAAGGTTTATTTTTGATTCTGTAAAAACGTCTCTTTCCGATTCTCAGTATATCACCGTCGGAAAGTCGCAATTTAGCGTGTATATCGCTGATTGCAGTATTATTGATTCTCACGCCACCTTGTTGAATCAGCCTTCTCGCTTCACTACGGCTGGAAATCCCGGCGAAATTTGCAAGCAGTTCAACTATACCAATTTCACCATGATTTAAAGCTATTTCCGGCATTTCTTCTGGTATGTTCTTATTTCTAAAAACCCTTATAAAATATGCCTGAGCTTCTTTGGCCTTTTCATTACCATGGAACTGTCTGGTAATATCGTAGGCTAGTTGCATTTTTATATCTCTTGGATTAACATCGTGGGTTTTGATTTGTTTTTCATAGTTTGCTATCTCTTCATCGGAAATGTCTGTAAGCAACTTCATGTATTTTATAATCAGCTTATCGGGTATAGACATTATTTTGCCATACATATCCACAGGTGTATCTTCAAAGGAGATGTAATTATCATAGCTTTTGGACATCTTTAAGTTTCCATCCGTACCTTCGATAAGCGGTAGAGTAAGGATAATCTGTGCTTTTAAGCCGTACTCTTCCTGTATTTTCCTTCCAACTATGAAATTGAAATACTGGTCATCTCCACCGATTTCAACATCTGCTTTGACTACGACTGAGTCATAGGCCTGCGCAAGTGGATAAAGGAATTCTGCCACGCTTATTGGTTCATTGTTTTTATATCTTTTATCAAAATCATGTCTTTCAAGCATTCTTGCAACGGTGTACTTTGCTGCTAGCCTGATCACATCTTCAAAATTCATTTTATCAAGCCACTCTGAATTGAAGCGAATTTCTGTTTTTTCCTTATCCAGTATTTTGAAAGCCTGTTTACTATAAGTAATAGCATTCGCCTTAGCCTCTTTCATAGAGAGCATAGGACGAGTTTTCGAACGTCCAGAGGGGTCGCCAATTCTTGCGGTAAAATCGCCGATTATGAGGATTACCTGATGCCCATAATCTTGAAACTGCCTGAGCTTTCGCAATACCACTGCGTGGCCCAAGTGAAGATCAGGTCTTGAGGGATCAACACCCAATTTAACCCTCAAAGGCCTGCCTTCCTTTAATCTTTTGAGCAGTTCATCCTCAGAAACAAAGGACACTGCGTTTTTCTTCAGTTCTAACAGTTGTTTTTCAGGGGACACCAAAGCCATCACCTGAATCAGGAAAGCGGAAAGGCTCTGGAAATAACATAAGCCAGGAGCACGCTGTTAACCATAAAAGCCACGGACAACCAGACGGTAATCTTACCAGGGGTGTCAAGACCCTTTTTTCTACCGAACATGGTGTGCGTTCCACCACTTCCAAAAGCTCCACCAAGTTCTGAAGCTTTGGTCATCTGCATGAGCACAAGAATAACCAGCGCCACACTTATTATGGTATGTAGCGCGATGAGGAAATAGGACAACATTACCATGGATGATACCTCCTATTATCGCGATATTGTTCGTTTCGTATTATACTATAAGTGTTGATTTGTAGCAAATATAGTATTCTTAGTATTCTGGAGGTGTTTCTTTATTGAAGCATGAAGTTCTTGTTTATCTCCCTTTAAAGCCTTCAGCAGCAAAAATGCAGAATCTCCCTGTGAAGCTACCCGTGAGAATCGAAGACCTTCCGAAAATCGTAGATCAGGACAAAATAGATCTGGATATCATCATTCGGGGACTGGAGACTCAGCACAGGGTAAAAGCTGATGACTATTATGATTCATACCTTCTCTTTTTCTATTACGAAGCTTTTAAAAGGGCGCTGAATAACGGCAATGTGGACGATGCAAAGATCTGGCTTGAAAAAGCAGGAAAGCTGAAAATAGATTACCGCTATTTTTTTTACAAAGGGTTGCTTTTACGCGAAGTCGGAGAACTTGATCAATCTGAAATCGAGTTGAGAAAAGCTGTTGAAATGAACCAGGATTTCTATGTAGGTTACTACGAACTTGGACGGTTGCTCCAGAAAAAAGGGGAATATGACGAAGCTGTAAAATTTCACATAAAATCCCTGGAACATTCTCATGGAGAATTCGACTTACCCTTGCTTGGCGTGGTTGATGCTTATAGCGCTTCTGGGATGCTATCCACAGCTCTTGAAGTGCTGGAACGCATACCAGGCGATTCTCAAATTCTCATTGATGCACTCTTGAGAAAGGGCGTAATATTGAATGAACTTCAAAGGTATGCTGAGGCTGAGAAAGTATTCAACATGGCTCTACACAAAGAAAAACGTTGGGAGCTCTTTTATAACAGGGCCTATGCCAGGGAACGACTTGGTAAACTCTATCCGGCATTTTCTGACCTCAAAGAATCCTACAATCTAAATTCCGTGGAAGACATTTTATATGACATGGCATTGGTTGAAAGAGAAATGGGCTTTATTGAAGACGCAATAGAGCACCTTTCACGCTATCTCAGCGTAAGCAATGATGCCGCTGCAGAAATTGCACTTGCTCGATGTTATTTCATGCTCGGTGATTTCGAAAAGGCCAGTAGCACTCTCCCTATCTCCCTTGAAGAAAGACTGTCAGAATTTATAGCTCTTTGCAGCTCTTTAGCGACCGGAGAAATAAAAAACGGGAATTTTACGGATTTGCTTTTTTCAAACTTGCAGCGTGAGTACAAAAAGGGGAGAATGACCGGGAAGATCAGCAAGTTGCGCCGTTTATCATCTTCCCTTACGGGAGTGGAAAACTTATTCGTTTCAGAGGAGGTTGATTATCAGGAACTCATGCAATGGTTATTGAAACATTTTGATAACCCTTCACTTAATAATAGAGTAAGCGGTATTACAATGGGGAAAGTTCCAGCCGAAAGAGAACTTTCAGTTGAAGAATTAAAAGCTTTTATTCAATTTCTTCCCTTTTTCGGTATTCGTTTTGACCGCATGGAGCTTTTTGCAAGACGTTTTGCCTTTATTCTGTCAGGAAAGGGTGAAACGCTGGCGATGCTTTTGACCCTTTTAAAGCTTTATATTCACGCTCTTGCCAATATGGCTATCGATATTGCCACGTTCATTGAGGAATTGGTGGAGGAATTCAAAAGTTACGCTTTCGACTTTTCCAAATTCATTGCCGAAGCTTTCGAAACGCAGTTTATAGATGTTGACACCGCCTTAGAAAGCGTGCATGAAACCCCGAGAGATTTCATTTTGAAAACCTTATCCCTTGTTAAGGCGGATGCCCTTGCTGAGGCCTCAATCAGTGATAAAATCTATATTTATTTCAGGAGGTAATTTATGAGAGAAGATCTTTTTGAGAAGTTTCTTGAATTTATCATCAGCGGGGAGATTGATCCAGAAAGTATCAATTCTGAGAAAATTGTCTCTTTGCTCAGAGAGAATTTTACACAAGAGGAGGCCACAGAGATTCTTGGAAGCTTCGATTCACTCTTTGGCGGCCTTTCGGAACTTATTGAAAACCCTCAGGAATACTTTTTTGGTGATAGCAAGGTCCCTGATTCCGAAAACTCAAAGACTGAGAAGTAACCTTTTTGAATTGAAAGTTAATTATCTTATAATTGATAAAGAATAAAGTTAAAGAGGGGGTTGATCCAATGAAGTCGAAATGCTTGGTACTGATGTTTTTGCTTTTCTCTGTCGCTTTTTTCGGTTATGGTGTTTTGAAGGTAGATTCATATCCTTCCAAAGCCCTTGTTTATATAGATGGTGAACATCTTGGATATACCCCCTTTAGCATGTATGCCGTAGAAGGTTATCACAGAGTTGCGATAGACAAAAAGGGTTTTGAACCTTACGAGGAATACGTATATGTGGGCAAAGACACTGAAACAGAGGTAAATAAAGTTCTGAAAGTCCGCCCAGATTACGGAGCAATTCTTGGGAAAATCCTCATTGGCGTGCAGATCAACAATTATGAGCCTGAAGAATGGCTCTTTGGTAAAGTCAGTGAGTCTATAAAAAAACTCTTCAAGGAAAGTAATATATCTGCGGATATTGTTTCGGGTGAGGGATTAGATCCATCTGCTGAATTGGGTTATTCGGGTTATCTTAAATTCGTTTTAGCCCATAACGAGAAAGACGGAAAGCACTTGTTTACATTATTCATTGAATATCGCGATCTGATTCACAACAAAAAAATTCTCGAACTGGAAAAAACTTTTGAAGTTATCGGCATCAGAGAACACTTTGATGGTTTTTATCTCCCCGTTCTTTGGGAAGTTTTTGGAGCTTTTTCAGATTCGTTGATTTCCGGATTGTATGATAAAGTCTCTGGTAGAATAGAATTTCTGAACGTAGATGTACAACATTACCCAGAAATCAGCCTTATTTTCAGGCCCTATGACGAATTTAACACTCCACTTTCTTCTGACACGATAAATCATAGCAAGCTTTCAATAATCGAGGCGGGCACTCCAACGTCTTTGCTCCAACTCTCTCCGGTAAAGCAAGAAGCTGTCTTGAATTTCACGCTCGCTCTGGACAGAAGCGGCAGTATGAAACCTGTAATAGAAAAAGCAAAACTTGCAGCTAAGGATTTCCTAAGCTTGCTGCCCTCTAATAGTTCTATCGCACTCATTGCCTTTGATAACGAAATAGAGCTTGTCAAGAATTTCACAGACAACCGGCAAGAGCTTGTCGCTGCGCTTGGTAACATCACTGCTCAAGGTTCCACTCCCCTGTACGACACAGTGGTAAAAGCTGTGGAGCTCCTTTCGAAAAGAAAAGGCCCACGCTTTCTTGTGCTGGTCACAGATGGCGTTGATGCAAATCTACGCGATACCGATTTAGGAAGTGAAAACTCGATTTCTGAAGCCATTAGGATTGCAAGAGAAAACAATGTGATGATTTTCGCAATTGGCCTTGGAAAAAATGTCGATGAGTTCAGCCTTGGGACTTTGACAGCCTCAACTGGCGGGACTTTCCTTGATTCACCAACTATTGATGATTTAGATGAGGCGTTTAAAAAAATACTGGGAGCTTTTGAAAATCTATATATTGCGAAATATTTTTCAACAGGCGAAAGAACAGCTCTTTTGAGGATAGATACACCCACTTCAAGAATAGAAGGCGAGTTCTTGATCCCCATCCCTGAGATTTCTTTAAGCTTAACGGCTCCTTCGAGTGTAATAGCTGGAATGCCATTTGAAGTGTCCATCTCTCCTCTCTCAACGATGACTGCCCCGATAAATCTGACATTAAAAGCAGTTACACTCGATGGAACCACGCTCTGGCAAGAAAAACACTCTTTCTACGATCCTGCTAACTATGAGATGGTTTTCAAAGAACCGGGTGATTTTTATATCGAGTTGAATTCCTTCAGATTTCTTGAAAGGAGAAAAATTCAAGTCCTTTCAATAGACAAACTGTTAAATGAGTTGGTAGGTGAATACCGGTACCCTGAAGCCGCAGAGGTGCTCGAGAAATATTTAAAAACAGCTTCTCTGGAAAGTGATAAAAGATTGAAGCTGCTGGATTGGCTAGCAAATATCGAATTGAGGGCTTCTCTGATAGATGGCAGGTTCGCTCACCTAAGATCCTTCCTTGAATTTTTGGATACCTCTAAAGCTTACAGCAGTTCGATTCTTTTCAAGAAAGCCTTGTTCGAATATCTTCTCAACGACATGACGGGTTTCTCGAATACAATAGCTTCTTTGCCTACCGATAAAGCGGAAGAAGGATTGGCTGTGCTTAAGCTTCTTCAAGCCGGAGTTTCAGAATCAGAAAATGCCATGCTTTTAGCAGATAAATTCTTGAAAATGTACTCTACTCCACTTATTAGAAGATTTGCCGCAGAGGTGTTTATCACTGCTTCTGCTGATGAAAAGGTCACCAGAATCGTTGAAGAAGCGTTGAAATCTGATGATATTGTTGATTTAACCACTGTGGCTTATGTAGCGCTAATGACCGGAAATGACGAAATTCTTGACACACTCATTGAAAGGATGGGGAGGTTCAGTGCCCTTAAAACTCTCTCCATCACATGGCGAAGTTTGCAACATTGGGCAAATGAAGGCATTGATAGCGCTAAAGAAATACTGACCTCTCTCAACGAAAAATACCCAAATTCCTGTGTTGTGCAAAAAAATCTGGCAGTTCTGGAGATAGCATCAGGTGATTCTCAAGAACCGCTTCTTCAGCTGAAAACACTTGATCCAGATGATCACAGGTTTGCTGACTTGCTCCAAGAGGGATACAACAATGCTTCACTCGGTGTTGAAAAACCTGTGGAAAAGAACATCATCGGCTGGGAAGGCGGAAGCTTATTCATCAGGACCCGCAGAAATTTACGTTTCCCTTTGCCAATCTTTCTCAATGGTGAAGGAATGGCAACTTATGTGGACAGCCTTACTATATATCCGCACAGCGTTTTGCGCACAAAAGTGAAAAGCGGTGTGAACTTGCTTAAAATAACACTTGAAGACCTTAAAGGTCTTGTCCTTGATTCCAGTGAAATAACCGTCATTCTCGATCAGAATGCACCACAGATAATCATGGAAGACTTTTTCTTCACTGCGAAGGAGTATGCAGATATAGCCTTTAAAATCAATGACGACACTGGAATTTCAAGAATAACTTTGGATGGCCAGCAAGCAACTCCCACAAGCGCTATTGGAAACAATTACACTATAAGATACAGGACAGACAGAAAATCCAGGGCCGTGGTATTATCCGTTGCCGATTTGGCCGGTAACGTTTCAAGCAAAAAGTTTTACATTCTCTACGACATAAAGCGGCCTGAGATTGAAGTCAAAGGCCCTACCATCACAGGAAGCGAAACAGTTAACATCACAATAAATGCATCCGATGATATTGGGATCAGTTTTCTTACGATTAATGGTAAAAAAGTGGACAGCGATGGCAGAAAAAGCTTTAGTTATAATTATGTAGTAAATCTCATAGGAAAAGAGGCAATCACCGTTGAGATAAGCGCCGCTGATAGAGCAGGAAATACAGCCTCTACTAAATTCACGGTTAGAAAAGATCATGAGCCACCTGAGATTGAACTGGAACTTCCCACCAACGTTGTCTCAGCCAGAGCTGAAATAACCGTTGTAGCAACGGACAATGGTGGAATTGACTTTATCAGGGTTCAAGATATTGAAAGGAAATACTCAGGGACACCAAGTGTAAGAGATACATTTGAAATAGAACTAAACGCATCAGGTGATATTAGCATTGAAGCTGGTGACCTTTCGGGCAACATTTCAAAAATTTCCCGGTATATCTTTGTCGACAAAGTGCCGCCTGTGATCACTTTCCTGCCAGTGGATATAACCGGTGAGATGGCAGTAAAAGTGAGATTTGAAGATGATTCTGGGCTAAAATATGTGAAAATCGGCAGATATATCGGCAAGTTGAATGGCCAGAGGGTTTTTGAACACGTGCTTTCGCGTGATGACCTTCAGGAAAAGTTGGAAATTGTCGCGATGGATATAACAGGCAAACGTACTGAAAAAATGCTCAAATGGATTCCCTTTGAGGTCAACGATATAGCTGGAAACGTTATGACGAGCGATTTGATAGAACTTAGCGGGAAGCTCTTAATTCCAATAGATGGCGCGTATACATTAGACATATACGACAATGGGAAACTGATCAAAACCTCGATCCAGGAAGGAGAAATTTTCGAAGAGTGGATTCCTTTAGCTTCCGGGAAGAATAACATTGTGATCGTGATCAAAACTTCAGATGGAATCGGCATTGGAAATCATAGTGTCTTTCTAATTCCCCGTCATGAAGCTATGAGGGTAACATTGACCTGGGATTCCACTGCCGCCGACCTTGATCTCTACATCAGAGAACCTGACGGAACAGTAGTTGGCCCTATGAACCCATCAAGTCAATGCGCTTATATCAATGTGGATGCAAGGCAGCGCTCGTCCAACACTGAAACGTATATTTTAAACTACAAAGATTCTTACCTGCCCATAGAGGGTAATTATCACGTTGCTGTACACTATTACTCTTCAGACCTTTATCCGAATCCAGTACATTACAAAGTGGTGATAGACACACTTGATAAACACATAGAAAAAACCGGAACACTGAGCTTTTTTAACAAAAACAACATCGCATTTCTAACAGGCGGGAAAGATTGGAAAGATCTTGGAGAGGTTTTTGTGAGGATCCCTGACAAAGAATTCCCGGTTCTTTCCACAAACCTTCTCGAAACAATGTACAGTGCAAAGAACACAATAGAAATTGAAATTACAGCTACCGACAACACGGGTATCAGGGCAATCACAACCGATGCGGTGAAACCGGACATCGCTAAAAAAGAGTACAATACCTATGGGAAACGCGAGGTACACTTCACTGAAGAGAGGTTTTTCCCTGATGGCGTTTCATATTTCAATATCACTGCAGAGGACCTTTTTGGCTTAAAAAAGTCAGTAACCTATAAAATCTACGTAGATACACAGCCCCCACAAATCGAATTGAAGAAGACTCCTGACGAGAACGGGAATCTCACCCTGACCGCTATTTTCAAAGATAACTTAGGGCTAAATTCCGTCTCGGTCAATGGCAAGAGGTACAATTTTGAAGACCTCAGCGAAAAAACAAAGGAATTTATGGTGACTGAAAAAATAGCAAAGGGAGCTTCTATTAAATTGGCTGCTACGGATATTGTTGGGCACACCATTTTTGAAACAGTTGGGTGGTGAAAGTGATGTCAAAACGGGTAATGGTTGCAATTTTCGTTTTGTTGCCGATGATCGCGTTTTCCAATATTATGGAGCTGAATCTTTCACGGTATCCCCTCGTCTCCTTTTACGTTTCGGCTGAATCTACACCAGCAAATATCGTTGAAGACGGTAAAAATGTGGATTTTTGGTTTGCAAAGGCCGAAAAAGGGTTCATTTCCGATCTGGATATCGTGATAGCATTGGATACTTCCGGTAGTATGAGAAAAGTGATGGGCTTTCTCGATGATCTGATGGCAGCCACTCTTGGTAGGCTGGCATCCAATGGTATAAGGGTTAGGACGGGTATGGTGACTTTCACTGACGAATTGCTGAGAATATATCCATTGACTACCGACGCCAGTGATTGTATTGCCTGGCTACAAGATGCGATTCCCTTCGGCGGAGGTGATGATAACGAACTCTCTCTTGAGGCATTACTTGAAGCTGCGAATTTTGATTTTGACCCGCATGCTCGCAAAATTGTTCTTCTCATAACTAATGCACCTCCTCATCAACTGAACGACGGAACGGAATTCAGTAATTTAACTGTTCAAGATGTTCAAAGGAAACTATCCGCAAAAGATCTTAACCTTATCATAATTGGACCGCCCATCGATGAATTCGAAAGCTTTGTCACAGCGGCCAGAGCCCGGTTTTTCAACATAAATGTCTTCAACGAAGTGGAGAAAGCATTCAGCGGTGCATTGTCATCTTTCTTCAAATCATATCTAATTGAATACCGAACGCCTAATTTCGATTATGAGAGGGATCATACTATTGTGGTCGAACTTGAAAACGGATCCACGATTTCTACAAATTACCATTCACCGGAAAAACTGAACTCCCCACCAATGATAAACAGCCTCTCTGTGATTCCCCCGGTTTCGTTTCCAGGTGAGCCCATTCATGTAAGTGTAAAGGCAAAAGACGTAGATGGGGACAATTTAGAATTCCGCTGGAAGTTGAACAACAAGCTTCTCAATGAAAGAGACGATGAAATCACCATCAATCCTGATGCCACGGGTACTTTCAGTGTTGCCTGTGAAGTTAGTGATGGAAAGACTTCCAGCATCGCCCAAACGGGATTCAGGGTTATCGAAAAACCAAAGCCGGAGATCATTAAAACGGTTGTTGAAAAGGTTGTAAAACCCGAGCAAGATCAACCTTCATTCGATATATCACACGTTGAAAAACAGCTTGGAATCACTTTTTCTTCACATCTTACAACAGATGTTGACAGTGATGGATCTTTCGAAATACTCGCAGGAACCGACTCAGAAGGCAAAGGGACACTTTATATGTTTGACTCGAAGGGCCAACCTATTTGGCATATAACTCTCGCTGATGATAGCGTTTTCTGGCCCGATGATTCCTTCAGCATAGATTCTATACAGTGTGGAGATGTTGATGATGACGGCGTCAATGAAATCGTTGTGCTTCTAAACCATATACCGTGGTTCCCGTCAATAATCGCTGTGGTTTCCCCTGATGGAAGTGTCAAGGGGAAATATTTCCACCCCGGTCATATAAAGTTGTTGAAGTTGGAAGATGTTGAAGGCGATGGGATTGATGACATAATTTTTGCCGGTGAAAACGCCGAACATAATTTTTCAACAGCCTTTGGAATATTGGATGGTAGAAAGCCCTCCGGGCAGGCTGAACCTTACTTCGGTCTGGGTGTTCCCCCTGCCCAGGAAAAAGTCTATCGCCTTCTGCCAAAAGCTAAGGGCATGAGTTCTATTAATATAATCGATGGTAAAATTTTCCTTTACGACGAAAGCGGACAGCAGTTTGAAATTTTGAAGTAATCTCTGTGGGGGTGCACATATGAAAAATATCGTGTTAGGCCTGCTACTGATAATTACAACTGTTAGCATAGCAACGAGTATTCTTGAAGTGAATACTTCCGGTTTTCCGATTGTGAAAGTTGTGGTTGCGGGTGCTGAAAGTGTGAATATTCTGGAAAATTCCCAGACTGTTGACATATTCAAAATCGAAAAAAACGATGGTCTTCTTGCAATAAGTTATCTCAGCAACGAAGAGAACTTAAAAGGGCAAAAAGTCGAACTAAAAGTCAATGAAGCTCAGACATATTACAATCTACCTCTCGCTGAGAACAGGCTTTTTTCGGCTTTTGTACTCGACAACAGTAAAATCACAGTTGATGGTGATATCCAGGATTGGGATAAAATCACAGGCATTCGCTTTCTCTCAGGTGATGGCAGTACTGGCGCAGCTATCTCTGGCTGGTTTGACCTGAGCGGAATTGCAAAAATCGCTTATGATTTGTCAAAGAGTACCCTTTATGGGTTGGTGATTATTCGTGACGATGTCCCTATTCCAGCATACTCAAAAGACATAGTAGGTGCTGGTGACAGCATTCAGCTTAAAATAGGCGAAACGCTTTACAATCTTCTACCGGGAAATTTCATAAATTACGACCCATCTATTTCCAGCAGCGTTCCCACCGAAGGTTCGGAAATTTCATGTATTCTCGAAAACGGCCATTACATCTATGAATTCGCGATACCTCTTCCCAAAATGGGGAAGACCAAGCAGATAAAATTGTCCATGACTATAATCGATAATGACAAGCCCAGGGCCCTTGAAAAAACTGAGTGGAAAATAATCGAAAATGAGGAGCTGTCATTTTTTACAGAAAGCTTGCCCACTGTTGATATCACTTCGCCAAAAGATGGCGACATTTTCAGTAAGCCTTATGTTGTACTTTCTGGTTCTGTTGATGGCGAATACAGAAATGTGATCGTTAAGCAGGAAAGGATAGGCAGCACAGGGGAAACCATACCTGTTGAGGAAAGAGTCCTCGAGATAGAGGGAGGGCATTTTCGTGACTCTTTTGTGCTGCGCCAGGGTGAAAACATCTTCACTGTGCTTGCTACAAACACTTCTGGAAAAGCCATATCAAGCGTTCATGTCCTCTATCCCACGAAGGCCTCCCTGCGTTTTATTTTAAAGTGGGACAGTCCCAAAGCTGATCTCGATTTAAATGTACTTCTCCCTTCGGGTGAGAGGATATATTTCGTCAATCCCGGCCCTCCGGGCAAGCTACACATAGCGGACGCAGATGAAGCCCTTGAAGTATATGAAATTCCCTTCGATGAAGTGGAACCCGGACCTTATACACCCATGGTTCATTTCTTCGAAAACAAAGGGGCAAAAGAAATCAGCGGAACACTTTCAGTTGAACTTAGCGATGGCGTTTCAACGAACATGTCTCGTGAATTGTTCAAAGAGACTTTTTCATTCAAAGGGAACGAGGCAAATCCCACCGATACTACAACCGGGACTGACTGGCGATATTTTGAACCGATTGAAATTAAGATACCGGAAGTTGCAGTAAAAGTGCTGTCAGATCTTCCTGAGAGCTTCAAGAAAGGGGTCACCTACCGCATAGGCTCAATAGAGTACAAGGAAGGTTTTATCGGTACTTATGAACTCGGAAATTCTCTTGAGCTTGAGGTTAATCCCATTGTTTTTGAATCTGATATAGACGAAAATATAGAGGGAAACGATGTCAAATTCGAATTTTCTGGCTGGAGTGACGGCATTAGCGGGAGTAAAAGGGCTGTTGTTATCAATGAACCTGTAACTTTACAGGCTCATTTCAAAAAATATTACAAGGTTCTTCTTCTCACTACCGACGAAAATGGCAAAGAACTCCTTGAGCGCAAGCAATATTGGGTTGAAGCCGGGAAAGAGATAAACATTTCATCGGTTGATATCGATGGCATGCTCTTTCAGCGCTGGCTTTTCAACGGTCAAATGGTTTCCACGGAAAAGGGAGACAAGGGATTTCTCATCACTAAACCTTCAATCATTGTCAGAAAATTCTTGAGAACCGCTGATGTAATGCTGATAGCTCCTGACGAAGCATACCATGATTTGACAGCTCTGAAAAAAGTTCTCACGCCAAAAAACCTATCTGTAGAACTCTATTCACCTGAGACCATACTGGAAAATCCTCGTTCATTGAAAAAAGCCAAAGCCGTTTTTCTCAGCTTTACCCTTTCAAAAGGCGGATTTAGTGATTTTTTCACCGAAAAATTGATAGATGAATTGAGCTCTTATATTCAGAATGGCGGCACAATTGCCCTTTCAGGTGATGGAAATGTTCTTCTTGAAAAACTCGGGCTGGCAAAGCTCAAAAAAGTTTCATATGCCAGCGGAGCAATTTGTGTGCCCTTCAAATTGCTTTATGGGCCTGAAGGTATCTTTGACCACCTGGCCTTTCCTGCCGATGAATTTTCTGCTATCTCAAACCCTGAAAATGCTGATTTTCTATGGAAAGCCAGCACCGAATTCAGTGGCTACGTGATTTCCGGTTACCCTGGGGACTTATTACCGCTTCATTTCATTGAATCTTTGACCATAAACAATAAGAAAAGCGAGAGAACCGAGCCGCTTCTGATGTGGAAATACGGGAGTGGAAATATTCTGTATCTTGATGAGGTTTGGAACGGAAAAACGTCTTCTTCGGAAGGTGCTGTTGATCTTATACAGAAATTCGTGGACTTCCTGATTTCAAGCACACCAAAAGTTATTCAGGAACCTCTTGTAGAATCTGCCATTTTGAAGGGCGATGTGCTGGGTTTAAACCTAAAAGAGCCCAAAGGAAAATTCTTTGAGATATGGGCGCTAAACAAAGATGGGACGAAGAAATATCTATCAACGCTCTTTATATCAGACAAAGTAAATTTACCATCATTTTCATTGGATAACGTCTCAAAAATAATGTTGAGAACGCTTTCTGGACTGGACGCTTCAAAGTTCTCTATCCCCATTGAGGTCATAATCCCCCAGCCCGTTTATTATGAAATCACCGATAATATCGTGGAAATCTTTTCCGATGAATTGAAAACCAAAAAGATAAAGATGCGGGAGTTTTCTGACACCGAGAAGATCTTCCACATTGAGTACGACCTGAACAGAGACAGCATTGATGACATTATTCTTATACGAAAACTCAAAAGCGAAGATCCCACAAAGAGCGACATAGTTATAACGGCTCTGAACAGTGACGTGAGCTTGCTGTGGGAACAAAATTTCGGCGACGGCAAAGTATATGCTTTGCCTCTATCTTACACGGTAAAAGAGTATGGCGTCTTTTATGAGGGTAACGAACCTTTCATTTATGTGGTCGCCAATGGAAATAACGGGAATTTCTCCGTTGCAAGTGTGTATTCAAGGTTCGGAAAGCTCATTTCTGAATTCTGGCATCCGGGGCCAATCAATGCCGTATTGGTCGGGGATTTGAATCTGGACAAAAACAGAGAGATTTTGCTCGCAGGATATAACTATCACTACGCTGCCGCGGACTGTATAGTTATCAATCCTGCTGAGACGGGCGTTGCTCAGTCGCCACCGGGCAGAGGCTTTTTCTATCCGCTAAGCAGAGGGCTATATTATTCGTATTTCACAAACCTCAAACCCTTTGTATCTGTTTCTGAAAAGGGACCTGGCCTTTTTGAATTGATAACCGAAGACGGAAAAGCTGAAAGTATAAACCTCCTGGAGAGTGAAAAATGAGCAAGTACCTTTTAGCAGTAATTTTATTGTTATCTGTTGCATGTCTTGGTACGGTAAGCATTGACAGGATAGATGCTTCAGAATTCCCATTGGTTTGTTTTCAGGTAACCACAACAGGCCATTATTCTGCTGCCAGCTTCAATTTTTCAGAAGATGGGGTTACAATAGCTCCTTCCATACAATTGGTTCAAAAAGAACCCCTTAAAACGATAAAAGTTTATTACTTTTTGGATATTTCCGGATCTATGAACTCAAGATTGACAGAAATCATTGGCAAATTGGCAATTCTGTCAAGAGCTATCAGAGAGATATCTGAGGGCGAGGTTAAGGAGCATTTCATCGCCATTTCAGATAAAATTGTCAGGGAGATAGAAAGTACAAATGGAAATACACAAGATGTACTCATGCAGCTTTACAGCCTACCTATTGCGGTTGATGAAGATTTTGGAAAGGTTCTTAACAGCTATGACTTTGATGAAGGTTCAATTGCAGTCATAGTGGATGACCGGGGTTCCTGGAAGGAAAAGCCCACTTCTACTATAATGAAGTCAGGCGTCCCCTTTATTGCACTTGATACAGGAAGTGAATATGCAAAGGAACTGGCTAAAACGACAGCAGGGTTGATCTTTGATGGAGAAAACCTGGCAGAATTAGAAACCTTGCTTTCTTCATTATCACGCTCAATATGGGAACTGAAATATAGTTCACCCTTCCCTGATTTTACTCTCCATACCATAGAGTTCAACGGTATAACTGCCAGTTACGTGAATAGCATGAAAGAGCCTGTGATAATTCCGAAGGCGGAAACTGTGGAAGCCACAGCGGGAGAAAGGTTAGAGCTGGAGGGCAAGATTAAAGGTGAAGTGAAGCGCTTCAAAGCTTATTATCAGGACACTTCGCTTGAAATCAAAGTTCTGGGTCAAGAATACTATTTGGAAGTCATTCCACAACCGGGCATTAAAAAACTCGTTCTCAAAGCCTGTTCTTCCTGGAAATGTGTTGAAAAGGAAGTGAACATAATCGGCCTCGAGACAAGGCCAGCACTTGAAGTTAAAATTGATTGGAATGAACCTAACGCCGATCTGGACCTGTATGTCAATGAACCAACAAATACGGTATACTTTCTTAATGATAAAGCGAACGGTTTTTTGAGTAACGACTGCGTAAAAGGCCCAGGCAGAGAAACATACATAATAAATCCAAAGGGAAACTTTCTACCCCATGGCAAATACAGAATAAGGGTTCACTACTATCGTGGCAGAGTTCCAGTCGAATTTAGAGTTACCATCTATTCATATGGAAGGCTGCTTCTTGATGAGGAGTTTAAGCTGGAGATTTCGGATTCCAGAAATTGTATTCCAGATGCCGAGGGCCCCGATTGGTTGGATGTAATGAACATTGATTTTTAGATTTAGGAGGTTTACCATGAAAATCTCAAGAAGAGCTGAAAAAATGCCAGCATCGCCCATAAGAAAGCTTGTCCCCTATGCCGAAAAAGCAAAAGAAAGGGGTATCAAAGTTTATCACCTGAATATAGGCCAGCCGGATATCCCCACACCTGAAATATTCTTCAGGTATCTGCGTAAAAATCTCGGTGATGTCGTAGCTTATTCACATTCTGCTGGAATTATCGAACTGCGCCGTGCCTTTTTGAATTATTATGCTTCTTTTGGAGTTGAGTTAACCGAAGATGAGGTCATTGTCACAAACGGTGGTAGCGAAGCCGTGATTTTCGCTATGGCAGCTATTGCCGACCCGGGTGACGAAATCGTAGTGATCGAGCCTTTTTATGCTAACTACAAAGGTTTCGCCAGCCTGTTGAACATAAAGCTTGTACCCGTGAGGGCAGAGGTTTCCAATGGCTATCGTTTACCTCCGAAAGAGCGATTCGAAGAAGCGATTACTTCCAAAACCAGAGCCATACTCTTCTCAAACCCTTCAAATCCCACCGGGGTAGTTCTTACGAGTAGCGAAATTGACACATTGATCCAGTTTGCTGAAAAGCACAATCTCTTCCTCATTTCCGATGAAGTATATCGAGAATTCGCTTTCGATGGACGTGAGTCCATTTCACTACTCAAGCATTACAAAAGCGAACGTGTAATCATGACTGACAGCCTTTCAAAGAGATACAGCGCTTGTGGAACGAGGATAGGGCTTTTTGCCACTCACAACAGGCAGATATATGACGCAGCGATGAAATTTGCCCAGGCCAGGCTTTCACCACCTACGGTGGCACAGTTGGGTGCTGTGGGTTTATTAGAGCTGGGCAAAGAATATACTGATAAAATCAAGAACGAGTACCAGCTTAGAAGAGACGTAGTCTTTGAAGAACTTTCAAAAATACCTGGAGTTCTTCTCACAAAGCCCGAAGGCGCATTCTATGTTTCTGTTGCCCTGCCGGTAGATGATGCTGAAAGATTCGTAAAATGGATGCTAACCGATTTCAACGATTCTGGAGAAACCGTTATGGTAGCACCTCTTTCAGGCTTTTACGCTACCGAGGGAAGTGGAAAGAAGGAAATACGCATTGCATATGTCCTTGAAAGAAGAAAGCTGAAAAGAGCGTGCGAATTACTTAGAAAGGGAATAGAGGGCTACAACAGGTTATGACAATCAGGGCGCTTTTTAGCGCCCCTTTATTTATTCTTCAACGACTTTTACATTGATAGCCTGCGGACGACCCGATGGACCTGTTTCCACATCGAATTCTACTCTCTGCCCTTCATTCAATGTTTTGAAGCCATCCATCTGAATAGCACTAAAATGCACAAAAATGTCTTCTCCATCATCTTTCGTGATAAAGCCATAGCCCTTTTTACCGCTAAACCACTTGACTGTACCTTTCATTTTCTTATTCCTCCTAACCGGCAAAAGCCTGTACTGCCCTGTCGAGCGATATAAATTATAACACAATAGACATAGATATAACTCTCAACGGGTTTCAGAATGATTCTTTCAGACTTGACACATGACTATGGTGATGATAAAATACTTAGCGTATAGGGGTGCGTAGCTCAGTGGGAGAGCGCTTCCTTGACGAGGAAGAGGCCGTAGGTTCAATCCCTACCGCACCCACCATTAGAAAGGAGGGCTACGCTCTCCTTTTTTTGCATTAGTCAATGCCTACCGCGGTGAAAGAATTTCGTCAAAATAAATGAAATGCAGCTCTTTAAAGCCTTAATCTTCTCTCTTAAACCGTTGTGCAAATACCTGCATTTGATTTTCTTACTCAAAATGGTTATAATATAGGTGTTGTTAATAAACCTTTTGTAAGGGGGTGTTGTTGTGAAGAAGTTGCTTCTTCTTGTTCTATCTGTACTATTGGTTTCCGCTATTGCGTTCTCCTTCGATCCTGAAACATTTGTTAACTTAACCATTGGAGAACCGGAAACCCTCGATCCTCACTATTGTTATGAAACCGCTGGTGGTGCCGTTATTCTCAACGTCTATGACAACCTCATCAAGTACAAGGGCGATTCCGTTACGGTATTTGAGCCCATGATATCCACCGAGGTTCCGACAGTGGAAAACGGCCTCATCAAAGACGGCGGTACAAAGTATGTGTTCCCCATAAGGGAAGGCATCAAATTCCACTCTGGTAACGTGCTTACACCCTATGATGTGGAGTACAGTTTCGAAAGAGGAATCCTTTTCGATCCTTCCGGCGGGCCCATGTGGATGATCATCGAAGCCCTCTCCGGTGGAGATTACGCTTCACTCGAAGGCTGGTTCGAAGCCTATTCTGGCATGGCTTACTCCGATGCCGTTGATGAAGACAGGAACCCGACTTCGGAAGAAGCCAAAGCAAAACTCATTGCTTTCTACAACGAAGTCATCGATCCTCTTGTTGAAGTCGATGGCAACAATGTGGTTTTCACTCTCCATGGTCCTTTCGCGCCATTCATGTGGATCATTTCCCACTACGCTGGCTGGAGTGCTGTTATCGACTCACAGTGGGCAAAAGACAATGGTGCCTGGGATGGAAACGCTGACGGCTGGTGGAAATGGCACGACCTTCAGCCTGAAGAAACTCCTCTCCACAGTGTAGACGCTGGTTGTGGTCCATTCAAGGTCGTCGAATGGGACAGGGCACAGCAGAAAGTCATCCTTGAAAGATTTGACGAATATTGGAGAGGCCCAGCCAAGCTGAAGACAGTCATCATCTGGGGTATCGATGAATACTCCACAAGGAAGGCTATGCTCGAAGCTGGCGACGCCGACATCGTTTACGTACCTACCCAGTATAAAGAACAGGTTGTTAATATGCCTGGTGTCAGAATAATCGACGGTTATCCGACGTCTGCTATCACATCCTTCCATTTCAATTGGAAAGTCAAAGAAGGAAGTGAATACATAGGTAGCGGCAAACTCGATGGAAACGGCGTGCCACCTGAATTCTTCAGCGATCTCCATGTCAGGAAGGCATTCTACTACTGTTACGATGGACAGACCTTTATCGAAGAAGTTCTCAACGGTTACGGTAAACTCGTACCGACTGACCTTCCTGAAGGTTATCTCGGTTACGATCCCACGCTGCCCGTTCCTGAATTCAACCTTGCAAAAGCAGCAGCTGAGTTCAAGAAAGCCTTTGATGGCCAGCTCTGGGAAAAAGGCTTCAAGCTGACACTGCTCTACAACACGGGTAACGAAGCAAGGCAAACAGCGGCTGAGATGTTCAAGTTCTACATCGAATCTCTCAACCCGAAATTCCATATAGACGTTCAGGGCGTACAGTGGCCAACATACCTTAAGGCTCAGAGAGCCGGTTACATGCCTGCCTTCATCATCGGCTGGCTTGCTGACTATCCTGATCCTCACAATTTCCTTGCCACATATTACGCCAGCTATGGTATCTACGCATCCAGGCAGGGAGAGCCTTTCCTCGAATTCGCCAAGGCAAACATCGATGACCTCATAACCGCCGCCGTCAAGGAAACAGATCCTGCCAAGCGTGATGAGCTTTATAAAGAAGTTCAGAGGATAGCTATTGAAAATACACTTGGTGTTCCTCTGTACATGCCTCTTGGCTTCCATGTTGAAAGAGATTGGGTAAGAGGCTGGTATCCGCATCCTCTTAGATCCGGAACCAATTACTACGAAGTTTATAAAGAGGAATAATGAGAATTTAAAACATAATCGCTTTTTAGAGGTCTGGGTTTGTAACCCAGACCTCTTTTTTTGTTTAAGTGTTTAATGTATAATTTTTTTGTCTCTTGTTGTACAAATTATCTTTTTTAAAGGGGTGATATATAAGTGACTGCCTACATCATTCGCAGGCTGCTTTTGCTGCCACTTATTCTCATTGGCGTTACCCTGATCATCTTTTCCATGATCTGGAGTCTCGGTCCTGAAAGGTTGCTGGCTTCATATGTTAAAAGCCCGGAAGCGTTGAAGACCCCCGATGCGGCCGAAAGGCTGATCAGGAAATATGGGCTTGACCAGCCCATGCCAGTCATGTATGGCAAATGGCTGCTCAACGTCTTGAAAGGTGATCTTGGTTATTCACTGGTGGGGAAAGCACCTGTGGCTAAAGCGATTGCTGAGCGTTTTCCTTACACACTCGAGCTCGCTCTTTATGCTTTTATTCCCGTGGTTTTCGTAGCCATTTGGCTTGGGATTACTTCAGCGGTACACCAAAACAAATTTAGCGACCAGTTTATAAGGGTTTTTGCTTTAATAGGCTGGTCTCTCCCCGATTTCGTTTTCGGGTTGCTCCTTTTGTGGGGATTTTACGCTGTACTGGGATGGTTCCCGCCCGGAATGATCGACACAAAATACGAAATGGTCCTGAGAAGCCCTGAATGGCACACCATAACCCATATGCCCACTATTGATGCACTGCTCAACGGTAGATTCGATATATTCATCAATGCCTTCAAACATCTTGTGTTGCCAATTTTGACCATTTCCTACCTCTGGTGGGCATATCTGCTCAGAATAACCCGTTCCAGTATGCTTGAAGTTCTCAGAAAAGACTACATAAGAACTGCACGCGCTAAAGGCGTTCCCGAAAAGCTCGTCATAAACAAGCACGCCAAACGAAATGCCCTTATCCCGGTGGTAACCGTCGCTGGTGGTACCGTGATAGGGCTGCTTTCCGGTACTGTCATCGTTGAAACGGTTTTTTCAAGAACGGGTATGGGTAGATTTCTTGCCACCGCCGCTACACAATTAGATTACTGGTCTATAATCGGTGGAGCTTTATTCTATTCATTCATATTGGTTCTGGGAAATCTCATAGTTGACGTCAGCTATGCAATAATCGATCCCAGAATCAGACTCCACTGAGGAGGTCGTTGTCATGGCAAAGAGAAAAAGCGATTTCAGGAAAATGATGAAGAAATTCTGGAGAAATCAGACAGCTGTTCTGGGAGTGGTACTTCTCATCATGTTTGTAATCATAGCTATTTTCGCTCCCCAGATTGTCAAAACATTTTCGCCAAAGGCCGCAGCGAGGGCATACGCGGAAGACCCCTACCAGATGCCAAGAGTTGCCTGGACTTCAAATCCCTTGCCTCCAAGCAAAGACGACCCCTTTGGCGTTATTGGCGGAAGGGATATATTCTACGGCGTTATTTACGGAACAAGAACAGCCTTCAAGCTGGGGTTGACTGTCGCCGGATTGTCGGCTCTTATTGGTATATTCGTTGGCTCCATTTCGGCTTACTTTGGTGGTTGGGTTGATGAAATCTTTATGAGAATCGTTGACATATTTATGTCCATTCCTTTCCTGGTTGCGGCGATGGTGCTTACAACCATTCTTGGAAAGGGGCTGAACAATGTAATGATTGCCCTGGTGGTCTTCGGATGGATGACCACGGCAAGGCTTATCAGGGGAAATATTCTCCAAGCTAGAGAAGAGCAATATGTGCTTGCCGCAAAGGCTTTGGGACAAAAAGACTGGTTGATTATCATAAAGCACATACTTCCAAATACCATTTTCCCCGTGGTTATACAGATGTCTATGAGAATGGGTTCTTACGTTATTACCGCTGCTGGCCTCAGTTTCCTTGGTGTCGGTGCTGAACCTGGTTATGCCGATTGGGGAACTATTTTGAGCTACTCCAGAAACTGGATGACCATGTTAGATAAGGCCTGGTTTGCGATAGTGTTCCCCGGTGTTGCCATGGTGCTCTTTGTGCTTGCCTGGAACCTCGTGGGCGACGCCCTTAGAGACATCTTTGACCCGAGAATGCGCAGTTAAGGGGGTTCTGAAGTGGATAAAAAACCATTACTTGAAGTTAAAGGACTTAAAACATACTTTCATACCGATGATGGCATTGTTAAAGCCGTTGACGGCGTGAGCTTTGAAGTTTACTCCGGAGAAACACTTGGAATAGTCGGTGAATCCGGTTGCGGAAAGAGCGTTACTTCCCTTTCTGTCATGCGACTTCTTGACGAGAAAGGTGAAATAGCCGGCGGAGAGATCCTTTTCGACGGCAAAGATATACGCGCCCTTTCAGATGAAGAAATGCGTAAAATGCGCGGAAATGATATGGCCATGATCTTTCAGGAGCCTATGACAGCGTTGAACCCCGTTTATACCATTGGAGACCAGATAACGGAAGCCATCCTTTTGCATCAGGATGTTGATAAGGAAACAGCGCGAAAAATGGCTATTGATATGCTCAGGAAAGTCGGGATTCCTGAACCTGAAAAGAGGGTTGATGAATACCCTCATGAACTCTCCGGCGGCATGAGACAGAGAGCCATGATCGCCATGTCCCTTTCGTGTAACCCTAAACTGCTGTTTGCCGACGAGCCAACCACCGCTCTGGACGTTACGATTCAAGCGCAGATTTTGGAGCTCATGTTGGAGCTCCAGAAAGAATACGGAATGGCCATTGTCATGATAACCCATGATCTCGGCGTCATCGCCGAGATGGCTGAAAGGGTTGTAGTTATGTACGCCGGGAAAGTTGTGGAATACGCCGATGTGGTAACTCTTTTCAAAGACCCCAAGCATCCATATACCTGGGGTCTCATGAACGCCATCCCAAGACTTGACGAAGATAAAGATGTGCTCTACAACATTCCCGGGGTTGTTCCAGATCCCCTTGATTTTCCGAAAGGATGCCGTTTCAACACGCGCTGTCCTCTCGCTACTGACAAATGCCGCACTGAGGAGCCGCCTCTGGTGGAAATCGAGCCAGGACACAAGGCAGCTTGCTGGCATATTGACAGACTCGTTGAAATGGTAAAAGTCTCCAGGGCAGGTGAAGGCGCATGAGTCAATCTGAAAACAGAAAACCAATTTTAAGAGTTGACAATCTGGTAAAATACTTTCCCGTAAGAGCCGGTGTTTTCAGACGTGTTGTAGCACACGTTAAAGCGGTTGACAACATTTCTCTGGAAGTATATGAAAAAGAAACGCTTGGTCTTGTGGGTGAATCCGGCTGTGGAAAAACCACCGCTGGCATGACCATCTTAAGGTTGCATGAACCCACCTCTGGAAGAATAATCATGAATGATGAGGATACCACCCACCTATTCATGCCCTACTTCCAGGCGAGAAAGTACCTCATCAATACATACGTCAAACCATTCGAGGACCTCAAGGAAAAAGCAGGTTCTGTCGATTCTGCCATTAAAAGCATCGAAGACGAGTTTGACGTGAAAATGGCTAAACTGTACTTTGAAAAGCACAATGGCTCTAAAAGCTCTTTTATTTCCGACCTTATGTCTGACCGTGAGGCAAAAAGAAAAGCTTTCAGAAGGCAATCTCAAATCATTTTCCAGGACCCTTACTCGTCTCTCAATCCGAGAATGAGGATAAAGAACATCATCGCCGAAGGCGCAATTATTCACAAAGTTGCGAGCAGAAGCGAAGTTATGGCAAGAGTTGCTGATATATTGAAAAAAGTCGGCCTTTCAGAAGATCACATGAGCAGGTTCCCTCATGAGTTCAGTGGAGGCCAGAGGCAGAGAATAGGTATCGCGCGCGCTCTTATTTTAAATCCACACCTGATTGTGGCTGACGAAGCGGTTTCGGCTTTGGACGTCTCCATTCAGGCACAGATTCTAAACTTGCTCAATGATTTGCAAGAAGAGTTTGGGCTAACATATCTCTTCATTGCTCACGACCTTGCGGTTGTAAGGCACGTCAGCAGGCGTGTTGCCGTCATGTATCTGGGAAAAATGGTGGAAGTGGCTTCAAAAACAGAGTTGTTTGAAAACCCGCTCCATCCGTACACGGTTTCGCTTATGTCCGCTATTCCCATACCTGACCCCACGAAAAAGAGCAAGCGGATAATTCTACAGGGAGATGTTCCCAGCCCAATCAATCCGCCAAGTGGCTGTCGTTTCCACCCACGTTGCCCTATTGCGAAGGAAGTCTGTGCAAAGGAAGAACCACCACTGCAAGACCTTGGAAATGGGCATAAAGTAGCCTGCTTCTTCCCGGGTGAAATGAAGAGATAGAAGGATAAAAGCAAGAATCTCTCAAGCGATTAAAGACTCCCGCCGTTGCTGTTGACTATAACGTCAACCCCGGCGGGGTTTTTTTGAAGTACCTTTAGCAAGTTTCTTAGTTCTCCCCTATCAAAAAGCTTTAAATGAATTTTCATTCTGAATTTTCCGAATAGCTTTTTAACAGCCGGTGTTACAGGTTCAAGGATCTCTGAGCCTTTTACAGTATTCACGAGCTTTTCGTACAGTTCTTTGGCTGCATTCTGGCATTGGATTTCTTTTTCTGCTTCAACAATGATTTCAACGAAGATACTGAAAGGCGGATATTTCAGGAGTTTCCTTATCTCGATTTCCGTTTCGAAAAATCCTTTGTAGTCATTCTCAAGGGCTGTTTTCATGACTCTGTGCTCAGGTTCGAAAGTCTGTATGATTGCCCTACCGTGCACACCCCTGCCGGATCTCCCGGAAATTTGGGAAATTAGCTGGAAAGCATTTTCTGCTGAATCGTAGTTCGGAAGGTTTATTATCCTGTCAGCATCGATTACGACCACTAACCCTATGCTTGGAAAATCAAGCCCTTTTGCAATCATCTTCGTGCCCACAACGATTTTTGCCTCTTTGCTTTCGATCTTTCTCAAGGCCTTTTCATATTGATTTGGGTTGGAAATCGTCTCGCGATCCATTCTCATGATAGAGAGATCGGGGAACCTTTTTTGTAACTCATGCTCAACCCTTTCTGTTCCAAATCCTCTGGCCGAAAGAGCTTTCGACCCGCAGCGTTCGCATTTTGTGGGTGGTGGGATTGTATAGCCGCAATAGTGGCATTTCAATATGCCATCGTGTTTATGATACGTAAGCGAAATATCGCAATTTGGACACTTGAGAATGTTCCCGCAATTTGCGCACACTACATAGTTTGAAAAACCCTTTCTGTGGACAAAGACAAAAACCTGATGTCCGAGCTTTACGGTTTTTTCAATTTCCTCGAAGGTTTTTCTTGGAATTATATAATCTTTGTTGTTCCTGAGATCGCGTATTTCCAGCTCAGGCAGTTGTCCCACTGGCCTGTTGACAAGGCTATGC
>Ga0209834_10000427_pt1 | contig 25943 bp, 24 predicted proteins | sample Mar14236cmmetaG_FD_184134 | JGI IMG/M metagenome (GOLD analysis project Ga0209834, IMG submission 184134) | Marine hydrothermal vent microbial communities from Guaymas Basin, Gulf of California to study Microbial Dark Matter (Phase II) - Marker... ...
CCTCCCTGAGCCAGCGTTTTCAGGGCCAGGTTGCCCGCTTCTGCACCCAGGATATCTACAAACAGATCAACTGTCATCTTACATATCATACAATCCTTTTTCCCATCGATGGCAGCATCAAAAATGACCGGTGGCATATCCTCTGCCCGGGCGATCTCGTCCCGCAGCCAGTCAGGTTCTTCAGCATACCCCTCATCCCTTAAGAACCTATAGAGATTGGGAATACCAATACCAGCGCAAACCCTTTCATAGCTTGCCCGGATGCCCTTTTTATGCATGTATTTCACTAAATTTTCCTGAATATCATTGGTCGGACCGAAGTCAGTATGACCGCCTTCAGTGGAAACCGCCTGATATTTATCGCCATCCCAGATCAAAAAACCTTCTCCCAAACCAGTGCCGGGCGCAATTACAGCAATAGGCGCTTCGTCCACCTTGGCACCTGTCCTGATGACCTCAAGCTCCTTGTCCGGCAAGTTCAACACAGCATAGCTCAAAGCCTTAAGATCATTTAAAAGCCAAACGCCCTGCAGATTGTGTTTTTGTTTTAGTTCATCTCCGTCAATAAACCAATCCAGGTTCGTGATATTAACCTTGTTGTTCACCACTGGTCCAGCGATTCCCAGGCAAATTCCGCTGAAGTCTACCTGATGCTGCTTGAGATAAGTCTCAAGCAGATCATCAAAACTATTAAAGTTCTTGTTTTCATGGGTGGTTTCATACCGGGGTAGGAATAATCCTTTATCTGCAGAATAGAAAGCCAGTCTTGTGTTGGTTGCACCGATATCCCCCGCCAATAACAATTTTGTGCTCATTATCACTCCTCATGAATTTACTACCCCAAACATTGATCCATATCTGTTTGAATGCCAATAATTATTTTCATTATAAACAGCAATACAAATCCTGACAGCCCAATATACAACATTCAGCTTGTTTTTTCAACTCAAAGCATGGTCCAGGCTTTATTTGGCTTTATTTTTTCCAACCCGCGGACAGATCAAACAAATGCCTCGTGATAAAATTAGTGCTGTTGATTACAAGAATATTGTGAATGTGAAAAATGAAATTGAAGAAATATAAGGCCATCCTCTTTGATGGTGATGGCGTCCTTTGGAAATCCGATCATCCACTTAATGGGATTATCCCGCTTTTTGATTTCTTAGCAAAAAAAGAAATCCACTGGGCCTTATTAACCAATAATAATTCCCATACAATTCAGCACTATCTGGATAAGTTCGCTGGGATGGGCATTCAAATTCAACCAGGATCTGTCTTTACCAGTGCAACTGTGACTGCTGCCTACCTGCTGGATCAATATGGACCTGGCGCTTCCCTCCACGTAGTAGGATCAAAAGGGTTGATATACACTCTCGACCAAGCCGGATTCAGCCTCTCTCACGGAGAGGATGAACCCCAGGGTACTATAGCCGCCGTTGTTGCTGGTATGGACCTTGAAATAAATTATCAAAAGATAAAAATTGCCATGCGCCTGATTCTCAACGGAGCAGCGTTTATAGCTACAAATACTGATGGATCCTATCCAACTTCCGAAGGGATCAATCCGGCAACCGGTATGGTGATCGGCGCATTACAGGTTTCATCCGGGGTCACGCCTTATGTGGTTGGGAAACCGCACAAGGCTATCTTCGAGGCAGCTCTCGACGAGTTGGGGGTTAAGCCTGAAGAAGCCCTGATGGTTGGAGACCGCCTTGACACGGATATCCTGGGAGCTAACCAATACGGAGTTCACAGCGCAGCCGTTCTGACCGGAATTTCCTCCCGGGAAACAATTGAGGAAAGTACGATAAAACCCAGCTTCGTTTTCGAAAATATCACTACATTGCTCCAGGCCCTGGCCAAGGTTTATGAATGACAAAACCATTAATCCTTTTGACCAATGATGACGGTATCAACTCACCTGGACTGGCCGCTGCTGCAAGCGGACTGGACCTGCTGGGAGACTTACTGATCATTGCTCCGCTTGATCAACAAACCAGCATGGGGCGCAGCAGAAAAGCCTATGGTGCCGGCGATGGCACCTTAAAAGAAATCCAGGTCAATTATCAAGATCAGAGTTGGATTGGATATGGCATTGAAGCATCGCCTGCCCGAGCTGTTGAACATGCTGTATTAGAAATAGCTGACCGTCCCCTGTCCCTGGTTGTCTCAGGAATAAATTACGGAGAAAATATTGGCACCATTATCACTGTCTCTGGCACGGTTGGAGCAGCTCTTGAAGCCGCAGACTGGGGTGTTCCTGCCCTGGCTGTTTCCCAGGAAATCGCTGGCTCGGATTATCGCAGCTACAGCAAATCAGTTGACTTCTCAGCCGCGGTTTATTTTACCCGGGTCACCGCCGAGGCAATATTAGCGGGACAGCTGCCCTTTGATGTTGATCTGATCAAATTGGACGTACCCCTGGCCGCCACACCCGAAACCAAATGTGTGGTAACTCGCCTGGATAGATCTCAATACTATGGAACCAGGATTGAGCCGCGCGAATCGGTATTCACATCGCCTGCCAAGGTCATACATTTTGCTCAAAAGGGATTTTATTCAAGAACAGATTCCGATGCTTATGCCCTGTCTAAAGGATGGGTATCGATCACACCATTAAGCCTGGATTTATCATCACGCGCTCCTTTGGATGAAATCGCTGCCCGGTTTAATATCCAGCCGCTCCTGGAAGGAGAATAGAAATAATGATAAAAACCGATCTGATAGTCATTGGGGCAGGACCTGCTGGATACGTATCAGCGATCCGCGCTGCCCAACTGGGACTGCAGGTAGCTGTGGTTGAAAAGGAATATCTGGGCGGCGTCTGTTTGAACGTCGGCTGTATACCCTCTAAGAGTTTGTTGAAAAATGCCGACCTTGCATACACCCTCACCAAAAAAGCAAAGGATTTCGGGATATCCTTTGACAACCTGCAGCTGGACTATGCGGCGGCAGTGAAAAGAAGCCGACGGGTCTCCAAGCGCTTAACCAAAGGGGTTGAATTCCTGTTGAAGAAAAACAAGATCAGCCTCTTCACCGGAAGCGCGGAATTTGTCGACGCCAACACTCTGAAAGTAACCGGGGCTGAGGGAGAAGAACAAATTAAGGCTGATAATATAATCATTGCTACCGGCGCCCGGCCATTCATCATTCCCGGTGTAGAAGTGGATGGAAAACAGGTGGTAACTTACAAAGAAGCCATTCTCCAGGAAACCCTGCCAAAATCAGTAGTGATCATTGGTGCCGGTGCCATTGGTGTGGAATTTGCCACCATTTGGAATAGCTATGGCGTTCCTGTCACAATAGTCGAGATGATGGACAGGGTTGCTCCCAATGAAGATCCTGAAGTCAGCGCTGAACTTGAGAAATCCATCAACAAGTTCGGGATCAAGACCCTGACCACAAGCAAGGTCTCCAAAGTAGAAACGTTGCCAGACACAGTAAATGTATCTGTTGAAGGACCAAATGGAGAGGAAGTCCTTTCCGCTGACCAGGTCCTTTTAGCCGCCAGTTTCATTCCCAATTCAAACAACCTGGGGTTAGAGAATATTGGAGTTGATCTGGACCGGCGGGGTTTTATCGAAGTGGATGACCGCATGGCAACCAACGTTCCCGGCATCTGGGCCATTGGCGATGTCACTGGTAAGTTGATGCTGGCCCACGCCGGGATGGCGATGGGCACAGTCTGCGCTGAAGCGATCGCTGGTAAATCTCCTGAGATACTGAACTACCAAAATATGCCCAAGGCAACCTACTGCCATCCCCAAGTGGCTTCCTTCGGTATGACCGAAGAACAGGCCCAAAACGCGGGGTATGATGTTGTTACCGGAAAATTCAATTTCCAGGCCAACGGAAAAGCCCTCGGTTTGAGTGATTATTCCGGCTGGGTCAAAATCGTTGTTGATAAGAAATCTAGCCATATCTTGGGCGCTCACATGATCGGGCCAGAAGTGACCGAGCTGCTTCCGGAGCTGACCCTGGCCCAGGCCAATGGGCTCACTTCTGTTGCGGTCGGACATAATATCCATGCCCACCCAACGCTAAGTGAGGTTCTGCACGAAGCAGCCAAAGCTGTCACCGATGAAGCCATACACGCCTGAGACCCATGTGTTCACAAACTAAAAAAATCTACTGGGGATCTCCAGTAGATTTTTTTCAAACGCCGACCCCCGAGGTCTTAATAGGCCCGAACGGGCGGGAATAATCAGGGCATCTTCGAAGGCTTAAGGATTTTCATATACCGTTCTTCCCTTCCCCCTCGCACTTGACGTCATTTCCATCAATCAACTCCCAGCCCAACCCAGGCTGATCCTCCCCCGCTCTAGATCCACTTGCTGAATAGTAACCCGGATAATATCACCCAGGTTGAGGTCCACTCCCGCCGGTATCTTCGATCGATGCAATAAGCCAGCATTTTTTACTCCCAGGTCAATAAAAGCACCGAATTCAACTACATTCTGCACCGTTCCCTGCAGTTCCATGCCTTCAACCAGATCTTTCTCAGTTAGAACATCCTTGCGCAGGAAAGGTTTGGGTAAATCTTCCCGCGGGTCACGCCCGGGCTGAACCAGCTGCTTAAATATATCCACCAGGGTTGGGACCCCGATCTTTAAGGAAGCTGCCAGATCCTCTGCTGTATTCTTTTCACTTAGCCTGACCAGGGCACTCTGTTTTGATTGGGGCTTTTCATTCAAATCGATGCCGGCCTGATTAATGACCTGCTCTGCCGCAAAATAGCTTTCCGGATGGATTGCAGTTGAGTCCAGTGGATTATCTCCCTCCCTGACGCGCAGGAACCCGGCTGCCTGCTGATAGGTTTTTTCACCCATGCCGGGAATATCCTGTAAATTTTCCCTGTTCATAAAATTCCCAGATTTATCCCGATAGGCTACGATCCTTTTAGCCAAACCTGGACCGATGCCCGAGATAAAAGACAACAGTGAAGGGGAGGCTGTGTTGATCTCGACCCCAACTTGATTTACCACGCTTTCAACAACCTGGGCCAATTTCTCTTTCAATTTTGTCTGGTTAACATCATGCTGATACATGCCTACCCCAAGAGATTGGGGATCGATCTTAACCAGCTCGGCCAGTGGATCCTGGACCCGGCGAGCGATTGACACTGCGCCCCTGAAGGTGACATCCATATCCGGAAGTTCCCTGCCTGCCAGCTTACTGGCGCTGTATACACTTGCTCCAGCTTCGCTGGTGATCAGATAATTCACGCCTTCCAAATTCTTAATAACATCCGCGACAAATAATTCGGTCTCGCGTGAGGCTGTTCCATTTCCTATCACGATCAAGGATATTTTCCGTTTCTGAATATTCTTGATCAGGTAATTCCGAGCCTGTTCTACCTGGCTGCGGGGAGGAACTGGAAAGATCGTCCCTGTATCCAGGACTTTGCCGGTTGGGTCCACAACCGCCACCTTACATCCGGTCCTGTAGCCCGGATCCAGCCCCATAATAGTATATCCTGCCAGAGGGGGCTGCAGCAGCAGCGCTCGCAGATTCTTGGAAAATATTTGCAGGGCTCGATCTTCTGCTTTTTCCGTCAAGGTCCGACGGACATCTCGAAATATGGCTGGAAGCAATAATCTGGAGGCAGCATCAGCAATACACAGCTTTAGTTCAGCAGAGAAAGGCGATGCGGGATCCGGGGAAAACTGATTCCGCATCAATGGTTCCCAAAATTTATCTGGAAGCGAGAGTTTAACGGTCAGGATTCCCTGTTCTTCTGCCCGGTTTATGGCCAGGGTTTGATGAGGGCGTATGCGATTAGACTGGATCTCAAACTGGTAGTAATCCTGGTAGACCTGCCTTTGGTCTTCCCCCCCTTTTTTTCTCGCAGTTGATATCAGGCTGTTCTGGAGGGCTTTTTTCCGGAGATGTTGTCTGATCCGGGGGTGATCGCTGATGGTCTCTGCGGCAATATCCCGGGCACCCTGCCAGGCATCCTCCACTGTGGGGACTTGATCATTAATATACGGACCTGCAATTTCTTCCAGGGGGGCCGGTGCTTGTTTCTGCCCCAGGATCAACTTCGCCAGAGGTTCCAATCCCTTATCTCGGGCGCTGCTCGCCCGGGTTTTTCTTTTGGGTTTATAGGGTTGGTAAAGATCCTCAAGGTCTGCCCTGGAGTTGGTGAACTTGATTTCCTTTTCCAGGCCAGGAGTCAGCTTTCCCTGATTTTGAATGCTTTTAAGGATAGTTGTCCGGCGTTCATCCAGTGCCCGCAGCCGGGTGAGCTCCTCGGAAATATTCCGAATTTGCTCCTCGTCCAATCCGCCAGTGGCTTCTTTTCGATAGCGGGAGATAAAGGGAATGGTATTTCCATCATCCAGTAATGATACAACAGCGTCCACGCCGGACAGCGGGATGCTCAAAGAATCGGCTATATATTTAGGGTTTGACATGTCTGCTTGAAATAGCGGATAGTGAAGCTGGGTGAAAAGTCAAGAATTTCATGGTTCAGAATAACCGCAAATCGCGACTGCTCGCGGTCCGGTATGGACACCCAGTACGGGGGATACGATGCTGACGATAATTTCTTTGGGATCAATTTCGGCTTCAATCTTCTCAACAAGTGCCTGGGCTTCTTGAAGGGCCGCATTATGCAATACAGCGATCCTGAGTGTTTTTTCGGGATCCACCTGCTCAAAAAAGTCCACAAACAGATCGTTCAGAGCTTTTTTCCGGGTCCGTGATCGTCTGCCGCCTGCCACTTCGCCACTAATATGATCAACAGAGATCTGTGGTTTTAAATTCAGTAAATTACCGATAAAGTGACTTGCTCCGCCGATGCGCCCACCTTTGTGAAGGTATTCCAAGGTATCCAGGGTAATGATATACACCATAGTGCTGCGGGCTTTGTCAGCTGCGTCGATCATAGACTGGAGATCCCCGCCATTTTCCCGCGACCTGGCGGCAGCCAGAACCTGCCATCCCAGACTCATGGAATTGGCTTTTGAGTCCAACACTTTGACGGGAATATCCACCATTGCCGCTGCAGCTTTGGCAGACTCATGGGTTCCGCTCATGGCGCTGCTGATGGTAATGATCAGGATTTCCTCCGCCCCATTATTTTTAGCGTCCTCATAGGCCAGTACCATTTGCTGCGGAGTGGGCTGGGATGTAGTTGGAAGGGTTGAGTCTTCTTCCAGTCGCTTATAAAAATCATCCGCTGTAAGATCAACTCCATCCTTGAACTGCTCGCCGCCCCAGATTATAGTCAGGGGAACTACCTGGATGTCATACTTATCTAAGAAATCCTGCGGAATATCACAGGTGCTGTCCGTTAACAGGGCTATCTTGTGGGTCATTTTATCTCCTCATATTGATCCTGGTATCGGCAGGTTTCACGCATGGCGCAGTAATCGCAAATGCGCTCACCCGAGCTGATATTCGGACCTATTCCAACGATCATTGAAAGGGATTTGCGAGGGGCCATCAAATAATAAGGCGTCAGGGACATACTGATCTTACCTGGGTCAACCAGGTCGAAAATCAATGATTGTCCTTCCTCAACACCCCAGCCGATCATGCCAGGGCTGAGAGGTATCGTGGTTTGAAACCCATCGGCAGCTGCCTTAAGTTCGATCTGTCTACAAACAGCATTGGCTAGTGACTCCACCGCAGCAGATCCAACCCCATCTATTGCCAGACCCAGGACAATATCATCATCCATGACCTCTGAAGCGTAACCATCGATCTTGGATCCAACGGTACAGACCGCCACAGTGATATAACTCGCACCAACCAAGTGTCCTGTTACTAGCGGACCGGATATCTTTTTCCCACCCTCCAGCTCCAGGCTGTTGTGCTTGAAACTGGTAACCTTAAATTCCTTAACCAGAACTTCTGGTTCGAGTAAATCGATCACAGAGGCCAGGGCTTTTTCCGCAGTTTCAACCAGGCGCGGACTGCGCGACCGGATGATATCGGGATCGGCGCCCTGCCCTCGCAGAACGCCATCCGCAGTTATGTTTAAGTCTTCAACTTGCCATTTTTTCATCGATGTTTAGGCGTCTTCTGGCTTGTGCTCACGCCAGAATCCAATGTAGCGGGAATACCCAGCTTGGCTGCTCTCAAAGGGAGAACAGGCCAGGATTGATCTGTGCCATATCTAACAGATGCGGTTTATATCAGGTTAGCTTCATCACCACCATACCCAGGATATCTGCGGCCCGGTCCGCCTGGTCCGCCATATTGGATACGTGCCGGTATACTTCTCTCCGCCTAAGCATCACCATTAGAGGTTCAAAGTCTTTGGCTTTGACAAATAGATCTCCGATGGCTACCCGATATAGATGTTCCACTTCGTTTTCGATCTTTTTCGCCCGGCGGGCATGTTCGCCTGCGACACGGGGATTGCTGGAAATAGTATGAAATGCCATTTCCAGCTCTTCTGTCGCTTCCCGGGTTAAGGTTACCATTTTCATCAGGTAATCATCCGCTTCAATTCCCAGCAGCTGCATTTCCTCAACAGTCGAATAACAATAGTCGAGAATATCATCAATATACAAAGAGATCATAAAGATATCTTCCCGGTCGAGGGGTGTGATAAAGGTATTATGCAGCTCGTCAATTAATATCCGGCGTACTTCATCGGCTTCGATCTCTTTGGAACGCATCTGGTCGATGGCTTTTTCTTTTAACTCGGTTTTACCCAGCCATTTTTCTAACAACTTCAATCCTTCAACGGTGATCTGGGTCTGTTCGATTAACATCCCGACAAACTTGTCTTCCCGTTTCCCTCGTTTGAACACACCTGAGATACCCATATCCTTCCTCCAATCCGAAACCTGTCCACCCGCTTAGGGGATCAGATAATCAATCAAAAAATACAACAGTGCCGCAATACCCGCAGATGCCGGAACAGTCAAGAACCAGGCCACCAGGATATCACTCATCACACCCCAGCGGACTTGAGATCTCCGTTGCGCAGCACCAACTCCAAGTATGGAAGAGCTGACCACATGTGTGGTGCTGACAGGACCACCAAATAATGAGGCTGTCAGGATCACCACCATGGAGGAGAGCTGAGATGCAAAACTATGGATGGGCCTGATCTTGTAAAATTTTCCGCCTAGGGTATGTATGATCCGCCAACCGCCAGATGCTGTGCCAATACCGATCGCCGTCGCACTGGCTAAAATCACCCACCAGGGAACAACAAAAGAATCTTGATATCCCAGAACCACCAGGCCCATGGTGATAATTCCCATTGTTTTCTGAGCATCATTGGTTCCGTGGCTCAAGGCAAGTGTGAATGCTGTTGGTATCTGCGCGTACTTAAAGAACAAGTTAGCTTTCGGTGTAGCACTCCGCACCGCCCACATGCTGATCCGCATCACAATTTGTCCGAGGACATATCCTAATACTGGAGATAAGAACAAAGCGACCGTAACCAATACCATTCCTTCCATTTTTAAGGCCTGAAACCCTGTTCCCACCATCACCGCACCTACAATGCCGCCTATCAAGGCATGAGAAGAACTGGAAGGAATACCAAAAAACCAGGTGAGAAGGTTCCAGATACTGGCACTTAATAAGGCTGCCAAAACAACAGCTATCGTAATTGAATCGGGAGAAGCTACGTCCTGTCCAATCGTTTTAGCAACTGCGACACCAAAAACAAATGGACCGATAAAATTTGCCGCCGTGGCGATAATCAGCGCGGCTGTGGGGGTCATAGCCCGGGAGGAAATCATGGTTGCCACAACATTGGCACTGTCGTGGAATCCATTCAGGAAATCGAAAATCAGGGCTAGACCGATCAGTATAAAAATCAGTAAATCATTCATACTTGGCTTCCAGTTCAGGATAAATAACTTATCCCTCTAAAAAATACCTCAAATTCCAGCATGTTTTCATCAATTTGTGCTGGTTTTGAGGAAAATTTATTATAACCAAAAACCTTAAATTATGCCATCTTATCGATTGGGTGATATGTTATTTTAGATTAGTTCGGGAGAGCTGGGGCAATTTAATGATAAATTCACTTCCCTGATCCTTGCCTGCACTGGCGGCCGTGATCTCTCCCCCATGAGCTTGCACCAGGGCCTGGGTGATCGCCAATCCCAACCCGGAACCACCGCTACGTCGATTTCGATCAGGGTCCACCCGATAGAAACGGTCGAATACATACGGCAAATGATCATCTGTTATGCCTGTTCCGGTATCCTTGACGGAAATGACCGCCCTCTCAGCCTGATCTTCCAGGCTGATCCTGACCGTTCCCCCCTCAGGTGAATGGCGTAATGCATTATTCAATAGATTATTCAAACACTGGGTTATGCGGGCACAGTCTCCCCTGACAACACTCTCGTCCAGAAGGTCCAGATCCAGCTTTATGCCTTGATCATCAAAGATCGGCTGATATATGGCAGCAACATCATCGATCATATTCTTTAGATCAAATTCGTCAATATTGAGGGAAAACTCCTTGGCTTCCAACAGCGCAAGATCGTGCAGGTCTTCCACCAGTCGGGACAGCTGGCGGGTCTGGTCATAGAGCCTTGCCACCTCCACTTTATCGAGTTTATAGACATCATCGAGGATCGCTCTTAAGTTGCCCTGGATAACAGTTAGTGGGGTCCGAAGTTCATGGGCGATATCGGCCAGCATATTATTCCGCAGATCCTCCGCTTCTTCCAGCGCGGCTGCCATGCTGTTAAAAGCAACAGCAACTTCCCTGACCTCACTGGTGCCTTTCACTTCGATGCGCTGGGTGAGGTCCTGGGATCCTACTGCCCGGGCCGCTTTGGCTAGATTATTCAAGGGGGCAGCCAGTCCCCGGCTGCTGATCACGCCAACCAGCATGCCCATCATGGATATGGAAAACAGGATCCTGACCAATCCTATGACAAGTTCACTCTGCCCGTACCGGTTTATCCTTGTCAGGAAAGAGGGTTGTTGTCCATCTAAAATCTGTTCAAATGGTCCACCATCTGGTTGGACCAGGTTGATATTATCTGCCTGGATTGTCAGGTAGATACCGGTCGGGATAACGATCAGAAAGATCATGATCGCCACATATGTCAGGCTGATCCTAACCCAAAGTTTATTCATGCCGGGAACTCCCTGAATCGATAACCAATGCCATGCACAGTTTGAATGATCGAATCCTGTTCACCTGGAAGGTCTATCTTTTTTCGCAGGTTCTTGATGTGAGAGTCCAGTGTTCGGCCGGCGCTGTACGATCCATATCCCAGTGCCTTATCTGATAGTTCATCCCTAGTGATCACAAATCCGGGATTCTGCATCAATACTTTCAATAATTCAAACTCTGAAGGTGTTAAGTTGATCCGATCGCCGTTTCGCGATAATTCTCGTTTACCGATATCCAGGATTAACTCACCGACCTGCAAGCGCTGCGGCACCTGGGTTTCCTGCTGGAGATGGGAGCGCCTGAGCAAAGCCCGGACTCGGGCAACTACTTCACGGGGGTTGAAGGGTTTGGTGATATAGTCATCGGCGCCGATTTCCAATCCAACGATCTTGTCGTTATCCTCCACCCTGGCAGTGAGCATGATGATCGGAGTCGCCGCAATCTTCTCGTCAGCCCGCACAATCTTAGCCACATCCCAACCGTCCTTGTCTGGGAGCATTAAATCCAGGATCAATAACTGGGGTTTTTCAGCCTTTATTATACGAAGCGCTGATTCGCCATCATAGGCTGTCAGAATCTCATATCCTGCTTTTTCCAGGTAGGATCGCACCAAGCGGACTATATCGTGATCGTCGTCAACAACAAGAATTTTGTCCATAGCTGTCATATTTTTGTCTGGATTAAAAGGCTCCCCAACGCTCAGAGGATCTTATTCGCTGCGGAGAGCTTCAATGGGTTCTAATTGAGAGGCTCTGTTTGCTGGATAGATACCAAAAAACAAGCCTACCGCTGCAGAGAATAAAGTCGCCAATAAAACAGAATTAATTGTAATGGCAGGATTGAGAATAAAGTCGCTCGCAGCTGCAATCCTTCCAATACCGAGGGATAAAAGCCAACCCAATATGATCCCAATGATTCCGCCAATCACACTTAAAAGGGAAGATTCAATTAAGAACTGTGTCAGGATATCTTTCTTTTTTGCGCCTACGGCTTTCCTGAGGCCGATTTCCTTGGTCCTTTCAGTCACAGAAACCAGCATGATATTCATGATGCCAATGCCGCCAACTAAGAGGCTGATGCCAGCTACTCCGCCCAGAAAAACTGTAAAAACACCTGTGACTGTGGAGGCCATATCCAGGAACATTTCCTGGGAAATGATATTAAAGTCATCTTCACCCAATTTTATCTTGTGGCGATCGCGAAGGATTAATGAGATCTGGTCTTCAGCCTGTTGTACTGAATCCGCATCTATCGCTGATACATAGATCAAATCCACCTGGTTTTTTGTCGTGCGGGGTAATAATCTCGTTTGGGCCGTTGTTAAAGGGACCAGGATCTGATCATCCGGGCTGTTTCCGAATTCAGAACCGCCTTCCTTCTTTAAAATACCCACAACCCGGAAGGGCTGACCGGAAACTCGAACTGTCTCTCCTATCAAGCCTTCAGATCTACCAAATAAATCCTCTGCCACATTGGTGCCAAGGATAACGGCAGATGCCAGTCCTGTAATCTGGGTACCTGTGAAGAATTCACCTTCTGAAAGTTCAACATTCTGAACCACTCTGTACTCTTCAGTCACTCCAACAAGGCCTGTTGTTGCGACATTGCCACCAGCAGTCAATTCAGCCTGGCCTTGAATGACGGGGGCGGCGGCTGATACCGAGGGTGCAAAAATTGGATCGGCGATCGCCTCCGCGTCACGAATAGTTAGTGGCTCCGGGTTGGTTACGTCTTCACGATTGGTCATCACAAAGAGCAGGTTTGTACCAATACCTTCAATTTCTCCCACAATGGCCTGCTCTGTTCCATTACCAATCGCCAACATGGCAATCACAGCGCCGACACCGATAATAATGCCCAGCATAGTTAATGCTGTGCGGACTTTATTTGAGGTGAGGCTTTCAAGTGCCTCTAATAAGGATGATACAAAATTCATATTTACTCCGCTATTCGTCCATCCCGGATTGAAATCACCCGATCGGTTAATTCTGCAATTTCTGGATCGTGGGTGACAATAATTAACGTTGTACCGCGATCTTTATTCAAGTTTTTTAACAGGGTCATTATCTCGTCCCCTGATTTTGTATCCAGGTTTCCAGTCGGTTCATCAGCCATGATGATAGCCGGGTTATTTACAAGAGCCCTGGCTATTGCAACCCGCTGCATCTCTCCACCGGATAATTCATTGGGGCGGTGGTGAATTCGATCACCCAAACCAACTGCTTCCAAAGCTTCGGTAGCGACCTGTTTTCTATTTCGGCCATTTAACACTGCATAGCGCATAGGGAGCTCAACATTGGCCAAAGCTGTAGCTCTCGGAAGAAGATTAAAGCTCTGGAAAACAAAGCCCACTCCCCGGTTGCGAATTTCTGCCAGCTGATCATCATTTAATTCAGCTACAGCTTCTCCATTCAGGCTATACTCGCCTGAAGTTGGTCGGTCCAGGCATCCCAGGATATTCATTAAAGTTGATTTCCCGGATCCAGAAGGTCCCATAATGGATACAATCTCCCCGGGAGCGATATTTACTGATAAACCCCTCAGGGCATGAACTTCAATTTCGCCCATCTTGTAAACCTTGGTTATGTCTTTTGCTTCAACTACCCATTCTGTCATAAATTTACTCCTGCCGCTTTCTCAAATTACCGGAACGACTCCATACCTTCTGGAGGTCGGCCTGCTTGCATATTGTCGAAGATGCTTGCGCTTGGCGGATTAAGGACAACAAAATCGCCTTCCTTAAGCTCTCCATCTAATAATTCACTGTATTCGTCCGAGGATGCTCCCAATACAACGGGAACTTTCATCAATCCATCCAGGGTTGCATTCTCGCCAGCAGTAGATAAATAAACTACTTGCTCTCCACTGACCCAACGGACTGCGCGGTTGGGAATCAAAAGAACATCTTCTACATGGCGAACAACGATCTGAACCGCAGCGGTTAAGCCAGGCCGGACTTCTTCATCCGCATCCACAACCTGGATGGTCACATCAAATGAGACCAGTCCTTGCTGCTGAACACCCACCGGCGAAACTTCCACTACCTCTCCCTGATATTCCTTACCAAGGATGGCATCGAATGCCAAAATAACCGGCTGTCCAGCGCTGATCTGGTTGATATCCACCTCGGAAACGCTGACGTCTACCAATAAGTTTTCCAGATTATCGATCCGAAAAGCCAGACTGTTGGGAGCAACCAGGTCTCCGGGAAGCACCTCAATTGCTGTGATCACCCCATCAAACGGGGCTGTGATAAAGGCAGCATCCAGGGATGCCTGGGCTGCAGAAATGCGGGCTTCCGCTATAGTAACATCATCTGGGTCCGGGCCATCTTTGACCTTATCGTACTGCCGTTCAGCAGCATTCCGACTGGCAATTCCGACAGCAATATTGGCGTCCAAAATCCCCATTTCGATTTCGTCAGCACCATCTTGAAGCCAGTTTACATACCAGACAGCATACTGATACTGATTTATTGCATTAGTTAGCAGTATCTGGGCTTGTGCTTTGTTAACTTTCCCGCTGGCATTATCAAAACGTTTTTGTTTACTTTCCAATTGATTTTCTGCGATAACAAGCTTTGCCTTGGCGGATTTTAATTCTTCAGGGCTGTAGCGGTTGCCTGGCTGGTTCAATAACCAGCGATATTCTGCATCATCCAACGCATCTCTGGCAGAGGCAAGAGCAGATTGGGCATTTGCGGCCACTTTGGCCGCATTTTCGTAGAGATCTTCCAACGCCCGTGTGGCTGTAATGAGTTCTTGTTGAGACATGTAATAATTCTGGGGTAAAGAACTTTCACTCAAGCCGGCCAATACTTGATCTGCCTTAACTTGATCACCCAGGCTGACTCTAACAACATCAACTATGCCTGTCGTTTCCCAATACAGGGAGGCACTCTGATCAGCATGGACTGTACCAGTCTCATCAATGACCGCGCTGAGTTCGCCATTGACTACCTGGGAAGTTAGTAAGTCGCTGCTGCTGGCCTGACTTTTTTGCCTGGCGCTGACAACACCAAAAGTTACTCCAGCCAGTACCAATGCAGTTACAACAATGATTATGATGGTTCTCTTTTTCATGACAATCTCCCTTCTTCAACACTTTTGGTCTCTTCTGTCAGGGGGTAACCCTGAACTATATACGTATAATAATTCTTGCATCATTTTAGCTTATAAATCTGGAGAAATTCTGGAGGCGATGTGGAAATTCTGGGGAAATGCCCCTGAGCAGGAACTGAAACAACAATTCTGTAAAGTAAATCACCCGCCGTCCGGAGGATAGATAAAAAAAAGCTCCCGCTTGATCAGGAGCTTTTTCTGTTTCGATGAATCGAGACCAGTAGTTTGATCCTGGGTTGAAGCATGCGGCAGATGAGATTGAACCAGCCTTTATTTACTTGTCCGGTTCCACTTGGTATAATGCCATCTTAGTTCAGGAGGGGTGCCAGAGTGGCCGATTGGGGCGGTCTCGAAAACCGTTGTGGGCTTTTGGTCCACCGTGGGTTCGAATCCCACCCCCTCCGCTCCTCTCCCCGTATCTGGGGGAGGGATAATAAAAAAACCTGACGGATCGCACTCGTCAGGTTTTTGATTTTCATAAATACAGGGTAAGTCAGGAGGATTTATCGCTTGTCCTTCTCATTCGTAAAATAAATCCCATAGCCAAGAACCCTCCCCCGATCAAGAGAATGATAAAGGACTGAAAGACCAGCGGGTTGAAAATTGGGCTAAGGACCCTGACGCTGGCATCAATTAATTCATGATACAACAATGAGGTCTGGGGAATCTGATCTTCTAACAACTCTCCCAGCCACCCCCTCCACCAGGGCCGGTAAATAAGCACGATGATCAGAGAGATCAATCCTCCACCTATCAGGGGAATGCCAAACCACTGTCCCAGCCCTTCCATTGACCGCACTCCAAAAAACAGGATTAGCAATAACAACACCAGGGGCACAAGCAGTACAGTGTCCAGTCGCCACCGTAGGGACCGGATAGTCCATTTTAATGTGTAGATTCCTCCGATTTGTTCCCGTTCCTTTAACATAGCTTGCGTGGCGTTAAATTCAGGGGGAGTAGCCTCTACCACCATACTCAAGACATCTTTATAAACTTCGATCTGTTCTGCATGGGGGAAGGTAGATAATTTGCAAAGTTCTTCGACCATCTTGATCCGCGGCAGAGGTTCCCCCAGATTAGTTTGCATTTCTTCCATTTGTAGATCGGTACAATCAGGCAGAGAGTCGTAAAAAGCGACAACGGCCGCCTCGCCCTCTGGGCCGGACATTCTATCTATAACTGGTTTTAATTTCCAATTGACGAAAGGCAACTGGTCATCCGTGTCCAACCAGTTATAAAAACCATTTAATGTGACTTCAATCCAGGTCGCTATCAGCTCGTCTGGAAGAAGAGCCGTTTTTAAGTTCTTCCAGTGCAGGTCTTCCATTGAGTAGATCAGATTATAGAGGTTAAGTTCTCTTCCCTCAGGCCTATCTATTTCTTCAATCTTAGAGGAGATGTCTGTTGCTCGGCGGTTGGTCATGGTCTCCAGGGCCGCTGGAATGAGTTCCGAATCCAACACCACGCCGGTTGTTATCTCGTTTACTTGCTCCTGGCTAAATAGCACATTACCGCCATTGTTGAACAAAAGAGCTATAGGAAGCGCGATCATTAACGCACCAGCCAGGATAAAAGCGATAAATTTTAATATGGCACTTAAAAGAGTTTTCATCAGTTATCCCTCATGAATTCTTCCCAGGGAAATTCCAGTAAGGATTCAAGTACAAGATCTGGCGTTCCGCCATTATTATAAAACGGAAGCTGCCCGGTGAGTTGATTTGGAACAGCAATACAAAACAAACCTGCCCGTTTAGCTGCCAGCACACCATTGGGAGAATCTTCCAGAACAAGCACTTTTTCGTGAGAAAGGCCTGCTTTTTTCAACCCCAGATTATATAAGGCCGGGTCAGGTTTTGCTATCTCAACTTCATCTGCGCAGCTGGTATGATCAAAATAATCCATCAGCCCAAGGCGATTAAGATGAGAGTGGACCCAGTCTTGATCCGAGCTGGAGACAACTCCCAATATAAGCCCCTGCTCATTGGCTTTGATTATCAGTTCTTGTGCGCCAGGCAGAGGCTTCTTTTGATGAACCAGTTCTAATTCTTTATGTTTGACTTCTTCCAGGATCTCTTTCCTTTTATCCTCGTCTCTGAAACCATTAATAAAACCTTCAATCGGGCCCAAATGATCTGTGGATTTCCCAAGAATCTCCGCCCATTCTTCCAGGAGCAGATGCTTGCCATATTCCTTGAACTTCTCTTCCCAAGCCTGAAAGATTGGAGTCTCTGTATCCAGGATCAAGCCATCAAAATCAAATAATATTCCTTGCAGGGGTGTTTTTAACATCATAACCGTGATTATACAGGACATCCTGAGTTCGTTAACCTTACAGTAGTATAATTAAACCGTTCTTCCCTATTTTCCTTACTGGATCAACGTCATGGTGAAACAACTTCAGCTGATCATCCGCTTATTGAAGGATAAAAGGGTTCATCCCCTGATCAAAGTGCTGCCGTTTTTATCCTTGATATACCTGATCTATCCAGACTTTGTACCAGGCCCTTTTGATGATGCTGTTGTCATCGGTTTATTTATGCAGTTCTTTATGAGCCTTGTCCCCGATGAATTGGTTGATGAGCACCGATACGAACAAGAGGCTGAGAGAATTATGACAAACCAGGAAGACTCTATCATTGAAGGAGAATTCTGGGAAGAATAAACCTTGCCTTAAAAAAGAAACTCCCCAACCGGGGAGTTTTTTATTTTGTGCTTGAGTCTAGAAAAAATCCTCTTCATCGTCCCCGTCGTCAAATTTTATCTCAAATTCAACATCTTCGCGGGCCTGCCTGACCCATAATTGGAGCATGTCCCCATCCTCTGTTTCCTCAGAGAGGGCAGCAATGATGGTGATTTCGTCTATTAGCCCGGTTTCTGTGCGATATTCCAGCACAATTGTTTCATTTTTCTGCCAGGCAGTAGTGCAGCGATCTACCAGAGAATAGCCGTCAAAGGCCCTCAGCTCCGTATAATAGGTATCATACTGGCTAGGGCTTTCAGCTACTCCCTGTATCCACAATCCGTTCACTTCGCGAAATTCAGGAGTTGGTCCTTCTATGATAGTAATTTTTTCTGTCATCAATCTTCTGGATCACTCTGATCCATCCCTCCACTTAGGGCTATCTTACCATAATTTCCTCTCCGGTAAACCACCAACCATCTTACGATTTTTTCAGGCCATTTCCAGGTAAAGAAATGCGTTTTCCGCTTCTGAAGTATAATAATTCAGTCTGCCTTTTGTGTTCATCCTGTTTTCTCTCGTCCGGGAAGGCTGGAACATTCTGATTTCTTGATAGATCACGATATGGTGCCCTTTCAGATCCTGACTTTCTCCCTCAAAAACTCGTTTATGCGGAAAATCAAGGACTATTTATCTTCCTGTCCTAATTTCCAAATTATTAATCTTCCTTCCCTGTCGGGAGAAATACCTCCTGTATTCAAGGAAGATGATTGGATCGGTATGGTGGATCTTGATCACCAATCCGAATCCCTGGAGAACATAGCAAAAACTGTACAGTCCCTCTATCCGGAAAAAGCGTTCCTGCTGGTATCGAAAGAAGTGTATCCGGAATCCTCCCCATCAGCTCCAGGAATTTATTTTATTGATCACGATAGTCTTTCCTGCTCCCTGTTCATTCCTTTCCTTGCTGCCCTGGCGGAAAAATCCGATCTCATCAATGCCAACCTGCAAGTTGAAACCGATCTCAATCAACGATTGAGTGAGCTACTGTTGATCAGAAAAGCCAGCCTTCACCTGACTATGAATCTATCTTTGGATTCGGTGTTGGAATCAATTCTTGAAAGCGCGATGGAATTAGTGACCGCGGACGATACTCATGTATTCTTGTATGAACATGGAGTTCTATCTTTTGCCTCGGCCCTTTTCAATGGTCATCAACAAAGAAAGCCTTTCATGAATCCCCGCCCGGAAGGGATAACTTACAAGGTTGCCAAAGAAGGGGAAAAAATAGTTGTGAACTCTATGATGAATCATCCTCTATTTGAGGATCTCTCCTGGGAAGGATCTATCGTCGGACTTCCTTTGAAAATAGGCAATACTGTGCTTGGGGTAATGAACGTGGCATTGAAGAGGGCTCATGAGTTTACAAAAAACGAAATCCGTACCCTGGAATTTTTAGCCGAACAGGCCTCGATCGCCATTCAAAATGCCAAGCTGTATGAACAAGCTCAGCAAGAAATTGTCGATCGAAAAAAGGCTGAAGAAGCAATCAAATATATGGCCCATCACGATGCGCTTACCGGCCTCCCCAATCGGCGATTGTTCAATGAAAGGATTACCCTGGAAATATCCCGCTCCCAGAGGAATAATCAAAAAATAGGTGTGATGCTATTTGATTTGGACCATTTGAAAAATGTAAATGATTCCTTTGGCCATTCCGTTGGGGATCTGCTTCTCCAGTCTGTAGGACAGCGTTTGGTAGGACTTCTCCGAAAAAGCGATACAGTAGCCCGAATGGGTGGAGACGAATTCTTATTAATACTGCCCGAGATGAAGCAACACCAGGACGCTGTTTTAACAGCCGAACGGATTCTGAGCGCATTAAGCACTCCTTTCCTGCTGGATGGAAATCAAATCAATATCACGACCAGCATAGGGATAGTTTTCTTCCCCGATGATGGTACGGAAGTTGATGACTTAATTAAAAAAGCTGATATAGCTATGTACAAAGCCAAGGAAAAGGGCGGCAATATCTACCATTTTTATACAGCCTGAAATCACCTCTCCCCCTATGTATCAACTTCTAATTCTCATCCCTCTAAATGTCAACATCAATTCTTTTGATGAAGGCTGGCCGGATTTTCTGGAAGCAGCAGAGGAAATGGAAGGATTGATCCGGGAATCGGTCTCCAGAATTGACCGCTCTATATACGGACAAAATAATTTCCGCCGCATATACAGTTTTCTATTTCGTGATAGACCCTCTTTAGAAAATTCTCTACTGTCCCCCCCGGGAGAAAGAGCAGGAAAGATCATCCATGATATTACAGGAGGAGATGTGATACTGCTCAGTGGACCCATCCAGGAGGATTCCCTGGAAAGGATACAATCCTGGGAAGAGACTACTGAGGATTCATGAAAAAATCTTCTTCCGGATCAATATTAAAATGGTTTCTTATTCCTCTGATATTGATCATCTTTACCTCCCTGATTTATATATACGTTCAATTTGGGATGGGTTCCTCCTCCAGAACCAGGCAGGTTCTCATCTGGATCAGAAAACCTCAATCTCATCCTGAATGGAAAATGGAATCCAATATTCGCTGTACAGAGTTCACTCCTTTTTTATTTCCAACGGATGGATATATCGGATATTTGTGGGATGATTCTTTCCGTCCCGGACATCGCCATCAAGGCATTGATATATTCACTGATCAACAATCCGGAGAAACTCCTGTTTTTGCGGCATATGCTGGCTACCTGACCAGATTATCCGATTGGAAATCATCGCTGATCATCCGCATTCCAGAGGATCCTCTTTCTCCCCGGGATCAAATCTGGATCTACTACACTCACCTGGCTGATTCAAAAGGCAGCTCATATATAGTGTCTGATTTTCCACCAGGAACAAGTGAATTCTTTGTTGAAGAAGGTACTCTGCTGGGATACCAGGGAAATTATTCCGGAACACCTGGAAATCCAACAGGGATACACCTTCATTTCTCAATTGTGAAAGATGACGGACAGGGGACATTCTTGAATGAGCTTAAAATACACAACACCCTGGACCCATCGCCATATTTTGATTTACCATTAAACGGTAATGAAAATCAAAATGAAATTCCTGTATGCACCAACTAAAACATCTAACCAAATTTCAGGGAGGGATAGATCATGGCTGATAAAGAATTCATAGTGACTGAATTTATAGGGAAAGTAGGTTTGGTAAAACTCAATCGCCCTGAATCCTATAATTCTCTCAATTTGCAGGTCCTGACCGAGCTAATGGAATCCCTGAAAGAATTGGATGAGAGGGATGATATCGGTGCAATAGTTATCACTGGCGATGAAAAAGCATTTGCTGCTGGCGCAGACATCTCTGCCATGGCAGATGCTACAACGGAAGAGATCAAAAAAAGCGCTTTCATCCCTACTTTTTCCCTAATCAGAGAAATCAAAAAGCCAATTATAGCCGCTGTTTCCGGATACTGCTTGGGTGGGGGCTTGGAATTGGCCATGTCCTGCGATATGATCATAGCTTCCACAAAATCAAAATTCGGACAACCAGAAATCAACCTGGGCATCATTCCAGGAGCTGGAGGAACCCAACGATTAACGAGATCTGTTGGAAAGGTTGTCGCGATGGAAATGATCTTGAATAATCGCACCCTGAAAGCTGAAGAAGCCCTTTCTTTGGGACTGATTAATGCTGTATATCCAGTAGAAGAATTCCTGGAAAAAAGCATGTCACTGGCACAGGATATCGCAGCCAGGGCTCCCCTGGCAATTCAGTCAGCCAAACATGCAATCAACCAGGCCTATGAGTTGAATTTAACCAAAGGACTGGATGAAGAGAGAGATTTGTTTTTTGATCTTTTTTCTACCCAGGATCAAAAAGAAGGAATGAAGGCTTTTCTAGAAAAAAGGAAGCCTTCCTGGACCGGAAGATGATTTTTCCCTTATCTATTATCCCCAATATGTATTAATAGTTATTTATAGTAATCGTAGTAGGGCTTGTGGATATGTGGAAAAAGCATTTTAAGAGAGTTATTTGAACAAAAAAAGCTAAGTAAACGGTACATATGGAGGTAGTCAAAAGACTACTACCTTTATATGGGGATGAAAAGTTTAAATTTAGATAATGACCTTACTAACAGGCAGTTGGGGATATATTCTAATAAAATCTCGATTCAGTGAATAACATATGAAAATATCAGAAATAATTAAAAAGATGTGTATAAGGGGCCTAATTTTCCTCCGATAATTCTCAAAAAAAGGGAGAGTTATCCCCAAATGAAGCAGGTTATCCACACAAAGAGTGTACTTATCCACAGAAAAAGAGGTCAAGTTAACACTTTATTAAGATTAAAAACCCTTTAAATAGAATGTTTTTTGTTGATTTTATTGATAAAAAAGGGAGTTAATCTGGAGAAATCACGGTTCCACTGGGTATTACCATGCTTTTTGGGATGACTACTATGCCATCCCTGATAAACCAAAATTTTGAGTCTTTTTCAGTTCCAGGAGGGAAGGGTTTGATGATTACGTCAGCACCAATCCTGGCATTTTTATCAATGATTGCCCCGTCGATATAAGAGTTCTTACCAATTCCGATCGGGACGGAAAATCTGGGGTCGCAGTTTTCCTCGTAATAATCAGCTCCCATGATAATTGTATTTTTAACAACAGCTCCATCCTGGATCTGGCTCCGTAATCCGATGACGGAATGAGATATCTCAGCATTGCCTATTGTGCATCCATCCGAGAGGGAGACATCTTTCATCTTCGCCCCACCAACGATCGATCCAGGAAGGAATCGGGCGTGGGTATAGATCGGACGATCTATATCATAGAAGTTAAAGGGAGGGGAAGGTTTTGTCAGATCGAGATTGGCATTATAAAAGGAACGAATGGTTCCGATATCCTCCCAGTAACCCTCAAAATCATAACCGACAACTTTATGGGTATGTATGGCATGAGGGATGACTTCCTTTCCAAAATCATCTACTTTCAACTCTTTCAAAAGTTCGTCCAGGACAGAAGTTTTGAATAAGTATATTCCCATAGAGCCTAAGAGCGGCCGGTCCGGATCGTCTCTGCTGACGAAGGATTGTTGAACAGCAGGATCTTTAGGCTTTTCTACAAAATCAGTTATGAGTTGATTTTCTCCTCTTTTGAGTATGCCAAGTCTGGGAGCATCAATCATGGCTACAGGCTGCAGAGCAATAGAGATATCCCCATCGTTTTCCCACATATGACGGGCCATCTCTCCGTAATCCATCCTGTAGAGATGGTCTCCTGCCAGGATCAAAGTATATTCAGCTCCGCTACTGTGGATCTCAAACATCTGCTGCCGTACGGCATCGGCCGTTCCCTGGTACCAGGTGTCATTCAGATTGGTTTGCTCAGCTGCCCAGATCTGAACCCAGCCGCGGTGAAAAGGATCAAAGTGATAGGTCCTGGTGATATGGCGGTGAAGAGAGACGGAATTGAATTGGGTTAAGAGGGCTATCCGATCGATATTGGAGTTGATGCAGTTGCTAATGGGGATATCGATCAGGCGATATTTCCCTGCGATAGGAACAGCTGGTTTTGCGCGCACTTTTGTCAATGGAAAAAGGCGGGTTCCCTGTCCTCCCCCCATGATCACGGCCAAGATATCTTTGGTAGATGGCACGCTAAACTCCTTCTTAATTGATGGTCTTAACAAATTATAACCTCTCCCTATAGGAGAGGCTATTTAATACTTTTCTATCCCCGGGTTGTTTTGATCAATATCAACGGCAATCAGGCAGGCTGGGCAAGGGACTTACCAAGCTGATGAGCCTGGTCCATTAATGCCGGATCTTTTTCTGCATCCCCTATGTCCATTGCGGAGCCGTGAACGATGCCATCAAAATCCATCCCTACATAACGGCAGCTTCCTTCCAGGGTATGGATGACTGTAATGCCTCCTGATGAGTAAAGATCTTTATCCCCGTAGACCATCAGGAGCGACAGCCTCTTCCCTTTCAACTCAAAATCCTGTCCCGATTCCAGGGCATACCAGCGATCAAGACAGAGTTTCATCTGGGCAGTCATGCTGTACCAGTATACCGGCGTGGCGATAACGATGGCATCGGACGAAAGAAGCTTGGGATAAATATCCTGCATATCGTCCGCGATGACACAGCCTTTGCCTCCTGTTTGACATGCATCACAAGCATCACAGGCTTGAATATCGAGGCCGTGCAAATAGATGATCTCCGCAATCGCGCCAGCCTCTCTAGCGCCTGCCACCAGCTGATCGGAAAGGGTTGCTGTATTGCCTTTTAATCTAGGGCTGCCATTTAGGACTAGGATCTTTTTACTCAAAATTCACCTCCAGACAGGGACAATGATCGGCTTCTACCCAGTATAGACGATATTAAAAGAGATGTCCATTTAAATAAAAACCGATCCAGATTTAGATCGGTTGGGAGAACTACTGTGCCGAAGGTGGGAATCGAACCCACAATCCTCAAGGGAACGCGAGTTTGAGTCGCGCGCGTCTGCCAGTTCCGCCACTTCGGCTTGTCGTGAATTAGTATACCAAAAGAATAACGAAGGTCAAGACGACCAAAAACCCCAAATAGAAAAACGAGTATAATCTAAGGCTGCTGACCATGAAAGACTTCCAGAGGAACCCCATTGCCTGGTGGAAAAAACCAGGTAGAATAGTACTTGATACAATGATACAATATGTACTAAAGGAAAGCGGAGAAGCGAAATGGAAATTGAAATAGAATTTCAAAGCGGCATCCCTCTCTATGAACAGATCGCATACCAGGTGCTGGAATTAATTGATAGCGGTACATTAAGTCCAGGTGATCAGCTGCCAACTACCAGGGAGCTGGGAGTCAAACTGGGTATAAATTTCAACACGGTTGCCCGGGCCTATAGGATGTTGGACCAGGGAGAAATTATATCCACTCAGCACGGCAGGGGGACCTTTATTCTGGAGCAAAGGGATAGGAAAAACGCCAGAAAACAGAAGGCAGAGAATATTGAGGAACTGACTAAGTTTTATATCCGGAAAGCAACTTATCTGGGGTTTGAGCCGGAGGAAATCAGAACCTGTTTTGAGGAGATGGTCGAGAGAAAGGACACCAATAAAACCAAAGAATAGAGGAGAATGTTTCACGTGAAACATTAGATATTATGACAATATTTGGATTGATACCAAGAATATTAAATACAGTTTTGATGATCGGGATCCCGGCCGCCGCCGCACTCCTAATTTACAAGCGGGGGAAAAGCGGATTCCGTCCGATCTGGATCGGAGCTGCGGTATTCGTTCTCTCCCAGGTTGGGCATATCCCTTTTAATCAGTTCTTGATGGTTCCAGGGTTAAGGGCGCTGGGGGTGGATGTTGCGGCCGAGGGGGGAGTTTCGCTCTTGGTACTGGGGGTTGTGGCAGGATTGTCCGCCGGAGTTTTTGAGGAGGTCGCCCGTTTTCTGGCCCTGAAATTCTGGTTGAAAAAGGACGCCCATGCTCTGCTGCCTGTGAAATATGGTATTGGTCATGGAGGAATTGAGGCTATTGTTTTTGGTTTTATTCCTTCGCTTGGTATGTTAGTTTTGTTTTTGATGATGGGGAATGGTAGCGCGTTATCTGCTTTTGATCCTGAGCAAAAGGTTATTGTCGAGTCCTTAATGGATGCGTATCGGGCTGTGCCTTGGCAACTTTCGCTGCTTCCCGCTTGGGAACGGGTATCAGCAATGGCATTCCATATCGGTGCGTCGATTATTGTGTACAAAGGCGTCCGGGAGAAGAAACCGCTGTGGTTGTTAATTGCTGTTTTCGGGCATACGGCGATAAATGCTTTTGCAGTTATCTTTGCCTCAAAGATGGACATAGTCTTATTGGAAGGCATAATTTTCCTATTCGGTGCCGGTTGGCTTTATTGGGCCTGGAGAATCCGGGAAATTGATCCGGAAGAGGATCTGGATTTGCTTGTACCGGACCAGGTACAGATATCGGCAGCTCAAGTTACATCAGAACAAATAG
>Ga0209834_10000432_pt1 | contig 25818 bp, 25 predicted proteins | sample Mar14236cmmetaG_FD_184134 | JGI IMG/M metagenome (GOLD analysis project Ga0209834, IMG submission 184134) | Marine hydrothermal vent microbial communities from Guaymas Basin, Gulf of California to study Microbial Dark Matter (Phase II) - Marker... ...
GGTACAACCAGGTTTCACGGATGAGGTTGCTCTGTGCCAGACGGTATTCATCATCTCGGCCCAGCTCTTCCCATCGTTTTCCTTCCGCCCTGAAAAAACCCTGCTGAGATTTTGGATTGATAACCAGCAGCATGGCGGGTGTGACCAAAACGACCGGGATTGGTCTGTTGACCTTGGGTATATTGACATCCCGGAGAAGAACACAATCATTCCCAAGCACCGGCTCAAGAATCTCAACTAACTCCTCCTGACTTTTACGGTTCTCCTGCCAGGACCAACCATAGGATAGCAGTCCCTGGAAGGTTTTCAGGATGTTTGATGAACCTGATTCGTCGTGGAATTTAGAAAGATCTATTGTCCTCATAGTGATCTGCCAGGTAGTGGTTTTCTTTGATTATACCAGCCTCTTTCCTTAGGAAAGCAAACTTAAAAAATTGATAATTCCCTTGAAATCAGAGGGAAAACAATTAGGCTCTCATTAAAAAATAAAGTCGGGGTGGACGGACTTGAACCGTCGACCTCCGCGTCCCAAACGCGGCGCGCTCCCAACTGCGCTACACCCCGATATCCTGTTTATTAAGCTCAAAGCAGTATAATCTTTATACAGGTGATAGTCAAGGACTACCACCTTGCGATGGTCATTTTATGAATAAAACCGATCTGATAAAAATTCATCATGCTGATTACCTGGATGATATCCATTTCTGGACCTCCTGGACTGAAGGTAAAGAACCGGTCCTGGAAGTGGGTTGTGGCCACGGCCGGGTTGCTCTTCAACTTTTAGCAGCAGGACGAGAAGTAGTGGGGGTGGATATCGATCTACCTGCGATCCAGTCATTGAGAGAAGATCTGGGGGAAAAAGAAATGGAAATTCAGAACAGAGCCCGGATCATACATGAAAATATCGTCAATTTTCAACCGGAAGGTAGATTTGGGGCAGCGATCATCCCTTGCAACACATACAGCACTTTTTCTTTAGAAGAACGCCAGATCATTATTTCCAAGATCTATCAACTGCTTGCTCCGGGTGGCGTATTTGCAGCCAGTATGCCAAATCCTTTTCAGCTGAGGTCCTTGTATAAAGAATTGAGGGAAAATTCAGATCCGGAGGGATCAGATCTGGAAACATCCTTTCTCCATCCGGAAACAGGTTTTCCTGTGCAGGTCAGTAGCAAGGTGGCTGCCAGAGAGAACTGTCTGGGTTGGGATTGGATCTACGATCATCTGCACCCGGATGGTCAGGTTGAAAGAGTGGTCCAATCCACAGAGCACTATCTAACAACTCTGGAAATCTACCAGCAAGAGCTTGTTAGGGTCGGGTTTGATGAGATACATTCAATGGGGGATTTTGACAGCAGCGATTATTTGGAAGACTCTTCATATTTGATCTTGGTGGGGAATAAAGCAGAGGTTTGATCTTTCGGCTTCTGATTCCCCAAAATCCCAAATACCGTTAATAAATCACCTACAAAGCATTTGCCTTTCTCTAATATAATGCTTGTGTTTTTCTTATATTGGGCATGTATCATTTTTAAAGATAAAAGAATAACTTACTATCCGTTTCTAAAAGGAGTGAAAGATGTCCATGTATATTAAACCTAACACCCGCTATCACAGACGTCCAGTTCACCGCTGGGATTCAGTTGAGAGTGAAATTCATGTCCCCTTGGATGTGATCGCAGAAGATAATTCCTATCTGATCAAAATAATCGTTCCTGGTTTGGAACCTGATGATGTAGAAATTGAGATCGTGGAAAAGACCCTGATTATCACTGGCGAATTTAAAGCTGCTGATGAGGATGTAAAATTCCTGCGCAGGGAACTACCCACTGGAAAATTCCGGCGGGTGATCCGGCTCCCCAAAATGCTGGATATGGAGAAATCCGAAGCTAAACTGGAAAATGGCATTCTGTCTCTGCAGGTGCCGGTTGCTGAGGAAGCTCTCCCCAAAACCATCAAAATCAAAGCGAAATAATAGATCCATATCTCTCCTAAGATTAGTGGATAAGAAGAGCTGGTGAAAGCCAGCTCTTCTGCTTTCCCGGCCGAGGGTACCGGCTGCAAGCTATAAGGAATCAGGTATAATGTCCCTACGAGTTTGACCATCACCGAGGAGGTTCGGATGACAATTAATGATGAAACACCACAGGATGAGATTGAACAAAAAATAACCGAGGCTGAAGTCGAAGCCCAGATCGAGGTAGAAGAACAGGTAGAAGAAACTCCCTCATCTTTTGAAGCTGAGGTAGTTGAAAGCCCTGAGACACCCAAGAAGGACAAACCATCCAGGGCGCGTATGATCTGGCGCAAGATCCTGGTCTGGCTGGTAGTGATAGCCATTGCGTTTGCGGGAGGATTTTTCTTTGATACAGCTTTCCGATATCAGCCGCAAGTCGAGCTGGTTAAGGTATTAAAAGGGGATATTTCTGCTGCAAATGATCAAATCCTGTCTCTGGAAGCTGAAATTGAAAGACTCGGCCAGTTTGAGGAAGAAAATATCGACTTAACAGATCAGATCCAGGATATCACCACCCATATCACATTATTAAGTGCTCGAGCAGCCGTAGCGGATGCTTCCCTGGCTGTGGAGCAGGACCGGCAGGCGGATGCTAAACTTGCCCTAGATAAAGTTGGCTCAACCCTGGATGCTCTGAAAGGGATGTTAAATGCTGACCAGGCCGAAGTAGTTGAAAATATGATCCAGCGGCACAATTTGATCATAATCGAGCTGGAGGGAGATGGGTACACTGTCCAAACAGACCTTGGACTGCTTTCATCAAAGTTGAGCACCCTGGAAGCAACTCTCTTTGCCTCACCGTAGGGAATCTATCCTTAAAAACAACAAAACGGTTTCCTTCTAGGAAACCGTTTTGTATTTAATCCTTTATATTCTATTCTTCAGCTGTCACTTCTACTGTTAAAACCTCTGCATCCGCGGCGGTCTCTGGCATCCCGTTCAATACCCAGTTTTCGAAGATCGATATATATTCTTCTTTCATCAACTTTGTGGGAGGCATTTGCTGGATGATCTCCTCTCCACTTTCGTCGAATATGCTTTCACCATTGATGGCCTGGATCAGGTAGCTTGTCATATCGCCGGCTAACAGGTTGTTGGCTGCATTATCGCCAGTAGTGAGGATTTCCTGATAGGTGCCCATCAGATAGTTATTATTTTCCTTACCAGGTCGATGGCAGGAAATGCAGTAGCGTTGGATGATCTTGGAAATATGCACTTCATAAGAGGGGATTTCATTTTCCGCAAGATTTGGAATTGCCCCGGCAGAGGTTGCATCAGCAGGCAGCTCGGCTCGATCATCCCATGTATAACGCATAAAAAACACCATGGCATCGAGTTCTGATTTCTTTAATTCCCCTCCATAGGCCAGGCCGAAGGGAGGCATACCCAGATCCTGCTGGCCGTACTCAATAATAGCACCCAGGGTCTCATCTGAACGGGTGTACATTTCATCACGGCTGCTGATGGGTTTGAGTTCCACACCTTCCATTCCCTCCACGCCAGCGATTACCCCGCCTTCTCCATCGGGGCCATGGCATTCAACGCAGTAGATCCCGTATAGCTCCCCACCCAGGATCATTTTTCCCGCCGGGGTATTGGCTACAAATCCCTCCTCGTTTTTTGGGGTGGTGATTACCGACCGAATGGTCAATCCCACCATTCCCAGGACTACGACTCCCATAATGGAGACACCTGTCAGGCGATTTTTCCAATGGCGGAGAGGATTCCTGTCCAGGAAAGGGAGGGCTAATAAGACCAGGATCCCTATCACAGGAAGGACAAAGGTACCCATCCATTCTATTTTCCCGGGAACGAATTTCAGGAATTCGAACAGAAATAGGAAATACCATTCCGGTCGGGGAATGTAAGTCGAATCGCTGGGATCTGCCTTGGGCTCGATAGCTACTCCAACAAAAGTCGCCAGCCCGATTAACAGAATGAATAAAGCAAATGAAACCAGCAGGTCTTTGTATATGATATCGGGCCAGAACTTAACTCCGTTCTGCTTGGCCTGATCATATTTCTGTTTATATTTTTGTTTTTGTTCTTCGTTCACAGGATCCCTCCTCAATCATGTCCACAATCATGCAATAAGTGGATCAGCTGTCTTTATCAGGAATATGGGAGATGCCCAGTCGGATCACCAGGTACAGGTGCGTGCCAACGGTGGCCAGGATGATGGCAGGGAAGATCCAGATATGCAGTGAGAAAAACCTGGACAGGGTCAGCGCGCTCAGATTTGTCCCGCCGCGCAGGGTTCGCAAGATGAAATCTCCCACCCATGGGACAGTTCCGGCTATTTCAGAACCAACTGTTGTGGCCCAATAGGAGCGCTGGTTCCAGGGCAGTAGGTATCCAGTGAATCCCATCCCTAGGGCGGAGATCAGCAGCCCCACGCCAGTGATCCAGGTGAATTCCCGGGGATACTTATAGGCCCCGTAAAAGAAAACACGCAGCATGTGGATAAAGGCTGTCAGGATTAACAAGGAGGCGCCCCAGTGGTGGATTCCCCTGATCAACCAGCCGAACTGCACCCCGGTCATAATGAAGGTGATGCTGTCATAGGCATGATCGGGAGTGGGCACATAATAAACTGAAAGCAGCATGCCGGTGATCCCCTGCATGAGTCCCAGGAAGAGACTGGCGCTTCCCAGTGTGAACCACCAATTCACTTTGGGGACTTTGCGATCAAGAATGGTATCGTAGATTGCCTTTAAACCTAAACGTTCGTCCAGCCAGCTGAAAACATTCTCTGCCATATTAACCTTCCGTGAGATGAATAAAGAGCTGATCCCCATCCAGCCTGATCTCGTATTGATCCAGCGGGCGGGGGGGGGGACCGGATACCACTTCGCCATTTGCATCGAAAAAGGCATTGTGGCAGGGACAATGAAATTCTTTGTTTTCTTCATCCCAGTTCACCCGGCAGCTGAGATGGGTGCAGACATCTGAAAAGACTATCGGATCCTGGCCTTCCTTCCTTAACACAAAAGCCCCATAACTCATGCTGCTTCTTTCCCACCCATTGACCTGGGTGATGTTGAAATTGAACAGGGTAGGGAGATCAAAGGGGAAGTTGTCCAAAGATCCCAACGAAATCCAATCATCACTGCCGGTTTTACCCAAGGCGGGTGAGATGAAATACTGGATCACAGGTAGCCCGACGATGGCAGCCATCATCGATCCCAGAGAAGCGGTGACGATCTTGACAAAACTTCGTCGATCCATTACGGGTGAGCGATATTTTGAGGGCATAAATCACTCCATAAATGATTTTGGTCAATATTCCGACAATGGCAGATTCGATATTCCGGAAATTATTTCATCATTATAGACCAGAATTCTATTTGGGGCTGATGATATCTTGGACTAACAAACTGTGAGATATGTCACTTTCATAATTGAGCCCTCAAATGACATAATGAAGGGATAATTGAAATATCATATTTGGTTTCGCATTAAATCTGATAAACTCGGATTGACGTTCTAAGGAGGAAACCATGGCGTTAAGCCGCAAGGTGGGTTTGATCGCAGGCGCAAAATACAAGGGTGGGGGACCAATGCTGGCCTGGGTTCTTCATCGAATCTCTGGATTGGGAATCATATTCTTCGTCACGCTGCATGTGCTGGCTTCTTTTCTGACCCAGCAAATGGGCAGCGATCTGGGGATCTTCATCAATATCATTTATGAATCGATCTATTTCCAGCTATTTATTGTCTTCTGTGCCATATTCCACGGTGTGAATGGATTCCGGATCATCCTGCTCGATATCTGGCCGCGATTGATCCGTTATCAGAAAGAGTCCACCTGGCTGGAATGGTTCGTGATCCTGCCCCTCTATATCCTGACAGCCTATATCATGATCCGGCGTTTCCTGGCGGGTTAATCAGTCACGGAGGTACTAATGCGATCGAGAGTTATGCCAAAACCCAGATGGAACTTAGAATACCTGATGTGGATATTTACCCGTATATCAGGTCTGACCCTCATTCTGCTGGCTGTTCTGGGTATTGGTCTTGGTTTAATAATGGGCGCCAGAACACAAATGGACCTGGGAACGTTGATGCGCTGGGCTTTTTTCCCCAACTCCAATCATGTATTGGACAGTGAGATCCCGGACCTTTTTCTCTGGGCCAATGGATTCTGGCAGATTATTCAGATTCTGGTGGTCGCTTTTGCAGCTACCCATGGGTTCAATGGTCTGAGGACGGTCGTGGAGGACTATTCCAAACCGGGGTTCTGGCAGGCTGTTCTGCGGTTCCTGGTTTTCTTGTTATGGATCTTTTCAAGCCTGGTAGGCATTTACGTTATTCTCGGCTCCTGAGAGAGCTGTGTGGAGACCTGATATGCAAAAACATCAATATGAAGTCTTAGTAGTCGGTGCAGGTGGAGCAGGATTAACAGCAGCACTATATGCTTCAAAAAACGCCAGCACAGCCGTGATCAGTAAACTATATCCCACCCGATCCCACACTGGGGCCGCCCAAGGAGGTATCGGAGCTGCGCTGGGTAACACTGAAGAGGATCATCCGGAATGGCATGCATATGATACTGTGAAGGGCAGCGATTACCTGGGAGACCAGGACGCAATCGATTTTATGGCCGCGGAAGCGGTTGATGCGGTTTATGAACTGGAGCATATGGGGCTGCCGTTCAGCCGCAACCCAGATGGCACTATTGCCCAGCGTCCTTTTGGAGGGCACACCAATAACGATACTGGCAAACCGGTTCAGCGGGCCTGCTACGCAGCTGACCGCACTGGCCATATGATCCTGCAAACTCTATACCAGCAAAGTATTAAAAATAATGTAAAGTTCTTCGATGAATTTTATGTACTGGATCTGTTAATTGTTGACGGCAAGACAGCAGGTGCGGTGGCTCTTGAGCTGGCAACCGGTGAGATGCATATTTTCCAGGCCAAGGCGGTCATTATCGCCACTGGCGGTCACGGCCGGGTCTGGGAGACTACATCCAATGCCTATTCCTATACTGGCGATGGTGTCGCCCTGGTCCTGCGCAAAGGCATCCCTGCCGAGGATATGGAATTTTACCAGTTCCATCCTACTGGAATCTACCGAATGGGAATCCTGATCACTGAGGGTGTTCGTGGCGAGGGCGGTGTTTTGATCAACGGAGAAGGCGACCGGTTCATGGAAACCTATGCGCCGACAGTAAAGGACCTGGCTTCCAGGGATGTTGTCAGCCGGGCTATGTACCTGGAAATGAAGGCCGGCAGAGGAGTTGACGGAAAAAATTATATGAACCTGGACGTCACCCCGGATGTGGTCAATCACTATGCTGATATTGACGACAGAAAAAACCCGGATGGCTCGCCCTACAGAGTAACAGCCAGCGAAATTCTCAGCAAACTGCCGGATATCATTGATTTCTGTGAAACCTATATTGGCGTAAACCCGATCTCTGATCCAATGCCGGTTCAGCCAACAGCCCATTACGCTATGGGCGGTATCCCTACAAATAAATTTGGCGAAGTTGTGGTAGATGAAAAGAACACGATCCTGCCCGGGCTCTATGCTGCTGGGGAGGTTGCCTGTGTTTCTGTTCACGGAGCCAATCGGCTTGGGACTAACGCTTTGCTGGATTTGGTCGTATTTGGAAAATATTCAGGATTAAAAGCCGCCGAATATGCTGCTGGTGAACCCTATACCGATCTGCCTGCAGAGCCCGAAGCATTTGCGATGAAGCAGTTGAATGATTTACGGAATACCAACGGTAAAGAGAATATGGTTGATATTGCCGCAGAAATGAAATCGGTCATGGCTGATCATGTGGGTGTTTTCCGGGTCGAAGAGGGTATGCAAGAGGCTGTTGATAAAATGGCGGAAATCAAAGGACGTTTTAAAGATATTAAAGTTGATGATAAAGGATTGAAATACAATATGAACTTAATTGAGGCCTGGGAGCTCAGCAACCTGATTGATGTTGCGCATGTAACAGCAGTCTCCGCCCTGGCCCGTGAGGAAAGCCGTGGTGCTCATTCGCGGGATGACTTCCCAGACCGGGATGATAAAAAATGGCTTAAACATACCCTGGCCTGGATGGAGAACGGGGGCGTTCGTCTGGCTTATAAACCCGTCACTATCACTCATTATCAGCCCAAGGTCCGGTCGTACTAGGAGGAAATCCCATGCAGGTAACGCTGAAGATCTTCCGCTATAACCCGGAAGATGACCAGAAAAAACACTACGATACCTTTACCCTGGATGCTGAACCCACAGATCGGGTTCTAGATTTGCTGGAGAGGATCAAAGGTAAAGAGGACGGCACCCTGGGGTTCAGGAGGGCTTGCGCTCACGGCGTTTGTGGATCCGATGCCGTTCGCATCAACGGGGTTAACCGCCTGGCTTGTAAAGTGCTGGTCCAGGATCTTAAATCCAAAACCGTGCTGATCGAGCCGATCCTGGGTTTGCCGATCGAAAAAGACCTGATCGTAGATATGGAACCGTTTTTCGATCATTACCGCTCTGTGATGCCCTATTTTGTGAATGACGACCCGCCACCTAAAAAGGAGCGTTTGCAGAGTCCTGAAGAGCGAGAGCGATTTGATGACACCACCAAGTGCATCCTCTGTGCTGCCTGCTCTACAAGCTGTCCATCCTTCTGGGTTAATGGCGAATATGTTGGACCTGCAGCAATCGTCAACGCCCACCGTTTTATTTTCGACAGCAGGGATCAGGCTGCAATGGAAAGACTGGAGATCCTTAACGAACAGTTTGGGGTTTACCGATGCCATACGATCTTCAACTGCACGGATGCCTGTCCGCGTGATATCCAGATCACCCAGGCGATCGGGGAAGTGAAAAAAGCTATCATGAAGGGCAGTGTGGACTAGAACAAGACTAGGATGCGTGATCCTATTTAATTAGGATCGCGCATCTTTTTTATTTAACACAAAAACCCCGCCTGCTGCAGCAAGCGGGGAGTGCAAGGAGAAGCGCTTTATAAAGCCAGGTGTTTAGTTATATCCGCGGCCAAATGGCAGTAAAGCCAGGGGGATCAATTTGAAATGCTGTTTGGCAAAAGGTATGCCAACGATGGTGATAGCCAGTATGATCCCGTGCACCAGGTGGGCAACCGCAATTTCCCAGCCAAAGAGGATGATCCAGATCATGTTAAAGATGACATTGCCCACGCTATTGGCGTTCTCATAATCACGGACTTCCCTGCCAAAGGGGGCAAAGGTAGCAACACCGATCTTGATTGCCTGAACCCCGAAGGGGATACCTACAATGGTAAGACAGAGGGCGATCCCACCGATAATGTAGCCTAAGCCAGCTAAAAATCCACCAAAGATCAACCAGATAATATTTCCAATAAATGACATTCTTTTTTACTCCTGTTTTCCTGTCATTATATACGGAATTTTGGGAGGGAAGTTGCGGAAAAACAGTAAATGGTAAATAGTAAGACGTAAGTCGATTTGATAACAGTGAACAGTAATCTGTATTCATATAATGACATCAAAACTAAAGCGGATCTGTTCCGTCGCCGTTTTCCTGTTTTCTGTCTTATTCCACTACTCCAACAAACTGGGCATCATACCCCGGAAAGATCTGAGCTTGAGCAGGGTTGTTCAGTCGTTCGGAAAGGATCTCGCTCAATACATCCCGGTAATCAATGGTCACTGCCAGGTCGCCGGGGCCAACCAGGTTTTCCTTTTCCAGGCCTGGCCAACGGGTAATCACCTGCCCGCCGGCAACCGCACCTCCCAGTACAAACATCAATCCGCCGTGGCCGTGGTCAGTACCCAGGCTGGCGTTCTCGTAAGCTCGGCGGCCGAACTCGGTCATCACCACCAGGGTGATCCCGGACATGTGTTTTTCCAGGTCGCTGTGGAAGGCAGCCAAGCCAGCGCTGAGGTCTTCCATAAGTCGGGCCATTTGACCATCCTGCACTCCCTGGGCGAAGTGGGTATCCCATCCGCCCACGTCGATGGCGGCCGTTTCCAGGCCAACCTCGGCTTTGATCAACATGGCGATCTGCAGCAAGCCGCGCCCGAAATTGCTTTCTGGATAGGCGCTCCCGGATGAATTGTAGTGAATTGGATCCAATTTTCCAAGCGTTTCCATGATTTGTAGAGTTTCCTGTCCCATTACACTCAGTTCCTTTTCGCCGGCGTAGAGAACAGATAGGGCTGATGCCAGGGCCTGGGCTGCTTTTGAATAGCCCAGATGGAAATCGGCGATTGAGCGCAGCGATGAAGCCGGTATGGGGCCGTACAGGCTGCGGGGGATCTGCTCCCCCAATCCAATCGCGCGCAAGGGAGATGGATTCCCGGTATTAAAACTGGCCAGGTGGCGCCCGACCCAGCCCGTGGAAGGGCCACTTTCCTCACTGACACCCCGTTCCATCAGCTCCATGGATTTGAAATGGGAGCGGGACTCATCCGGGGCGCCGCAGGCCTGGATACAGGCCAACTGCCCCGCACCCCAGGCCGGCAGCAGCGGCCGGAGGGCAGGATGAAATCCAAAAAAACCATCCAGGTCAATGGTGCGACGATCTTCAGCTGCCCGGGGATCATCCGGCCGCGGCAGACGCAAGCTGGGCCGCAGACGGTGATATTCTTCATCTGCGTGGGGGATAACCATATTCAGCCCGTCTGCGGCTCCGCGCAGGAAGATCACCACCAATGTATCGCCCCGGGGCGCGGAGTTAAATGGAGCAAAGGAGAGCCTCGGGAAGGTTAGCCCGCTCATTAATGGCCGGGAGAGGTGGGGCAGGGCTGCCCTGGCAGCCGCGGCGCCCGGAAATCTCTGATTTATCAATATATCTTTTCCTTTTTCCCTACCAGCCGCGAGCTTTTGCTTCAGCTAGAAAAACCTTGAAACCTGTTTTGTCTTCACCGTTTCCGGGATAGGTTCTTAATCCAAGGGTCCGTAAAAATTCTGCAAAGGCAGGCTCATCAAACCCGTAATATTCTTCATATTCCGTGACTGAAGCCTGGGGAAGATCAGTCAACCAGACAAAAGATAGAACGGTAATCTGGGAAGCGTGTTCGTCCCAGGCTAAAAACATGTTCTGAATAAACGCTGACTGCTTTTCGGGACTGCTGTTGTTTATTTCGCTGGTAGGGTAGCCTATTTCTGCGATATGAATTTCGTTTTCAGGGTACATTGAAACAATTTGATCAAAAGCTTCCAGAACCGAATCGGGATCCTTTACAGTAAAATCTCCAGCCAGGGGATAATATGTGACCATTATGACATCGGTATCCTGATTGAGTTTCCTGGCGGAATCGGACGAAGCTCCAATCAACCCATCAAACATGATCTTGGTTCCTACTGGAACTCCCGGCCATAATATGCGGGCATATTCTACTGCCGGAGTAAAAAAGGCTCTGTAGTCTTCCCAATCCTTTGAATTATTTCCCAGCACACCATCAATTTCATTGCCAATGGCCAGGGAAGTTAGTTTCAAATCCGGAACCTGACTCTTGATGTAATCGAGCAAAACTCTAAACCGATTGATAACTTCAGGATCCATAAATGATTTCCCTGCCAGGTCTGATGGCAATCTAACTGCTGTCGTATCCAGAACAGAGATCACCAGGGATACTTGAAGATTCTGCCCTGGATAATAAAGATTTGCGATTTCCAACCAGTTGGGATCCGGGGCAAATGTGCCGGGAGAAATTTCAATCTCATCCCAGAATACTGATAAACTAACTGATTCCGCACCAGCGTCCTTTACGAGAGCGATCGATTGATCGTAGTCTCCATTTTCTGCATCGGTGATGTCTATTTCCAGCCGACGGTCCCCCCTGTGTACTACATTAACAAGTGTTTGATCTTTAACGTAAGGTGTATTTGTGGAAGTTGGTGCAATTTCCGCTGATCCATCACAGGCAAACATGGAAGTTAGCAACATACTAATTACCAATAAAAGAGCAGATTTTTTAGGCATGAGAGCCGTCACTTTTTTTCGGGAAAGTTAATTTGAGAGCTTTGATGAACATCACTATGCTAAAGACGATCCCGCCGAACCAGAAGATCAAAGCCAGGGGTTCAAAGAATTGGCCTATGATTATCTCGCCCGCAGTCGCTGCCAGGGGGAAGATCCCAGCCAGAATAAGCCATCTTTTTGGAGCCCAGGTATCCCGCTCCTTAACATCCAACTCGGGAGCTGGTTTTTTCAAACTTTGAGAGAACAGGTAGATCGTTATGCCGTACAGGGTCCAGATCATCAAGTGACCGATCAGGCCAGGATACCAATCCGGACGGATCAGGATTCCCATCGCCAGGTACATGATCCCGACCGGGATCAACAGCCACTTAAACTGCTTCCGGTTCGGCAGCAGCTCTACCATGGTGTAGGTTTGTTCTTTCGTGATCCTTTTCCAAAGCAGCACCAGGCCGACCAAAACAGCTGTGGTTGAGATCCCAGAAAGTAGTGATGCTCCCACATCGGGGGAATTGATACTCTGGAACAACCCGCCGAAGGCCATAACCGCTGCTAGACCGCCCCAGCTGTTGAAAAACTTTCCGATCTTGCCGGGTAAACAGTGGCCCAGGCTGGTAGAACCGGTGAGCAGTTTTTCAGCAACCAGGAGGGGAATGATAAAGGAAAACCAGGCATGCCACCAGAAGACCAGCACAATGGTTTCTACAGGTGCAAAACCGGCGATAATCACCGGATCACCCCAAGGTGGAGCCCAGAGCACTTTGGTCAGATAAGCTTCGTATAAACCAAATAACATACCGGCAAAGATCAGGCTAGAAAAACGTGGTTTATCTGCCCGGTATACCAGGCTGGCCAGAGTGATGATGTGCAGTCCATAGAGCGGAACGACGACCAGGATTCCCCAGGCATTGAAAAAGGGGAACATGTCAGATCCGGAAAAGACCTCTGCAAAAAAGGTCGAGAACGCTGCCAGGATGATCCAGAACAGCCATTGATGTTTTTTTGGGACAGATATTTCTGTATTCATAGGATTCCTTTACTTGAATATTTAGCGCCATTGGAAGGCGGGGGATGCCAAAACACCGGCAATCACAACTTCTGCCGCCTGGCGGGGATTGTCACTGATCGTTTCTTCCAGGGTGGAGAGCAGTTCGATTTCCATACCAGGAGGTAAACTTCCTCCCAGAAAGTTATTGGCAACATGATCCACAAAAAAGCTTGCATCTCCTGCCTGGACATCTACCAGATAGGATTCCAAATCGAACCTGGTTCCCTTGATCTGATTCTGGACCAGGTCAAGGGCAAAACGCCAACGAGGGAGCAGGTTGCCCTGCCAGGAGGCTGCGGTATCAGGATAGCCGTCAGGGGTGGGCCAATCATACAGCGGCTGCCCCATGCTTTTTAGATAACGCTGAAGAGCTCTTCCGCCATCAGTTTCTGCCCCGGAACTCCGCAATGCTGAGACAAGATAGTTCACCGGGCGTTTGTATTTCAGCGGCGAGTTTTCTGTAACGATGTATGGAAAACCGTCCAGCAGGATGACCCGCAGTACAGCTTTGATGTCTCCCCTGCTTTCCAGGAAGACCTGACTGGCTTTATTGACAATTTCGCGCGGAGGATCATCAGCCAGAAAGCGGCGGGCCAGTTTGGTGCAGATTGTCTCCGCAGTGGAAGGATGTTTTACCAGGATGTCCAGGACCTGATCTAATTCCCCTTTGCCGGCAGGTTGGATGGTCTCCCCCAGCACGGTTTTAACCCCTGGTGTGTGAGTATCCTGATCGAACTTCAGCTCACCACGCCAAAAATGCTCTTTGATGCGCCAGCCGGTCAGGCAGCGGGCCAGTTCCATGACATCTTCCTGGCTGTAACCGCCCTGAACGCCCAGGGAGTGCAGTTCCAGAAGTTCCCGGGCGTAGTTTTCGTTGGGCGCGTCCTTGTGATTTTCCTGGTTGTCCAGGTAAACCAGCATGGCCGGGGAATGGGCTGACGCGCCCAACAACTCCCGGAAGTTTCCTAAGGCATGTTTACGAATCACCTCGCGGTCATCCACGATCTTCAGAAACCAGCAGTCACCTTTTTGGACCGAGATATTAAAGTGATCTGTCCAGAATTCTACGAGAACCTCTTCCAGCTGTTTTTTGCTGTAAACCTGCCGCAGAGTTGTTGCCTGACGGAAATCATCCAGCACCAGGGTGGAATCATAGTTATCAAAGATCTTGTCGCCCCGGTTTCGGAGGGCATCGGCATCCATCTCAAGGATCTCAATGCGGCTCAGCAGCAGATTGGTTTTGTGATCCGAGATTTTTTCAGGACTGAGCTGTTCTTCCAGATAGTTACCCAGGCCGATCTTTGTCAATCGCTGACGTTCTTCTGGGCGGGGACCGAAACTGAGCCGGTTCAGCGCTCGCCACTCCGGGGAGGATATCTGGAGGGGATCCTGGAATCCAGCTGATTGGGTGGGAAGATAGCTGGCCAGGGGAGAACAGCCGGCAGCGGCTCCCGCGCCGGCGCCCAGAATACCCAACACCTTGAGAAAGTCTCGACGAGGGAAGTCCATTATTTAGCGGCCTTATCTTTGAGCTCTTCTTTTTCTTTCTTTTTAAGAATCGCGGGGACTGCTCCGCCCAGAGATACCAGGGTTCCGACTGGAATGAACAGCAGCCAGCCGATAATTGGAAAAACCGAAGCCAATTCCAGGATTCCTGCGCCGCGAATAAAAGCGCCCTGTGATTGGTAATTGCCATCGTTTTTCCAATTCAACCGCAGGCCGATCTCAGCCGCGATTCCAGCTGCGCCCAGGCTGGCTGCACTCAGCACCAATACCAACCAGATCCAGCCCAGCACCTGGGTGAATTGGGAGGGTAGGGTGAAAAGGATCGATGTAGGGATAGCCGCGATAGCGCCGTATAGCAGCCCGAAGCCAAAACTCTTTTTTGGTTTTTCCGAGATCCGAATCCGGGCTATTTCTACCTTTTCTGGAAAAAGCAGCCACCAGGCTGTTAACAAAGCCGGATATGAGATCCCGACTAGAATAAAGCTGCCGAATATTGCGTACATGTCTGCCATGACTAACTCCTTGTGATCCGAATCGGGAGTGGATATGTGCTCCCGCTAAATTATTCTTCTATGGGGGTATACAAGGTTAGACTTTAGAAAGTTGCACTGGATTAAAAATAACTCCCGGAGCTTAGAGAAACTCCGGGAGTATGATTGATCATTGGCAACCTGGTTTAAGCTTATTATTCTTTTTTGACCTTCTTCTCCCTCTTTTTCCTATTCTGGAAGAGTGTGATCACTACAGCGCCAACACTGAGGCTGATCACATACGGGAACAGCAGGAACCAGCCCACAAACGGCAGCAGGGAAGTGAGCAGGAAGACCGATCCGGCCTTGACGTCGCGTTTGACTGGATTCAGATCAGGGAAAAGGCGTTCTCCCAGGATTTGAACAAAGGCAGACAAGCCAAATAGGAGTCCGATCAGGAAAGCTCCGTACATGGCAAAGGCCGGAAAATAAAAGAGAGGACTGCCGTTGCCCAGCGAGCCAAAACCGAAGACAAAGATCGTGATCAGGATCGTATTTACTAATCCCAACCAGAAAGATCTCTTCCAGTTGTTTTCCAGGGTGGTCTGGACCTTGCTGACCCGAACCGGGAATAACCCCCGGATAAAGATCAAGCTGGCTGTGAGGGTGATCAGGGCCAGGGTCGAGATTAGAATGATGCCTAAGGTATCCATGAGTGTCTCCTCATATTAATATTTGTGATTCCGGCCGCGGATAGGATCGGAACGCAGCAGGATATAATTTGCCAATAAACCAATTCCACCGGCCGCCAGGATCAGGATCCAGGGCGAGAATTCGATGCTTGGGGAATAAATGGTGCTGAAGAGGGATTTGGCTGTTTGCTCAATATTCATCCGCAGCCCGGCCCACCAAACCAGCCAGCTGCTGGCCAGCTGGGTTAGGAAGATGTTGATCGCGGCCTGGATTTCCGTTTTGGTATCAGCCAGGACTGGCAGCCAGGAAGCTGCCCGAATGGCAGGTATTAGCAGGCCTATCACTGTGCCTGCTCCAAGAGCTTCCAGGACCAGGGTCCAGGTGATTCCCAGGGAGAGTTTTGACTCTTCACGGAGCTGGGCCAGCACTGCGAGCGAGAGGTCTTTTTCTAGCTCCAGAGGGGGCAGTTTTTTCAGCCTGGCGAAGATAATCTCGAGTCTGGAGAGTTCTTCCCGGCAGGCGGGGCACTGATCCAGATGGATTTCGACCTCCTGGTGTTCGGCTTGATCCAGACCTTGATCCAGGTAAGCTTGTATTTGATCGGTAGAGATGTGATTAGTTCCTTTATTCATTTTCTTCCTCCAGCAGCTCTGCCAGTTTCTGGCGTCCCCGGTAAAGATGGCTGCGGACAGTATTCAGCGGCAGGTGCAGGGCTTCCGCCATTTCCTGGTAGGATAATCCCTGGAAGTGGCGCAGTTCCAGGGCTATACGCTGCACTTCAGGCAGTTTCCAAATGGCCTGATAAAGGACCTTGTGTTCCTGGTCGATCTCCAAAGCACCTTCTGGCCCATACTTGGGGTCATCCTTGATAGTATCCCTTTCATCTTCCAATGGTACCCGGTTCAGCCGGGCTTTCTTGAGGTGGTTGTAGCACAGGTTGGCTGCCAGAGTGCGCATCCAGGGGCCAAATGGCCGGCTGAGGTCGAAACTAGATATCTGATGATAAGCCCGCAGGAAAGCCTCCTGGGTCAGGTCCTCAGCTTCCTGGCGATTTCCCAGGACGCGGTAGCAAACATTAAACACAGATGATTGGTAATCCTGAATGATCGCCCCGTAGGCATCCAGATCACCTTTTTTCACCTTCTTGATTAACGCCTGCTCCCCGGGTACAACCATGTCTATATTGTATTACAGCAAAATGCGTTGGAAAGTTGCAGGTTTGGGTTAGGAAGTTAGAACTTTAGTATGTTTCCTTGCCTGTTCAGGGAGGTGAATGATATAATTTCCGCGCATGATTTTATAAACCCCGGTAGCTCAATGGATAGAGCGATGCTCTCCTAAAGCATAGGTTGTGCGTTCGAATCGCACCCGGGGTACTTAAAAAGAAAATCTCCTGCATTATTTTGCCAGGAGATTTTTTCTATTATAGAAGTAAATGATCACTGCTGGCTATCCAATAAATTTTGGATCCCTAAGTGAACATAAAAGCGGGCTGATTCATTCATGTTACAGCCCGCTTAAATCTAGTTTGGGTCAGTTTATTATTTTACAGGTTCAAGAACAGCTTCTTTCCCTGTCGTTGATTTACCCTGGGTCAATTGGGGAGATTTTAATATGATCATCAATCCAGTACCTATTACGAGCATAATCGCCGCCAGGATATAGGCGTATTCATAACTGCCATAAATATCCTTGATGGTACTGCCAAGTTGAGACACCATAAAACCACCCAGTCCCCAGGCAGTGTATACCACACCATAATTCATCGCTAAATTCTTGGGTCCGTAATAATCCTTCATTAAGGCTGGGATGACAGCCAGGTTGGCACCATAATTAGCACCAACCAATGCCACAAATACCATCAATAACGGTACATTTGAAAGGGCATTGCTGGTTCCGGTGAAGTACAACCCACCAATCAAAAATGATTGCATGATAAAAGCGATCAGCAGTGTGTTGGTACGACCAATTTTGTCTGACAGGATGCCATACAATACCCGTCCTCCGCCATTGCCTAACGCGAGGGCGGAAACCGCAATTGCACTAAATGCGGGCAATCCTATTTGATCATTGACGATCGAAGCCAGGTTGCCGATGATCATCAATCCTGCGCCGCTGCCAAATGCGAAAACGATCCAGATCACATAGAATTGCCAGGTGCGGACGGTTTCTTTGATCGAAAAATCTTTGCCTGAATTCCTTGACACAGCTTGATGTTCTTCTTCACCTTCTGGCACGAAACCATCAGGTGGATTTTTCAGGAACTGGGCAAAACCAACCACTGCAACCAGCATACCAATACCCAGATAGAACATAGTTGTTTGCAAACCATATGAAGCCATCAACGAACGAGCCAGGGGAGCAACCCAGGCACTGCCCATGCCAAAGCCAGCTACAACAATCCCGGAAATCAAACCAGTTTTGGAAGAGGCGAACCATTTTAATGCAGTAGGGCCAGCAGAAGCGTAAACAAATCCGATGCCGGATCCCAATAAGACGCCAAAGGCGAGAGTAAATGCCCAGGGTGAGCTGGAAAAGCTGGAAATGATCACGCCCAAACCGGCCATGACCCCACCAGCGCTGACGATCAGGCGGGGGCTGTAACGAACCAGTAAGCGAGCGCCCACAAAGGTCATGATCGAAAATATGACAGCGGCCACGGAATACGGCAGAGATTTTTGTGCTTCCAGCCAACCCCACTCAACGGGAATATTGGCTTTGAACACACTCCAGGAATACAGTACACCTAAAGCCAGCAGAGCGGCCGTGCCAGCAATGGTTACCAACCAGCCCTGGTTTCTGACAGGATTTTTCTCAGCGATGATATTTGACATAGTATTAAAATTCCTTTATTAAATTGTTTAGAGGGGAACAGAAGGCAAAATTATAACACAGTTGTCTGACAACTTGCGCTTTGTATGTGAAGAGGAGCTAGTGAGTACTTTATGGGCTAAGAATGTCTTGAAATTACCTTGAAACCGGAGCTAAAATTGCTAATGAATTTTAGCTCAGTGGTTTAGCCTGGGTCCTCAACTGAATCGTGGTGAATCTCATAGAATCTTGATCGGGGTTCGACACCCACTCGAGGTATAAAAAAATCCTCCCAAAAGAGAGGATTTTTGTTTTTCTCTTGGAAGTCCGTCTAGTTTCAAGAGATCATTCGTTTATTTTTTGTTATGAATCAAATGCCTGATCGCCATCACAGGATGGTGCCAGATCATGCGCGGACCAGCATAGCGCATGACTTCTTTGATTCGCTGGCGCATCTCGGGTTTATAACAGTGGACCGGGCAGTTCTGGCAGGTGGGTTTATCAACACCGAAGGGGCATTTATCCAGCCTTTCTTCTGTGTATTCCCACATTTGGGTGCATTCCTCGCACAATCCGTCGGACTTATGTAAACCATGGCAGTACAGAGTGATCATTGCCTGCACAGTAGCTCTTTCCTGGGATATATTAGCCATGCAACCTCTAAAAACAACTATAAAGATAGTGAATTGTTTCCTATTTTATCAGTGGCAGATCAATATGGGAACATCTGATCTGCGCAGTAAGGCATTTAGTGTGCTTCCGAACAGAACTTCCATCATCGGTTGATATCCATAGCCGCCAACGATCAAAAAATCACATTCATGGATCTTTTGAGTTTCAAAGATCACTTCAGCCGGTGAGCCGATCTCCGTGTGATAATAGGCCTCTATATTGCGAGCCTCGAGGTATTCCCGGGCTTTGTCGAGAGGATTAACTTTGGCAGCACTATCCTCCGGGGCAGTTACTACGGTCAGCTCCGTACCCCATTTTTCCGCCAGGTAAGCAGCCAGATAGAGCGCTTCGGTAGCTTTAGGGCTGCCGTCGAAAGCTAACAGCCCATGTTTCATTTTCGTCACAGCGGGTACGGCCAGCAGGGGACGGGGACAGGTTTGCACTAATGATCTGATACCGGATCTCAGCCTGGCAGCCAGGTGATCTCCAGGAGGATGCTCCAGGCTGAAGATCAGCAGGTCATTCCAGAGCGCCCGTTGAGTGAGGGTTTCCTGCACTTCTCCCTCCTCGATATAGAATTTCGCTTCCAGTTCCTTGTCTGCCACTTGATTTAGATAACCTTCTTTGATTTGATCCTGGGCCTGATGTGTTGATCCGCGGTGTAGATGCAGTGCGGAGATTCTGCTGCCTTCGATCTCGGCAATGATAATAGCCTGCTCCAGGGCTTTCCAGCCGCTTTTGCGGCCGTTAAGGGCTACCAGTATATCTGAGAAGACCTGGCCTTCTTTACGGGGCATTAGATGGATCCGGCGCCAATTCCCAATATCTCCCTGGGGGGAATTGAATCGGGGAAAAATATTCTTGCGAAGCCTTTTCCAGCGGTGTTTCAGACGGTTGCTGTAGGCCGCTGCCAGGCTATCAACTGCGTTTGCTGGTTCGATTTCCCAGCCGTATTGTTCGCTGATCTCTTTTTGGTATTTGGTCAGCCAGATATAAAGATCTGTGGGTGTTCGCTCTGGGAAATCCCGCAGCAGCCCTGATTGGGAGACTGTCTGCAGAACAGGCAGGTATACTTCCTCTACCCAGTTCTCTGAAGCTTCTTCGAAAGAATAAGGATAATGATGCCACAGCTCGAGGTTAGATTGATGGGTGCTGATCTGCTCTCTGAGCTGCTGGTAGCCACCGGGAAAACTGGTCGCAAATTCAAGATCAGGACGCAGTTCCTCCAACCCGGTATCTTTTCGGAAGTGAACCTGCTGGTTCTTGATGATCAGGTCGTCAATATCATCCTCTGGTGTGAGGGGAACTGAGCTTTCGATCTTGGTCACGTAGGCCTGGATGTGGTTCATGCCCCGCTGGCGGGCAACCGAGACCCGATGGTTGCCGTCGAGCACAAAATAGGTCTGGTCGATCTGGTAGACTTCAATGGGCCGGATGGCCTGGTCCATGACCTTTTTTACTCGCTGCCAGCGTCCCGGATCTACTGCTTCCCGGGGGAAAAATTTGCGAGTGAAATCACTGGGTCGGCTGACACTTCCCACGATAGCATCCAGAGGTATGTCCACCAAACCTAATTTGGAAGCCTGTTCGTACTGCAGCTGCTCCTCCACTTGCTGGAACTGGATCAAATGTTTGGCGGTTCCTGTCAGCGTACTCCAGATGTTCTCCAACGCCGCCCGCCGCCGGGCGTCCCGGAAATCTTCTGCAGAATCCGCCAGCGATGGTATGTAGGGTTTTTCCTTGGGTGTGTAGTGCCTCTGGCCTGGGCGTAGCAGCCCTTTTCGATGGCCGTAGGTATTGATCACTTTGGTCTTGCCTGCCACAGTCTCGGCAATTTGATCGTCGGTATAAACATGGATATGCCCGTGGAAGAAATAGGCGGGTTTAAAAACCTTGATCAACCAGCTGAAAGCTTTAAATCCACCGTGTACATTGCTGTCCACATCATGGATACCGAAAGGAGGGCTGTGTGCGATTACTACGTCTACAAAGCGTCCGTGGACCAGTTTGTTCCAAACCAGGCGTGAAACCATTCCCAGAACAAATTGCCACATCTCTGACTGGGAATAAAGGAAAGGGCCATCCTTGTAGGGCAGCGATCCTTCGAAACCAGCGAAGATAAGATCGTTCAGGACCACTACCCGATTGTGCAGGTCGATTCCTCCCCGGGGTCCGTAGAGCGGTCCGCTTTTTCCGTATTCCACCCGCGGATCGTGATTTCCCCGAACATAAAGGACAGGGACCTCATAGAGCTGAAATAATTTTTCGATATGATAATAGGGCAAATCGCCGCAGGACAGGATCAGGTCAATGTCCTTGAATTTTTCGTAGGTATCTTTTTCCAGCAGCCGGGAATCGATCCGGTCACTGACGGAGAGTACTTTTAGAGCGCGGCTTGGCATACCCTATCTTAATCGCTTTGGTGATGTTTTGGCAAGCGTATACCTTGAGATATCGAAGGTCGCCCTAACCTTGGAGATCTGATGACAGGACCTATTGGAACCCTGACGAAGAAGAGTTCATAAAAAAGCCTGCCGATAGGCAGGCTTTTTTAGTGTCTTTGGACGTTCTGCGATTTATCTTGTCTCAATTTCCCAGATATGTCTCTGCAAAAGCCCGCGCGGTAGGTTCGTCCAAAATTAACTCGGACATCATTTTCCCCTGCAAGGCACCGTACAATCCCCGAATTTTTGCCAGCCCGGAAACCACACAGATCCCGTGTGTCCGCTGGAAGAGGTCCAGGTCGGGACCGCTGCAGCGCTGGTTGATGGGGATATCTGCCCAGCTGCCGTCTTCCCTGAAAAAGACAGTGGCAATATCCCCGGCAATCTGCTGACTTTCCAGTTCCCGGTAATCCGTCTTGGACAAATATCCCCCGCTGTATACGTGGCTGGGCACACCGGCGTTGACCGAGCCGATGCTGTAGAGCAGCAGGTCAGACCGCTTCTGCAGATCTAGGATGCGGCGGATGCTGCCCTCCTGCCACAGAGCCTGTTTAGTCTCCGGGTAATCAAAAAAAGTAGGTACCGGGAAGAGATGAGCCCGAGCCTGGAAATTTTCAGCGAAGCGCATGATGATCTGGCTGGCAAATTCAATGCCTGTGGACTGAGTGTTGCCAGCTCCGTTAAGCTGAACGATTTGTGTGTTGAGGGTGGTTTTTCGCAGCAGGTGGGTGGAGATGGCAGTCAGCGTGGTACCCCAGGCAATCCCCAGGGTCATCTGGGAGCTGACGCGCCTGTTAAGATAATTGGCACTGTAGTTGGCCACTCGCTGCAGCCATTCCCCTTCTCCGGAGAGCGGCGATACCGGCACCACATGTATACGCTCGATTCCAAAACGATTCTGGATCAGGGCTGCCAGCTGGTTAGGCTCCTCGGTGGGATCATTAATGCGGATGTCCACCAGGCCATTTTCCCTCGCGAAGCTGATCAAGCGGGAAATGGTGGATCGGGATACTTGAAATTCCTGGGCAATAGCCTGAGTGGTCATGTTCTGGTAATAATACATCCGGGCTGCCTTCACGGCATCAGATATTTTTTTGTCAGAAGTGGGCTGGTTTGCCATCTTGGTAAATTTTCCTGATTGATCTATTTAGAAATAAATTTCAAGCAGATAAGGATATTATACTCTTTATCATGCACGTTTGTGCATGATAATAGACACAATGTTCAGGTGTGTTTATAATCAAATTTGAGTGATCTGGTTTGACAATGTCACTCATAAGGAGAGCCGAAGACTCAATATATTGATGTCATCGATCGGAGAACCACCAGCACCCACCGCATGCTTCTTAACCAGCGCGGGAAGCCACCCGTAAGGCAGCCGAACTTGGACAACCAGGCAGGCACCAAACTCTACTGGGAATGGAAAAAAGTAGTTACACGGACCTTTGATCGGGTTGAATAGGAAAATCATAATGAAAACAAGAACAGAAAGATTAAAGGCATTAAAACAAAACCCCCAGCCCAGCGTGTTAATTGTTGGGGCGGGGATCAATGGTATTGGCACCTTCCGGGACCTAGCCCTACAAGGCCTGGATGTGGTCCTGGTGGACCGGGGAGATTACTGTAACGGAACCAGTGCGGCCTCTTCCCATATGGTTCACGGGGGCATCCGCTACCTGGAAAACGGGGAATTCAGCCTTGTGAAGGAGGCAGTTCAGGAGCGCAACCAGCTTATTGAGAGGCTGCCCCACCTGGTTAAACCCTTGCCGACCACATTTCCAATTTTTAAACGCTTTTCCGGGCTGCTGAACGCACCGCTGAAATTTGTGGGGTTGCTGGATAGACCTTCCGAACGAGGCGCCCTGGTCATCAAACTGGGCATGGTTTTTTATGATGCCCTCACAAGAAAACAGAAGAGCGTGCCGCTCCATGTGTTCAGGAATCGGACAGATTCCCTGACGAGATACCCGGAATTGAATCCGGAGATTTGTTACACGGCGACTTACTTTGATGGCTCGATGCCTTCACCAGAGCGCATCGCTGTTGAATTGATCAAGGATGCAGTCGAAGCCAATGAAAACGCGATTCCGATAAATTACGTTTCCCTGATCTCGGCTGATGGTGGGGAGGTTACGCTTAAAGACGAAGTTAGCGGTGAAGGAATTACTCTTACCCCGCGCGTTCTGGTGAACGCTGCTGGTCCCTGGATTGATTTGGTAAACCAGAAGATGGGTCGGGAGACGCCCTACATCAGCACTACCAAGGGAAGCCACCTGATCCTGGACAATCCCCGGTTGAAAAACGCCATTGGCGAGGAAGAGTTCTTCTTTGAGAACAAGGACGGCCGCATTGTCTTGATTTTCCCTCTACTTGATAAAGTCTTGATTGGGACCTCTGATCTTTGGATTGATGACCCGGATGATTCGGTGATCACGGAAGAAGAAATAGATTACTTTTTAGAGATGATCGAAAGAGTTTTCCCTGAGATTGAAGTCAACCGCTCTCAGATAATCTATACTTTTTCCGGTGTCCGGCCCCTGCAGCGTTCAGAAGGCGGTGCAACTGGCCAGATCAGCCGCAATCATACGGTAAAAGTACTTCCCTCTGGTCAGTTGCTGGATATCCCTGTACTCTCGCTGGTGGGAGGAAAATGGACATCCTTCCGTGCCTTTTCTGAACATGCTGCCGATCAGGTATTGCAGCTGCTGGGTAAAGAAAGGAAAATTTCTACCTGGAACCTGCTGATTGGCGGAAGCAAGGATTACCCCAAAAATCAAGCTCAGCGGGACAGGCTGGTGGAGGACTGGAGCCAGAAAAGTGGTTTGGATCGGACCCTTGTGGAAGGACTGTTTGCCTGGTATGGGACTAAAACCTCTCAGGTGCTCGCTCGATTTGCCGACAAACTTACACCACTAAAGACTTTGCCGGGGGTCACCCGCGGAGAGCTGGAATGGATCCTGGATGGCGAAGATGTCCTGCACCTGGATGACTTCATCCTGCGCAGGACAACCCTGGCCAAGCTGGGAAAAATCACGCCTGAAAGCCTTGAAGAAATTGCTGAGATTTGCACTTCAGTTCTGGGCTGGTCAGAGAGAGAGAAAGTCGCTGAGGTGAAACGTTATCAGGAGATCATGTTAAAGAAACACAGGATGCATTATGGCGAGTATGTTTCTGCATAGGGGGTTAAAGATTTAGTATAGGGAAGATGAGCAACGCCGGGGGGTTAAATGACCTGCAGATAATTCGCTACCCATTCCAATCCCAAGTCAGATAGTTTGGCTGAAGTCGGATGGGTAGTTTTTATATCCCATCCGGCTTTTTCATAATAAGCGGATTTTGCGGTCGCTGTGATCCGGCTCTGTCCCGGAATGGGAGCGCCGGTTACCACGCCTGCTGCCCGGGTAATGGTGTTTTCCGGACTCAAGGGGTCAACCTTGGAAGGCGTATATTTCAGGGCATAATAAGCTCCCACTGCACTGCCCCCCAGATATTTCCTGTAAAACTCATCCGGGGGTTCCTCCAGTTTAAAAGTGCCAGATGCTAGATCAATGTGCAGAATTTTTCCGTGATATCCGAAAGCCACCTTTGTCTCCTGAAGATAATTTTATTACCCAGATTGAATCTATGTAATTCTACTGAAAACCCCCTCCTGGCGAGAATTTCCGGGTACTTTAAGTGTAACAGTGGATTGGTGACTTTGCAGCATTTCAGCGGATTGCCACCCCCGGTTTTCTCTCAGAGAGAGTTTTTCAATTTTCCAAGTAATTTTCCCGTCAGTTTAGCCAGGGTGCTGGTAGTAATCTACCTCTTCCACCTGGGGCTCTTTGCCGAGAATTAGATCAGCTGCCTTTTCTGCCAGCATCATGGTTGGGGCATAGTTATTTCCGTTGGGCACATAGGGCATTACTGATGCGTCCATCATATAAAGCCCCTCTAGTCCGTTAACTCGCATGTTATCCGGGTCCACCACTGCCATCTCATCGGTACCAAGCTTGCAGGTGCAGGAGGGATGGTAGGCTGTTTCTCCTTCGGTGGCAACCCAATCCAGAATTTGCTGATCCGTTTCCACTACAGGTCCGGGTTGAATTTCACCGCCGTTATAGGGCTCAAAAGCGGGCTGGTTAAAGATTTTACGTGCCAATCGGATAACTTCCACCCACTCCCGCCGGTCCTGATCGGTTGAAAGGTAGTTGACCTGGATGGCAGGATGTTTGAGCTGATCTGTTGATTTGATT
>Ga0209834_10000438_pt1 | contig 25627 bp, 36 predicted proteins | sample Mar14236cmmetaG_FD_184134 | JGI IMG/M metagenome (GOLD analysis project Ga0209834, IMG submission 184134) | Marine hydrothermal vent microbial communities from Guaymas Basin, Gulf of California to study Microbial Dark Matter (Phase II) - Marker... ...
CTCTACTTATAGTATATCATATTTTTAATATGTTGTCAATGGTTACTTTCCTGATTTATGCCTATTGCACTCCTTACATAACATTTGACAATTTTTTGCTCATTTATTTCTCTTGTGTCTAATTATTATTCTAGCATATGTAGCTTTACCATTTACAACTGTACCCATATATCTTTTGTGCCCCTCATCCACATATATTGGGTCACATTGAATGAGCGCATCATGAACTTCCCTTTTATCATTGGCTAACCCCAAAATCTCAAATTGATTTGGATTATATTTAGTCATGAAAGTAATTGGTACTCCCATTAAACCATCATAATCATATGGAATATCCGTCACCTTACTTACTTCAATAGCATCGTAATTATCGTAGTGTGGGTACTCTTCTGGTGTATACTTTTTGTACATAACCAATTCTTGATTTTGTTTGTCGTGTTCAAGATTAGTATACCAATAAATTGCAGGAACTTTCCCATACTTGTTACCATTACTGTCAATTCTATCCCACTTCTTGTAATCATCTGGTAGTATAAACTCCATAGTTTTATTTGAGTTCACACCTAGCCACATTTTCTCTTCTTTATGGTATTTAAAACAGTCTTTATAAACAATCCCACCAACGCTACCGATAATTAAAAACTTTTTATCATGCTCAACTAACTGTGCCACATACTCTCTAAATAAAGAAAATGGTGGATTGGTTACTACAATATCTGCTTCCTTTAATAACTCAATACACTCTTCTGAACGGAAATCCCCATCACCTTCAAGTTGTACTACATTTTCTTGTAGCAAAATTTCAACATCAGTTAAATCAACTGCACCATCGTCATTCTCATCTCCAATTTTAGTAAGCTCAATCTTATTTGCTTTCCCATTTCTAACGTAGCTGGTAGTTATAAGTTTTTTCAAACCTAAATGATTAAAATTCATAGCAAAATATTTAAAGAAATTGCTTTGAAAAGGGTCATCACAGTTACAAAAAATAACCTTATCTTTAAAGTGGTTCTTATAGTGACATAGCTCTTTTTCAATATCTTCTAAACGAGTATAAAACTCATCATTTTTTGCACGCTTGGCACTATGAAAATTTTTATTTGACATAAACCTTTCCTTTACTCTTCATCTGTTTCTTGCATAGATTCAAAGTTATAAAGAGTCGAGAGTGGGATTTGAACCCACGATAGAGGTTTTGCAGACCACTGCCTTACCACTTGGCTATCCCGACTTATTACCAGCCAAATCCATCATGATTGCCTTTATTTCTATCTATCCAAAAAAGATAAATAAGTAGACAAATACACATAAATATACCAGCTTTAATAATCATATTTTTCCTCCTTAGTCCTACTGGTGGGACTTGAACCCACACGAGTTTCCTCATATGATTTTAAGTCATACGTGTCTACCTAGTTTCACCACAGTAGGTTAGTGGTCGCAACGGAAATATCCTTGCTAGTATTAGTTAGATACTACTTGGGGTATTTCCGTCTGAGCACCGCCACCGCCGAGTGTTATTCTCAGTTTCAGCATGTCTTTCAGGTGACTATCCCTACCCACATGCCTAGTGCTGACGGGAGGAGTCGAACCTCCAACTTCATGGGTTTGAACCAAGTGCGTCTACCAATTGCGCTACGCCAGCAAATACGGTTTCGAGTGAGACCATAAGACCTAAAAAAGTGCTCTCCTTTTCCTTATGGCTCTTCATCCTTAGAGCAGTTAGATGAAGAAGTGTACACTCCAGCACCGCTAGGCTGTCTGTACAGAGCACCCCTAGAAGGAATTGAACCTCCATCTTCAGCTTAGAAGGCTGTAACTTTATCCGTTAAGCTATAGGGGCATTAAGTCTTCCTAAACGGATTTGAACCGTTGTTTCTACCTTGAGAGGGTAGCGTCCTGAACCAGACTAGACGACAGGAAGATGAACCTTCTTTTAGTGATACTACCACTGACTCGAAGGTTAAAGTCTGTGGTCTCCATCTATGGCTTCTCTGTTGCACATGCCCTTGCACATTGCAGAGTAGATTTCACTAGGTGACTCTGGAGGGAATTGAACCCTCGTTCTTAGCTTGAAAGGCTAAAGTCCTCACCATTAGACGACAGAGCCATGGTGGACCCTGTTGGATTTGAACCAACGACCTGTCGGTTATGAGCCGCCCGCTCTGACCAAACTGAGCTAAGGGTCCTTCATAAACATTATAACATTATTTGTAATATTTGTCAAGAACAGTATTGTCCACAGTTGCCCCGATGAGATTTGAACTCATGACCTCTGTGTTATCAGCACAACGCTCTAACCAGACTGAGCTACAGGGCAATGTAATAGACCTGAGTGGACTCGAACCACCAACCTATTGCTTGTAACGCAAGTGCTCTAACCGTTGAGCTACAGGTCTGTGCTAGGAAATTTTACCTCTTTAAGGTTTTAAAAACAGTGTGCCCTGTGAGATTTGAACTCACCTATCTTGGGCTTCAACCAAGCGTTTCACCGAGAACACTAAAGGCACATATGGGGCTGAGTATCCCATACTCACTCAACTAAGGAAGGATTCGAACCTTCTATCACCCCTGAAAGCACCCCCACTCGGACTTGAACCAAGAGTTTGTCGTCCGTAGCGACATGTTTTAATCCATTAAACTATGGGGGCATGTAAGAGCCAAAGATGAGATTTGAACTCATGCTCTTCTTCTTACCAAGAAGATGCTTTAACCAGACTAAGCTACTTTGGCTAATAGCTCCCACGGGAAGATTCGAACTTCCAACCTTGCGGTTAACAGCCGCCTGCACTGACCGTTTGTGCTACATGGGAAAAGGCGGTGGGTGAAGGGGTCGAACCTCCAACCTTTTGTTTTGGAGACAACTGCTCTACCAAATTGAGCTAACCCACCAAGATAGAGGGTAGCATTACCCCCTACTTATACTATACCATACTATGCTTGGAATGTCAACCACCCCAACTTTATCATTCACAATACTTTTTAAAGGTATAGGTACATAATTTTGTTCTTCCTGCGCTAACAAGTAATGCTTGTCTGGAGTAATTCTTTCAATTAACCATTCTTCCCAACACCTGTGGTTATTGTTGTGAAAGTGCCCAAAGATATTTAAATCAAATTGACCAGACCATGCTTGGGGCATATGTGAAAACAAAATTTTCTTACCAAATCTTTTCAATGTTAAAGAACGACCTACAAAATCCCAACCTTTCCCCAAATACCAGAAGTCGCTTCTCTTGTCATGGTTCCCCTTAACTAGCCAAGCTTTTCCTTTCAAGCTACTAAGAAACTTTTCTGTCCACCCTTCTTCGTTTTCAAAGGCAAAATCACCAAGATGAATCAGAACATCATTTTCTTTAATTCTTTCTAAACCATTGAGCATTAACTGCTCATAGTTTTTTGGTCTGTCCCCAATTTTAATAATTTTCTCATGACCAAAGTGGGTATCGGTTGTCACCCAGTACTGCTTATTTACTTTTTTACCCATACTGTATTACCGCCTAATCTTCTACGTTTATTGATGTTGTTCCTGCTGTGTCGGTACCAGACCAATATCTATATGGGTCATAGGGGTCATAGGGATATCTCCAGGGGTGTAGGTACCATGGGTCGTAGTATTTATTTCCGCAATTGGAACATTCTCTTACCCAAGGAGCATAAACTTTCCCACATTTGGGGCACTCCCAACCTACCATATTTCCAATAGGAACTGTTGTATTTGTTTTACTTTCTACATCTTTATAATCATTGTTTTCCACATGTACATAATTTGTTCTATGTTGTCTCACCCTCTCCTCCTTAAAATATATTTCTCCGTTCCCGTTGGCTGAAGTACAGTACCCCTTGACGGTACTGCCCCGTCTTCTTTAGCTTAAAAGGCTAATGCATCACTATTAATGCTTAAGAGGTATATTGTTTTTGTTATCATTTAGTGCACCCGACAGGATTCGAACCTGCAACCTGACGATTAAGAATCGACTGCTCTACTTTGAGCTACGGGTGCATGAACCTCATTATCATTGTATCATAAAAAATTATTATTGTCAAGACTAAAAAAAACACCGATTAGATTTATTTCCAATCGGTGACTAAGTAAGGTTGTTCATACTACATATGTAGCATTATACTCTCCTCACCGATTTTATAGGCAATGATTCAATAACTGTATTTATGGTATTAAAATTTTTGCACAACATAACTTGTCTCCTTACATTTACTATAATCATTTAAATAGCTCTTTAGTTACTATATTGTAAATACTGGGCAATTGCGACAATTATTTAGAAGGTTTTCTCTCCACCCTACCAACCTAGGATGATACCAAACATCGGTCAAAAAATCTTCTGAGTCTAAGACTGAGATACCTGTTGTCCATTCACCAATACCCTCCATAAACGAACAAGGATAAAAATTTCCATGAACATCAATATAAGAAGACATTAGCGCACTTTCACATGGTTCAGTAAATTTTAGTAAATGGTCATACCCTTTACTTCTTGCAAACTTCTCAAACTTAGGAGCAGAACAAGAATCAAATCCAATAGGAATTTCTCTTTCTAAACAATTAAGTACTATATCATTAAACATATCTTGAGGCATAGGAGTAAACCCTGATTCAGCCCGACCTTTAGTTTTCAATGCTAACAAAACAATAGCATTTACTTTCGGGGCAAGTTCCTCTACGTAATCATTCAGCACATCCAGAACATGTTTCTTGTTTTCTTGGTAATATAGCAAGTGAAAATTTGTTTGCTTCACACCAGCCTGTAAGAAACGTCTAGCAGTTTCATATGCCAGTTCTTTATTATGTGGGTAAACACTCACTGCTATTGCCCCTACCAAAGGAGCTACTTCTGCTAAAATTTCCTCTGTCAGCCCATATCCAGCCAGCGTAAAGTTGGGAACAATCCCCTTTTCCCTAGAGTATTTAAGAATAGGAATTAAATCTTTATTAGCAGATATGTCTGTTAATCCTAGAGCAACTTGCGTAAGAGTAGCAGGCATTTTGTCCAAAATTTCCTTGAATGTTTCTAAGGACATGTGGTACCCATTACCAATAGAATTAGCTTTGTAGCACCATGGACAATTACCCGCACAATCTCCTACAGATATTTCTAAATCTAAAATTTCTGGACCATAAGGACAAAACTGTGGGTCTTCAAAATAAGTTCTCCCCCATCTGTGGAACACCCCTGTTTCCTTATCAAAGGAAAAGTTGTAATCTTTAGACATTAATACTTTTTTTGTCTTACTGTCCACTATTCTCATTGTTATCCTCTGATAAATTTATTAAACTCTTCGTAAGTGCCAAACCGTTCTTTGATTTCTTCTGCAAGCTGTTCTTTTGTAAAGTCCTTATCTGCTAGAACAAGAGCTAGTATGTCTCTTTCAGTTACTGTAGTGAATTGGCAAACAGGACAATTATTAGCTGGAATATAATAATCATTTAACAAATCTTCGTCCGTCCAGTGGGATAGCTCTGGATTGTTCTTTTTTAGGTTTGCAAGATAAGTTTGTTCTGCTTCTTCGGTTGAACCAATAATATATTCCTCACGAAATGTATGCCCATTTTTACATTGTACCATGCCAACTTCCCACAGACACAAATCAAATCCACTTACTTCATATCCCGAAACATCACAAACAAAGCTACTTGAGCTGCTATTGCTTACAAATCCTTGTCTAATTTTCATCCATACCTTTTTTCTAATAGCACAATATTGTTTTCTTTATAAACATTTTCTGAATCCAGAATTTCAAGAAGAGTACTATCATTATGAGCAACATCAATAACTAAAATATTCCTTCCTGAATTAAGGGCATCAAGATATTTATCAAACGTCTCTGCATAGTAATCGTTATAAAATAATCCATCTACAAACCAACTGTTTTCTTCATAATCTAATAATTCATCTACATTGGTAATTAAGTCACCATGTATCACATTTTTAGTGACAACAGTAATTTTATTAGAGTTTGTTTTAGGAACACTCAATACAAAACTTGAACTACTACTATTTGATACAAACCCAATTCTAATTTTCATTTTAATGCCACTCCTCTACTGAATGAATAATATTTACAGGCGGATTCATATACCATCCACACATGTGTTCATCTGATATACGCACGTAGACAGCGTTATCTCCTAAATCAAGGATACCTGCAAGAATAAAATCATCACAATAATCCCACTCATCCTTAACATATTCTCTCATCTCTTCAGCATTAGCAACACAAGAAGCTCTTCCATGGTCTAAACGACCAATTAGCTCTTTTCTTGCTTCTCTGAGGTATGCCTCTGCTCCATCAGCAGTGCTATCAACAATGAAAGCTGTGCTTGAACTATTACTTACAAACCCTACTCTAATCTTCATATTTTTTTTCTATTCCTGTAATATTTTAATTAAAGCCTCTTTAGTAAACGTGTGAACAGTTTCTTTAACAGGACACTTTTTATTCTCACACAGCCCATAATACTCCATAGGAACACCATATGCTAAACACTCTTGCACTATTAGTAGCTTCTTACCACAAGCAGGGCAGAATAATAAAGGAGGTCCATCCACAATCATAAATACACTCCATTAAATTTCTTAAAGATTTCTCTAACAACATGTACATCACTAGCATTATACCACATAAGTTCTTGGTCTGTCAAGCCTGCAACCATACTCCCATCAACACCTTCAGCAGGAATATCAATTCCTAATATTTTTGCTAGGGTTTTCATTCCTTTCTTTTGACCTGCGGCTCCTCCAAAATTATAAGCTAAATTCATTAGGTCTATCTCTCCAGTAAACCTATTCATATTTGGACGATAAAGCAGTAGCTCGGCAAGCCCAAAAATAGCTACTCTTCTCAAGATAACACTCCAATCATAATTAATAGAATTATACCCACAAGATAATCCTCGATAATTATCTTTCCGAAAGTTATTCCAGGCATCTAGAAAGTCTTTAATAATTTGTTTTTCTTCTCCAACAAGACATATGATTGTGTCTCCCCCAACCGCAAACGCAATAGAACGAATAATAGCAGTATCAATATCAAGGGCACCCCTATTAATTTTATTTTCTCTTTCTTGTAAATCTTTTTCATATCTATCCTCAACCCATTTTGCAATTGTTTCTTCTTTTTTATAATTTTTTGGTGCATCTTGTTTTGTCTTTTTTTCTACAGCAGGGAAAAGAACGTTTATTAATTTTTCATCTTTATTAGCTACTGTTTCAATATCAAAAAAGAATGTTTCACTCAAACTTCTACTCATATTTTTTGTTCCCTCCAAATCTTTTTCTTCCCTGTCTGTAGGCACCAGTTCCCCCAACAACACGAAAGTCAACATTATAGTCTTCTAACCACGTTAATATTTGCTCACCACAATTAGGACAAGGCGGGGAGGGCTGTCCAAATGATTTTATTCCAAGCTTTACTGCCTGTTTACAATGAGGGCAAATTACTTTATCTGCTACTGTTTTATTTACCATGCTGCCTCTTGTTGTTCTTCTTTAATTCACGATAAGCATACCTTAATCCAGTACAAACTTTCTTTGTTCCGCTTTTTATCCAAACATACTGAGTTCTTTCTTTCCCCGTCCAGCGGATTTTTTTAACACCTATTTGTGTATATAATCTTTCTACTATTGGTTTTGGTTTATAACCAACAGCTTGCCTCATTCTTTTGTATATTTTTTCTCCCATAATTATTTCTCCATATCCATTGATTTCTCAAAAGGTACTATGTGTTCTGGCTCTGTATAATTTATATATTCTTGTAGTTCTTGTTCTGTAAAAAACATTACGGCTCCACAATGAGAACAATAACTTATACCACTACTATGTAGTTCTACAGTATAGGATGTTTTCTGACACTCTTCACAATAAAACTGTATTCTGTTAGACATAATCTCCTCAACTAAATTTTTTAATAATTTCTTCTGAATGACCAACTTCTTCTATATTTTTCTTTTTTTCCCTGGCTAAATTTGCCAGCTTATCCACTACAGTATTTTTATCTTCACCGCTGTGTCCTTTAACATGGTAAGTTTTAAGTACAATGTTTTTAGAGTTATAGGTTTTAAAAAATTCTGTCCAGAGGTCTTCATTTGATTCATAACCATTTGCATTGATACCACCAATAACATACATGCTGTCAAGATGTAAGTGAACAACTAATGGAACATCCTTTAGTGCTTTAAGGGCTTCGGTAGCAGACATTAATTCCATTCTATTATTTGTGTTACCTTTTTTCTCTGGAACGTAAATCCCAATAGCCTTTACATAGCCAAGCCTTTGACTTTCAATAAGTATACCAAGACCCCCAGTTCCATCGGGATTTCCTCTAATGCTTCCGTCTGCCCAAATATATACATGGTCAAATCGCTCATCCTCCTTCATTGAATTCTCCTAAGAATATTCCTTCCTGTGTCTTATTTTTTTAGAACTACAACAAAATCATTCAAAGCTACTCCCAAGTCTTTCTTAGTTCTTCTTTGAGCGGTTGCATATGTAGCTTCTGTAAACTTTGGAATTCGGAGATACAGTTTTTTTACACGAAAACCTAGCTCTTCAGCACGCACAATCGTTTTTGATGTTGTACAGATTCTTTCATCCCTAATTAGGGTATCTCCAATCATAAGTCCCAAATAGCTGTTTGGTTTTAGAATTCGGTAGTACTCTTTTAGAACATCAGCCATATCTTCAACGTAATCATCTACTTTTTCAGGTTTTCCAACCTTGAATGCTTCACGGATTTCCTTGTCTCTAATACCTTTGTAATCAAAACCTAACCAATGAAGTTCAAAGGAAAAAACTCTAGAATATTTGTATAAATTAAAATAAGGGGGGTGTGTAACAATTAGTTCAATTTCATTATCATCAATAAAATCTATTTTTCTTGCATCAACTTCATGAACACTCACGGGAAATTCTTCCCCCCTTGCTCTGAGATAATCATTACATTGTTGCATAGTTTTAAACATAGAGTTGTATTGTTTTTCAAATAAAGCAAATACATCCGGTGGCTCTTTACCTCCATCAAAAAATATTCTCCCCATTCCATTACTAGCTCTTGATGACCTTCTTATGATTCCTGCAAATGTAACGCTAAGAAAATCTCTTGTGATTGAATCATCAATATTAGTCATTATTAAATGTTTAAGAACTGCTAAATCTTCACATGTTTCTTGAAAAAACCAGTGATTAATATTTCTAATAATTGGGATACCATCTATCATTTTTTGAGATGGATTTCTTCTTTTTTTTGTGTATTGCTCTTTCACCATCTTGAAATTATCATTCAATCTGCTTAAATTAACAGGAGTTACTTTTACCTTTGACATTAACACTGACAAAGGGTTCACATCACACCCAATAGATTTGTATCCTGCAACTAATGCTTCAACTAATGAGGTTCCGCTACCAACCATCGGGTCAAGGACAACTCCACCAGGTTTACCATAAAGCTCCATTAATTTTCTGGCAATTGGTGGGGGGAATTTACCATAATATCTGAAAAAACCATGAGTAAGGTACCTTAGTTTTTGAGAGGTAGCAATAATCTGCCATACCTCAGATTTGTCACGAAATGCGTCTAACTGTGCAACCTTTAATACTCTTGAAATATAATCACTAGAAATTGATGATTCAGTTGCCCAAAAACTTTCTTGGATTGGTATTTGCTCCATAAAATGCTCCAATAAACTATATGTCTGAGATATTATCTTTTGTCAACATTTATTCTATTATAGTATCGGGATTTCCTCTAATGCTTCCGTCTGCCCAAATATATACATGGTCGAATCGCTCGTCCTCCTTCATTGAATTCTCCTAAGAATATTCCTTCCTGTTTCTTTATATGCTTTACTTATTTCATTAATTTTATTATTTGTTTTTTGGTTTAGTTTTAATTTTGTATCTCGGTCTAAGACTTCATATTCTGTGATAATTTCATTATACATGTTTGCTAATAAAAGAAGTCCAAAAAATACAGCTTCATCTCTGGTAACTTCCTTTTCAATTTGTGCTGTCATAAATTTTAATTTAGTAAAATATTTATTAAACTGCCCACGAGCAACTTTAACACCTGCTGGTGATAATAATTTTTCTATAGGAACACCAATTTCTTTTTCAAATTCTGTCACCATATCAGGATTATCTGTCAAATATTTAAGAACTTTTCGTTCATATATAGGTGTAACAGCATTTCTTTGGTGAACTCTATAAATATATAATTCTTGCTTCAGTCTATCAACAGAATAGCCTGATTTCTCTGCTAGGTTTTCAACATACTCTTTGAACATACACTCATCTAAAGATGCAATAAGTTTTAAACAACGTGATACGTATTGATTGTTTTTGGTGGTGTCGTTAATATCATAGTCGTTTCTAAGCTTTTCAATAAGATAATCAACAATACTAACTGCTGTTCTTTCAAACTGTCTAAATTCTTTTAAACTAAGTTCGTCCCCCAAATTATCTAAATCTTTCCCTTCTGGTAAAGATAAAATATAGAAATCAATAAATTTCTTATAATAAAAATCATCAGCAGTAAACACTTTTTCAATAAATTTATCCATTGCCCCCCGACCAGCCACATCCCCATCAAGAGCTAGAACAATTTTATTTACATCTGGTAGTACCGATACAATTTCTTTAATATGTTGTTTAGTAATAGACGCTCCCATAACAGATACAGGGTTTACAAAATTCTCGTAATTCTGTATCAATTTTGGTACATCCAAATTTCCTTCTGTAATCAAAACAGAATAAACATGGTCTCTTTTTCTGATATAATCTAAACCATAAACTAGTTTTCTTTTCTTAGCAAATACCGCAGTAGTTGTAATATATTTAGACTTTTCATATTCGCTTTGCGCCCTGCCAGCAAAACCAACGATATTCCCTGTTTTGTCTTTAAGGGGAATCATTAGCCTTCCATAATAGATAGGTTCAATGCCACTGGCTCTATTTACAAATAAGCCAGAACCTACTAATTGTTCTTCCGAAAACCCTTTGTCAAACAAATGTTTCTTCAACTCAATAACATTATTGGGAGCGTACCCAAACTCAAATTGTCTTGCTGTGTCCGCAGTAAATCCACGTTTTTCTAGGTATTCAAAAAACCAATCCCCACGTTGCTCATAAAACCACTCGTTAGCTTCTACCAGCACTGGTAGAATTTCTGCTTTTTGTTTGTATAATAATATTTGTTCTGGTGTAAGGGCTTTCTTTTCTAATTCAAATGTCTCTCCAATCCAGTCTACTGAATCAGAAAATGTAAGTTTTTTAATTCTTCTAACAAGGTCAATAGAGTCTCCTCCAATACCACAAGTGAAGCAAGACCATACCCCACACTTATCCTTTTCAACATTATCATAAATAACAAATGAAGAACGCTTGTCATCATGAAATGGACAATTACACAAATAATATGTTCCTTTTTCTTCCAAGGCTAAACCTAGTGCCTGTGCTACTTGTGATAAATTTATTTTAAGAACATCTTTTTTATCGTACATTATTTTCCTTAAAAAATTGGAAATAGTAAATAAGCCTGAAAAAAGCATCAATATATGATTTCTTTTTTTCTCCATCAAGCATTCCCACATAGGTAGGAATTTCATTATGGTAAACAACCATCTTAATTTTACCGTTTGTTCTTAGCTTTGGTCTCCTCCAGTTCTCTAAATACTTTAAAACTTTGTTCTCTTCTAAACCCATTCGTGTTTTAAATTCTTGATAAAGAGGATATTCATTTATCCAATAAAAGTAATCTCTTTCTGGAAATTGTTCGCTTCTTGTGTCATATTCGGTGTTAAGTTTGATAACAATTTTGTCTGTTGGTGTTGTTATAGATATATAATTTTCTTCTGTACCATACCCGACTTCGTAAGCATCTATAATCCAATTAAACAACTCTGCTACATTTTCTACGAAGCTAAACTCACTTTGGCGCATAATAGCCCCGTCTACTTCAACCTTTTGTTTACGGAAATCTTTACCGTTTATTGTGATAACTTGCCCAAAGTTTTTCCAAAGTAATTTTTCCCCACTAACTAAATCTAATTCAAAATAATCATGAAACATCAAGTCCTTCTGGACATTATAAAAAATTATTTTCTCTGACATACTTTTCAAAATCCTTTTTAGGTATAATATGATAAGGTATACTTTGGTTTGCTATCCAGTAACCGAGGGCGGACTTAAAAGCTGTTGCTTTAATTTTAATAGTCCAAGAGTGACAAAGATATTTTAGAAACAATCGAGTTTCATAATCAGTTATAAGGTTGTAGTTGTTTCCATTCGAGTCTTTATCAAATTTAACTATATGTACTATTTCATAAACTCCAACAATTAACTCTATTAAATTTTCTGTATTAAGAAATTTATTGTAAAGGTCTATTATTGTTACGTTTTTTACTCCCATGAAAATCCTCTGAGTTCAAATAAATATTTTTGTAGTCTCAGCCTCTCTCTGAGAATTTCTTCAGAATTTCCCCTCTCTTTAATTTTCTCATAATCACTCTCTAACCCATAAGCTAAACAAGTTTCTTGTAATGAGTATCTGTTTCGTGCCCTTACTGTGCTCATTTGCCCGTTAAAATTAAATTCATTATACAAATCAATTGTTTTGATGGTATCAAATGGATAGGTATCCATTATATCAAATAAAATTTCTACATCCTGTCCTGCCATTAGCAATGCCCTGAATAAAACAGGAATAGTAAATGTTTTAATTCCCCAACCTGCAAACTTATGATTGCCCAATTTAGCGGAGTGAAGCAATAACATAATTTTGTCAATCAAATCTTCCCCTTCGTAGTAAGCTACTCCTCCCTCATATTTTTCTATGTTTTCCATGCTAGGTCTGTAAATAGCAATTGCATGTAAATCCCCCATAAAAACATCTTCATCTGCGTGGTGCAGTTGCCACTCCATTCTACTAAGTTCATTGGGCGTGTCATTTTCTGGTTTTCTAATTAATTTATTTATTAATAATTCATTTTTAACTAAGCTGACATCAAGAAGATATCTCTTCATCTTCTTCCTCCTCAATATGTTCAATTAGTGAAAAATCTATAGCACCATATCTTATATACTTACTGTCTTGCCCCCCACCATCTATGAAAGTATGGTTGGGACAATTACACATTTGAAAATCGTGACGGTGCTTAGATTCAAGTACTGCCCCACATTTTAAACATTTTATTTTTGCCATAAATACTCCTCATGAACAGTATACTATAATTTTTTTATTGTGTCAAGGTTAGAACTGATAAGTAGGCACACCCTTCTCATGGCTTTCCCAGAATAGACAGACCCAACCAGCAGGTATATAATAAGATTTTCCATTTGTATCAATTATTCTATGACCACCATCATTATAGTCAACACTTAACAAAACAGGGTTATCAATTCTAACTTCAACTAGTTTTGTAAAAAACCCGTCTTGAGCAGGAAACAAATAAGTTCTATAAGATTCCTCAGCAATATTTTTCCATTCCACTTCTCTTGTCACACCTGTTAAATTCATTCTTACTCCTAGATAAACAGTTTCTGTAATTTTTATTCGTCTTCTTTTGTTGGTTTATCATATAATTTTTTTAATAGTTTATCATATTCCGCTGGTTCATTCTCAAAATATGTAACAAGATTATTAAAGCCCTGTGCTAGGTTGTCTTCTGATTCTGGTGTCCATTTATACCATGCACCTGCTCTATGAATTAGTCCTAAGTTTGTTGCTAACTGTACTGTTTCCATAACAGGATTGATTGGGGGTAACCCTTTCCATACCCTAGCAGTGTCAATATGAACTGTTGTCTTAATTCCTTTTGGTCCAGCATGATTTTTATTTACATGAATATTCATTAGCTGACCATCACTATTATCTTTCCACTTAGCTTGAGTAATGAACATTCTCATAATGGCATGATGTTTTATAGCATGACCGCCTGGAGTTGTAATACCTCCTCCATAACTTCCAATACTGTCTCTAATCTGATTGATAGCTAACATAGAAGTTCTGGTTCTATTCATCAGCCCAGTAACCATACGAAGAGCTTGGCTAATCTTTCTTGCCTTCACTCCCACGTTGGCGTCTGCAATATCTCCATCAATTTCTTGCTGTGTTGTAGCACCAGCGATTGAATCTATTACAATAAGACTAATATCATTTTCTTTTAACATTCTGTTTCTTGCAACTTCAAGACTATGTTCAATAACATCTTCTTCAGAATATAATACCCTGGAAAAATCAACCCCAATGATTTCTAAATATGTTGGGTCAATTTTCTTCTCGAAGTCTAAGAACAATACCTTTTTTTCTGGAAAATATTCTTGGTAAGCTTTCATCAGGTAGAACCCAAAAGTTGATTTACCTGCGTCTTCAGCCCCAAAAATACTTACCAATTTACCTACTGGAATTCCCTTGTAATAATAATCAAAGCCTGGAATCCCTGTTGGCACAAATTCTAGCCCCATATTTAATTTATCTAGCGATAATAATCCCATTCTCACTCCTTTATTTTAGTCTCTATGTACATTATAGCATAAATTATTTTCCTTGTCAAGAGTAATAGTTGACAAATATAATTTTATATGATATAATGTATATAGGAGGTACAAATGGAATACATTAAACCTTGCCCGTTCTGCGGAGCGGAAGCAGAATTTTTCCAAAGAGAGTTGCTTGGGGACGATTATAACTATTCAGAAGATAATAATAGTTGGGATATCCGTTGTTCTAATCAAACTTGTTATCTCTCTTACGGCGCAGACTGGTGGCTTGGAAAAGAAGAAATTATTATGTTGTGGAATCAACGCACACCTTATCAAAGCTTACTAACTAATGCGACTCAAGCTAAAACTGAACCGTTGACCGAAGGCGAACTTAGAAAAGCTTTAAACCAAATGGCAGAAAAATCAATTCATAAGCCATTGTATATAGATATATAAATAGTATACATGTATGTTTTATATATATAATATTATGTATGTTTCTTTTTAAAGGGAATCTTTAACAGATTCATATCTATATAGTTATATGTATATCTATATAGTTACATTATATTATATATATATATAATAAAGAGATTATACCACATAATTTTTATTTGTCAAGGGGTCAATTTTATTATGTATTTTAAAATTGTTTAATGTGCAGATATTTGAAAAATTGGTAACGAACAAAACATAAATTTGATTATAGTAAACACAGGGGGAAGTATGGGTTATAGTAAAAATAATGGAGCGTGGTTGTATGAGGATGAAGTTCCTATTAGTGTTCCTAAAAGCGCAAGAACTAAAAGAGTAATTAATGCTCTTTCCACGGATGGAAGACAAGAATTAGAAGACTCAATATTTATAAAACAGTTGTTGCTAGAAACATATTCGCAGCACTATACAGAAATTGAAATGTTAATACTTAGTATTTCAGGATTAACTCATAGGGAAATATCTAAAGTTTTAAATATATCAAGGCTTGGTGTGACAAAAAGAATAGCAAAGGCTAGAGAAATTCTTCGTGCAAAAATGGAAGAAATGTTAAGGGAGGGTTAATGAGTGTGTACCCAGAAGAAATGAGTAAAACTTGTTTAGTTTGTGGTAAAAGAATTACATATCCTTTTGCTTTATGTGCCAAACACTTAGAAGAATACGGGTCGAAACCAGAAGAGTGGGACCCCTGGCTTCGGGATTATTGGAACATGAAACAAAAAAGAAGAAGAGATGTTAAACGGGCAAACAAACTAGAAAAAAGTTTAGAATTTTTACAAGAAGAGTTTCCATATATTTCATAAATGAGGTAATATTTAATGACAGAATTACAAACTACAGAAGAGTTTGATATAAAAGAATTTACATGGGATTCAATTATTGAAAGTATAGACACAGAAGATTTATCTACACAAGACGTAGAAGCTTTATCATATTTGCTGGTGGGGTATAGTATTCCAGAAAGCGCAACTATGGCAGGAATGTCTGCCTCAACCTTAAGAAGACACCTGAAAGAAAATTCAATAATGCAAGAAGCATTGACTCACAAAAAGAAGTTAATGCTTGCTTTAATGTTAAATAAGTTTCAAAAGCAAATGTTAACTGCTCTCAAGCTGTCTAATGATTTTTTATTGAGAGAACCTACTGAAGAAGGGGAAGGGTTGTCTAAGAGTGAGACAGCTATTTATTTAAAACAAATTACTCATGCTGAATTTATCATCAATAAATTTATGGATTTGATGAAGAGCAATCCACTTGAAGGGCTGAATATTAAACATGAGGGGGACGGGGATGTTTCTCTAATAGTTTTAAATGTAGCAGGTACGTCTGCTCTTGATTATTTGAAAAAAGGTATGTCCAAACAACGTCCTCTTATTCAAGAAAAACCTTCAGCAGAATTTGTTTCTAATGTTCCGATGCTTGATGAGAGGGGACTTCCGCCTTATGGAACTTTTGGTAATTGGACATATGATGAAAAGGGCAACATCATATGTCATATTTGTGGTGCATCCCTGGGAAGCAAGCAGGCTATGTATGGGCACATTGGAACTCATAATGTAAATGCTGAAACTTATAAGAAAGTATATAATGTTTTGTGGGATGAAATTGAATGATTATAACAGAGAAACTTAAAGATGCAGCCACAAAAGACCCATTTGCTTATGGCATGACCTATATCACACTCCCAAGTAATACTAAGTGGGAGTATAGACCGTGGCTTCCAGCTATCTATAATTCCATAAATCCATATAATATTCAAAATGGAACAGATAGGTGTAGAAAAACTACTATTATTAAATCAACTCAATCAGGTTTAACAACTGCTGGTCTTGTTAAGGCTATGCATATGATGACAGAATTTGGTTTGAATGTTGGGTATTCTTTGCCAAGAGACCAAGATGTTATTGACTTGGGTAGAGCAAAATTAAACCCAATAATTGATAATAGCCCATATATTCAATCAAAATTAGGAAATGTTGATGCTTCTAAAATGAAGCAGATAGGAAACTCTTTCATGTATTTGATGTTCATGACAACAGAGCCTAGAATGGTGAGTGCAGATTGTGTGATGAATGATGAGGTTGACTTATCTAATCCTGACCATGTTGCTACCATGCAAAACCGTATGGATGATAGTGATTGGAAGCTTACACTAAACTATTCAACTCCAACATTGAAAGGATATGGTATTGATGCTTTATATGCAAAGTCTTGTCAATATGAATGGATGATAAAATGTCCTCATTGTGGAAAATATCAGATTCTGGATTGGAAAAAGAATATTAGAGTAACAGGAATGAAGCTAAACCCAACTTCTGTAGATTATATCTGCTGGAAGTGTCAGGGTGTTCTGACTACTCAAGATTTTTTAGGAGGGGAATGGGTAGCTCAAGTTCCAGACCTCATTAATTTTCATACTGGATTTCATATTAGCCAGATGATGTTTTATGACCCAATGGAGTTATATTTACATAGCGTTGACCCTAATTCAACAATTCAAGAGTTTTACAGGAAAAGGCTGGGGATGCCGTATTCTTCAGGGAATACTGATATAAACTATGATTGGTTAGTAGATAATGCTGTTTGGAAAGAAGCTGATATAGAAGAGGGTAGACTTTATATCGGAGTTGACCAAGCAAACACCATTAGTGTGGTAATAATATTAGTAAAAAATGATGCTATTCAAGTTATTATGGCAGAGGAATTTGAAGAGGAGGGTTTTGAGCAACTACGAAGACTTTTAAAGAAAGAAAGATTTTCTGGTGGTATACTAGATGCTGACCCCAACAGAAATACAGCAACACAAATATCAAAAGAATCTAAAGGGATAATTAAGCTTGCAGATTATCATGATAGAATTAAAGGTTTGTTTAAAGTTTCAAAAGATGTTGAAAAGAACGTAGAGCATATTACAATCAGAAGAAGCCAAGCGTTTGACCACATGATGAAAAGGTTTGCTGATGGAGAAATATTTGTTTCGTCTGAAGACGGAGTAATTCCTCAATGGGCAAGGCTTTTGTTTACTCACATCGGTAACCTAAGAAGAGATGTTGAGGAAAAGACAACTCCACTGGGTGTTGACCAAAAAGTAACTTGGAGACATGTTGGTCCTGACCACTTAGCTCATGCTTTATTGTATGCTCTTATTGCCAGCGAAGAGGGAGGGAAAAACCAAGTAAAGGTAAAAATCATTGGCAAAGAAAAAAAGAAACTTAATAATAGAGCAAGAAGGAGTGTAAGAATAAGGTAATATACTTGACAGCAAATATAATGATATGGTATAATGTAAATGATAATAATAAATTTTTATAATATAGGAGAGTAAAAACTATGAGAGTTGATATATCAGGTGTACTAAGTGACAACCCAACTATTCAGAACAAAACTGCATCATTTAGGCTACTTGGTGGAGGTCCATATATTTATGTGTATGGTCAATTTGGCGAGCATTTAGTAGGAAGTTTGTCTAAAGGTGATGCTATTATTGCTTCTGGTGGAATTAGCTATAAGCAAACTGGAGATGGAAGTTGGGAAAAATACCTTAATCTAACAGGTAATGTTACAATTTTGAGAAATAAAAAAGTTAGTGAAGAGGAGAAAGCTAAACTTACCTTTGTGACTTGTGGTGTTTTAACAAGAATTACACCCCAACAAACAAAAAACGGCAACATGGCTAAATTTACTGTTGAAGAAGTAACAGTAGATTTTCGTGGGAGCAACTCAACTAAGCACAGTATGGTAGCTTTTGAAGGCGTAGCGGATGAAGTGCTTGCTATGCGTGAAGGGCAAACAGTTATGGTTGCTGGAAACATTACTCGTGTTCGTGGGCGTAACGATAAGTGGTATACATCATTTACAGCTACAAAAGTACTTCCTGTTGAAGCGGATGTTGTAGTAGTTGAAAAAGAAGTACCAGCTTCAACCGCACCATCAGTTACCTCTACAGCTACTGACGGCGGAGTTGACGAAGACGACCTCCCATTCTGATGTGGAAAGAAAAGAGTGTTTTAAATGTGGTCGTGAAAAACCATTAATAGAATTTTATAAACACTCTGGTATGAGAGACGGACATCTTGGTAAGTGCAAAGTATGTACAAGGCTAGATGTCCGTCAGAATTACCAGGAGTATGAGCTTGATAGAAACTAAAAACCAGAGAGATGCACACATAGGAGAGAGATATGAGCATATTTTTACCAGTGTTTTCGGGCGGAGTATTTGGGAATAATGATATGGTTATTGCCCAAAAGAATTTTGTATTTTATACAATGGAAGAATTAGAAAAAGCAAATAAAGAAAGACCGTTTGTTAACTTCTTTCCTTTTCCTGTAATTTTCACAAGAGTCCACGAAGTTGAAGATAAGGGATTTGAGGGAGTAGCTGTTAAAATTGGAAATACAGATTTAGTCTGTATTGCTGGAGATATCTACGATGGAGTGGATTAATGAAACTTTAGAACGTATAGCTAAATTTTTTAAGAAACATTCTATCTTATTTAAAAATAAAAACAGAAATTTAACTAAAGATGCTATTATTAAAACAGCAGAGCTTTATACTTTAATTAAATATATTCAAGATAGTGATGAGTATGAATTTATAGATGATGTGTTTCTACAAAAAATTATAGATAGGGTTGTGTGGATATTCAGGCAGCTTCTTATTGAGCAAAGGATAAATTTTAGGGAGCACCTAGAATTTAAAGAAGATATTGATAGGTTTTTTAAGATTGACCCAACAGGTCAGATTACTGTGGACCAACGTATATACAATATTCCTAAGTATTATAGTGATAAAGGTATGTATCCAAATCTTGGAAATAGCACATGGATAAAAGAGATAGAGTATGAAAGGAAACGGGATTGAAGAGCATAGGAGATACATACGAGCAAGAGCGTCAACTATAAGCTCACTTTGTCCAATATGCATAAAAAATAATACCAACAATATAACTTTAGTAAAACCAATTGCAGAATTACATCATATTTTTGGTAGGGCAACTCAAGACCCTAGCCATATCAAAGAATCTATCTTTGGAACAATACCATTATGTAAAGACCATCATGAAGAATATCCACCTCTTAATTCTTTTGAGGAATATCAAAGAAATAAAAAGAAGTTCGATATTTTTTTTGACGCCTATTGGAGTTATATAGGGTCGTTTAATTTTCTATCAAAAGAAGAATATGAAATAAGAAACAAATTATTTACTTTTTCTATGGAAGAGTTTATTAATTATTTTGTAGGGGGATAAGTGGTAAGTGAAAGAAAATTAATACAGCCAGAAGCAACATCCACTTTTAAAAATAAATATGGATTTCAAGTTGATACAACTAGAGATTTTATAAGATGTCCAAAATGTTACTATGGAATCTACCCAGATTCTGCTAGAGGTAGATTTGATACGATTATTGGGTATCCAGTAAGTTTTGGTAAAATGTATTGGGGTGCTGTAGAAGTTAAGAATGGAACAAAAACAAGTCTACCGTTTGCTAGTGTTGCAGATTCTCAACGTGAGTGGTATGAGAAAAAGAAAGAAGAGTACTTCATGTGGCTATGGTTTAGTATAGGAGAGCGCATTGGAGGTAAGAAATATCCTAGGAGAACTTGGCTTATTCCTTTTAATTTATTTCTTGAGCTAGAAAATTCTTTAAATAGGAAATCAATTTCGGCAGATTGTGAGCAAATAAAAGAGTATGAATTAGAATGGAGTGGGAAAGGGCAGTGGGTAATTCCAGATGAACATTTATTATGGGAAACCATAATGCAAACAAAAAATGAAGGAGTAATGAATGAAGTTGTCTAGCAGTTTTATTAGTAAGTATCAGAATAAGACTCCTGATTGGAGATTTGGAGGATTGAGTGAAATAATATTTTACAGGACTTATTCTAGAAAAAAAGAAGATGGTTCAAAAGAGCGGTGGTGGGAGACAGTACGAAGAGTAACTGAAGCTATTATGTCTGTCTATGAAGGAAAAATTGAAAAAGAAGATTTAAATAAATTAGCAGAAAATATGTTTGATGCTATTTATAATTTTAAGCTAGTGCCCTCTGGTAGGGGGTTGTGGGCACTAGGGACTGATATTGTAGACAAAAGAAATCTAGTAGAAGCATTGTCAAGCTGTGCCTTTGTTAGCACAGATGGTATAACAGACGCAACCCCCTTTGAATTTATGATGGACTTATCTATGTTAGGGGTAGGATTAGGGTTTGATACGTTGGGTGCTGGAAATCTAATCATTCAAAAACCTTCACCAAACCCAAAGAACACTACGTACTTTGTGCCAGATTCCAGAGAGGGTTGGGTACAGGCTATGGCTTATATTGTTAATGGGTATTTCAAAGGTGATATGATACCTGTGTTTGACACAAGCCTAATCAGGGCAAAGGGAGAACCAATCAAAGTGTTCGGTGGTGTGTGCCCTGGGTCAGAGCCTCTAGATAATTTGATAAAAGATTTATCTGTATATCTAGAGGGTAGAATTGGCGAGGCATTGAGCGCAAGAGATATTACAGATATATTTACTATAATAGGGAAAGCTGTAGTGTCAGGAAATTTAAGAAGGACGGCTTTGCTAGCCCTGCTCCCAGAAGAATATTCAGACTTGAAAGACTATGAGAAGTATCCAGAAAGAAAGTCCCATGGATGGTTGGCTAATCATTCTATAGTTGGGGAAACCATAACAGATTACTCTGCTGTAGCAAAGAATGCCATGAAAAACGGAGAACCAGCGGTTGTTTGGTTAGAAAGGGCGCAGAAGTATGGAAGATTTGTAGATGGAGAACGTAAACAGCGTGACAAAGCTATTGGTATCAACGCATGTGCAGAAATGAGTTTAGAATCATATGAGCATTGTTTATTAGTTGAAGTAGCTTTGCCCAATATTAAAAATCTAAATGAGTTTGTTGCTGTCTCTAAACTTGCACACTTATATGGTAAAGCTATAACAGAATATCTAGTTAAATCCCGTTGGAAAAATTCTGCTGATGTCATTAAAAGAAATAGGAGAATGGGAATCAGTTTAGGCGGAGTAGCTCAGTTTCTCGGAAAGAATGATGATGATACTTTAATATCGTGGTGTGATTTTGCTTATAATGCAATTAAAGAACAAGATGATTTAGTTTCTGAATTATTGGGAATAAATAAATCAATTAAATTGACAACTATTAAACCATCTGGAACAACATCTTTACTGTCTGGTTCATCACCAGGCGCACACTTATTGTTATCAAATTCAATGATAAAACGTATGAGAATTGGGAATGGACTTAAGGCTTTGAACAAGATTTTAAAGAAAAGCGGAGTGCCTAATGAACCAGCAGTGTATGAAAAGGATGCCACTGTTTATACATTTCCTTATGAGTTTGATGAAGAAACATTATCATACGATAATGTAGAAAATCCAATGCGAAGACAAATAGAAATAGCTGAAATGTTAGCATATTGGTGGGCAGACAATTCAATTAGTTTAACTGTAATCATTCCAAAGGGGACAACCCAGCACGCTATAGAGAATATAATTAAAAGTGTAAATTTAAAAACTATTAGTTTTCTTCCAGAAAGTAATAATTTATATAAACAAATGCCACTTGAAAAAGTAGAACGTGGTAAATACACTCCAATAGTTATTAATTTAAATTATAAAAGTAATGGACAGGCAGACGCACAATTAGAAAAATTTTGTAAAGATGATACATGTGAATTAAAAGATTTTAATTTAGAAATATCTGGAAAGAAAAGTTTATAGTAAATAAAAAGGAGAGGTATACATGAATAAATTTTATAAATGGTGTTTAAGAAAATATCTTTCAACGGTTAAAATACGCAGTGATGATGTAGTTGTTATTGCTTTAAAAGAAGAGGCAACTAGAAAAGAATTGGATTATTTTGCAGAATTAATTAAAGAAGATATTCCTAAATCTGTAATTATAGCAGGAGTAGATAAAATAATCGTTGCATAAAGGTGCCATTAGTGGCAAATTATTGAAATAAAATCCCCCACAGTGTGTGTTGTGGGGGTTTTTTGTTGCTTTTTCTTATAAAAATACTATAAAAGTAACGAACAATAATATAGAATGATTATAGTAAGTGAAGGAATGTACTACTGGGGTGAGGAGTAACATGCAACTGTAAAGAGAATACAGGTATCGGAGGATTTAAACATAATGCAATTTATTACATTTGAACGTCCTACTAAAAAAGTAAGGGTAAGTAAGATACATAAAAAAAGTGATGGAAGACTTAAACAAAAAGCAAATTCCTCGAAAGAATTATCAGATAAATCAAGAGCGTTGCTAACCAGCATCAGTAGCAACGATATACTACGTAAATATATTTTATTTAAAGATATAATGGACACATTGAAAGTTGATGGGTTTCTGAAAGCTTCAATCGAAGCGGTGTCTAATGCTGGGGTAGGTGCTGGGTGGTCAATAAATAAACATGAAGATTATTTTGAAAATGCGATAGAAGAAAATAGAGATAAGCTTGTTTCTTTTTATAATAATTCTATAGTTTCATTTGATAATATTAAAGATTTTTTTGGAACTCCTTCCAAAATTGCAGCAGCACTTTTGTATTTAAAATTTTTTGGGCAAGCTGTGTTCCATGTACTAATGGACCAGAATGATAAACCAATAGGCATTGATTTTATTTATGGGTTTGTTTATCCAAATGTTGATGCAGAAGGAAATTTTGAAGACCCTAATTTTATTCAGTTATCTTTAGATACAGGTAAAATTGTAGCTGAGTATTCGGCAAATGAAATAGTTTACATAGTAAGACCAGATATAACTGGAAAACCTTATGGAGACATGCTAGCAGAGTCTCTTTCACAATACGCACTACCATTAGATATTTATTTACAAAGTGCTGCTTTGAGTTATTTGCGGAAAAGTAGAATGCCTCCAGCAATTTGGGAAGTCCCAGAAGGCATTGGTGATGAAGAATTTGATGCAATTGCTGATTATATTGAAGACCAGTATGAGGGTCCAGAGAACGTAGGTAAAGTTCCTCTTGTTGTTTCTGGCGAAATTAATGTTAAAAGATTAGAATCATTTCCAAAGGATATACCTTATCTTGAGGCTCGTAAGCAAACCAGAGAAGAAATCTTTACTGTAATTGGCACAAGTGCAAGAAAACTTGGATTGACAGAAGATGACATTACACAAGAAGATAGAAAAGAATTCTTTGAAACAACAATGATTCCATTATTTAAATTTGTTGAAGATGCTTTTTATAGACAAATACATAAAAGATTATTTGGAATTCTTGATTGGATATTTTCTTTTGGAAGACTAGATTTCTTAGATGCTGTTGAGCGGGCAACTGTTCATATGCGTTATATACAAAATGGAGTACTAAGTCCTAATGATGTTCGTGCAGAGATTGGTAAAGGTCCAAGGTCTGACGGAGAGGGTGATACTTACTATGACCCTGCTGGCAGAGAATCAGATGAAAATCAAGGTTCTCCCCCAGAGGGCAGGGAAGACAGACCTGATAAACCTTCAGACACAGGAGAGCCAACATTAGATGACCAAGACCCGCCACGGGGTGACCGTAGAGGGCTGATTATTGATGAACTCAGCGCATTTCAAAGGTTTTTAATTAAGCGTTGGAATTCTAAAAGGGAAGAGTATGTAGACTTCTTCTGGAATACTGATGATGCAGGTATAATTAAAAAGGTGCAAGCAATCGTGTCTACTGCTGAGACAAAAGAGGAGTTCATAGATGCAATGGAACAATTAAGAAGAGATGTATATGTAGGGGAATACTAAGGAGAAAAATATGGAAGAAGCCAAGAAATGGTATTGTACGGATAGAAAATGCGGTGGTGTTATTGGGCATATTATAGCTGGGGAACTACATCTAGCAGACACAGTAGACCCATCATCAGTTAGAACACAAGGGAATAGTTTAATTCTTGAATGTCCTAATTGTGGTGAGCAAAAAGTTTGGTTTTCATCAAGCCCATTAGTGCGGTCATTAGAGCAGTTCTTAGACACAATGTCCTATATTGTTTCAAAACGTGCTGTAAATACTGTACACAAAGAATTAACAACTTTGATAGATGAAACAGTTGAGAAAAAATTGAAAGAGTAAGGAGAGTGGATATGAGTTACGATATGAGGATAAAAACTGTAAGAAAAGTAAAGAAAAATACAAGTTTAGCAATTGATTTGTATTTATCAAAAGAAGATTTAAAAGTTATTTATGATAGATGGGGAACGGGAGTAACTAAGTTTGGTTGGGATATTCCTATTAGTATGCGTGGTGGTATTTCTACTATTACTTGTGCTATGATGAAAAAAATTCCCTTTGAACAACTTAAGAAAGTCTTTTATACTAAACGTGCACAGCGTATTATGGATGCCATGTCAAGGGTATCATAAGCAGGAGGAATAATTTATGTTGAAATATAAAACTAAGTATTTTAATTTTGATAAAGAGGCAGTAAGTGCGATACAAAAATCTGAAGACTCTGCTGGGGAAACTCCAAGCACTTATGAAATTAAAGGGATTTTTACAGACGAAACCCCAGATAGCCATGGTGACATTATTACAAGAGAAGGAACTATAAAAGCCCTTCCAGATTATCGTGAGTGGCGTAATATTAGATATATGCACCAGCCCAAAGCAGT